>Ga0114951_10006501_pt1 | contig 10306 bp, 4 predicted proteins | sample AM7aDNAmetaG_FD_88677 | JGI IMG/M metagenome (GOLD analysis project Ga0114951, IMG submission 88677) | Freshwater microbial communities from Finland to study Microbial Dark Matter (Phase II) - AM7a DNA metaG | ecosystem: Environmental > Aquatic > Freshwater > Lake | place: Finland: Lake Alinen...
CGCGCGACGCAGACCGCAGTGAACCGTCTGGTAGCGTTGAAGGTGATCTCGCTCGAACTGATGGAGGAGCCTGGCACGGTGGATCGCTTTCTCGCGTCGGCGCGCAAGGCCGCGCAGATTTCTTTCGATGGTGTTGTGGCGGTGTACGAAGTCGGCACAGCTTCGGGCGTTCATTATTGCGCGATGGAACTGATGGATGGGCCGCCGTTGCAGGAGTTCCTACGCAAGGAGGGCGCGCCCGGGCACGCTGACGAGCATCGTTTGTTGCGGATGGTTGTGGAGATGGCGACGACGCTGGAGACGCTCTGGAAAAACAAGGTGTCGCACCAGCCGCCGTTGGAAGCGAACCTGCTCGCCAGTAAGACCGGCCACGTGAAGATGATCAACATCCAGCCGGGCGAGCGCCCCGCGAGCCGGTCGCCCGAACAGGACATAGAGACGCTCGGTGTGTTGGTGGCGACGCTGGCCAACGAAGTCGGCACCGTGAGTCAGCGCGTGGCCGCGTTTGTCGAGCGGCTGATGGACACGCAGAGCCGGAAGAAATTCAACTCGCTCGGCGAAGTGGCTGCGGCGGCGGATGAGCTGGACCGCGAGTTGTTCCCCACCGTGGCTCCGAAGACAGCGGCGGCGCTGGCGAAACGGCGTATGTCGCCAGTGGCCATTGCGGTCGGCGTGGTGGTGTTGCTGGCGTTGATGGCCGGCATCTGGTGGATGGTTTGGCAGTTGATGCGCACGATGGGGCCGACGGAAAATCCGAAACCTGCCGATGCCGGCACGATGATCGCGGTGCCCGCCGGCGGGTTTATCTACCAGGACGGCCAGCGCAAGACGCTGAACGCTTTTTTCATTGACCGCTACGAGGTGACGTTCGGCGAGTACAAGCAGTTCGTCGAGGCGTCGTTAAAGGTGTATGTGCGCGAGCACCCGTTCGCGCCGCAGCGCAAGAACCACGCGCCGGCGAACTGGGAGTTGATCACCCAGGCCATCCGCACGCGCCAACTGCTCAATGGCGCGTGGGTCACATGGGACTCGCCTGTGTTCGGCGTGGACTGGTTCGACGCCTGGGCCTACGCCGCGTGGCGCGGCAAACGCCTGCCCACTGAGGAGGAATGGGAAAAAGCGGCGCGAGGCACCGATGGCCGTCCGTATCCGTGGGGCAATCAGTTCAATAACGAATGTTGCTGGGCCGGCTCCGACCAGTTGATGCGCTGGAACTCCATCTACATGTTTCCGGGTGACAAAAGCCCGTGCGGCGCCATCGGTATGGCCGGCGGCGTCAGCGAATGGACCGATACGTCCACCCGTCAGAATGCGGTCATCCGTGGCGGCAACTGGGCCAGCACCAACCTCGCCGTCACCGTCCGCATGGTCACCGATTCGCGCGAGTGGCGCTCCGACCGCGTGGGCTTCCGCTGCGCCGCCGACCGCGACGTGAAATAAAGAGGGCACGTTGACAAGCGACTGGACTTTACCGCCACCGATGGAGTAAGTTGCGCCCAGCGACCGGAGCGACGAACGTGCCAGAGCCAACGAACCAACAGCTGCCAGACAACGACGCAATTTACCGCGAAGTATTCGACAGCACCAGCGACGCCATCTTCATCCACGAGGCTGCCACGGGAGCTGTGCTCGACGTCAATCGCACGGCTTGGGAAATGTATGGCTGCACCCGCGAGGAAATGCTTGGCCAGAGCGCCGCACTGTTCTCCGACGGCGATCCACCCTTCTCGCCGCAGGACGCCAAACTGTGGATTCAGCGCGCTGTCGAAGAAGGTCCCCAGATCTTTGAGTGGCGGGCCAAACGTCGCGACGACCTGCGATTCTGGGTGGAAGTGGCCCTCCGCCGCTGCGAGATTGCTGGCAAGACCTGCGTCCTAGCCAGCGTGCGCGACATCACTGAGCGCCGCCGCATGGAGGAAATCTGGCACGCCAGCGAACAACGATTCCGCCTGATTATGGAACATGCCCAGGACGGCATTGGTATGTGCGAACGCGTCGAGTACACCACTCCTGACGGTACCCATCGATTCCGTCGCAAACTCGTCTTTTGCAATGACCGCTTCGTCGAGATGGCCGGGCGCAGCCGCGACGAGTTGCTCAAGTGCCCGGATCTCACCCAGTACACCCGCAGCAACATCAGCCCCGGCGAACAGGCCCAACTCCACCAACGCCGCGATGCCGGCCAGTCTTACAGCGGCGTCTCCTCCTGGACCCGGCCTGACGGCAAGGAAAACTATTTCGAGTGGATTTCCGTCCCCCTGCACATCGGCGGCAAACTCTACACGTTGGAAATGGACCGCGACATCACCCAGCGCCGCCGCTCCGAACAGGAGATGCTCCTCCAATCCAGCGCGCTCGAAGCCGCCGCCAATGGCATAGTCATTACCGACCGCTCCGGCTGCATCGTCTGGATCAACCCCGCCTTCACACGTTTGACCGGCTGCGAAGCTGCCGACGCCATCGGCCGCAACCCCCGCTTCCTAAAATCTGGCCAGCATCCAAGGCGGTTCTACCAAGAGATGTGGGACACCATCCTCAACGGCCACGTCTGGCACGGCGAGATCGTCAACAAGCGCAAAGACGGTGTCCTCTACACTGAGGAGCAGACCATCACTCCCGTTTACGGTTCCAGCGGACAAGTCACCCATTTTATCGCCGTCAAACAAGATGTCACCGACCGCTGCCGCATGGAGGAACAACTCCGCCAGACCAACAAACTCGAAGCCATCGGCCGGCTCGCCGGCGGCGTCGCCCACGATTTCAACAACATCCTCACCGCCATCATGGGTTACAACGAGATCATGCTGCGCCAGCTCCCGCAGTACGACCCGTTGCGCCGCGAAGCCGTCGAAATCGAAAAATCCGCCTACCGCGCCGCCCAACTCACCCGCCAGTTGCTCGCCTTCAGCAGCAAACAAGTCCTCCAACCCACCACACTCAACATCAACCAGATCGTCACCGAGATGGGCCACATGCTCCACCGCATCCTCGGCGACGACATCCTATTGCGCACCGCGTTGACCGATCCGATTGGCTCCATCCGGGCCGACCCCAGCCAGATCGAACAAGTCATCCTCAACCTCGCCATCAACGCCAGCGACGCCATGAGCCACGGCGGCACCCTCACCATCGCCACCTCCCACGCCTCACTTGGCGAAGACTACACGAGCAGCCACTTTGACGCCAAACCCGGCGACTACGTCCTCTTGTCCGTCACCGACACGGGCGTCGGCATGACACCCGAAGTGCAGGCGCATCTCTTCGAGCCGTTCTTCACCACCAAGGAGGACGGACACGCCACCGGCCTCGGCCTCGCCACCGCCTTCGGGATCGTCAAACAAAGCGGCGGCCACATCATCGTGTACAGCGAGCCCCTCCGGGGCACCTGCATTAAAGTCTATCTCCCCCGCCTGCCCGGCGAACCCGTTCCCTCCAAACTGAAGCCCATCTCCACCTCCTTGCCGCGCGGCACCGAAACCATCCTCGTCGTCGAAGACGAGCCTCCCCTGCGTTCTCTGGCCACCACTGTATTGCGCGAACAGGGCTACACCGTCATGGCTGCCTCCAACGGTATCGAAGCCCTCTCTCTGTTATCCGAGCGCCCAGCCCTTAAACCGCACATGATCCTCACCGACGTGGTCATGCCCCAAATGGGCGGACGCGACCTCGTTGCAAAACTGCGCCAGGCGACCCCCGCGCTGAAAGTGCTCTACACCTCCGGCTACACCCGCGATGTTCTCATCCAAGAAGGCGTCGAGGAAGAAAACACCGCCTTCCTTCAAAAACCGTACACCCCCACCACGCTCGCCCGTAGAATCCGCGAACTCCTTGACCGCGCCGCATAGGCCAAAAAGGGCTTGTCAAGGCAGGGGGGCGCACCTATAGTGCGCCCTCGCCTTCCGATAGAAGCGCCCTAGCCCCTAAAGCAGACAGCCTTCCGAAGGCAGGAGATAGTTCAGTCACATGGCTACAAACCCAATGGAGAAGTACATTGCCGAGGTGAAAGATTTCACCGAAGGAATGTTGGTACAAGGGAAAGTCCTTGAAGTTCGTCCCGGCGACGTGTTGGTGGACATCGGCTACAAATCCGAGGGACTCATCCCCCGGTACGAGTTCAATGATCCTGAGAACATCAAGCCCGGCGACCAAATCGAAGTCTTACTGGAAAAAATCGAAGACGAAGACGGCATGGTTGTGCTTTCCTACGAGAAAGCTGCCATCAAGAAGAACTGGGATCGCATTGTCACCCTCTGCAACGAGGGCGGCATAATCGAAGGCAAGGTCAAGGCCAAGGTCAAAGGCGGCCTCATGGTGTACATCGGTGTGGAAGCGTTCCTCCCCGCCTCACAGATTGACGTCATCCCACCGCGCAACCTCGACGAGTTTGTCGGCAAGACTTACCAGTTCAAGGTTGTCAAAATCAACCAGGACCGCAAAAACATCGTTCTCTCCCGCCGCGAACTTATCGAACAGGAACGCGACGATCGCCGCAAGAACATCCTCGTCAACATGCAGGCTGGCCAGATCCGCCACGGCGTCGTCAAGAACATCACCGACTTTGGAGCGTTCGTTGAACTGGACGGCATTGACGGCTTGCTCCACGTCACCGACATGAGTTGGGGCCGCATTAACCACCCAAGCGAACTCGTCAAGGTTGGCGAGCAGATCGAGGTCATGGTCCTCGAAGTGGACCGCGAAAAAGAGCGGGTCTCCCTTGGTCTCAAGCAGAAGAACCGTAACCCGTGGGACGACATCGCAATGAAGTACCCCGTTGGCACCAAAGTCCGCGGCAAGATCGTCAGTGTCGTCCCTTACGGCGCCTTCGTTCAGATCGAGGATGGCGTCGAGGGTATGATCCACGTCAGCGAAATGTCATGGACCAAACGCATCGCCCGCGCCTCCGACGTCCTCAAAGACGGCGATGAGATTGACGCCGTCGTCCTCGACATCAAGCGCGACGAGCAGAAGATCGCCCTCGGCATTCGCCAACTCGAAGCCAACCCGTGGACGCACATCCCGAAGAAATATCCGCCCGGCACCAATATCTCCGGAAAGGTACGCAACCTCACTAACTTCGGCGCGTTTATCGAAGTCGAGGAGGGCATCGACGGTATGGTCCACGTTTCCGATCTCTCGTGGACACGCAAAGTCACCAATCCCGCCGAGATCCTCAAGAAAGGCCAGAAAGTGGATGCCGTCGTCCTCGAAGTGGACGCCGCCAACCAGCGAATGTCCCTTGGCATTAAACAACTCGAAGCCGACCCGTGGCGCAGCATCGAGCAGCGATACCGCATCGGCGACCTCGTCAAAGGCAAAGTCGTCAAGCTTGCCTCCTTCGGCGCGTTCATTGAGTTGCCCGACAAGCTCGAAGGTCTTGTCCACATCAGCCAGATCAGCGAGGACCGCATTGAGAAGATCAAGGATGCCCTCAAGGTCGGCGAAGAAGTCAACGCCCGCGTCATCAAAGTGGACTCCCAGGAGCGCCGCATCGGCCTCAGCATCAAAGCCGCTGCCTACTCCGCCGAGCAACTCGACGCCGAGAAACGCATGTTCGAAGACGCCCTTCGCCCCGGCGAAGCCATCGTCGACCTCGAACACGCCTTCGAACAGGCTGAAGACGAGAAGGACGACAAGGACGACAAAAACCTGTAGGCAATCACACCGAAATCCTGTACAAACGCCCCGTTTCGCAAGAACGGGGCGTTTTACTTTCATGAAATCAGCCGACGAACAACTCAGCATCCTCGAACTAGGCACGGAGAAGATCTACACCCGCGACGAGCTTCGCCAGAAACTCGCCACCGGCCGTCCCCTCCGCGTCAAACTCGGCTGCGACCCCACCGCCCCAGACCTCCACCTCGGGCACAGCGTCGTCCTCCGCAAGATGCGTCAATTCCAGGACCTCGGCCACAAAGCCATCTTCATCATCGGCGACTACACCACCCTCATCGGCGACCCCACCGGCCAGAACAAAACCCGTCCCATGCTCGGTCCCGAGCAGATCAAGCGCAACGCCGACACCTACTTCCAGCAAGCCGGCAAGATCCTCGACATGTCGCCGGAGAAACTGGAAATCCACTTCAACAGCGAGTGGCTCGCAAAAATGAACTTTGCCGACGTCATCCGACTCGCCAGCCAGATGAGCGTCGCCCGCATGTTGGAGCGCGACACCTTCGAGAAACGCTACAAAGCCGGTGACCCCATCAGCGTCCACGAGTTCCTCTACCCGCTCATGCAGGGACACGACTCCGTCATGATCCGCGCCGACGTCGAACTTGGCGGCACTGACCAGACGTTCAACAACCTCGTCGGCCGCGACCTCCAGAAGGACGCCAGACAGGAATCACAGGTCATCCTCATCATGCCGATCCTCGAAGGCCTCGACGGCGTCGAGAAAATGTCCAAGAGCAAAGGCAACTACATCGGCCTCACCGAATCCCCGACCGACATGTTTGGCAAGACCATGTCCATCAGCGACGCCATGATGCCGCGCTGGTACACGCTTCTCCTGGCCCGCCCCATCGCCCACGACCATCCGATGGAAGCCAAGAAAACACTTGCCCACGCCATCGTCGAACAATATCACGGCCGCGCCGCCGCCGACCAAGCGCGGGCGGAGTTCGAAAAGCAGTTTTCCAAAAGAGATCTCAGGGAAATCGCCCGCATCTTGCCCGTAACTTCCGGTGACATTTGGATTGTCGAGCTAGTTGAAAAGGCTCACAAGTTCAATAGTCGAAGTGAGATTCGGCGACTGATCCAAGGTGGCGGTGTTTCAGTGGATGGTGACAAGATCACTGATGAAAAAGCCCATGTATCTATCCGTGACGGCACGATCCTGAAAGTTGGTAAACTGATTGTGGTCAAGCTGGCAGTGTCGTGATATTTTCCACGGCAGTTGTCGGGGCGTAGCACAGGTTGTATTAGCGCGCCTACAGGAGGTCGCCGGCTCAAATCCGTCCAGTTCATCCATTTTCAGCGGCTTCATTTATTCCGCTGATTTCCTATTCTTCTGCACCGTCACCGGACCGAGCAGCCCCGATTGCCGCAGCGGCGCTTCCTTGGGATAGTACCGCCACGAGCTGAACGTGTAGCGATGGGACGATGGCCGCGGCTCGCCGCAGATCATCCAGTCAGGCAGGTCTTTCAGGCCCCGTCCAAAGACATCGACAGCGTATCCACCTCTCCGTGACGGAAATCCCCAGTGATCTTTTGCTTGTTTGCGAGCGGCAGCATCGAGAAACTGATCCGGATCCCAAGAAAACAGCTGGGAATCCTCCGGTTCTTGTTCATCGCCAATCAAGCGGTTCACCCAAGTATTGACGACCGTGATTTCCAGACGGTTGCCTTTGGGTTTCACGGCATCCGTGACCTGTACGTGCCACGGCGCGCACCAAACAACGCCGAGGTCCCGGTCATTGAGTCGCACACGGGCAAGGTTGCTCACTATGCCGAGATCGAGATTCAGCTGAACCCCCTTAGTACTTCCTTCCGGTAAGTCAAACTGCTTTCGATAGATCGCTGCGCCGGAGTAATAACGGATGCCAGGCTCGGCTCGTTGGGTCCAATCGGTCAGCGCGTCGAAGGTGACATGTTCCGGGCCGCCCCATTTCGGGTCGAAGCTCACGTCCCATATGCCGTCTAATTGAAGCACCTGATGCACGGCGGGGAAATTCGGCTCAGGCACCGACGCCTGATTGCCGGACGGTTTGCGAAAGACTACGAAGACACTCTGCCGCGGCGCCAGTTGCAGGGGTACCCATGTCGCCTTTCGTACCCATACGGGGCGGAAGTCGGTAAGCGGTCGCACGTCGCCCGTAACCGGGTTCCACAATTCCGGCTGCTTACCGATCACGCGGAACTCGCCGAGAATCTCCCACGCGCGATCCTCTTGGTTGCTGACGAAGTAGATGTCTGTCTCGTTGGCGCGGCGGTGGAAATATGAGACGCGCGGCGTGACGATAGCTTCCTGTGCGAAGGCAGGAATATGGAAGGGACGACAGATGAAATCTGGACCTCCCGTAATAGACCCCAAGGCTTGTGCGGCTGTACCCACGGTTATTACTCTGCCTTTGCGTTTTGTGTCTCGGGGTGCGCCGGTGGGGCGCCAGAGGTCGTCATTCAAGCGCACAATCTCACGATCACAGGCAGGGAAGTTCTCCAAGCTTGCCGACCTGTCCGGAGGACGCGTTCCGATCAGAGTTGCCCCATCGTTGACTAGGTCGCGAATTTTGCGGAGCGCCTCCGGACGCAACGCCTGCCCAGGAACCAGTGCTAGCGCGGCATAACTGGTGCCGTGCGGCAGCACGATTCGCCCTTCGCGCACCGCCAGCCTCTCGAGCAGCGCCTCGTCATTCACGACTGTTTGTCGGTAGTCTCCTGTATCCAGCACCGGACCGGGGATGTGCTCAACCTTGGGTGGATATGTAAGTACGTCGGCAACCGGCAGCCCTTGCTGCAACAGGAATTCGCAGCGGGCCAGATAACGATGCCATCCGCTTGAGTAAGGCCACCATGTGAGATGGCGGTTCATTTGCGTGCCCCAGAATCCAAAACTCAAGCCGGGCTGGTACCGATCCCCAAAGGGATTGTGGGTGAAGCCGTGCATGATGAAGTGGTTGATTCCCTGACAGTACGCTGCGTCGCCATAGAGTTTCATTCGCCATGGATCGTTGCGCCAGGCGCTCTCGTATGACTCCGACGTAAACGATTCAGCCCATACCACCTTGTGCCCATACAACGCGGCAATGTCCGGTGCCGGGCCGATAAGTTGTGGGCCACCCATCCAGAACTCACAGCCTGACACGTGGGCACGAGCACCGGCCGTGCGCCAGTCGTGGTTCGAAGCGAAGTAAGGCTCGATCATCCACTCCAGATTGTTCTCCTCGGCCAAACGCCGCAGCTCACCGTAGAAGCGCTCGATCCATAGCTCGGAGATCGTTCGCAGCATATCGGTGCGGAACCGTAAAGTGAGATCACCGCTGCCGATCACCAGTTTCTGGTCTAGCCAGGCGGGCAACCAAGGGGTGCAGTCGTAGCCGCGGCGCTTGCCGAATTCCGTTTGAAAATCGAGACCGAAATCCTGTCGTCCCCCTTCATAACTGTCGGTCTCGAATCGTTGCACAGACTTGTATCCCTTAGCTCGCGCCTCCTTGACGATCCTCGCTATCATCCCATCATACACCAATCGTACTGCTGCGGGATCCATCCGATCGCACTCCAAGCCTGTTCCCTCGGTTGTTGTGGGATGGTTCGGCCCATTCTCCGAGGCCACACCCAGACGTAATACGGTCCACTTGCCCGTCGGCACGTCCCAAACCAGCCTACCTTGAGCATCCATGCGCTTTGTCAGATCGACGATCTTCTCCAACGGGACCGGCCCGCCGCGACTCCCCAATGGAACGGCGATCACCGCCACGTCGCGGTAGAAATCCTCGCGCGGATTCTTGACCCGCTCCCAGAATGCCGCATCGTCGCCGCTCGACAGCGTCGTGTCGTCACCCGACGGCTTATGAATGGGCGCCCGCGGCAAGACGTTGTCAAAGCGACTAGGGCCTTCGATGTCCTTGCGCTCGGCCACCAGAATCTTCAGACCCTTCTCCGGCTTGATCCATGGCCCACCACAATGGCTCCAGCCCGGACACATGAGAAACGACAATCGCAGCCCCAACCGGTCAGCTTCCTTGGCGGCATGGTTTGCCAGCGCAAACCACTCGTCGCTCAGGCACTTCACCTTTCCGGGGTAGTCGCGGAACCGCACCTGAACAACTCCGGCCAATTGGTCGGGCATCTGCATCACCAACACGCCACCTACGCCGGCACGCGATAGGGACTCAAGATCTTTGGTGATTCCTTCCCGGCTGAGCAAGCCCCCCATCCAGTCCCAAAAAACCTCCGGCCGATAGCCGGGCGGCGGGTTGCGAAATCCTTGTTCCCACCCTTGGTCCGCTTCTGCGGCTGCGGCAGAAGGTCCAACAGAACTCAAAGACACCACACCCGCTACAATTCCACACAACACGCCAAGGCGGAGTGAGAATCGCACCATCGGTAAGTCGCGCTCTTTCATCGAAAAGCCTCCTGTATGAGGGAAGTTTTCGCACCAAGTGGCCGTTTGTCAAGAGTTTGAAGTTCGATCTCGCGCAAACATAAACCGCATTGCCATTCACTGATAAGAATTCGGTTTCACCGGGACGTTCTTGCAAAACTTCTTTTAGTGGATGGCGATTGGAGTGGAGATGGCGAGCCGAAGGTGTGAAAACAGTTTTTCCAGAGGCCCTTCGGCTTACTTTTACGATGGGCGACCATGCTC
>Ga0114951_10006503_pt1 | contig 10306 bp, 17 predicted proteins | sample AM7aDNAmetaG_FD_88677 | JGI IMG/M metagenome (GOLD analysis project Ga0114951, IMG submission 88677) | Freshwater microbial communities from Finland to study Microbial Dark Matter (Phase II) - AM7a DNA metaG | ecosystem: Environmental > Aquatic > Freshwater > Lake | place: Finland: Lake Alinen...
TGACTTTGACCGCAACGGGATAATCAACATCGCTGACTTCGGCTTGTTGGCGGCGAACTATGGGAAGAGCGCGCCAATAGTTGTGCCTTAGCATATAGATAATGTGAAAGTATTAACAAATAGCAATGAGAAATATTGGAGGTGGTGGCCGATAGATTCGGCCAGGTTAGCTATTTACCTGACATATTGAACAGTTGACGCTCGGCGTTCTTTTACAAGGCTGTAAACTGAACTGCGCGTTTAAGTTTGAACCCTCCCCAAACTCCCCGACTGTCATTTGTTAGGACCTTACCTTCTGTAATTCTTCAGCTTGAAGATGCTTTTAATACCATTGGGGACGTAGTGTCTGGAAACTTTTGGCCTTAGCGGTTTCCGTTTTACGCCAGGTACAACTACTCTGCCTTGAGTCTTGTTCCCCGGGGCCGCCGCTGGTCCGCTCAGGGCTACGGTTCTGAGGGATTTTTATTATGAATAGGACCGTTTTAATATATTCAAACTGTTTTGTTTAAAGTAGACTTTAGCTAAAAAATATTAGCGTAGCGTTTTCAGAAGAACTATTTGAGATGATATACTTCTGATCGGTGGGCTATCAAACGCACAATTAAAACAGAGGTTTTATAATTTAGTTCGTAGATAACTCGGTAATCCCCGACCCTGAGTTTAAACGCTCCTTTGAGTTTGCCGGTCAGGGCTTTGTGGATAACATCTTCATGATGTTGGTTTAACCACTTGATCCGGTCTAAAATCCTTTGGGCAACAGGTTTATCCAATCGGCTTAAACTCTCTAAAGCTTCCCGACTGAATTCAACATTAAAACCCGTTACCACTTGAGACCCGTTCGCCTGGCTACTTCTTCAACGGGTATGGTTGTTTTGCTTTTGCGAGATCTTCTGATTTCCTCAATTATTTCAGGTTTCACATCGAGTCCGATATCCGGATCGCCAAGGCGTTCTTCCAGCCTCATATCCACTGTTTCATTGATCAAAGTTTTCAACTCTTCGAGGCTCATTTCTTTCAATTTGGTATTCATCTGTTACCCCCGCAACCCGCTTTCACCCATATTATACCACATGCCTGCTTTACCAGTAACAAAAATTGCGTTGTTCCCCTGGTGCTTCAAACCCAAAACTTATAACTAAACCAGGGGCCATTGTGGCTGAAGTGACTTTACGTACAGAAGCTTGCAAGCAGGCTCCTTGCAAGCAATGCCCAGCCGGATTAAGCGTCTCCGTGGGCCCTGCTTCAGGTTATGGTGTTGGGTATCCACTAAACCGCGCTCCTGGTTGATGATCAGGACAGATAGAATCAATATGAAAAAGGCAGATTTTCCTTACCTTCTGTAATTCTTTTCTTTGAAGATGCTCTCATCCACTGCGCTGCCGTCTGCTTTTTTCCAGTTGTCGGGCTGCCATTCTCTTGCAAGGAGAAATCCGGGGCCCAATCTCTAATCTCTGCTGGATTCTTTACCTGGTATTTCCCTTGACATATGAACACTAATAGTATACATTAGTACACAAATAGTGTTCTGGACAATAAATGTTAGAATTTTTAATTACTTCGAAAACCAAACGCAATTTACTGAAACTCTTTTTGACTAATCCGGACCGATCTTTCTATGTCAGAGAGACCGCCAAATTAACCAACGAGTCGCTCAATGCAGTTCGAAGAGAACTGGGCTACTTGGAAAAAGCCGGTCTGCTGAGATCTTTAACCCAGGGCAATCTAAAATATTACTCTGTGGTAAAGGATTTCCCTTTTTATTCAGAGCTTAAAAAGATTATCTACGGCACCATCGCTCTCGGGGATTACCTGGGTAAGTTTATGATTGATTCTAAAGAGATAGAATTGGCTTTCATATATGGGTCAGTTGCCAGTAACCAGGAAACTGCAAAGAGTGATATTGATCTTCTGGTGGTGGGTGAAATTGATGAGGACGAGTTACACCGCACAATCATGGCAGTTGAGAATGATATTGGACGCCAGGTAAATTACACTTTAATGGGGCACGATGAATATCTGAATCGGCGAAAAAAAGGAGAACCCTTTATTAAGCGGATTCTGGCAGATAAGAAAATCCTTTTAAAGGGAGATCCGAATGTCTTTAGCTAGTTTAGTTGCCGCTGGCAGCATTCATCCCTTTAAGGCTACTCCTCAGGAGATTTCCCGTTCGATGGAGATCGCCCATCGTGACTCAAAACAGGCTGAGCGAATTCTGTTGGAAAGCCTGGATTGGGCGTATTCTATAGCCTATAATGCCGTGTTGCAGGCCTGCCGGGCCTACATGTTTTTCCGCGGATACCGTCCGGCCAGCACTGAATCTCACAAAGCAACTCTGGCTTTTATGCAAGAAACGGCAGACGCACAGCTAAAGGAGTCTATTGATTATTTCGACCGGGTAAGAAAGAAACGTCATCGCGTAGTCTATGATGAAGTGGGACTGGTAAGTGAAAAGGAAGCCCGGCAACTAATATCGAAAGCTAAGGAATTTATTTCGTGGGTGGACATACAGGTGAAAAATGCCCCTGGAATAACCTGATCTTCCCGTTAGAAACTTGCCCCTTCTTTCAGGCTGCCTGCTTAAAAGTCTTCCCCGCTGAATCAAGCCTTACCCTCTGTAATTCTTCTCTTTGAATATGTTTTCATCCACTGCGCTGCCGTCTGAGAAGTGCCTGGCCAGCTGGGTGATAATGTCTTTAAATCCGTTTGCGCTCATATCCTGTTTCATGATCTTGATCAGGGCTGCCGTAATAACCATCTCCGCGCCTTTGCCCGGACTGGTGTAATCAAAGGTGATGTAGCGCGGGTCCCGGTGGTCGTTGTCCACCAGCATTATGCCGGAATAGTGGCACCTGAAACATTCGTTTTCCGCGTCCCAGGCTTTCTGCAATACTTTGGTCCGGGCCTCGATGTCGGCTTTGCCGGCGGATTCAATCTTTTGCAGGATATTGCCGCATCTGCGGCAGTATTTGGCCAGAGCATGCCTTAAAACGGCGTCACAGATTATGCAATTTGAGACTGGTTGTGCCATCTCTCAGGCCTCCCTTCCGGGCGGTTGTATGTATATCACCCGCCCCAATACTTTTACTTCTTCCACCAGCAGCGCCTGAAAATTAGGATGGGACGCGTAAATCCGTATTCTTCCGCCTTTGTGAGACAGATGCCTCAATACAGCTTCTCCGCACTCCGGGTCTTTTATGATGTACAGTTTGCCTTCCACATCTATTTCCTGCGTGGGCAGCACTACGATCACGTTTTCGCTGTGGATGCCGTCGTTGGCCAGGCTTTCTCCGTCAATTCTCAGTGAGTAAAGGTCGCCGGGACGGTCCGTCAGTGATTCTACCAGGTTGCGCGAAATGATCAGGCCTTCCCCTTCCTCGTGCTGGATGACGTAAGGCGCGCGGGCCGGCACGTAGCCGCGCTGGGGTATCTGCATCACTTTTCCCATGAAGTCCAGTTCTTTCACGCCGAATCTGCTCAGGGCCCTTTTTAACTCTACGAACCGGTCTGAATCGGCGCCGGCAGCGGGCGCGCGCGCGGGTGCGGACTCTTCTTCTCCGATCATCTTGAATAAACTGATCTCCAGGCCGCTGGCCAGTTTTTTCAGCACCGGCAGTCCCGGCTTTTTAATGGCCCCTGTTTCTATGCGGGCTATGTAACCGGGGTCTATTTTGCTCAGTCGCCCCAGCCGGTAAGGTGTAAACCCTGCCTCTTCCCGCAGCCTTTTTATTCTTTCTCCCAGCGTCGGGTTTTCCATGTGTCGATAATCCTCGTTGCAATGACAGATATATTCTAGGCAGTATTGACAAAATTGTCAATATTACATAATGCGTCAAATACCATTGACTTATGTGTCGGTATTTGTTATCGTATTAGCATAGCAGAACAAACGTTCTGCTGCCTGCGAAAGGAGGTAATAATGCCGGATAAAAGAGGCTCCGCTGAGACTAAAGTGCTGCTCAAAGCGGTTTTAGCCAGGTATGCGGGTGTAACTGCTGCCGCTGAAGATTCCAGTTATTGCATCAGCTATTTTTATTATCTGCGCAGCGGTCAAAGGGTAGCCAGCCAGGCCTTTTGCGATTGGGTTAAATCTGCCCATCCGGACCTTAAAGATCTGTGTTCTGCGGTCCAGCTCAGCCGGATTACGGATTAAAGCCCCAAAGTCATTTTTCAAAAACAAATCCAATTTTCCCAAAGATTGAAGGAGAAAGAAACGATGGATAAATCTGAAAGCATCACCGAGTTAACCAAAGCCCTGGTCAAATTCCAGGCAGCCCTGAAGCCAGCTGTCCGCGATAAAACCAATCCCTATCTAAAATCCCGCTATGCCGACCTCTCCGGCGTCTGGGAGGTTTGCCGTGCCCTTTTACAGGAGAATAGGCTGGCTGTGGTGCAGGTCAGCGGCATAGACGCCGGCGGCACTTTCCTTGAGACCCTGCTGGCCCATGAGTCCGGGGAGTGGATCAGCGGCAGGTATCCTCTCAAACCCGTCAAACCCGACGACCCGCAGGCCCTGGGCTCGGCCCTCACTTACGCCCGCCGCTATTCACTGGCGGCTGTCCTGGGCATCGTCACGGAAGATGACGACGCCGAAGGAGCTATGGCCAGAACGCCCCCGCTTAACTTAAAACCAGCTTCTAAAGCGGCGTCGTCCAAAGCCCCGGCAGCCCCCGTCAAAATTCCGGCTACTAAAGGGCAACTTAATCAACTGGATGCTTTAAAGAAAGCCGGCAAGAATCTGAAAACCAGAGTGGACGGCTACCAGTGGAAAGTGGCTAAACTCTCCGACCTTTCCTTTGAGCAGGCGGAAAGACTCATCCAGGATTTTAAAAGCGAGGTGGCAGGACAATGAGCGGACTTAACAGGGTGCAGTTAATAGGCAACCTGGGCGCCGAGCCGGAAATGCGCTTTACCCCCTCCGGTTCTGCGGTGGCCAGCTTCAATGTGGCTGTCAATCGCAGCTTCACAAATCAGGCTGGCGTACGCCAGGAGGAGACCGAGTGGTTCAGCGTGGTGGCCTGGAACAGGCAGGCTGAATCCTGCAACCAGTTTCTGGTTAAAGGCTCGCAGGTCTATGTGGAAGGCCGCCTGCATACCCGCACCTGGGACGGCCAGGACGGGCAGAAGCATTACCGCACAGAGGTCATTGCCAGCCAGGTCATCTTCCTGACTAAAAAAGTGAATGGCGAACCTGCGGCGCCGCCCGAATTGGAAGATATCCCGTTTTAGCCTCGTCACACTTATAGCTTAAAACTAAAAACTCATCTGAGGAAAAGAGATGGCTAACCCCCAACCTGATATATTTGTAAAAATTTCTACTGAGTTAGCGCTGGCCATTGCTAAAACCAATTTCTCAGCTTACGAGAACCGTGTTTTCTGGTGCATCCTTATCAAAACCTATGGCTGGAATAAAAAGACGGACCGGATCAGCCAGTCCCAGTTCGCGGAGGTCACAGGTATTCCACCACGGCATATATGGGAGATTTTGGATCTGCTGTTAAAGCGGCAAATTATCACTATGGTTGCTGACGGACAAAAGAAAGAATATGGCATTCAAAAAGACTATGAATTATGGCAAAATATCGGGCGAAAACATTCCAAACCGGCACCCAACGGGGTGCAAGTTAATGATGGAACCTTACTCCCCGCTGCGGAAAAACCTGCACCTATCGGCGGAAAAATCTGCACCAATCGGGGAGTAAAACCTGCACCCAATGGGGTGCACACACTAGAAGAAAGCATTTTACCCAAGAATATTACAAAAGCAGAAGACGGCGGCAGCGGCCATAAAAAACATTTTGAAGTTTATCAGGAAGAATTACGGGAACGCTTTAAGGATTTAGATTTTAACCTGGAGTTGGAAAAATTCAACCTTTACTGGTACGGCGGCGCCCGCAAGCTTAAAAATCCCCACCTGGCGCTGTTGAACTGGATGTCTAAAGCCAGGCAAATAACCCAAAATAACGGAGGCAACGGAAATGGAATCAATAGGCAGTATAATCAGGCGAACCATACCGATGACACAGCCAAACTTGAAGCCTGGAACAATTGAAATTAAATATAACTGCCCTACCTGCCGCGACGGCGGCTGGATTACCCCCAGGGGCATGGACGGCACACCGCTTTATGATAAAATTATCCGCTGTGATTGCAAGTCACGCTCCGATTGGCAGAAACGGCAGGCCTCTTACTTGAAAAGGTGTGACTTGCCGCCGACTACTGAGGACAGAACCTTTGCCACTTTTAAAATCGGCGGGAATGCCAAACTCGTAGAAGCTTTCGAGGCCGCCACGGCTGTGGTTAATGGCAAATTAGTCTTTCTCACTCTGAGCAGTGGGGTTGACCGCGGTAAGACGCACCTGGCTATCGCCATATGCCGGGCCTGGCTGGCCAAAGGCAGGTCCGCCAAATATGCTTTCGTCCCTCTGCTGCTGGATGAGTTGAAAGCCGGTTTCAAGCAGGAAGGCGACCATTCCTACGATTCTACCTTTAACTTTTATCAGCGCGTGGAGCTGCTGGTACTCGATGATCTGGGGGCAGAAAAGAAAACTGACTGGTCCATCGAAAAACTGGAGACGATTATTGACTATCGCTACATCAACGAACTGCCCACGGTTATTACTACCAACAGCGCCCCGGATGAGTTTACCGCGCGCATCCGCAGCCGCATCCAGCGGGCCAAAAACAGCAAGATTGTGGTTATCAGCGGGCCGGAATATCGCCTGGTTAAGAATAAGTGATTTTATGCACAGCCGTAGGTGAATTTGTAATTTGTAATTTGGTAGAGGTATCTTATGCCACGCGGCGGTTACCGTCCCGGCTCCGGTGGGTTTAAAGGCAATCTTAACAGGCTAAAACACGGCCGGTATTCCCGGCAGCTTCGCCGTGCGCTTTATTCGGATAATCCCCGGGACTGGCAGGACTTTCTATTCCGCCTGCCAGATGACCGCTTTCGCGCCAGGGCGGGTATGACGGCGGCGTTGTTGTGGATTAGGTCAGGGTCTCATAATCGCGTAGTTTACAAGCCGAAATTCAGTTAGAAATAATTGGATTTATAGTTTTTGCCATAATTGTGGTAAAAAGTGAGGACTTCGAGAGATTTGAAGTGTATAATAGCGCCTAAGGATGGAAAAGTCGGAACAGTTTGAAATATTCACAATAAACTTGTATTTATTATTCCTTTCTATTGACACAGCCTGTATAATAATTAAACCATTTAATCTATTTAGGAGAGTTAGCTATGTGGAATAATCTTTTAAAAGGTGGTTCAAGGGAATCTAAATATCTTTCCAAAATAACAAAAGTCGGCTTACTATCTTCACTTGCCTTGGCTTTTATAGCAGTTCCACAGACAGTTTCTGCTCAATCCTCTAATACAACTACAAGAGACCCTCAAATTCCTCTGGTCACGGGCAATCCTGAGTTCCGTAAGGTTAAATCCGATTGCGCCTTGCGAATCGAATGGCTGGTTAACCAAGAGCCTGAGAAAACAGGGTGACAATGAGTCTGCCCTCAATGACAGGAATCAGTTCTGCATGGCCATATTTATAGCTGCAAGTGTGTTTCTTCGACGTTTATCACAAGAACTGCCCTCGCCCACGAAAATGCATCCCTGGCGGCAGCAAAGTGCTTTCCGGAAGTCTCAATGTGGCCTTTGCCCCTTATTCTGCATCCCCGCCCCAGACTGATAGTGCTCGGCACCAGTTTAGTGGTGCACAGTACCTCTATCCTGTTATCTGACAACAGGTTGCGCTCTGTCGTTCGGAAGCCGAATAACGGCACCAGTATCATTTCGTCATTTACAAAGCCTAACTTCCTGATGTAATCTCCCCATGTGGCAGCCAGGTGAGGTCCATCTACCCCCGTCGTCGCGATCGAAATCCACTCCGCTTTATCCATGATCTCTCTGCATACACCCTCTATTTTAGCCATTCTTAGGTCCCTCCCTGTTTTATTATATATTGTGACTGCCTGTAATCGTCTTAATAGGTAAAAATATTTCAGTTTTCTATTGACCGCAGCCTTCACTGAACCAGTGTGAAATCGTTTTCATCCTGTCCCGCCTTTAAGACGCCCGCTTGCGGCCTGGAGCGGGTATGACGGCATTGTTGTTGTGGATCAGGTCTGGTTCTCACCATAGAATGACAGGTTATATATTTATGTGCAGGTCATTATACCTGTAAACTTAATGATGAGATCACGGCAGGGGGTTGAACATATAGATCTTAAAAAATCTATTTCTCATTCTTGATTTTGGCTAAATATATTAAACATATAATAATAAATACTATAGCAACTGCCAGCATAACCCAGTTATATGAAAGTGTCTGGCGGGTATAAACAGTTTTGATAATATTTATTAGGCTGCTGAGCCCAAATCCTCCCCAGAAACTCATACCGGCTATCAGATAGATATATCTTTTTCGCGCTTTATGCATTGCGTTGCCTCCCTTAAAGCTTCTTTAACATATTCAGTGTACTCTATTTTAGATCTATTAGAACTCCTTTGCCGCGCCAGCAGCCTCCAGGTTACAGTCAGTGCCCTTTGCTCAGAATTTCCCCGGGATTGGCATGGTTTCTTATCCAGCCTAAAAGATGACCGTTTCCGGGCTAAAGCGGGTATGACGGCGGTTTTGTTGTGGAGTTGCTTTGGCGCTGCTTGAAGGGGTATTGAATCACAAAGTTCCAGGTCAGAGCCTCCTGGAAAATCGTTTTGTTCCCGATGATTTTGTCGCTGCCTATTTAACACTAATAGGGGCTTCCCGGTCTGAAAGAATGTTATATAAAGGCATAGTTAGTTTGTGTGTTTATAAGACTGCCCCCGGGGTAAAATAGCTAGAATGTACACTATTTTTCCTGGTATGTCTAACTCATAAATAATTCTGAGATTTCCAACCCTGTAACGGTATTTGTCAGACATTCCTTTGAAGGGTTTGATGTTTGGGCCTTTAACAGGATCAGACTCTAAAGAGGCAAAACACTTGTCAAGCTTGGCAGCGGTGTTGACGCTGACTTTGGTATAGTATTTAAGGGCTTCCCTGGATAGAGCGATTTTAAACGTTTGTTCGTTTGACATCCTGCCACCATACGAAATCGCCCTTGCGTATTTGTTTTTCTCCCCTGCGGAGTATTGCCATCTCTTTATCCGTGAGTTCTTCTTTTTGCTCTCGTAGCCATTCAGCAAATTTAAGCAGTATCCGGCTCTCATCCTCAGAAAGCTCTCCGACAACTTTTCTTAACTCTTGTTTTGCAGCACTCATAACTTTTCTCCGGCGCGCGTCTAGCTGGCAACTTTTTACGTGCAAACAGGATATTTTGTGATTACATACTAGCTGATTTGAACATTAAATACAAAAATTCTTTTTAATAATGAAAACACCTGCGCTTTACTCTGCTAATCCCCGGGACTGGCAGGATTTCCTGTCTCGCCTGAAAGACGACCGCTTCCGGGCCAGGGCGGGTATGACGGCGGTTTTGTTGTGGATTCGCTCTGATTCCAATTATAGAATGAAATGTTAAGCAATATGGCATATTTTAGTGCAAGGTGTTATCTCGATTATTGGCGCATAATATACCTGAACCTTTGAGCCTAAAAATAGCAATCGTTACTCACTCTTAGCATATTGAAAAGCTGTACATCTGCATTTGCAATGTCAGGTACGCTTTTAACTTTTAAAACAGACTAAGGGACATTATCAGGTCTAGCTGTATCTGGTTTTAGAGGTATACTTCCAGCCGGTTTAGGCGTCATTGCTACCAATAATGTGATTATTCCTATTCTGCCAACTATCATAACCAGTATTAAAATTAATTTCAGTAACATCGGAAGAGAATTATTGATAATTCCGGCGTACAGGCCTGTATTTGATAATGCTGATGTTAATGCGAAAACCGAATCTGTAAGTGAAATTCCGAAGGAAGTAAAAATAAAAGCAAATCCGACTATGATCACTATTGCAATAGTGATTAACAATAAAGCCGCATAAATATCAATATATGTAAATTCTTTCCCTCTAACAACGAATTTGCTTAAATTTCCGGTGATAACTCCTTTTACCACCCAGGGTATTGATTTAACAAATATGATAATACTCATTATTTTTACTCCGCCGGCTGTCGAAGAAGTAGATCCACCTATAAACATCAGAATAAATAATAGCATTTTTGCACTTACAGCCAGATTACTGAGGTCGATAAAGCTAAACCCGGCAGTGCTTGAGGCACTGGCTATATGGAACAATGAGGTTGCTATGTCAACCTTAGTCAATAAAGTAAATATGATAGCAAATAAAATTATTATGGAAATAAA
>Ga0114951_10006504_pt1 | contig 10305 bp, 18 predicted proteins | sample AM7aDNAmetaG_FD_88677 | JGI IMG/M metagenome (GOLD analysis project Ga0114951, IMG submission 88677) | Freshwater microbial communities from Finland to study Microbial Dark Matter (Phase II) - AM7a DNA metaG | ecosystem: Environmental > Aquatic > Freshwater > Lake | place: Finland: Lake Alinen...
ACTTAGTTAGCCAGCAAGCTTCTTAAAGAACTCCAAGGACTCATCGTCCTCTTCTTCATCGAACTTCGGTGCTGCCTTTGCCTTTACTGAAGGAGCAGGAGCTTCGTTCCAAGGAGCATCATCGTCCGAGGTCCAGCTCACCGAGCTCACCGCTGCCTTAGCACGAGCAGTAGCTGCCGATCCATCAAGACCAAGAACCTTATTGAGCTTTGCCTTCAACTCATCATAGGACTTGAAGTTGGAAGCAGCAAGGAACTCCTGAAGTGAATGACACTTTTTCCAGGTCTTTTCCATTTCCTCGTCGCTACCGAACAACGGACCAGCGCCAGCAAACTCTGACTTATCATAGTTACGATAGCCTTCGACATTACGAATCTTAAGCTTGAAGTTAGCACCATCCCAAAGATCGAATGGGTTCATTGGCTTCTCATCAGCAAACTGAGGATTCATAGCCTCATTGAGCTTATCAAACACCTTCTTGCCATACTTGAACAAGAACACCTTGCCTTCGTTCTCAGGATTCTGCTGATCGGTGATCACGTAGATATTAGAGATAAAAGTAAGCTTGCGCTTTTGAGTGCGGGCGATCGCCTTATCAGACTCAACACCAGAGTTCCAGAGTTGAGTGTTCATCTCACCAACGGGATCTGTCTTGCCGATAGTTGTAAGGGAGTTTTCGATATACCAAGAACCAGTCGGACCCTTGAACCCATGATTGAACATGCGAATGAAAGGAACGTCTTCATCACCTGGTGCTGGGAGGAAACGGATAACAGCGTAGCCATTGCCAGCCTTATCCACGTTAGGATACCAAAAACGGTCGTCGTTCGACTTATCGCTTTGGTTGCCGTTGATCTTAGAAAGTTCAGAAGTCAACTTCTCGAGGGAAGCCTTACCTGATTGTGCCTTAAGCTTAGAAAAGTCCATAGTATTCTCCGTATTGTTAATATTGATAGTATTGTTTGTTGAGCTGTATAAACGCTCAACATTATTTAGTATACCTCTATTCGCCATATTTGTCAAGCAAAATCTTTTTGACTTTTTCTCGATCATATTTGAGGAACGGACGATATTTTATAACCTTGTTAGACATTTCTTGCCAAACAGGGTCATACTCAAGCTTCTTGTTCCAGTAAGGCATACACCCTACCATATCAACAAGAACGATTAATGTTTCGAGACTGATCTCTTTACGTAGATACAGTTTCAAAACAAATGGGTGACTGTTGCTTTGAATCTTGAAGTTGGAGTTAAAATCCTCGTCAAGCTTCGCAGCTTCAGACTGAAACATATATGTGAACGACTGATTACGCTTTACCCAGTCAGTATATACCTTCTCAGCTGTTTGAGAGTAGGCAATTTCCTTGATCCAAGTTTTCTCGTTCTCAACGAGGTTGGCAAGCATATAATTTACAGGGTCAGCGTGTTTTGCTACCTTCATAAAGTACAGCTTATCCTTGCGAGTATCAAAGCTCTGTGTGGATACACGGGTCTTGCCGTTGTACTTAAAGTAGTCGTATGAAGGCTTTGTAAAGTGGTTCTTCAGAGCCATATACTCTTTATAGCATTCAAAAGCGGACATCATACACTAACTTTGTTGTAGTACTCGCCAAAGAAAACACCAAGCTGTTTGTCCATCTCAGGACCAGCGCCTTTTTCGGATGTATACGTCAGATACAGCTGCCATAGTTTCTTGTCTATTTGATCGAAAGTTTCGTACTGAGTGCTAACCTTACCTTCAATAACAGTATACCCCTTATCTTCAAGGTATTCAACTAGGTCTGATTCGTCAAAGTCATCAAGGTCAAAATCAACATCGACTTCTACACAGGCTGTTCTTCTTGTGCTACCGTAACCCATCACTTTTTCCTTTCGTCATTTAGGAAATAATAATACAAACCCTTTTCACGACCATGAGCCTCAATCTCCCATGGCTGTTCCCAGTAATCAATTTTGCTATGATCATAAACTTTGTTATTGAATTTTACTTTATGTTTACGAACATAATCTTTCATCTCGCCTTTAGCATATTGCTTAAGGTGTACCATCTCATGCGCTATAGCGAGTAGGGTTTGCTTCTTGCTTAGGTTTGGTCGAATGGTGATCGTAAAGTCTTTTGGTCTGTGGTTATCAAAGTTCCAATCACAATAACCATATACATCGCTGCTCATATCTTCTGAGCTAAACTCTAGCTCTAACTCTATCTTTTCGAACAAGCCTGGAGTTAGTAGCTTTTTACCATAAAAATTAACAGCTTTTGTACAAACAGAGACAGAAACATTCTTAGGTTTGCCGATGGTTTTTATTAGCATGCCGCTCTCCATCTTTTGTGTCCTATCTATTTATAGCGGAAGGCGAGCACTACGTTTCATGAAGTTTAAGTTTTCTGCTTCTTCCTGAATCTTAAACTTAAAGACAGGATCTTTCTTGATAAAAGAAGCAGCGTATTCAATTTCAATATTATTTTTTTCACACCAGTGCAAGACAGCGTCGATGTACTCCATATTTTTTGTAAAACAAAGCTGTTCAATTTCCGTGACGAAATTGTTCTGCGTGAAGGCTATCATGAAAACTCCATTATTCTAACCAATATTTTTTGCTATAAAATGGTTTCATAGCTGTTGGTTTGGTTTGCTCAGTCAACGAAAATATGTTTGATATTACAGATGACATAGTTTCTTTTTTCGAGATATCGAGTTTCGAAATCCATTCGTCTCTTAAACCTAAAATTCTTCTAGGCGATTTACCGTTACAGAAAATATTATTAGACCATTTCGGGTACAATAACTCTTTTATCTTTTCCGCCTTAAGAAACATATTCAAAGAAGGGCTGTAGTTTGAATCATTCAACAAATATGGTTGATTCATAAAATTTGATTTATCTTCAGCAAACTTCAAATAGTTTTTGACTACGTGCGCCATTTTGATAGGCAAGCTCGGCATGTCTGAAGTCCAATAAAACAACTCATCATACCAACCTTGCGAACGCCTTTGTTGAGAGTAAGGACCAACAACGTCGTCAATTGTATCAGCAAACGTACAATAAAATTTGTTGTTTTGGTTATAGACATAAGGTTTATCCTTACCCCAAACAAAACAAACTTTTTTTCCGCCGTCGATTAACTTTTTATAATCATCAACTTCGTCACGAATTAATTGCTTGCCTATAGAACTCAGCTGAATATTGTAATTGAAAAAATACTCGTGGTTGTTTTTCGTGTTTTCGAAAAACTTAAGAGCCACGTCAGGTATTTCAATCAACCTAAACTTGAAATCATAACCAGAGTTTTTTAGTTTTTTTACGTCAGGTAATACAACGTTCACGATTTCAGCATTTTGATGATTTTGTAAATTTCCTGTTAAACCGTAATTCCATGTAACGGCAATTTCGTCCACCTTGCAACCAGCGTCTAACCAAGACATTAATATGTTATGGCTGTCGCTCCCGCCGCTGTACCAAAGAACGCAGTAGTCATATTTATCACGTATTTGCCTGGCTCTTTGCTTATAAAGTTCCCAAAGGTCAATATCAGGCTCTGTAAACCAATCGAATCTCGAAAACGCTTCGTCATTGAAAATCCAACTGACTTCAACGTTCGATTGTTTAGACCACTCAAGTGCTTCAAACTTACTGAAAGTTTTTCTATTACCAACTTGATAAAACCCAAACTTATCTGGTGTCATAACAATCCTAAAAGTGGTAGGCGTGCAAGGATTTGAACCCTGTCAAGAACAGTCATCTACTGCTAAAGGCTTTATAAGTGCCTCCCGTGTACCAACACCCACGCCCAATAATGGCGGTTCCTGAAGGATTCGAACCCTCGACCCACGGAGTAGAAATCCGTTGCTCTATCCTGCTGAGCTAAGGAACCAAAAAGGTGGTGGGTTTATTCTGTTTCCAAGTCAAACCCACCGAAAACTCATGCTCAGGCAGCGAGTGCCACAGCTAGAGGTGCATTATCGTTAGCATCTATAACGTTTGCATCGGTCTCTTCGTACCTTTATCACAGCCTGTCGAAACTAATTTCGTCCCCAGCAAAAGCAGACTCGAGGTCGTCAACCTCAATTAAGTGTGACGCAATCTGCTCATGGTGGAGACGTCGGGTACTGCCCCCGAGTCCAAACTGTCTATTCCTTACGCCTCAACAACCAAGCAATATATTTAGTATAGCTCATCACTCGTCAAAAGTCAATCAAAAAAGTGACCTTGCCTAAATTTATTTTTAGCGATGAAAGCATCAGCTTCGGGGCGGTACATATAATACTGAAGAACCCTTGCAAGAGCATTAGAGGTTTCTTCGCTATCATAGATATCCTGATACTCGTAATCTTCGAGAGGCTTTTCCTTCTTTACCAGACGGGCAACCTCTTCCTGACAAGAGATATATGCCTTCTGAAGGTCTTCGACAATAATCTTGTTTACGATATCGTCATCAATTTCAAGCTTCATCTTCAATCTCCGTTTCCCAGTAACGGCTGTAAAAGTGTTTACCACAAGCATCAATTTCTTTCTGAGGATATCCCTGCTCGATAAACCAAGCAATCATATCCTCAGGGCGAGGGTCAGGTAGTGGCTTAGGGAAGCCATACTTCCAACCAGAAGGCGGATCAACCATCAACACGGTTTTCATTTTACTCACCACTCATCTCCTCAATAATACGTAACACTACCATTTCATCTTGAAATGCATCATTGAACCCAACTTCCCAGGCTTCCCAGAGCAAAGCTTCCGTAACTTCGCTGTATGGGTTAGGAAGGAATTTATTAGACTTCAGGTTATGCTGATTAACAGCAGCGTACCCTTGTACATATGTCTCACGTTCTGCGAGGCTTGGCCACATAAGATATCTCTCTTCCTGCATTAAAAGTTTCCTGGAGCTACCTGGAAACAACGGATACCATTCTCACGCCACATCTTTACAACACGATCACGGTCTTCAAAGACAAGAGAAGGATTATACCCTTTCGAGCGCATGTCGTCAAGCATTTCCTTTTTGATTACCGAATCGTCGCGACGATCGCCAGCTGGGCGCATGAACAGTTTTGTGTAGCCGATGTCATTACAGTCAAGCCACTTCTCGGTAACTACACGATAGCCCTCGTCACGTCCCGTGCAGATAAACACTGGGATGTCTTGATCTAAGGCGTAGTCGAGGAACTGCATGACGTCGGTGTGGACGGGGTCCTTGTCCATCTCTCGGAACCAGCCGTCCCAGTCCTTCTTTCCATTATCAAGAAAGTGCTGACGGGCGCTGGAGTCGGCAAGAGTACCGTCGATATCAAAAATCCAACAGTTAAGCATCAAAATTCCTTCCAGATATATGTTGAGTTCTTCGTTTTGAACCTCACGTTCGAACAGCCTTGGTCATCGATCCATTCGTCAGTAATTTCTGTAACAGGTGTCGTTTGCCAGTAATCCTGCCCCGAATACGAACGAGCGTAATATGAACCTACACGAACCCCACAACCAACACGAGGGTAGTAGCATCCAGGGATAGGCTGATAGCTTTCTTGGTCTAGGATCTCACACATAGGTCCAGAGTCACCTGCAGTTCCGTCTACACGATATAAAGAGTACTTCATCACACCACCTTTATTAGCACAGTGTTTTCGTTCATACGAACTTGTAGAGGCTTATCAGTTTTTAACTCGTCCATCAACTTCTTAAGGACTATCTTACCTGATTTCTGTATCTTTTCAAGAATTATTTCCGTCTTACGGCTAGTTCCTTTGCTACAGCTTGAACTTTCGTCGTAACCAGTTATGCTCGCGCCTTTTACGTTTAGCCCGCCACGGTCAAGAGCTCTGAATACAGATACAACCTTGTTTTTCGTATTAAAGCACCAGAGTTCTTGAGCGCCAAGAACCTTTTCTGGATTGACCGAAGCAATTTTGTAATTGTTGTCTTCCTTCTGGTACTTGAAGTTCTTCAAGATCTTTTCTTTAGAGACAGCGCGAGGTTTGCTTGGCGCTCTTGTTTTTTTGACAACCCCAGCGTACTTGTCAGCATCTGTCACAATGTTATGATAAAACTTGATACGTTCGCCAAGCTGTTTCTTGGTCATATACGCATATGCTTCTTTCAGCTGCGGACACTTTCCTTCGTACGCCTCGATAAGCTCTGTGAGTGGCCCAGCGTAATATGCAGCAATCATCGGAGCGTATGTAGCAGGAATCTCCTTTGCCTTGAGCCAATCGTAAACAGAAAAGTCTTCGCCAGCATCGATCATTTCCTCAATTTCGCCGATGATATCATGAGCACGCTCACGCATACGATCTTGCACGGAGGCTCTGGGCGTCGAGCTTTCAGCTTGAACCTTAGCCTTCGTCAAAGTGTAAGCGAATGTTTTTTCGAAGAACTCTATAGAGTGAGCGGGGACTTCGTAATCCTTAGCAAGCAAACGGGCGATCCAAGCGCAAGTGAGGTTAACCCACTCGTCAGGGATAGATTTGAACTTCTTGACTTCATCAAGTCTACCCTGACTCTTGAGCCAGGTTTCTGTATACTCGCGAGCGTCGCTCTTGTCACACATACAATTGTACCAATTACAAGCTTGTGCAACTTCGCCCTCTGTCATAGCACCTAGGAACTCTGGCTCGTCGCCCATATATTTACGGTTGATCAAATAGGCTTCGCTGTGCGAAACTCGAGGCTTTTTAACTGTTTTTGCGATAAGTGCTTGACGACGAGCCATAATTTCTCCTTAAGACATGAACTTCTTGAACAGCTTGATTACAGCGTCAATGTTCTCGCAGTTGACAGCGAGCTTCTGACGTTTCCCATCAGGCAACGGTTCATTATAGCCGTTTTGCGCCAGCCATTCAATGATTTTATTTTTGATTGACTCAACCTTTTGTTCTTCGCCAAAATTGACTTCGAACGTCACCTTGATTTCTTCTTCGTTGGGCGACCAATACCACATCATATAGATAGAGTTACGGGCGTTGCTGAGGATAAATGTAGTACCTGAATTGATTTTTATCTCTCGAACGCGACCCTTGAATGCGCTCTGGTAATTATCAATGTACCAATCAGGAAACTTCTCAAAGTTGTCGTACTGATCTAGCGTGAAATCAGAGAACATTGAAGACAGGGAAGCCACGTTGAAACACTCCTTGTAGTGACCCGCAACAACGTTGTCGCTCGGGTTGAGTTGATTGATCAGAAAAGATTCTAAGAGCAGTGAGGGTTTGTCGTTGAATTTCTCCAAATTCCTCGCTACTATATTACATTGCTCGATGCTATACCCTTTATCTTTCAGGTGCGCTAAGCAACGATCACCAACTCCTTTGCCAACGTATATCACCTCGCTATATTCGTTGACATAGTTGTAGATATACTGACCAAGAGTTTCAAAGAACTCAAGAGTCGGCTTCATGAAGCCTTCCTATGTTCATGATACTTGTTTTTATTTTCAAACCTCGAAACCCACTCTAAATTTAAGGGGTCGTAGTTCAACGGGTCATGATCGATATGATTGACTTCCCAAAAATGGTTGAAACAATTTTTCACCGATTGTGGTGTGTTTTTCCAATCTTTTTCCGAAACACCAGGCGGCAACGGTTTATCAATGAACGTTTCCGCAACAACTTTGTGTACGCTAATTTTCTTAGGAATTTCGTTGATACTTAAAGTCACCATCGGGTATTTTGTATTACCTGAAACGCTCGATCTAATTTTGCGCGCCCACATTTCGTAACAATGAAATTTTGCGTAAGCGGTGCTATAAATATCGCCGTTCGAATCTAAAAAATAGGAAAGAACAGTTTCCCCACCAAGCTTGACGGGAGTTAACGAAGTGGTTAGTTTTTCTTGATTGTAAGCCATCACACAGCCTCCGCCATATCGATTGCGAGCTCAAGAGCCTTGGTCTTAACACCCTTGTTATAACCGTACCAAGCAGAGGCAAGGCGGGTGTCCGCCGAACGACCAGCAAGGTGATCGGTCAGGTAGGTCACAGCGTTGAATGGCTGCCACCAAGTGCCCTCGGCGTACTCGGCTCCAGGTTGAGTGTGAAGAATATCAAGAGCAAGCTGGGCGCTCTTCGACACTTCCTTCTTCTTGGTTTCATTAGAGCCAGAGACAGGAAAGATTCGAGTGAAGTACTCGACAATGTTCTCTTCCTTAGCCTTCTTAGAGCCGAGGAACGAAGCCATATCCTTGTACTTAGCGAGCTTGTCGGTAGCGATGCCGAGCATTTCCTTCACAGCGGTCGGCTCAAACACCTTGCGGTGGCTGATCTTCGCCATACGCTCAACCTTAGAGTTGAGTGAGAGTGTCAGAGTGTTATTACACACAACACGGATAGGCGTAAAGCGAACGTCGGTAGAGTGACCGTAATTGTGGAAATTTGAGAAGAGAAGGTAGGAATCGATCTTGTCGCCCTTGAAGAGCTCGAAGCTTTCCTTGATCTTCGCAAGACCCCAAACGATCTGACCGTTACGCAGCGAACCAGCCGTATGCATTTCCATATCGCCAGCGCCAATGAACTCGTTGAAGAAGTCGAAAGCTTCCTCATTCTGTACAGGATTCCAGTCGTCGGAAACCACGTCCAGGATAGAGTTATCGAAAGAGCGGACCAGAGCCGAGTGACCGACAGCTACAGGCTCGCCAGCGACAATAGCGTAAGCGGGAGACTTAGATACGGTCCAGTCAAGCCCTGCCGCCTCGAGCATCTGAGCTGGGGTAAGATCGCTAGGAACCTTAACACCGAGACCGTGCCAAGGGGTATCACCAGAGTAAGCCATTTGAGCTTTACCGTTGACGTATTCGATATTGTGTGCCATTTGTTTGCTCCTGTTTTCAGTTTACAAGTAATTATACCGTAGGGTTGATTCAAAGTCAAGTGAATATTTTCGGTAAGTGCAGGGCGGCATAACAACGAACACAGCTGCACAGAACGAAAACACAGCATAGATCCTAAGAACTTCCTCCATCAATGGAAGATGTCCTCGTCAGCGTCGGTAGCGAAAGTTGGGTACAGGTAGTTCTCAAGGAACGAGATAGCGTTTGAAACGGCTACCAGAGCCTCGTAAGCCTCAGACCCCATTTCAGCGTCCATTACTACGTTGCAGACCTCAAGAAGTTCCTGGTTGATAGATTCGATACGGCGAACCAACGTGAGCTTATCCATTTTGATTTCCTTAGACATAGTGGGCGGGGAAGAGCTTAGACAGCGCTCCTGGGTCGCCATAGGTCGAGAACTGACCAGCGTGATGGGAACCTTTGAAGTCCCAGATACCGAACTTTCGTCCGTCGATCTCGAACCCCCAGGAGTTTACTACCTTGGTTGGGTCGTCGTCAATATTAGGACCGAACCCTAGGATCTGGGTGATCGTAGCGACATTAATGTCGTACAGAGTACCAGTTTTTGAAGCACCAGCGATATTGATCGGCGTGATATACATCATCATTCCCCTCAGTCAGAAGCCCAATCGTTAAGCTTGTATTCCCAGAAGTCAGCGTAGTTCTTGGCTTCCTCACCAACCTCGGCTACCGTCATAGCTTTGATGTAGTAGCCGCCTTGCTTCGCCTTGATCTCCTCGAGCTTGGCGATCAGGCGGTCGATACCCTCGTTCATACGTTCATCAAGTGAAGTCATCATATTCTCCTAGAAACCGTTCCGTTGAAGCCGACCGTAATCAGCTTGAAAGGAACGGACCCGTAGGTCCGAACCAGAACCAATCACATATCGTCACGAACGAACTTGGGGCAAACGTCGAGCAGACGCTCGTCACGGAGGATAGCGTTCACTTCCTCACGGGCGAGAGTAGGGTCGAAGTCAGAGACACCCTCGCCTTCGGGAGCGGCGACCCGAGTACCGTAGTCACGGACCTTGCCCTTGGGCTTCAGCTTCTCGGAGACCTCACGCATGCGAGCCAGGTTCGCTTCCTTGATCTTAGCAATTTCATCAACGTTCAGCTCGACCTTAGCCTTGGTCACCTTCAAGCCAACTTCCTTAAGAAGCTTCTTAGCGGGAACCGCCTTGGACTTAGCCGCCTTGGGCGCCTTAGCGACCTTCGCCGCCTTGGGTGCCTTAGCAGCCGTAGCAGCCTTGCCCTGTCCAGGTGCGATGCCGAGGCGAACTGCGCGCTGGTAACCAGCCTTGGCAGTTGCGTAGGGCATAGAACCGAGCTGCGAAATCAGCGCGATGCAAGCTTCGCGGCTGTGATCAGGGTGATCAGCCATGATAGCCGCAACCTTAGCGCGATTGGTACCGGTGTATTGCTTAGCCATTGTGTAAACTCCATTTTCAGAGGTGGGCGGTAGTGCCCGTTTCAATTTCAACCTATTCTTAGGATAC
>Ga0114951_10006505_pt1 | contig 10304 bp, 10 predicted proteins | sample AM7aDNAmetaG_FD_88677 | JGI IMG/M metagenome (GOLD analysis project Ga0114951, IMG submission 88677) | Freshwater microbial communities from Finland to study Microbial Dark Matter (Phase II) - AM7a DNA metaG | ecosystem: Environmental > Aquatic > Freshwater > Lake | place: Finland: Lake Alinen...
AATCCGCTGATAGCTATTGGCAGAGACAAGCATAATCGAAACCTTGAAGAACGACTCAGTAAACCGGAGCCCTTGGCGGAAGATGCAGACAGTGTTGCCAGAATGAAGTACCGGCTGAAAACCCCGGAAGGGAAAGCCATTTATGCCGTTCGTAAGAGCACGATCGAACCAGTATTCGGGATTATTAAATCAGTGCTTGGGTATCGACAATTTATGCGACGAGGATTGGAAAATGTCGATGCAGAATGGACGCTGGTAAGCCTTGCCTGGAATCTGAAAAAACTGCATGTCTTGGCGAAGCCACGCCCAAAAAGACAAGTAATGGCCGATTGTAAGGCAAAATCAGGTGTACAAGGCAGCCAATTGGGACTTTTTTGGTGTACTATGAGATTCACATGGTTGTCTATCGCAAAAAGGAACGTAAAAAGGAAAGCCAAGGCATTTTTTGCGCCCAGCTTCTTTATCGTTAGTCCGACAGGCTGCTAGGCCAATTCCATTCCAGAACAAAATCACGTTTACAAATCTCTCATTTCGTTACACACCACAAACACCACTTGTCCTCAAGAACGTTGACCTTACCATAAAAAAAGCTATCACTATAGGTTTCATCGGTATCACTGGTAGCGGCAAAACCACAATGCTCGATATCATCATGGGATTACTTTCACCAACCTCGGGTACTCTTGAAATAGATGGTCAGGCAATTACCACATGCAATAATCGTGCATGGCAAGCCCATATCGCCCACGTCCCCCAAACTATCTTTCTTGCCGATAGTACTATCGAAGAGAATATAGCTTTTGGGGTTCCCAGCAATAAAATTAACCACAACAGAGTCAAGCAGGCCGCTGAACAGGCACAAATAGCCGACATTATCGAAACTTGGCCAAAAAAATACCAGACATTTGTCGGCGAACGCGGTATCCGCCTCTCTGGAGGCCAGCGCCAACGCATAGGCATAGCCCGAGATCTCTATAAACAGGCTGACGTAATAATCTTCGACGAAGCCACCAGTGCTCTCGACAATGAAACCGAACAGGCGGTAATGCAAGCCATAGAATCTCTTTCCAACGATCTTACCATCCTAATCATTGCCCACCGCCTCACCACCCTCAAGAACTGTGAGCAAATAGTTGAATTGGGAGATGGTGGAATAAAGAGAATTGGTAGTTACCAAGATATCGTCACAAAAGAGCCAGACAATGGCCACACACCCTCCTAGCCTTCAATCCTCAGCCCGTAAAAACACACAGATTAACGACAAAAAAAATGCGATCAGATTGTGGAATTGGAAGCAAGCAAAATAAAGAGAGTCGGGAGTTATCAACAAATAGTAAGCATTTTAGAGAATATAACTCGTTAAAAAAGCTTACAAGATACATTTACAAATAATGATAAGATTGTCTGAGGCCATGAAAAAGATGCAGAATAAATACTCAATAGTTTTGGAAAATCTCTGATAGAATGACTTACCAAGCGAACATCTCAGCACACACTAATAAATTACAAACACTTAAGGGCTTTAGACGCCATTAATATTTCTGAATTCATTCTTTAACAGTTTGAAATAGCTTCTTAATATATGATTTTTGATATATGAAATATCAGTTTATAAAATATTTACCAGCGCCTTTGTTATTACTCGGATTTACTGGTGTACAATTAAAATATTTTGACCTTATATTTACATTAAATAGCCGCTGGCTTATTCTTTTATTTGTGTTCGTATTTGTAGTTATTAATAAAAATTTTAAGATATTATTTTATTTAAAATCTTTCTTGTTTAGCATTCTTTATGCGATATGGGCGATTATAACTACTATTTGGTCTGAAAATCAGTTGCTTTCCATGATGAAGAGTATTTCATTGCTATTGGTTATTATTGCATCAGTTGGCATTGGTATAATTATCGTGAAAAATAATGTAAATAATAATAAGAGTCTACTAGATTCTATGATTCCAATGGTTATAATGTTTGCGATTTCAACTATATTCGGTTTTGATTTAACAAGTAATAGTCTAATAAGTGAAAAAGTAAGTATGTTTCAGGGAGGGACAGGAGACTCGAATACGTTCGGATTTTATTGCGCGATGTCATTACCTGTTTTGTTGTGGAAGCTTGAAAATTCAATTAAAAATAAGGAGAGATATTTTTTTTCTGCCGCAAATATCCTTGTATTTTTATTACTTATTAAGAGTAATTGTAGGACAGCTATTGTATTCGCTGTGGTTATAATATTGTTTTTTTACTACTGGAATGGAAAGGCTAATAATTTAGTTTTGCTTTATAAGGGAATTCTTATAGTTTTAATTGTTTCATTATTAGTTCCTGATTTTACAGAAAATGCAATTTACAACATTATATATAAAGGAAATACTAATGGATCAATAACTGAATCCAGAGATACGGTATGGCAAGAATCATATAATCAAGCCATAAGTGGAGGTTTCTTTGGAGGTGGATATGGTGTAACAATTGGAGAAGGAAATGATTTTACTGGTGCCTTATCTTCCTATGGATATGGACGAGAGAAAGGAAATGCACAGCTTGGGATAATAGAAGAAACCGGACTTATTGGACTTGTATTATACTTTATATCAACGTTTTGGGTTATTATAGGGGTACAAAAAAGATTGAAAAAGTGTATAGACGCCAAAGAGAAAAAACTATTAGGAATAATTATTGGAACCTTGCTTGGTTTGTTTCTAAGTTCACTTACTGAGGCGTGGTACAATGCGCCAGGGTCACCTGAATCTGTTTATTATTGGTTTATTGTAGGAATCGCAATAGGGATTAGCAAACAAGATATATCGACAGATACCAATAGTAATTATATAAATACCAATAATCGCTCTGTAATAAATCATTCAGTACTTGTTTGACTCTTCTTCGATGTTTTGGATATTTCTAAAAATATATATCATTTGAATTATCTGACACGTTCTGGAATATGGAGGAGCCACTTTAGGTTGGGTACTGCTTCTGATACTCGTAACTGGAGCAAACTGGCATGGCTGTGTATATCATAGCGTTCAGAAACATTGGTATTATTTATGAATAAGCTCTTAGTGCTTGGTACGATACTTAACTGTCACCTGTTAACAGCGATTAAGAAAGCTATTGTATTTCTGTTTTCTTTTTCATGGCGAGACTGGAGAGGCACTCTATTCTTGTCATTCAGAATATATGTATAAATCAAATAGCCTTTTGGCCCAGCTGATCAAAGCGAACCAGCTATGATCAGAAAGCGAATAATTTGCTAATTTGTCATGCGAAGTAAAAGGTCTACACCGGATGTCGATAAGACCGTCAAAGTTGCTTATTCCGAGATATTTGATGGCACCATTGGCATATCGAGTTTTGATTTTCTAAACAGTTCTATGTGGGTGATAATATATTCTAATATGCAGTCAAGATAATGATAATTTAAATTTCTTTATGTACCCTTATTGTCCTTAATCTGGCAAACAATGAGCATACAGAATATGGTTTGACCAGCAATAGTCAGCGATGCTATATGGTTTCTGGTGCAACAGATCGTAAAAGAGGCTGATACCGCTCGGGAGCTTCACGAAGGCCTGAGTGTTTTTATTCCAAAAAACTTTTGATATCACCTATTAAGAGACCGCGAAAGTGCTGGGTGTCGCAACGGTAGTTCGCATGCAAAGGAAAATTAGCGATCAAGTTACGGGAAAGCCGATCACCAAAGGAACTTGGGGAGGAAGAAGGAGACAAACCCTTACTCCTCAAGAGGAAATTGAGTTTCTTCAGACATGGATAGAAAAAGCAGAACACGGAGGAATTCTTGTGGTTCCGCCAATTCATGCAGATTTAGAAGAAAGTCTTGGAAAGTCAATAGCAGCCTCCAAAGTTTATCGAATGCTGGCTCGTCATGGGTGGCGTAAAGTTAAACCAGACACACTGTCATCTGAAACGAGATGTCGTGGATCAGGAGGAGTTTAAAAAAAACTCCCAGAAGTACTGGCAGAAGCTGCTAACCAAAATATCCTGAACCTGCCATTACGCTGCATGTTTCAGGATGAAGCACGATTCGGACGAATAAGTGATCCGAGAAAATGCTTGGCTCCAGCTCCTCCTCGCCCGGTAGTGAAATTAGCCCTTGTTCGGCAGTACGTCTATGCCTATGCTGCAGCTTCACCAAGAGATGGTGTTATTGACTGGATGTTGGGCAGCAAGATGCATACACTGGGTATGGGAGATTTTCTCAGGCTTGTTTCCGAAAGACATCCTGAAGAGTTTGTCGTGATGGTTATTGAATGGGTGCCCCGTTGCATCGCGCAGAACATTTACAGGTTCCAAAAAATATGGCATTGGTCAGGTTGCCGCAATATTCACCAGAATTAAATCCGGCGGAACATCTTTGGGATGAACTGCGAGCGAAAGAGTTTGCTAATCGGGTATTTGATACGTTTGGCGTTGCTATCCTCCAGGCTGTGTGAGGATTAAAGCGAATGGATGATAATTCTGATGCTGTTCAATCTATAAATCAGCTGGAACTGGATATTAAAATCAATATGATCACAAAATGGAATTAGCGATATTTATAATAGATATGCTAAAACTTCATCAATGCCCTATTAAAACTCAATGACAACAGATAACACTATGTCTCCTCCACCACATTGCTTCATTCTCGATGTCGACGGGGTCATGACAACAGGTCATTTTTTCTATTCTGCTGACGGTAAAGTCATGAAGATTTTTGGCCCTGATGACAATGATGCCCTATCTTTACTCAAGCAGTATATTAAAATACTTTTTATAACCGGCGATAAGAAGGGCTTCCCAATATCAAAGAAGCGCATTGTCGATGATATGCAGTTTCCTCTTGACGTAGTCAGCACCATACGCAGGGTTGATTGGATCAAAGAGCGCTATCCACTCGAACAGGTTATTTATATGGGTGACGGTATTTTTGATCACTACGTCATGCGTGAAGTTGGCTATGCAATTGCTCCCAGCAATGCCGACAAACTTGCCAAACAACATGCAGACTACGTTACAGAGCGCTCCGGTGGAGACCGTGCAGTAGCGGAGGCATGCCTTCATATTATGGATAAATTTTTCATCCCCTTCAACCCCAGCCTACTGCCTGGTGTTCAGGGCAAACTTTCCGGAGAGTGGGCTGTATGATTCACCAAAGACTCGAATCTTTTTTACAAAAAAGGCGGTGCACACTACTCGGTGTTGGCCCAATGAGTGTCAATTGCGTCGATGCAGCAATTGAATTATCAAACGAGCACGAAGTTCCAATCATCCTCATTGCAAGCCGTCGTCAAATCGACTCTGAAGAGTTTGGCGGAGGCTATGTCAACAACTGGACAACAGAACAGTTCGCTCGAAACGTTATAGACCGCGACAAAAAAGGTAAAATACTTCTGGCGCGAGATCATGGTGGCCCTTGGCAAAACACAAAAGAAAAGGATGAAAATCTTAGCCTGCGTCGCGCCATGGAATCAGCTAAATCCTCTTTCCGCGCCGATCTCGATGCTGGTTTCCAGATTTTACACATTGATCCCAGCGTTGATATCCATGGACGTCCTGATGTAGATGAAGTGCTCGATCGCATTTTTGAATTATACGAGTTTTGCTGGAGCCATGCACAACAACTGCGGCAGGAAGTCATTTTTGAAATTGGCACCGAAGAACAGAGCGGCAGTACCAATAGCCAGGAGGAGTTGGACTATACACTCAACGCAGTGCAACAGTTCTGTAAAAAATATCATCTCCCACAGCCAAGTTTTGTTGTCATTCAGTGCGGTACTCGAGTGATGGAAACAAGGAACGTCGGCTCCTTCGACAGCCCTGTCCGTGTAGCCGATGAACTTCCTGCCGAAATTCAATTGCCGAAAATGATTGAGATATGCAACCGCTATGGCATCCTCATGAAAGAGCATAACACCGACTACCTTTCCGACGAAGCTCTGCAATGGCACCCTCGATTAGGTATTCATGCCACAAATGTAGCCCCGGAATTTGGTGTCACCGAGAGCCGTGCTTTAGTAGGTGTTCTCGAAGCCAATGGACATAATTTACTATCTGAGCGTTTTTTACAAATTGCCTTTGAGTCCAATAAATGGAATAAGTGGATGCTGCCCGGTACCAAAGCGAATGATCGTGACAGAGCAATTATCGCAGGGCACTATATTTTTTCAAAGTCTGAATGCATTGAACTTAAAAAAGAGGCAGAGAGAGCGCTCGCGACTCAAGGGATCAATCTTGACGACTACCTTAAGCAACAGGTCAAGAAAAGTATCCTGCGTTACCTTCGTAATTTCCGTCTGGTGAGGTCACTATGAATCATATAGCAACAATCATTCTTAATCGAAACTTGCCTGATATAACCGATCGGCTCTGCGAGCATCTTTTACAGTACGATGGTGATATGACAGATGTGTATGTCGTCGAAGCAGGTTCCGATGCAGACCGTCTTTCCGGCCACACAACATGGCATGCAAACTGGCCTGATGTGCTGACCAATGGTCTGCGTTATTCTCGTGGGATGAACTACGGCCTAAGTCAACTTTGGAAAGAAGGAAAGTTCAAGCAGTATGATGCATTCTTTCTTTTGACAAACGATACCGAATTGCAACCCTCTCCAACGCTCTTCCCCCTGAAAAATATTTTAGATATCCATCCTCGTATAGGAATTCTTTCACCTTGCTCACAGCGATGGGGAGAGCGATTACTGCTTGCAAACCAATCAACTAAGTACTTCTGGTTTATTCATAACAATGCCTATCTGCTCCGCAGGGAGTTTCTGGAATCTATTTTAAATGAAGGTCAGGCTGACTATATGGGTTTCGTGTTTGACGGTACAAATTTCAGAGGGTATGGCACAGAGAGTGAACTCATTGCCAAAGCCTACGCCAATGATTGGGCTGCTGCAATTACCTCCGAAGTCTGGGCAGGGGAGAACGAATCGCACCTTGTCAATCGTGCTGACCTTATCAAGACAGAGGGCTATGAGGAAAATTTAAAGCTTTATGTCGAAGAGGGGCGTGAGTGGATGCGTAAAAAGTATGGGTTCAACAGTCGCTGGTCAATGCAGCAGTATGTTAAAAGTTTTTATGACACCTTTTTTGAATTTCATCTCGAGTACAAATCTTTCCGAATTTAAGAACTCATTATGCAAATCATTGAAAAGCCCTGGGGCAGAGAAGAGGTGATTGAAATCAACGATCGTTACATGATGAAAAAACTCACCATGTGGGCAGGTCATCGTTGCAGTCTTCAATACCACAACATCAAGTGCGAAACCATCTATGTCCTGAGTGGTCAACTGCGTATATACTCAGGCATGACGCAAGAAGAGCTGACATCAAAAGTCTATGGACCTGACGAAACCATCACGCTTGTTCCCGGTGTAGTGCACCGTATGGAAGCGGTAGAAGACAGCGTCTATCTCGAAGCAAGCACCCCGGAAATGGACGATGTTGTCCGCCTTGTTGACGACTATCAACGAACAGTGCAATGAGCTATCGTGTTTGCATACCCACAGCAGGAACAGGTTCACGACTTGGCGGATTGACCAGGTTCATCAACAAGTCATTGGTCAGTATTGCAAACCGGCCTACCTTGTCACACCTGATAGAACAGTTTCCTGCAGATACAGAGTTTGTAATCGCTCTTGGCCACAAAGGGGAGCTGATTCGTGAGTTTTTCGAATTGGCCTATCCGCAGCGAACATTTTTCTTTGCGGAGGTGCAGCCCTTTGAAGGGCCAGGCTCCGGGCTGGGTTTGAGCCTTCTTGCCTGCAAGCATCATCTCCAGCAACCATTCATCTTCATCTCGTGCGATACATTGGTAAAAGAGATAATTCCAGCACCTGATGAAAACTGGATGGGCTATGCCGATTTGTCAGACCTTGCTCCTTATCGTACTCTTGCACTATCAAATAGGTATGTTGAGGCCATTTGTGAAAAAGGGGAAGGAGAAGAGGACACCCACAAACCATATATTGGGTTGGCCGGTATTTACGACTGGCAAACATTTTGGTCCGGGATGGAGCACGGTGGAGAAGAAGCCATCCAAACAGGTGAAGCTTATGGCCTGCGCCAGTTGCTAACCGATAAAATAAAGGCCTATAGTTTTACTTGGTACGACACGGGCAATATTGCCGCCCTTAACCACACAAGGGAGCTCTACCAAGAGCCTGATGCCCCAAACATCCTTGAAAAAGCGAACGAAGCAATTTGGTTTGTTGATCATAAGGTCATCAAATTCTCTGACGACGAAAAATTCATAGCAAATCGTGTTAAACGTGTTAATGAATTAGAAGGATTTGTCCCCAAAGTAACAGGGGTCCAGAAGCACATGTACCGCTACGGAAAGGTCGAAGGCAGGGTGCTTTCCGAAGTTGTTACACTTCCGCTGTTTAATCAACTGCTTGATCATTGCGCAGACTTCTGGAAAAAAAAAGTTCTCACTATTGATGATGCCCAGGAATTTCGTAACTCATGCAGCCGCTTTTACCGCGACAAAACTTACGAGCGGGTTGCGCTCTTTTACAAAAACTTTTCACGTCAAGATGGGACGGAATCAATCAACGGCGTTTCAATGCCTGAACTTGATACCTTGCTCAATACACTTGATTGGGATTGGCTCTCCGATGGACTTCCAGGTCGCTTCCACGGGGACTTCCATTTTGAAAACATTCTTTGGAATGCGAACACAGAACGCTTCACCTTTCTCGACTGGCGACAGGACTTTGGCGGTCATCTTTCAACAGGCGACATTTACTACGATTTCGCAAAATTGCTCCATGGCTTAATCATCAGTCATGAACTTATCGCTGGCAATTATTTCTCCGTTAAATGGCGGGAGGAAGAGATCCTCTATGATTTTCACCGGAAGCAGATACATGTTGAATGTGAACGGCGATTTGGTGAATGGATTGAGGCAGAAGGATACGATAAAAAGAAAGTAGCTGTGCTTACCGCATTGATTTATCTGAATATTGCAGCTTTACATCATAACCCCTACAGCTTGCTTCTCTTTTCTCTAGGCAAGGCAATGCTAAAAAATGAATTAGGGAAATAAATGAATTTAATTATAAGAAAAAAAGATGTAGTCATTGGGACATCGCGGCTCGAAGGTTTACATTCATTACAACATTTCCCCGTATTTATGGGTTCCGTTCAGCATAATAAAGAAGAAGATTTATTTGCTGAAATGTCGTGGTCTATATCGTTAGATTCAGGGTTAATTCAACTGGAAAAGCTATTGCCTCTGGACGTTTTATACCAATCACAAACAACAACTAGTGCAGTTGGACCGCTCTGGATTGAGCATCATAAAGCATTTGCTGAGTTTATTGAAAAATATGCATCAATTGGGGTATTAGAAATAGGTGGAGCACATGGCATCCTGGCAAAAGAGTATCAAAAATTTTGCAGGATACAATGGACTATTCTTGAGCCAAATCCTTCACCAGTACCAGGTTGTGATGCTCATTTTATAAAAGGTTTTTTCGATGACAAATTTACATTTTCAGAACCCTTTGATACTATAGTGCATTCTCATGTCTTTGAACATATCTATGAACCGGATGAATTTATGCGCCATCTCTCCGGATTCATAGATTCAGGCAAACATCTGGTTTTTTCCTTACCTAATTTACAAGCATGGTTGGGTAAGAAATACACCAACAGTATTAATTTCGAACACACCATATTCCTTACCGAACCCTATGTCGAATATTTGCTGGCAAAACATGGATTTAGACTACTGAAAAAAGAGTACTTCCTCGATGACCATAGCATTTTTTATGCTACCGTTCGTGACTCAACCGTAAAGCCGGTTGCATTGCCAGAAGGTCTTTACGAGAAAAATAAACAGCTTTATCTTGAGTATGTAACCTATCACAAAGAGCTGATCAAAGATCTTAACAGTAGGATGGCCAACACCAAGCAGCCAATCTACCTATTTGGAGCCCACGTATTTGCCCAATACTTGTTGGCATTCGGCCTTGATGCTACTAGGATTATCTGTTTGCTGGATAACGACCCCAAAAAACAAGGCAAACGCCTCTACGGTACTAACTTGAATGTGCAATCACCGAAAGTCCTAAGGGATGTAAGGGATCCTATAGTTATCATGAAAGCTGGTGTTTATAATCATGAAATCAAGACTGATATTCTTGAAAATATAAATCAATCGGCAGCAATTCGAGATTTGACCTGCAACCACTGAATACAGTGGTGTTTAAAATTTAACTTTCGTAACATTTTGAATATCAAACTGTATTTTTTTGTATATTTGTGGAAATTTTCTCCCCCAA
>Ga0114951_10006506_pt1 | contig 10302 bp, 8 predicted proteins | sample AM7aDNAmetaG_FD_88677 | JGI IMG/M metagenome (GOLD analysis project Ga0114951, IMG submission 88677) | Freshwater microbial communities from Finland to study Microbial Dark Matter (Phase II) - AM7a DNA metaG | ecosystem: Environmental > Aquatic > Freshwater > Lake | place: Finland: Lake Alinen...
ACTGCCTTCTTCAATGTGGTTCGAAGCCTATTGCGATCAATAGGCTTGGCAATATAGTCATAGGCTCCCAGTCTCATTGCCGCTACAGCATCTTCGATACTATCTTTGGCCGTTACCATGATAACTGGTAGCCTCGCATCAAACAATTGTATCCTTTCCAGAACCTCTAATCCGTTCATACCGGTCATCATGATATCCAGGCAGATCACTTCCGGACCTTCTTCGATTGCATCCAGACATTCTGTACCATTTTCAAAAGCCTTCACCCGGTACCCGTCCGCCTCAATCCAGTAAGTGAGCAGTTTTCTCAGGTTAGGCTCATCGTCAACTACAAAAATCAGTGATTTACTCATCGTCTCCGTCCATGATAATCAGCACGCTGTTGATACAGACTGCATAACCGATTTTCGCACCAGACATTATTTATCAATACCAATACAAAGTGTCTCATTTTAACACAAATCTCTAGACTATGGAAATGGTTTTGTAGACAAATCACCAATACATTCATAAAATGTTCAAACGCTTACACTAGTTATGCTATTTATGAGGGATCAACCTTTTTTCAAAATGGGGCCGGCTATATGCCCGGTCAACATATCTCTCTTAGGCACCGGATAGCTCTCTAGGGCGGTGTCAATTGAAGGGTATATGTCAAGAGCTTTATCCAACCCCGCCATTCTGAATACATCCCGAACCTGACCCTGAACATTGGCTATTTTAACAGTTCCACCTGAACGACGGCATCTTTTTACCATAAAAACAATTGCACCTATCCCAGCACTATCAATGAAATCAACTTCTTTTAGATCAAGAAGCAGCTCGATTCCATCAGCGGCCACAATGCCTTCTATCTCCGGTCTTGTCTGCTCTATGGCTTCTGCAGACATGCTTCCTTTTATCATAATGATGCTAATGCCGTCTGATGTTCTATGAATAATATCCATAATAATTCCCTCCATTTCCCTTTTTCCGAATCAAGGCCTGCTAATCACCATAATAGTAACATCATCATTTGCCGGTGTCCAGTCACGGAATTCACTCACCCCATCAAGCAGGGCTTGAGTCAGCGCTTCAGGATCTAGGCTGCCATTGCTCTTTACTGCTTCCTGCAGTCGTTCCATGCCATAGAGTTCCCCGTCCCTGTTTGTTGCCTCGATGACGCCGTCTGACGCAATGATGAAGCGGTCATCAGGGCCAATCAGCGTCTCTATTTCAGGAAAAACCGCACCTTCATCAAGACCTAACAGCGGCCCACGAGATTCAATGAGCTTAACTGTCTCATCACTTTCACGCCACCACAAAACAGGCAGGTGACCTGCGTTCACAGAAATAATCCGGTTGCTGTCCTTGCCCACTTTGAAACAGATAAGGGTGGTAAAGATATCTTCAAGCGAAGGATCATCGCACAGCAACTCATTTAACTGACCGATGCCACTTGCAAGGGAGTTGCAGCTTTTTAGATAGATATGAAAAACTGTCTTGATATAGGCCCAGTATGTGCTTGAAAAATACTTGGCTTTCATCCCCTTGCCTGCAATATCCCCCAGAATAACGATCGAAGACCCATCGCTGTAGTTAAATACTTCTACATAGTCTCCTGATGCAACATCCGCCGGAAGAATGCGAAAATGAAGGTTAAAGCCATTTTGCATTAATGTCGTGCCACCACAATTCTGTCTTACATATCCGGTTTTCAAATCCTCGAAGAAACTCTGCTTATAGATTTTGGCCCGGTCAAGAATCTGTCGAACCCGAGACAGGAGTGTTTCACGTTCGACAGGTTTTACAAGGTAATCATCAATCCCTAAGGAAAACCCCTTTTTCCGATCATCGCTTGTGCCCATAGCCGTTATAAACATGAATGGCATGGCATCTGTTCCCGTCTTATTCCGCAGAGCCTCTTTAAGTGCGTACCCATCCATTTCGGGCATCATAATGTCGGAAATAATCAGATCTGGCGTTATTTTTCGAAGCAATTCAAGTGCCTGAATACCGTTATTGGCATGAGTTATCTGGTACTGTTTCCCCAAATTATACTCCAGCAGCAATCTGAAATTAGGATCGTCTTCCACGATGAGAATGCTTTCCCGTTTCATCACTTCGCCCCTTTCCCAGTGAAAACCACAATAATTGTTGCAAGTAAGATGGACAAATCAGTACGCAAGAAACTTCTCAGGCTCGTCAGGCTTGCACCGTAGCCGTGATCGTAGATAAGTTTTTCTTTCACGCTATCAATGGATGTGTCATAACCACTATTTATCTGGGCTAAACCAGTGATGCCCGGCTTCACATCCATAATCCGCTCTTCATAAAAAGGAATCTGCGTGGCGAACTTGTCCACAAAAAATGATCTTTCCGGGCGTGGACCAACCATACTCATATCACCTTTCAGAACATTGACCAATTGGGGTATCTCGTCTAGACGCGTTCTTCTAAGAAAAACTCCCACCCTGGTCACGCGACGATCGTTTTCCGTGGCCCATACTGGACCTGTCTCTTTTTCGGCATCTATGAACATGGTCCGAAATTTAATCATCCTTATTTTCTTGTCGCACAAACCGACTCTTTCCTGAAAAAACAGGACGGGTCCCCTTGATTCGAGCTTAATAGCCAGAACAATTAATGGCCACAAGGGCAAAGAAAGCAGCAGACCGATTATAGAAAAAAGAATGTCCATGCTTCGCTTTAATATTGAGACATATTGATTCATATTTTGCTCCTTTCGTTTATCATTAAGAATTATGTGCTCCCTGTTGCTGCGCTTCACCGCCAAGACCAACTTCTGGTGACTGCGAAGACTTGAGATACCAGGCAATGGTCCGTAAAAGACCCTCTTCCAAACCAATCAGGGGTTTGTATCCCAGCAGTTTTTCAGCTTTAGTAACGTCGGCAAGGGAATGCTTGACATCACCTGCGCGCTCATCAGCATAAATGGGCATGACGTTTTTATCCATCGCCCTGCAGATAGCCGAAACGAGCTCGTTTAGTGGTATTCGTTTTCCACATCCCCCGTTGAAGACTTGACCGGCCACTCCGGGAGCTGTACAAGCCCTGAGGTTCAGATCTATAATGTTTTCTATATAGGTAAAATCCCTGGAATGCTCTCCATCCCCGTAGATAACAATTGGCTTGCCGTTCATCATCGAGGTAATGAATTTCGAAATTACTCCGGAGTAGGGAGAAGATGGATCCTGTTTTGGTCCAAAAACATTGAAATAGCGGATAGCAACAGTCTCCAACCCGTACAGGGCATGGAAAAGCCGGCAATAAGACTCCCCGACATATTTGGTCAGTGCATAGGGTGAGAGGGTATCCGGAGGCATGTCTTCCCTTTTGGGCAACTGATTTGAATTCCCGTAATACGATGAGGAAGCGGCATAAACTAACCTTTTAACACCGGCTTCCCGGGCAGCCATGAGGATGTTTAATGTTCCTTTGATGTTGGATTCCTCGCTTTCCAAGGGATTGTCAATGGAACGCTGAACAGAAGGAATCGCGGCCTGGTGCAGGACGTAATCAACACCTGCCGCTGCGTCCATTGCCTCCGCCTGATTTCGAATATCACCGTAAATAAACTCGATATCATTCAGGAAGGGCATAATGTTTTCAATCTTTCCCGTCGAGAGATTGTCGATGACTCGCACCGAGTTCCCTTTTTCGAGAAGTCGCTCAACCAGATTTGAACCTATAAAACCGGCGCCGCCGGTAACCAGATATTTAGCCATGATTTTATTGTTTCCTTTCTTGCTTGTTAAGGTATTTACCTCTTTGACTGACTCTTTAAGACATAGATCACAGTAAGTATGAGACTCCCGGACACCATCCTTAAAATCTTCCTTTTTGCCGATACTTGCCCCGCATTTGCAACACCGTATGATCAACATCTCTATTTCCTCCTTTAAAACCAACACGCCCCTGCTGCCCCAATATGAGCAGCTCTCCAGCACCAGAAGTATTTACAGGCACCAATATTCAATGCCTTTCTCTTTTGCCTCGAGGGGATTAAACATGCCCTTGACATCCATAATAATCGGGAGACCATTCCGGCACAATCGGGCAATGCTGGATAACCCTAGATTTTTGTAATAGCTATGGTTTACAGCAACGATGACTGCGTCGGATCCGGCGAGCTCATCTAACTCCTTAATCTCCAGGTTATGATGAGACAAAACTTCCTTTTTGTCAGCCAGTGGGTCATGAATGTTGACTTCTATTCCGTAATCCTGAAGTTCTTTGACGATATCCATAACTTTCGTGTTTCGAATATCGGGAACATCCTCTTTAAAAGTCAGACCCAGGATGGCCACCTTTGTTCCCTGGATTTGTTTACCGGCTCTCATGAGAGTTTTGACTGTACGCTCGGCAACATACTTACCCATGCCATCGTTTATCCTTCGGCCCGCCAGGATGACCTCGGGATAGTAGCCAAAGGATTGTGCCTTGAAAGTAAGATAGTAGGGATCCACACCAATGCAGTGCCCGCCGACAAGTCCCGGGCGGAAGGGGAGAAAATTCCACTTAGTTCCGGCAGCCTCAAGCACGCTGTTTGTGCTAATTCCCATCCGCTGGAATATAATGGCAAGCTCATTCATCAGGGCAATGTTCAGATCCCTCTGTGTGTTTTCGATTACCTTTGCCGCCTCGGCTACTTTAATGGAAGAGGCTAAATGAATCCCTGCTTCCGTTACCTTCCCATAAACGGAGGAAAGAAGCCTGGCTGTTTCGTCATCAGAACCTGAGACAATCTTTACGATCTTATCCAAAGTATGTGTTTTATCACCAGGATTGATTCTCTCCGGCGAGTAACCGACGGTGAAATCCACGCCGAATTTTAAACCGGAGGTCTTTTCAAGAATGGGCACGCATACCTCTTCTGTCACCCCCGGGTACACTGTTGACTCATACACGACACATGAACCCAGTGCCATGTGCTTTCCTGCAGTTGTTGATGCACTGACCAAAAGCCCCAGATCTGGTATATTCTGAGAATCGACGGGTGTCGGCACTGCGACAATGATAAACCGCGACAGATGAAGAGATTTAGGATCGTCAGTAAATGTAACTTTTGCCTTGGCTAAATCTTTTTTGTCAATTTCCCTGGTTCGGTCATAACCTGATACCAGCTCCTGAACCCTTTTCTTGTCGGCATCATATCCAATAACGGAAAAATATTTGGACAAATGAACGGCTAGCGGCAAACCCACATAGCCTAGTCCAACAACACCTACCCTATCCTCTTTGCTTATTAAAAGATCGAATGTAACCATAAATTAACCTTTCATGTACGTTTCTTTATTTTCGCGACACAGATACTGCTACCACTCTCAGCAAATGCCGTGCCATCAGCTTGACAATACATATATTATAAAATCATTTCAATGCTTTATCAATATCTAAACCTCAATTTGTAATGGCTTTGACTGGAGTCAGGCGTCTCATTACGAGATGGAAAATAGCTTGTAACGTCTCATTCCCGACAATTTAAACTTTATTGCCTCATTTTGAGGCATTTTCCTGGTCTTTACCTCTTCTTGAAGAGGTAAAGACTTTAAATTTATTATGCTGGTAACGCGAATGCCATTGATATTACTGGGTAAATAAAATATTTTTCGTTAATGGCACAAATTGTGCGATGAAATAAGAAATCAGGACCGAACCAGTAGCGGATGGTATGACGAGAAGCAAAAGAACATAATGGAAGAATAGAAAGACTCATGGAGACATTTCAAAATCAATTTGTGTTGCTAACCTTCGATGTGGAAGATTGGTTCCAAGTGGAAAATTTTAAGCCCTGGATACCTCTATCTACATGGTCATCACATGAACTGCGGGTGGAAAAAAGTACACATCGGCTCCTTGACCTGCTCGATGAAGCTGGTTTCTGCAAAACAACATTTTTTGTGCTGTTCTGGATTGCACAGAGGCTGCCCCACCTCATCCGGGAAATCCATGCCCGGGGACACGAAGTGGCATCTCACGGGTGGAAGCATGTGCGCTGCGATCAACAGAGTACCATTGAATTAAAAAATGATCTGGAATACAGCAAGAAGATGCTGGAAGATACTGTCGGTGCTCCGGTCTATGGATACAGGGCCCCGAGTTTTTCCATTAATGAAGATGTTTTAAAAGTCATAGCCGATTGCGGCTACCTTTACGATTCAAGCTTTAACTCCTTTTCCTTACATGACCGCTACGGAATGATCAACCTGGCAGATAAGAAACGTAGAGGCATCTCCTCCCGGATATCGGATTATTTTTATGAACTTCCGGTAAGCAACATGCACCTTCGTCAACTGGTGTTTCCATTGGGGGGCGGGGCCTATTTCCGCCTGTTGCCCTTCGCCTTGTTTAAAACGGCCGCCCGTCAGGTTATGAACAAAGATGGCGCCTTCCTTTTTTATGCGCATCCGTGGGAACTGGATCCGGATCAACCAAGAGTCAATGAGGCCAATGCCTTTGCCCGCTTCAAACATTACGCTAATCAGAAAAAAACAGCTGCCCGGCTGAAAGATTTCATCATGTTTTTTAAAGGACGGCACTTCTGTTCCTGCAGCGACTACCTTCGTATTCAGGGCGCCGGTATGACAACATTCACCAGTTTTCACGAAGACTGCAGCATTGAGGATTACATACAAATCGAAAAGGAATATCCCCCGTCTGCACAATTCAACACCCCGACGCAAACTATTTTAGAGACTCCTGACTACAACAAAACCAATGGATCACGAAACCAGAAACAAGATGAATTATCTGACCGGGGATACGGCATAATCCTGATGAGGCAAATTATGGACAGCGTGAACTATCTCCAAGGCATCGGGAGTGATGGCCATAACGAACTGGTCATGGAGAAAAAGTTCAGCGGCAACATCACAAATAGAAAAGTGGGAACTTACTTTTTGAGATTGGCCCAGGAAAGCAGCCTTGCCGGCATTAACGGCATTAGGAAGCACTTCACTGTACCAGCGCAGGAAGTAGAAAAGGAATTGGGAATCCCTTTCTTTGCTCATCATCTTATACTGGCTATCATTGAGGCCTTTACCAATGCAGTTGAGCATGGACACAACTTTGATGAGAGCAAAACAGTGTGGATCCTTTTTAAAAAAGATGATTCCCGCCTCGTCGTGCGCGTTACAGACAACGGGAAGGGTTCCAGCAACAAGCAGCGTCAGGCGCAGCACGCATGCGCAATAACCAAATAAGTGAGGAAACTATGAAAGTACTTGTAATTGATGAAGAAATCCCTTTCCCGATGAACTCCGGCAAGCGTCTTCGCACACTTAATCTACTGAAACCGCTGGCGAAACGTCATGAGATCACCTTTCTATGCCGCTATCACGAGGATACAGACAAACCCGATATACAGGCAATGGAGCAATGCGGCATCCGGACACGGGTAGTGCCGCATCCGATCCGAAAAAAGGCGGGCTTGAAGTTTTATTCGGCCTTGCTTGCCAATCTGGCATCAAAGGACCCCTATTCCGTCACCAGTCACTATTCAAAACAGATGATGGAGGCAACAGCGCAGATTCTGGCAGAAAGACCGTATGACCTCATCCATTGCGAGTGGACGCCCTATGCCGTTAATTTGAAATCGTTTCTTTCTGGCCCCTCTGTGGTCGTGGCTCACAACGTGGAGTCCCTGATCTGGCAGCGCTACTTTGAGGTGGAATCCAATCCTTTAAAAAAGGCTTATATCTATCTGCAATGGAAAAAAATGGAACGCTTTGAATCAATGGCCTTCCAAATGTTCACGCAGACGGTAGCGGTATCTGATCAGGACAGGCAGGCAATTGAACAGTGGATTCCGAAAGAGCGGGTTTCGGTCGTGGAAAACGGTGTGGATGTCTCGTATTTTCAACCTTCATCCAATAACAGTAAACCATTTTCACTAGTGTTCACAGGCGCGATGGACTGGCGACCAAATGTGGACGCCATGTTTTATTTTATCGATGAGATATGGGAACGGGTTCTCCGGGACTACCCGCAGAGCACCCTCACCATCGTGGGACGAAATCCCATGACGACGCTCAGGGACCGTGTGCAGAATATGGCATCCGTGAATCTGACCGGAACGGTCGATGATGTGCGACCTTATCTGAACACCGCCCAGGTCTACATTGTTCCCTTACGCGTGGGAGGCGGCTCCCGATTGAAGATCCTTGAGGCCTTCGCGATGGGGTTGCCGGTAGTCTCCACATCCGTCGGGGCTGAAGGTCTTTGTGTGACGCAGGGGCAACACGTTCTGTTTGCCAATGACCCGCAGGCCTTTGCTGATGCTATAGGACGTCTGTTTAATGATCAGCTATTGAGAAAACAGCTCGGCCAAGAAGGGCAACGGCTTGTCCATGAACACTACCGCTGGGAGTCCCTGGCAAGAAGACTGGAGGAGGTCTGGGGAAAAACACTTGAAAACAAAAGGAGCGAATCATGAAGCCGGTAATCATGCATATTCGTGCCAGTAACTTTTTCGGCGGTCCCGAACGTCAGATCATCGGGCATCTTACTGCCAGCACCAATACCGCAAACCGCGTCCTGACGTTTGTTGAGCGGGGAGCAACAAATGCCTTCCGAGAACGCTGTCTTGCTGAAGGAATCAGCGTGAACACTATTTTCACAAAAAACCCCTTTGCTCTTTCCGTAATAAAGGCGCTAAGGAAAGTATTCAAAGAGACTCGACCAGATATCATTTGCTCGCATGGCTACAAACCAACCCTCCTGACGCTCTTGGCACGGGTGGGACTAGGCATACCGTTGATCATCTTTTCCCGTGGCCGGACAGGTGAAAACGTTAAGGTCCGGCTATTTGAATTTCTTGAGCGAATGGCGATGCGCTTAGCTGTCATGATTGTGCCGGTCTCCGATGGACAGGCCAACGAATTGATCAGGGCTGGCTTGTCCAGAGAGCGAATGCGCGTGGTCCGCAATGCGATTAACGTTGGCCGAATGGAAACTGCTGTCGCAAAAGCGGATTTTAAACGACAGGAGATGGGCTTTTCTCCCAATGACATTCTGATTACCACATCGGGACGGCTCAGTCCGGAAAAAGCGCAGAAAGACCTGATCACCGCCTTTTCTATCATCAGTCACCGACATCCCAAAGCACGGCTCCTGATTGTCGGAGACGGCCCTTTGAAAAATGAACTGGAGCAATGGAGCAGGGAAAAGGGCCTTTCGAAAGTGCATTTTCTCGGTTTTCGCGGGGACATGGATGAAATCATGGCCGCGACCGATCTTTTTGTGCTTCCTTCCCTGACTGAAGGGCTGCCCAATGTTATCCTCGAAGCATTTGCCTGCGCCAAGCCTGTGGTGGCCACAAACGTAGGTGGTGTTCCCGAAGTAGTGACGCATGGAGAGAATGGTCTTATTGTTCAACCCGGACGCCCTGCCCTGCTGGCCATGGCCATGAATGAATGCCTGAAATCGCCGGAAACGGCAAAAATTATGGGCGAAAATGGATTCCGCAAAGTTCTGTCTGAGTTCACGTTTGCCAGCCAGGCCAAAAAACTTGAACAGATATATTTTGAAGTTATTGGTCACACATCTTTAAAGCGTGCTGATCCTGTCCTGCACATTGAAATGAAATATTGAAATAAAGAGGATTTTATACCATGAATATTTACACACCCCTGTGCCGAAATGTGGTGGCCCCTCTATGGGCGTTGAAAGAATCCAGTCAATATCTGAGGCACCTTAAACTTCTGGAAGCGTCTCAGTACCTTACTCTTGACGAGATTCGGATCAATCAGCTTGCCCGGTTGAAGGCTTTGCTGGTTCATTCCTATAAGAACAGCCCCTACTATCGAAGAAAGTGGCAAGAAATCGGATTTCATCCGGAAGACTTGAAATGCCTCGCAGATATTGAAAAACTCCCACTGCTGACCAAGGATGATATCCGGACCGAAAAAGACCGGATAGTGGCTAGTAATATGCCTGTTGCCAGCCTTATACCTAGAGAGACCTCGGGGTCTACCGGTATTCCTCTGCGCTTTTTCGTGGATGATGCAAGCCAGCAGTTCAAGCGGGCCTGTACTATCCGCAGCAATCAATGGTCAGGCTGGCGATTTGGGGAAAAGGCTGCCGCCATCTGGGGAAATCCGGACCCCGGGAAAAGCTTCCGGGCATGGCTCAGGAATATCCTGCTCGACAGGTACGATTATCTGGATACACTGAAAATGGATAAGGCCGACATGCTTATCTTTTACAACCGGCAGCTCCGAAGGAAGCCAACTATGCTATTCGGCCACGCCCATTCTCTTTATCTTTTTGCCCTGTTTCTGGAGAGTGAGGGGCTTGCCG
>Ga0114951_10006508_pt1 | contig 10299 bp, 11 predicted proteins | sample AM7aDNAmetaG_FD_88677 | JGI IMG/M metagenome (GOLD analysis project Ga0114951, IMG submission 88677) | Freshwater microbial communities from Finland to study Microbial Dark Matter (Phase II) - AM7a DNA metaG | ecosystem: Environmental > Aquatic > Freshwater > Lake | place: Finland: Lake Alinen...
GACCTTGCTGAATTTCACGAGGAGTTCGGTGATTTCTTCAATAATGAGATCCTGGGCAAGAAAAAACTGATCAGGAATCTTTCCAGCGGAAACCGGCAAAAAATCGGAATCGCAGCCGCCCTAATGCCAAAACCCGAAATCCTTGTTCTGGACGAACCATTCAACAGTCTTGACCCCACAACACAAATCAGGCTGAAAACCCTTTTAAAAGACCTGCAGAAAAAGAATGGGATCACTATGCTGATCTCCAGCCATGACCTGAACCACATAACAGATATCTGCGACCGGATCGTTATACTTCACGAAGGAGAGATAGCACACGATCTGGCTACCAACCAGGATACGCTGAAAACACTCGAGGAGTATTTTACGGTTAAAAGTTAAGACCTTTATATCTTATAATTAATAGTATGCTGAACGTTAACTATTTCCAAATAAGGGGTGTACATTTTATTCATGTACCCCGTATTACTGTAGGTGTAGGGTACATTTAACCATCACTGTGCTATACAGTTACGAAAATAAAATGCATGCAGTATACTTGATGCATTTTTTTATGTCTAATGACCTGTGCATCAATGCTGTTTGGTCAATATTTTGATTTTCAGGCTTGTTTTCTTTTAATATTCAATGTTGTGGTAAGGATTACCCACAGTGACCGAAATAATTTTTGTATTAAATTAGTTTTGCTGCTGTTCTTTTTTCTTTATCCATTCTTCAACATCATTCTCGACTTCAAATACATCATTAAGGTTTTCGATTTCATTATTAAATTGTTTTTTGAGTTCCTTTCGACGAATTTTCCATGCTATTTTCACTCCAAGTTTATCATCTTTCTTCCATGTGTCACCCATTGTTAAATTAAAAAGCCCCAAAAGCCCAGGAATAAAAATAATAACCATATAAACAATTTGAAAAATAGTTGACCTTTGCGAAAAACCTAAAATGCTATCGCCTAGTACAAGACCAATAGTGGTGATAAGCATGCCAATTGGTATTGTTAATATTAACCGTAATCGTCGATTTGCTATACATTTTTTACAAACATATGCGCCTGAATTACCGAAAACTTGAAAGGTAGTTGTTGTGGTATTTACAATGTAAATACCCTCTGTGCTTGCATTTTTTTTGACATCTATAGGAGAACCGAATTGAAATTCAAAATACTTTGCCGTTCCTGACTTTAGGCATTTTTCACATTGTGAATCTTTCATGTGAGTGATTTTTGTACACGGTTAATGAATATGTTGATTTTGACCTAAATTTTCGTCTTAAAAGTGTCTGCATTTTTTTTCATGTAATTACTTATTAATCAATTACTTTTTATTGTTTTTCTCCAAAACATGAGCATTATGGCTTTCTAAAACAGATGCCATTAGTGCTGTTTTTTTCAAAGCATGAAGAACAATTTGCATTCCTTTTAATTCTTCTCTAAGTTCCAGCATCTTGTCTTCAACTTCCTTTATTTTTTTCCTGTACTGCTCTTGGGATACCTCAATATCATCTTCGCTTCTAACAGCATCCAGGAGTAGCAAATCATCGGGTGTCAATAAGGGATGCCCTTTCCCATTCATGAGGTAAAGGGTATTTATTTCAGGAAAGACATTTTTAATTTTCTTTAAGGCTTTGAGGTTAATTACTGTCTTCCCTGATAGGTAATTACTTACCATCTGTTTTGAGATTCCAGTCAACCTGCCAAATTCAGCAGGGGTCATCTTTAATACCTCGAGGATCCTTATAAGTCTCTGGCTTACCTGATTTAACACCTTAACTCTAATTAAGATTTGCTATAAATTAGGATAAGAAGTAAATTATTTTACCCCTTATTTATATTGGTCAAATTTTATTTGACTACTTTTACGTAACTTTCCTACAACAAACATACAACTAATTTCACGCTAATCAAAACAAAATTATGCTTTTTGATAAAAATGATTTGACAAAACTCCGTGATCTCCTTCCATATGGAAGTGCTTCCAAAATCCAAGGAAAACTATCCAAACGCAACAAAACTTTTAGTATCAGTTATATCAACCAGGTACTTGATCCGAATGATGTAAAATATAACCAGATGATAATTGATGTTGCTTTTGAAGTTGCACAAGAAATTAAAGAACAAGCCATCCATAATAAACAGCGCCTTGCCTTCCTTTCAGAAGAATTTTAAAGTAGTCGGAAAAGTCCAGTTGAACAAGAGGCCGTTATATCTTAACCAATTTCATTCATCCAAGAAATTAGATTCTGAAAATCAAACCTTATGAATACGTTTTCCCAAATGAGTTTGCCGATATTGAATATCACCCTGGAAGCATACCAGTTGCTATATTCAGAATACCTGCTGTGTATTGGTAAATGTCCAGATGCCGAAATAATGATAAGCACCAAACTCAAACTGATTGCACTTGATTCATTAATAACAGAATTGAATCGTGTTATTGTTTCCCATCAATAATTTTTCCATGTTTCAGGTCCGTGCTTTTAAAACATGGCCAACCGGCTTCACTGATTTTGAAATACGTTTCAATATAGGAACCGGATTGATCTGTGATGCGCGATCATATTTTTGCGAACAGGATGCTATCGATTATATTCAGGGATCTAAGAGAGCTTATATCCTTGTGTTGTTCGGGGATCATGTTAATCAAGCCATCCACCTTTCTGAAAATGGCCATAAAAGCTTTTACCAGACTACTGATAAAAGCTCCTCCCTGGAACTTTGCAAACGTGCAAATATTCATTTCCAGCAAGCTTCCTTACAAGAGATATGTGAAAATTTACTGAAGATCGAGCGTCATCTCTATAAAACTCTTCCTTCTCCTGGCTATTCATCCTATAATAATAGTGAATCAAGAATAATTGACATGCTCGTTTTTGCTAAAAAGGAACTTCAAGTTATCCGAACCATATTTTATAAAACTAGCCCACAAACTGTATGAATATTGAAACAACCGTCACCGGACCATCTACTTCTGCCTTTTTGAAAGAACTCGGAGTAAAATTTAAAACAGCATATTACTGGAAAAATATTGGTTCCGGTAAATTCATGCTTATACCCCAAACCAATGTTAATCCGATTGTTATCAAACGCAAAAAGAATAATAAGGTCAAGACAAAATTGAAATTTATCCCTTCATTCATTCCGGCTTTTTCCGTCGGTGAACTGGGTATTATAATCCCCTGGGGATTCTTTCAAAAATCAATTGTATTCAAAATGCCGGGGGGGGTGTGGCAAGTCCAGCTTAACAATGGCAATTCCCATTGTTATACTTCAGAGGTCGAAGCCAGAGCCTCTTATCTCATTGATTTGCTTCAAACAGAACAGATTTCCTTGGACGAAATTAATCATCCGGAAAAATATAATGCCATACTTCCAATAGGAAAGGTCGCAACCGCAATAAAATCCGAAGTGTAAACCGATGCCCCGAAAAAATCAGGGAGGTCATAGCACCCTGATTGGCGTTGATTAGTTCGCCCGGGGCATTTACACTTTCTCGTTCTATATTTTTCACTTCTTTAAGTCTGCCCTGTTTTATGATTATAACCTCCGAGTGCATCAATAAGATTCAATCCGCGGCAAGAATTGAAGAAGTAATCGAAGATTTCGTTCCCCTAAGAAAGATTGGCTCCGGACTGATCGGCAAATGTCCAAAGTGTGATGCCGATGGTAAATCCAAAGGAAAACAAAAAGGATTGACTGTCAGCCCTGCCAAGCAGCTCTTCAAATGCTTCACCTGTGACTTCCATGGGAAATTTCCCATTGAATTTTTGAAATCCGTAAAGGATTTCAGTTATGTTGAAGCATTGACATACCTGGCCGAGAAGTACAACATCACGCTTGAGTATGAACAAAAGAAAAAAGGTCCACAAAAAAAAGGCAATTCACAACCCGATACTTTCCGTGACCGTCAGCTTAAAGCATCCGGCCTTTCCAGCGAAGATCAACTTGCCCTTACACAGGTTGATGAAAAAACCATGAAGGAGGTCGATTGTTTTGTTTCCGGAACCCGGGACCAATACGGTAAGTTTTCCGATGGCGATGATATGATCATCTGGTATTACGATCTTTTTGGGAAACCGGTAATGTACCAAAAGCCGAAAGTCAATAAACTTGAACACCTCTTCCGGATCAGGTGGCAAAATCCAGATTCACATACCGACATTCACGGAAGACCAATGAAATATACTTCGCCTTATGGCTCAGGTTCTCATTTATTCATTCCTCAGGTAATTCGCAATGCTTATGCCTCCAGGAGGGTGATCAAGCGGCTGTATCTCCAGGAAGGGGAGAAGAAGTCGATCAAGGCTTGCAAACATGGCCTTTTCTCTGTTGGAATTATGGGTATCAACGGGATTGGCCAGGGGGGCAAACTCCCTTATGAGTTGGAGTTGATCGTTCGTGCTTGCAAGATTGAAGAAGTAATCTTTGTGCTTGACAGCGATTGGGACCATCTGAGCCATGAACTTAAGCCGGGATCACAGGTTGACCAGCGGCCAACCAATTTTTACCATGCCGTTAAAAATTTCCGTGATTATTTCAAAACATTTGTGAACCAAGGCATATACCTTGAAATTTACTTTGCGTATCTCAAAGAAAATTCCAATAATGAAAAGGGTATCGATGATCTTCTGGCCGGTTCACTCATGGATAAGGAAAATGAGCTTGCCGCTGACATTGAAACAGCCATCAATGAAAAGGATGGCGCTGGCCGATATATCCAGGTAAATAAAATTTCAACCGTCAGCGATCTCAAACTCCTCGAATTCTGGTCCCTGCAAAATGCTGATGCATTTTCAAAGAAGTATAAAGAGCTGCTTCTTCCGATCCCCGAATTCAAGATCAAACAACACAAGTGGCGCTTCAATGATAAAGGAAAACTTGAACCGGCTCAGCCACTGGCCGATGATGAACAGTACTGGGAAAAGATAACCAAAACCGATAAAGCCGGTAATCAGTACCATCAATTCCGCTTTAAGTACCGCAAAGCTTATAATTTCTTAAAGCGCCGCGGATTCGGGCGAATCGATATGGCCGGCAGGCAATACCTTCTCAGCCATATAACCGGCAAAGTGGTCAACATCGTTGAAGCCTACCAGATCCGTGACTACATGACTGAATTCACGGAGGCCGTTGTTGACCGGTTGGATATCGATGATGTTATGGATATGCTTTACCGGGGCGGCAAAATGTATTTCGGTCCCGATTCACTTTCAAACATCGATTACATAAAACCGATCTTTGAGTATGCCGATAAAGCTTATCAATACCTCTTTTTTAAAGATGCTTTCTGGAAGATCACTGCAGACGGGATTGAAGAACATCCAATGACCGAGCTGCAGAACCATGTTTGGAACGATAAGGTAAAATCATTTAATGCCAGTATTTTAAACACTCCCATGGTTGACGTTGAACGCATCACCCAAGAGTTCCTTATCGAAAATAAGTTGGATATTAAAACCTATGACCAGCATATTGGCCAGTTCGACATTACCCTTTCTGATGATGCTAAAAAATGTGACTTTCTCAATTTTTTGATGCATACCGGGGAATTCTATTTTGATAAATTTCAAAATGTTTATTCCCGGGAGCCGATTGAAGATACCCGATCCCTGGAAGAACGTTTCGAAACAAACTTGCATTTCGTTTCCAAGATGACCGCCATCGGCTATTTGCTCCATCAGTATAGGGATAAGTCTTGCGAGAAGGCAGTTGTCGGGATGGATGGCAGATTGTCTGAGGTAGGGGAGAGCAATGGCAGAACCGGGAAATCCCTTGTTGGAATTGCCATCGGCCATGTTATTCCACAAGTTTATATTGCCGCTAAGTCAAAGGATCTGGAAACAGACCCTTTTATTTTTGAGGAAGTCACCGAGAAAACTTCCAATATTTTCCTCGATGACGTGCGAGCCAACATTGATTTTGAATTCTTCTTCCCATTGATCACTGGCCGGCTGAGCATCAACCGCAAAGGCCTCTCTAGGTTCACCCTTCCGGAAACAGATACGCCTAAAATGTATCTGACCACCAACCATGCCATCAACGGAAGCTCTGCATCCTTCAAGGATAGGCAGGCATTGATCGCCTTCAGCGATTATTACAATGAAGAATTCAAGCCGATCGATGAATTCGGAATCAACTTTTTTGAGGAATGGGATCAGAAGCAATGGAACTTGTTTTACAATTTCATGGCCAACTGCCTGCAGCTCTATTTCAAATCCCAAAATCTCGGATGGGGAGTTAATCATTCCGGACTTGTTTCACCGCCCACGCAACGCCTTGAATTGAGAAGGCTCCGTCAGATGATAGGGGAGGACTTCCTTTCCTGGGCTGGCGAATATTTCTCGGTCGATGAAAATATCCCGATCAATGAACTGACAAGTCCATTCCTGGATAAAGCAATCGCAAGAATTGAACTCTATAATGATTTCCTTGATAAATCACCCATCCAGAGAAAGTTCATGACACCACAGAAATTCAAGAAGAAGATGCAAGCCTGGTGCAAATATTACGGTTTCCTTTTTAATCCTTACGACATCAATAAGGATGGGAAACCAGGAGCCGATAATAAAAAAGGCGGCATTGAGTATTTCACTATTTCAAATAAAATCATAACCTAATCTCAATCAGAATGCTAAGTAACTTTTTTCGAATCAATATGCCTTATGGTATAAGACGTAATGAAAATGATGAATGGTTTTGCTTCAACAGAGAGTACAAACCCCTTGGTTTTAATAATACCGGATCTTCTGTTCCGTGGGATCAACTTCCACTTTATACCCGTTTTAAAGGAATGACAGACAAATTTCTTCTAAACCTTTCCGAAGGTTGTGAAAAGTTTATCACAAGGGATCCTTCAGGCAAAATTACAATGGTTCATTTTTACCATGATGTTTCAAATCCATCAGATTCAAAACAATATGGTAAGTATCTCAATTCGATAGTTTGGGAACAATATTTTAGAAAGATCAAAATGCTGGCTGATCTTAAAAGATATAATGATTGATTAAAAATTTAGAAGCCATAGGTTACTCAGAAGATCACTTTGCCAACCAATTGATACCTTGTTTCGACTTTTGTGGTACTATTAGCATGGCTCAAGCCATGCTTTTTTTATGCATATCAATCGAACTTCATGGAAGTTCGATTGATATTCCTTATGATTTTCCTTCCTTGATAATTTTTTTGGCCCCGCCACCCCCTTCTTTCTTGAAAAGCAGAGTGCAATAGGTCAGGCACGAAATTCGCAACTATTTCATCCCTATATATATATCTTTTTTTTATAATACTTTTTTTTATTTTGATCAGTATACTTGGTATAAATAGAGGATATTTTTGTACTTCCGTACGCACGAAAATTATTTTTTTGTAATCTTCTGATGATCAGCCTTTATAGAGGCGAGAAAAAGCGCACGAAATTTGCACGAAAAGTTCAAACTGCACGAAGTTTGTACGAAATATTTATAACAACCTGATTATCTTCTGTTTATCTTATTTTAGTACTAAAGTACTATTGCACGAAGTTTTTGGCAGATTTCCCAAGTATACTCTTCCGACCTGCTAAAATCATTTCCCATTGATATTTTGGTTTTACTGTTGGAAATTTGACAATTATTAATTATCTGTAAAGTATTTTACTTTTCACAATTGTCAAACTAATTTTACAGCCATGCCATCAGACCTAATCATTAAAGTAAAATGCCCAGTGTACCTGATCAGATTTCAGGAATCGTTCTTTGGGATCCCCCTGGGCGAGCCGATCTGTTATTCGAAACGCCATCATTTTAGTGAGGTACTTGATCACTTCCTTACAAAACCACCAAAAGATTATTATGAGCTTCCTGATTATGGTGAAGAAACCCTTCAGATCAAGCTTCCTTATTTCGAAGATAAGGACGTACGCTCATATTTTTATCTATCCAATACAAAACAAAAGACTTTCGTGTGGCATATTTGGGCATTTTACCGTGTAACGGCAAGAACGGAACTCACAAAACTTATTTTACTCAAGTGCCAAAAACAGGATTGTGTTTCTATTTTCATGGAAAAATATAACCTTCCGGAAAATTCCCGGGGAATGGTTGAGAAAGATTATCAGCGCTACCTTAAATTGACTTCTAAAAATACTTTGAAAAAATTAAGAAAAATTTCCTCAGTATAGCGGCACGATTGTCTTTTGATTTCCGCGCATGGAATTATGGCGAATGTGGCGAATGTGGCGAACGTGGCGAATGGAGAGAACTGTATAAATATTCTTATCATGAAAATAGTGAAGAACAAAATTGCCGTTGATCAAATTTGCAAGATCCTTTACTTGCCTTTTTCCCAGGTAACATTTTTACCAGGCTCGGATCGATTTCATAAAAAAATGTTGGTGATGGGAGGGCAACTCTGGAATGAAATTTATTTCACTCCCGGGACCGCAGAATTTGAGCAGAAAGAGAAGGATGATAAAGGAGGCATATTAATTGAGCAAACCTTGAAATTGGTATTCCCCGGTCAGGACCAGGGAAACAATTTATTGCTTGATGGTCTGAGGATCCCATCAATCGTTTTACTCAAAATGGTTTCAGGTTATTACCTGGTATTCGGTTCACCTGAAAATCCGGTTCGCATGCTCAAGGATGCCAAAAACACGCAAAAAGCATTCAATTCAGAATTAGCCTTGAGTTGTACCGCTTCAGAAAATGCGTGGGAACTTGAGATTGTTCAGGGAAGTCCACCTATTGAAGATTGAATTTCTGACTTTTTAACCCTTCTCCCCGTCTTTTAAAAGAGGCGTACATACATCTAATATTGCTTTTCAATATTAGATGTATGTACGCTAAAGTATCAGAGATCCTCTCTGCAAAGTGGCTGATCGACCGGGAAACGGTTGTTTCCTATTATCCCCTTTTACTCGCTTTCCTTAATGGTCAGAAGTTTTCCGGTGATGGGTTGATCCCTTCGGTCCGCAAGAAACCCATCGCCGCCAGCGAGGGGGATAATTTTCTGAATCCGGTCAATCCCCTGCAGCTCTCCGATCCTTCCATCCCAGTCAACAGTGTTGCAGTTATTCCCATTGATGGGGTATTGTGCAGCTGGGACACAATGGAACTGATCGGTTATATTCAATCGGCGATTGCAAATCCGAATATCATTTCCATCCTTTTTGTGGTGAATACGCCCGGGGGAATGATTACCTACCTGGATCTTTGTGCCAATGAGATTAAGAATTCCCCAAAACCGACCGTTGGATTGATTATGAACCTTGCCGCTTCAGCCGGTATGTGGCTTACATCGGCAATGGATTACAGGATCGCCATTTCCCCGATGGCAAGGATCGGATCCATAGGAGTGATGACCTCCTATGTTGATATGTCAATCCTGTTGAAAGAAAAGCTCGGTATTGTTGCCAGTGATTTTTATGCTTCAAAATCAACACGCAAGAATGAAGATGTCCGCTCATTCATTGCCGATCCAACCAACACCGCGCTTTTTACTGCCGAATTAGATTTCATTAACGAAATTTTCCATGCTACCATCATGGAAAATCTCGGGATCAAGGCCGATAGCGAAGTGCTTACCGGCGCCATCTATTACGCTCAACAGGCCATGGATCTTGGTCTGATCAATGAAATCAATTCGATTGATTTTGCATTTCATAAAGCCTATGAACTTGGGCTTGTCAATATTCTCACCAATTATAAATTTTCCTAACCAAATTTTTTAACCATGAAAAGAATCGTATTGACCGTTCTTGCTTTAATCGGGGTCCAGGCATTTGCCAAGGACGCAAGCGGCAAAATCATTTTCACCGAAGATCAGTTGGCCAAGCTCAAGACTGCCGGGATGGCAGAAGACTTTGCCGAGAAATTTTCAGCCGCTTTTGCGGTGGATCCTGAAAAGGACACTGCTGAGTCAAAAGCGTTGGAAGATTCCATGATCACCGCACTCCAAAAACAGGTTCTTTCTGTTGCTGCCGCACATAAAGTTACCGAAGATTTCCTGACCGCTGAAAAGGCGGCTCATGCTGAAGCACTCAAGATTGTAACCGAGCGTGATAAAATAATCAAGACACTCTCAAGGTCGAGAGAAGATGATCCACCCGCATCAACCGTTGACATGAAAAATGATCCCAAAGCCAAATGGATCCCGAAAGCCGGTGATACTCACCTCTTCGGAATTGCCGAACCCCATTATGCCATTGATGATGCCCACCCGTATAACCAGCGTGCATTTGCCGTTGCAATGGGAAAAATCGGAATCTCAATCGCTTCCCCGATGGCCATTACCCCTTCCATCGATTACCAATCGCTGAAAGC
>Ga0114951_10006509_pt1 | contig 10297 bp, 9 predicted proteins | sample AM7aDNAmetaG_FD_88677 | JGI IMG/M metagenome (GOLD analysis project Ga0114951, IMG submission 88677) | Freshwater microbial communities from Finland to study Microbial Dark Matter (Phase II) - AM7a DNA metaG | ecosystem: Environmental > Aquatic > Freshwater > Lake | place: Finland: Lake Alinen...
TCCCCTAAGCTTTTAAGAAAAGCTTAACAAAATGCTCCTCACATATCCTCATACTTATATTGGTGCGAAGCATAAAGTTGGGGTAAGGGGAAGATTTAATCTTCCCCTAAACTTTGAGTAAAAAGGTCATCAACACATTCGGATCTAAAGCAATAATTCTATTTAAATTCTGATCTAATAAGGTAATAGTCATAGAAGCATATCTTCCTTTTCGCATCTTAATCCATTTCTCATAAGAAGGTTGATAATTAATATTGGATCCATATGATGATGAAATTGGCATACTATCAATTATATTTGAAGGCATTGTGATGTCATTTGATACTAAAGAACATTGAATTATTAAACTATTAATAGGAGATCCATTAGGAGTTGTATTGGAAACAGTTGAATAATTAGTTGACTGAACAACTGGAGGATAAACACCTGGAAGAAATCCGATTAGTAATCCAAAGTTATTAGAAGGAATAATTAATTGGGGAGTGTATAAAGCAGTATTATAACCTATCCAATTTGAAGGCTGGGTCCAACCTAGTGGTAATGATATTGGCACAGTATAACATAAAAGTTGTACAGCATAATAAGTGACATCATACTGTAAAGACATGTAATAAACATTGTTACCATTTCCATCAATTAAATACATTCCTAATAAAATCATCTGTCCCTGCAAGTATTGATTGATATCACTGACAGCATAATACCCATTAGGAAGATTAATTACATAAGGATTTGATGCTCCCGGAGCAGTCCAATTAAATTGAAATGTAGCATTGTTGTAATATTGTTGATTTACATTATACCACGAGTAAGGAATTGTCATGTTAGAAATACATATAGCAGCACCATCAGGCACATTAAATGATCCACTAATAAAATTATATTGAAAAGTTGAATTATTTGTTCCTAAAACTACATTTGAAGAGTTAACAATAAGCACATTAGACATTTGTATACATTATACTTTTAAAATAAAATAATAGATTTATTAAGCAATTCTTGTATAAGTCATTAAACCTGTTCCTGTCATTGTTCCCGTAAATGCTAATAAAACATTACCAAATATAGTAGTTGAAGTTGTTACTTGTATTGTATATGAAGTTGTATAAACCTGACCATTTGTACTAACCATTGAAATACTTTCATATGCTTGTTGCTGTGATATATTATTGTTAAATACTGTACTACTTGGGGATGCTTCTATTACATGTCTTGATAAAACAACCGCTGCGGTTGCTACAATACTAACAGATAAATTTATAATATATGTTCCCCCTGTTGGGGTAGTTATTGAACCTAAACTTTTAAAAACACCTGTACTTATTGTTTGTGCTGATGTAAATGTAGATAAAATAGTTCCTCCGAGTTGTGCTGTGGTTGGTACTGCTGAATAAACTGTCGGTAGTGTTAAATTCACAAAATTTGTTATAGCAGTTCCACTTATTGCCATATTTGCCACATTATTGTTATAAAATATATATTGCCCTATCCCATTATTGTTATAAAATCGCCAAGTATTAGCGGTTACAGTATCCATCCATATGCTAGGATATAACCTAATCTCAGCTTGTCCTGTGGTATCCGTATTAGTTCCTATATATACACTTGAAGCAGTTAATGGACCACAAGTTACAGTAGAAGTATTAAAATTAGCAGCCCCAGCACTCATTGTTAATCCTGCACCAAAATCGCAAGTTTTGATAAAAGAACAACCATTAGCCGCAACCTGAAAAGTAAATGTATTCTGAGGATAAAAATTGATATATCCTGTTCCACCAGTCATTGTGCTTATATTTAATGGAGCAGCTAAAGTAGTGGTATTTATTGTAGGATTTACATTGCTTAAAAGTAAATTACCAGTTGTAGTTAAAGTAGCAGCCGAAATATTTCCATTTGGTACGCTAATAGCAGTTCCTGTTGATGCTGGGATTGTTAAAGTTCCACCAGTTCCATACAAATTTAAATTACCATTCGCACTACCAGATATACCTACATTTAAAGAATTAGTTCCTGTCAAAAATGAAATATGTCCTAAACTATCGGTTATTAGTGGATAATTAGATGTCGTAAACGCGGTTACACCAGTTAAATAAATAATACCTGTAGAAATAGGTATCATCGCTACATTATTCGCATTTGATATTACACTAGAAGAACTAGCAGTTGCTATTAATTGACCAGTAAAGGTTGTAGTAGTAGCACTTGAAATAGGATTTGAACCAGAAGTTATTCTTAAAAAATTAGAATTTACATATGATAAGGTAACTGTACCTCCTGAAGCACTGCTAAAGAATGCAGGATTGTAATTTATAGTATTAAACCAAGGATTTGGAGGTGTTTGGGAAGACATTGTTATAATAGGGGAAGATTAAATCTTCCCCTTACCCCAACTTTATGCTTCGCACATATATAGCTTATTTTGTTAAGCTTTTCTTAAAAGCTTAGGGGAAGATTTAATCTTCCCCTAAGCTTAGATTGGTATAAAAGAAACAGAACCTACATTTCCTAATTGATTTTGAATCACAGCAGTTCCTGTATAATAACAATAAACCATAAAATAAAAAGGAGTAGATTTTGTAATTGTTATTATTCCTGTTCCATTTATACCAAAATAATAAAGTTGATTAGTTACACTTGTTTGTAATGCATTACCCTGACAATAAAAAGATGTAGATGTAGCAGTTCCAGCTGAAATTGTTTGTAAAGAATTAATAGAAAAAGCACAATTAGTAACTGACCCTATAGCTGACCATATTCCTTGTAATGCATATTGAACATTTACTAAATATGTTCCAGGGTCTAAAGTTAAAGAACCTAAATTATATGTATTAGTTCCAGTATATATTTGTGAAGAAGGAACTATATAAGAAATTGTTTTTATTAATTTTATTGATTTAGGTTGATTATAAAATGAAGGATTATAATCAAGTGAAGAAAAATTAGATGTAGGAGGTAAATTAATTGACATATATTTAGGGAAGATTTAATAAACTTCCCCTAATATAAAAGAATGGATAAAAAAGGAAAGCCAGATAAGTTGATTAACTTTTATGAGCATATGGATAAAGATATGAAAAATGATACCAAAAAAGATAAGAATTTTAAACAGCATTTTATTGAACCTTGCTCAATGATATTAGCTATAGGAGGAACAGGTTCAGGTAAATCTTTAGGATTATTAAATTTCTTACAAAGAAAGAATGAAGCATTTTATAGAATTATAATATTTAGTGGTTCTTCTACTGATGAACCAGCTTATAATTTATTAAGAGAGAAATTACCGGATACTGAATTTTATGAAAGTATTGAAGAATTACCAGCGTTAAATGATGATGATGATAATACACATGAGAAATTAATTGTATTTGATGATTTCATTAATTTGAAAAAAAAGGAATTTCAAAAGATTAAGGAATATTTGACCGCAGGTAGAAAGAAGAAATGGACAGTTTATTTAAATGCACAGAATTATGTAGATGTTCCAAAAACAATCACAAGAAATTGTCATTACTTTTTAATATTTAAACAAAATGATAATGCAACTATTAATAATATATTAAAAAATCATAATGTTGATAATGTAGATAAAGATGAATTTAAGAAAATGTATTTAGATGCAACAAGTGAAAAACCTAATTTTCTAATGGTTGATATTAAGGGAGGAAGTATAAGAAAGAACTTTTTACATTTCTATAAGCTTTTAAGAAAAGCTTAACAAAATGCTCCTCACATATCCTCATACTTATATTGGTGCGAAGCATAAAGTTGGGGTAAGGGGAAGATTTAATCTTCCCCTAAAATAAGCTATATATGTGCGAAGCATAAAGTTGGGGTAAGGGGAAGATTTAATCTTCCCCTAATATATGTCATCAGTAGAAGAACAAGCCGCCCTAATCGCAAAAGATTTGATTCTTAGATTACAATTAGAAAAAATGACTCAGCAATCATTTGGCTCAAGAGTTCACCCACCTAAAAAGCCATTAACAAAAGCAACTGAAGAAGCTATTAAAGATTATAATAAACAGTTTAAAGTAGTTCAGTATGAAATGGAAATAGATGAAAATGGAAATAATGTGATGAAATTAGATGAAGATGGTAAACCCATACCTTTAAAAAGAAAATATCAATCTATACCACCACCGGAATTAGAACGTGTTAATGCTGAAGAATTAGCACCATTTGATGAAGAAACACAATTAGAAAGATTACAAGATTTTGAGTATATTAATAAAGAATTATTTTTTGTTAATAAAGCATTTAAAGAAATAAATTCAATAAAAAAAACACTAACTGAAGAACTAAATAATTTATATGTACCACAATTTGATTCTTCTTTAAGTAGAAAACAAAATATATATTTACAAAAAAAATATGAAGATCATAAAAATGAAATATTAGAAAAATTAAAAGAAATTGATGATGCTCTTATACATGGAAAACAAATTGAATCAAAATTTAAAGATGAGATTACTTTAAAACAAAATCAGGAACAATTAGATATGCAACGAAAATCACATAATGAAGCAGTTAAATCAGGAGTAGAACAGAGAAATAAACTTAAAATACAATCATATCAAGAAGCCTTAAATTTAATGAATAAAGGCGCTTTTACAATGGAAAAGAAACCAGAAGAATCTGAAGAAGAATATTTGAATAGACTGCAAATGAATGCGGAGGAGGAAACAATTGAAGAGAGTCAATTTGAAGCACAAGAATATATAAGAAAAAAGTTTAAAGAACATCTTAAAGAATTAGTGAGAGATGATAGTATAATTGAATCAGTTTCAAATGAAATAAAACAACTTGGAGAAGATGAAGAAATATCTATAAAGTTATCTATTAATAAAACGTTTCCAAAATTTAAGCAGTTATTTATAGAAATATATGGAAAAAATAACAGTTCTATTGACTCAAGTGATATTTTTCAATTTATTAAATCCTATACAGAAGGCAAAGAAGATGATTATATTAGAGGAATAATTAAAACAAATATAAAACAATCTAATCAAATAACACAAGCCCCTAAAAGAAGTATAGTTGAAATACTTAATAAAAAAAATGGTGAAAAAATTTATTTAATGCCTATTATTGGAATTGCAGAAAATGAATTAGGCGGTACTTATGAACTATTATGGTCACGAAATATTAAAAGAAATTCTTTTAGACAAATTAGTGAAAATTATAACTTTGATGATATAAAAAGTTTAACTGGAATAACTAAAAAAATGATATTAGAACAAATAGATTTTAAGACTAAAAATGTAAAAGAAGTTAAACCTGATAGAATATCTGATTTTTTAATTAAAATAAAGAAAATTGTTCCGATTACTTATCAAGATATTGAGAAACCATTTCAAACATATGATGAAGAATATGGCGAAGAAATATATGGCTGGGGAGTTAAACCTGAAAAAATTCCCGAAGTGGTTCCATTTGGTAAAATATTGCTACATCTACATAAATTATATTACAAAAATAATTTAGTTGTAAAGCATAAGGATAATTCTAATATTATAGGAATGCCTAATATTAAGGTCAGTGATGAATTTGTTAAAGTAATAATGAAATTAGTTAAAGGAGATAAAATTAAAAATAGTGATTTAAATAGTCTTAAAACAATAGAATTACATTTATATAACCGCCTCATTATGCTTGCAGATTTACATAAGAGTCATCAGATTGATAGTGAGAAAACAATTGAATATTTAAAACATAAATTAGCATTATTGACTGGAGAAATTGAGAGCGGTAATGATGCTAAAGAATTAGTTAAAGAATTACATTGGGTTGTTCATTCTTTAAAGAATTTTGGAGTTATTTCAATTAAAGAAGCAAATGATTTTATGAAACAAATAAACTTTTAGGAAAAGTTTATAGTTTGCTTCATACTTTTTGAAAGTATGAGGTTTAGGAAATCTAAATAGGGATTTAGATAAGTTTATTTTTTTCTTAAAAGTTTATTTATAATATTAAGTTAGTTTATATGCCTCATAGATATTCTCACGTTGGAATTGAACCGCTCAGTCACGCTCAAGTTAAGAAGTTAGTTAGTGGAGGAAGAGTTAGAGTGAAGTTAGGAAGTCATCATAAGGTTCATATGACTCACGAGTCTCATAAGAAGTTACATAAAGCTCATCAGAAAGGAGCTGGTATTATGTTGGAATTGGATCCTTATGCTTGTGATATGAATCATCATCTACTTGGTGAAGGTCTTGGTTCTAAGTTGAAACACGCTGGTCACAAGATTGGTCACTTTGTGAAAGGGCATAAAGAACATTTTAGACCTCTTGCGTCTGCTTTGCGAGAAACTGGTCATCAAGCTGTAGCTGATGCATCTATGTATGCTTTGGAGCATGGAGCTGACCCTTCTTTAGTAGGAGCTTATGGTAGTATGGCTCACGAGGCTATTCACCCTACTGGTGGAAGTTTTAAAAATTTTATTCGTAGCCCTGGAATGAAAGTAGTTCGCAAGGCATTGAAGCCTTTAGGGCAAATGGCTTTGAATGATTTAACTGCACTTGGAGAACAAGGATTACAACAAGGAATGAGCCAAGCATCTTCTGGAATGTCTTCTGGAATGGGATTTATGGGAATGGGTATGCATAAGAAAGTTGTGAAGAAATCCCCTATTAAGAAAGTGAAGCGAGGTCATGGATTTATGAGTGGTTCAGCTTTGATGCCTGCGGGTTATGGGCAAGGGTTTTGCTAAGCTTTTCTTATGAAATTGTAAAAAGCTTAACAAAATAAGCTATATATGTGCGGAGCAGTTTGCTTCATACTTTTTGAAAGTATGAGAGATTTAAAATATGAGTGTATGTTATAATGAGTGTAAATTTATCTTTCATTAAAACAAGAAATTCGCTTAATCTAGCTTGTATTCGTTCTGATTTAGTAAATGCTATAGTTACAAGAGTTCAAGGAATAGAAAATTATCATATATTAAAATTTGATAATGAATTACTTATTTTTATCTGTAACTGCGTAGAGAATACAGTGGATTCAAAAAAGATTGATAAAAGACATTTGGTTCTCTCTATATATAAGAAATTATTTGAAATATCTGAAGAAGACCATACTATAATAGGTAATAGTGTTAATTTTTTATGTGATAATAGATTGGTTGAAAAGATACCTACTATACAAAAATATAGTTCACTTATTTCAAATTTTATAAGAAATAAGTTATGAAATAATGTGACTAATATCATAACACATAAATTAAATGTTTCAACATTTATTAGTCAGGTAGTTCAATATCATTTTTCAAAATTTATTACTTATATATTAGTATCTAAAATAGGAATCAATATTTATGTTGTAGGAATACTTTTGACTGTACTTTAGTTCCCTCTTTCAAAAGAGGGAGGCAAACAGCTTCGCTCATATATTCCCTTAAAAGCTTATTTTGTTAAGCTTTTTACAATTTCATAAGAAAAGCTTATTTTGTTAAGCTTTTTACAATTTCATAAGAAAAGCTTATTTTGACTATACTTTAGGTATATATTATTAAAATGAACTTAAATATAATGTTATAGTAGTATATAGAAAATGCCTACATCATATGCAAAGAATAAAGTTCATATTTATAATTATGTAGAAAAAAATAGAGATAAAATTAATGAAATTTCAAAAAATTGGCGTGATGATAATAATGAAGTAAATAATGAAAGAAGAAGAATAGCTTATAATTTAAAAATGGAAACTTATGATTTTAAAAGAGAATGTAAAAGATTTAGGAATATTGAATTGTTTTAATTAATAAATTGAATTATTATATTAATTAAAAAATTGACTTAAAGTTTTTTTATAATAGTAATATATAGAAAACAATGAGCAACCAAAAACCAAGCCTTCAACTATTAAGCGAACTTAAGGAAAACAAATTTGTAAAGAAAGATTTATTAGAATTTAGTGGATATGAGAGCATAACTGATGCAAAAAAAACTTTAGGATTAAATAAAGCTGATGATGTATATCACTATTTAATAAAAGATTATAATGATACAATCAAAGAAATTAATAAAGGAATTTCTAAAAAATATGAAAAAGAAATGGTAAGTTATTTGCAAAAGAACACAGAGAAAAAGTTATAACTAAGGCTGCAAAGCCTAAGAAAGTGAAGGAAGTGAAAGAAGTATTATATGAGAATATAATTAGAATAGATAATGGATTAATTGATACAAATATTAACTATAAAATTAATGGTATTGAATTGAAAAAAATAAAAAAAGCTATGAAAAAACAACAATGTCTTTATCAGCAAAAAATAGAATTCTTTAATGATAAAGGTGAAATTATTAATAAAATAATAAAAATTACAGAAAAAGATGGTAAGACATATGCTTATGATTTTAAAACCATGACATTTGAAACTATGGCTATTACAAAAGAATTTATTGAGAAAGTTAATTCAAATATGATATTTGGTGGAATGTTATATGATGAAAATAGTGGATATATTTGGAAACCCGAAAAGTTATTAGAAATAAATGAAAACTATTATACTATTATTACAACAAAAGCATTAGCATCTGTAATTTCATCTGGAGCTAAACAAACTTATGCTGCTTCTGATTCTGGAACTTGTGTATATGATGGAGTAGTCATGTATTTTGAGAATAAAATGGAAAAAGATAAAAATGCAAAAGCTGTTTATAATAAATTAATAGCTAATAAAACTAAATATGCAAAGACATACACAGATGAAACAATTGAGTCAGAATTAGCACCTTTTTGTAATTGTTCTATTACTATTAAAAATCTAATTAGTGGTAAAGATAAAACATTTAATCAAAGTTCAAATAATAAATTTAACATTGAATTTATTAATACAAAATATAATCATTTGGACTTTTATGCAGTTAGTGGAATAAATATCATAGATATAAGTAAAGAATTAATATTAGAAGCTAAAAATAAACCATTTTATATAGAAAAATTTGGAACTATTTATACTTTAGATGGAACTTATAGATGTAAATTAAATAATTTTCAAATGGCTTATTCTGAATGGAAAACATCAGTTGGGTATGATAAAAAATTTATATACACTGATAGTGAAGAATATAAAATGTTAACAAACTATGATTATAAATTACATACATTTATTAATAAATTTGAAATTGATGATAGTTTATATTATGAACAAGATTTAAAAAAAGCATATTTCAATTATTCAGATAAAACATATAATTCTCATTATGTTGGAATGCCTTCTGGAACTTTTATTAATGTAGCTTGTAATGAAAATTTTAATTATCAAAATATTTGTAAAAAAGGATTTATTGGATTTTATCAAATTCAAATAATAGATTCAAAATTAGATAAAAGATTAGGATTTGAAAATGGAACAATTCATTATTTATTTACTTCTATGATTAATCTATTATTAAAAAATAATGTTGTAATCAAATTTTTAAATGCATCATATTCTTTAAAAACTCATATTCCATTTACTGAGAATTTTCTACAAACTGAATGTTCTGAAGAATTATCTTTATTATCAGAAATGATGAATGAATTAAATCTAAAACCTGAAGATCTTAATGAAGAAGATAAATTAATTTGGAATCAAAAAGGAGGGATTAAATATTATGTAAAAGCATTTGGATTAATGTTATGCGAGAATTCTACAATTGATATTAATATTAAACCTTTAAAATGTGATTTAAATTATTATGATACAATTCAAGATGAAAATTTAATAATGTTTAAAGATAGAGATATAATAAAGATTCAACAAAGAAATAAAAAAGCAAAATCCTACATTCATTTTGGATATACTATTCACGCATATACTCAGACTATTATATTAGAAAAGTTAATGCAAATGGATTTAGATGATGTTTTTGGTATAAAATTAGATAGTATTATTATAAAGAAAACTTCTATTGATAAATATGCAACCTTATTCCCTAAAAAATCTAATATGTTTCAACCAAAAGATTCTAATATTGAAAAGATGTTATTGAAATATGATAAATATATTGACAATGATGAAGTAGAAGTATATAATGATGATGAACAAATTAATGATGGATATTATAGAAATTATATTATTTCATCTAATATTACTAATTTAAATTTTAAATTACCTTTTACACAAGGAGGCGAATATATTGAAGATAGAATATTATTTATTGGAGGCAAAGGAGGCTCAGGTAAAACAAGCTCTTGCTTATCAACTTTTGATTTGAAAACTACTTGTTACACGACAATGTGTTGGAATTTAATTCAAAGTCAAATGTTAAAATATCCTGGACTTATGGGTCATTCTATTCCTCAATTAACTGGAGGA
>Ga0114951_10006511_pt1 | contig 10294 bp, 10 predicted proteins | sample AM7aDNAmetaG_FD_88677 | JGI IMG/M metagenome (GOLD analysis project Ga0114951, IMG submission 88677) | Freshwater microbial communities from Finland to study Microbial Dark Matter (Phase II) - AM7a DNA metaG | ecosystem: Environmental > Aquatic > Freshwater > Lake | place: Finland: Lake Alinen...
GAGCGTCTGAAAGAGGCCCATCGTCTGGCGCACATTGGGATCTGGGACTGGGTTATAGAAACCGATACTGTGACCTGGTCCAAAGAACTGTACAATATAGCCGGATGGGATCCATTGCTACCGGCTCCCACCTTTGCAGAGCTTCCACGAGTCTATTCTCCTACCAGCTGGGAAAGTCTGAGTAGTGCTGTTACGAGAGCACTTACGACCGGCGAACCGTACAATCTCGAACTTGAAATGATCCGACCCGATGGCAATATACGATGGACAAATGCTTTCGGCGGGGTACAACGTGACAAGACTGGAAAAATCATGGGGCTCTATGGTACTGTCCAGGACATCACAGAGCACAAACAGATGGAAGAAGCATTGCAAAAGAGTGAGGAACGTCTACGTTTTATCAGTGACAACCTGACTTCTGGAGTTATCATCGTGGATGGAGAAACCCACACCATTGAATTTGCCAATCCGACCGCATCAACTTTGTTTATGACTACCCCAGACCATATCGTCGGGAAAAAATGTCATAAATTTCTCTGTCCTGCTGACGAAGGGGCCTGTCCGATTACAGATTTAAATCAGAAGGTTGATAATGCCGAGCGAGTGCTGTTGAACACCGATGGGGTAAGGGTCCCTGTCCTAAAATCAGTAAAAAGAATTCAAATAGGGGGCAGGGAAAAATTACTTGAAAATTTTATTGATATTAGCGAAAGAAAGCGAACAGAAGACGCACTTAATCAAACAAATAAGAAACTTAACCTTCTCTCCGGCATTACCCGACATGACATAAAGAATAAAGTGATAACGATACAGGGTTTCTTACGATTTGCACGAAAAGCAAAAGATATAGGAGAAATTCAACCTTTCCTCGATAAAATACAAGATTCAGCAAAGGCCATTGAGCACCAGATAGAATTTACGAAGGATTATCAGAATCTGGGATTGAAATCACCCAAATGGCTAAATTTATCTAATATGGTTATATTAGCCAGTAACCCCGCAATTCGTATAACTGATAAAACTGGAACTTTACAGATCTTTGCAGACCCGCTCTTTGAGAAGGTTTTGTATAACCTCATTGATAACACAGTCCGTCATGGAGAGATTGCAACCGAGATTTTTGTATCTTTTATCATTGAACAAGACAACATCCGGATAATCTGGGCAGATAATGGTGTTGGTGTTCCGACTGATCAGAAGGAAATGATATTTCAGCGGGGTTACGGTAAAAACACAGGATTTGGACTCTTTATGATCAGGGAAATTCTTGCAATTACGGGATTAACGATAAAAGAGACCGGTGAGCCAGGGAAGGGTGCACGGTTTGAAATAAATGTGCCGAATGGGAAGTGGCAATTCGTAAGGAAATGACTAATAATATAGAACCAATCCGGATTCTCTATGTCGATGACGAAACTGAACTCTTAAATGTAGGGAAACTTTTCCTTGAAAAAGATGGAAATTTTTCTGTTGATGTATTACCTTCTGTTAGTGAGGCACTCAACTATCTAAACTCTACCAATTACGAAGCCATCATATCAGATTATGAGATGCCAGAGATGAATGGTATCTCGTTTTTAAAAACCCTTCGTGCAAGCGGTAATACCACGCCATTTATTATCTTCACTGGTAAAGGACGTGAAGAAGTTGTAATTGAAGCTCTCAACTGTGGTGCAGATTTTTATATTCAGAAAGGTGGTAATCCAAAGGCACAATTTGCCGAGCTCTCTAACAAGGTTCGTTATGCAGTATCACGAAAACGGACAGAAAATTTATTGAAGGAGAGCGAGGAACGTTATCGAAATGTTGTCGAGGACCAGACTGAGTTCATTTGTCGTTTTCTTCCGGATGGAACGCACGTCTTTGTGAACGAAGCGTATTGTCGATATTTCGGATTAGATCGCAATGAAATGATTGGAAGTAAATTCAGGTTACGAATGCCAGCTGAAGACGGTCAAAAAGTTTCCAGGCAAATTTCATCTCTGACTTCAAATAATCCTTATGCAATTATCGAACACCGAATCTTTATGCCTGATGGAAACACCCGGTGGCAGCGATGGGTTGATCGTGCTATCTTTAATGTTGATGGTGACCTGAAGGAGTACCAGTCAGTTGGACGAGACATTACGGAACTGAAAGAACGAGAACTGGCTTTAAACGAGAAGAATTATCAATTACAGACCACATATGAACAACTTGCATTCAATGAAGAGCAACTTCGAAAACAGATTGAAGAGAATAAAATTGTAATAGAAACTCTTACTGATATCAAAGCAAGTTATTACGAATTTTTCAAAACCGCACGGGATAGCGTTTTTATCACGACACCTGATGGACAATGGATAGACTTCAACGATGCTGCACTCGAATTGTTTGGATATGAAAGTCGGGGAGAATTGTTCAATGTATCAGTACTTTCTGTGTATGCACATCCTGAAGAACGATCTGCATTCCTTAAACGTGTTGAGTTGGAGGGGTACGTAAAAGAATATCCCTTACAACTCAAGAAATGCGATGGTAAAGTCTTTGACTCAATCATTAATATTGCATCCATCCACGAGCAGGATGGTTCTATAAAATCATTTATTGGTTCATTCAGGAATATTACCGAACAAAAACAGATGGAAGCGACACTCCGGGAAAGTGAAAAGAAATACCGAGATATCATCAACAATATGCAGGATGTAGTCTATCGGACCGATCTTGAAGGTAAATTGATCATGTTCAGTCCTCACGGTGTAAAACTTGCCGGTTATGACTCAGAGGAGGAGATGATCGGGTTCGATGTTGCCCTTGACACTTATCAGAATCCCGAAGAACGTGAACGATTTCTTGCAGCCCTAAAAGAAAAAGGTTTTGTGGAAAATGATCTCCCCTCCATTGTAGAAGTATTTGCAGATCTACTTATAGGGAAGGTTTTTTACAACCTGATCGACAACGCGATGCGACATGGCGTGAAAATTACTACTATTCGATTTTCTATGCAGGAATCCGAGGATAGTCATCTGATTTTATGTGAGGATGATGGTGAGGGTATACCAGCTGAAGAAAAGAGTGAGATCTTTGAGCGTGGCTTTGGGAAGAACTCCGGGCTGGGATTAACCCTTGTAAGAGAGATCCTTGACATCACCGGCATTACTATTCGCGAGACCGGCGAACCAGGAAGGGGTGCTCGGTTTGAAATCACTGTGCCGAATGGGAAGTGGCGTTATGGAAGTTAATTTGCTATAGATCGCTCCGGTCGGACATATGCTGATGCATCGGTCCTTCTCGCTGCTTCTACGGTTGCAACGGGTTAAACGCCGGGTTCGCTTCGCTTACTGACCGGCTCTACTCCGCACTTCGCTCGTCGCCGCAAATCGTTGATACGATTTCTGCCTCCTCGCTGAATGGGCGGTTGTAGCAACTGAGTTTCCGTTGAAAATTCGTATGGATGTATTGTTTAAGTCCGACAAAAAAGATCATGAAATCTTGATCTGACTTAGAAAAACCATAAGTTTCATCTCGAAAATGTAAAATATCGTTTACTTTTGTAACACATGTAACACTTGTAACACTTGCATAGGGGTACAGTGCGACGAGCAAGTTGTACCAAGGATTGCGAGTAAATCTCGCCATTCTATCCATTCAGAATGTCCCTACTCTGATGTGCATTTCTGGCAACGGATTTGTACAAAGCTCAGATAACAATGCGGTGCAAGACTTAACCTGAAAGGACCAAACCGCTAGGGAAAAGGACACATGGAGAATCGAAAGGTGAAGTTCCCGTAAAGGGGTCGTAAATGCAAACATGCGAAAACAGGTTGAATTCACGCATAAGCCAAAATGGCAATGAAGCTCGGTTATGACAGTCTGTACTATGTCATAACGAATGGACACACGGGCTTCCGGCCTAGAGGGACCTCCTAAATGTTCTGTAATTATCCTTGGTATAAAACTCGGTAAACCATTTGTGATCCTTAAAATAAGGTAAGAATTCCGTGAGGAGAACTATAATCACAGATGGTAGAGGAGAAAGCAAAAAGCGAAAGATCACTTGTAATGGGTGATATAGAGGTTCAAACTTTGCCTCAATGTGAAAACATGCAGACTTGCCAATGGTCACGAAAGCAACAGGGATTGTTTATTATGAATGTAAGAGAACCAGAGATAACTTCGGTTACGGACCTTACAGACAAGGAACTTGCTAATCAATGGAAATCCATTGATTGGAACAAAGCAGAAGAAATTGTAAATAACCTGCAATCTCGAATTGCAAGTGCAGCAAAGAACAGAAATTGGAAGAAAGTAAGCAAAATCTCACGACTCTTAACCCGGTCATTTTATGCAAAACTTTTAGCAGTCCGCAAAGTAACCAGCAACAAAGGTAGTCGAACTCCCGGAGTTGATGGAATACTTTGGTCATCACCCGCAGACAAAATGCGAGCCGTATTGCAACTGACGAGTAAAGGATATCACTCAAAACCCCTCTCGAGGAAATATATCCTAAAGAAGAACGGAAAATTGAGACCACTGAGTATACCAACTCTCTATGATAGAGCCATGCAAACCCTGCATGCTCTGGCATTGAGCCCGGTAGAATCAGCCACATGTGATAAAACATCATTTGGATTTAAACCGTACCGCTCAACAAAAGACGCATATGCCTCCCTTTATATCTGCCTAAGTAAGAAAATTGCCCCAAAATGGGTTGTTGAAGGTGACATAAAATCTTGTTTTGGTGCGACGAGAAGTTATACTCTGGATTGCGGCTAATCCGCCATTCCATCCATTCAGAATGTCTCTACTTTGATGTGCATCTCTGGTAACGGGCTTGTACAAAGCTCAAAGGACAATGCGGTGCAAGGATGAACCTGACAGCCCCAAACTGCTAGAGAAAAGGACACATGGAGAACCGAAAGGTGAAGTTTCCGTAGGGGTCGTAAGATTTGACATGCGAAAACAGGTTGAATTTACGCATGAGCCAAAAGGCACCGAAGCCCGGTTATGGCAAACCGAAGCGTGTCATAACGAATGGACACATGGGCTTCCGGCCTATAGGGGCCTCCTAAATGTCCTACAATTATCTAGAGTATAGAACTCGGTAAACCATTTGTGGTCCTCAAATTGAGGTAGGAACTCTATGAGGAGAACCAGAACCACAGGTGGTAGAGGAGAGGGCAAAAAGCGAATGATTGCTTATAATGAGCAATATAGAGGCTCAAAATTTGCCTCAATGCGAAAGCATGCAGACTTGCCATAGGTCATGAAAGCAACAGGGATTGTGTATTATGAGTGTAAGTGAACCAGAGATAACTTCGGTTACGGACCTTACAGACAAAGAACTTACCCTTCAATGGAAAACCATTGACTGGAGCAAAGCAGAAGGAATCGTTAATAACCTACAATCTCGAATTGCAAGTGCAGCTAAGGAAGGAAACTGGAAGAAAGTGAGTAAACTCTCCCGACTCCTGACTCATTCATATTACGCCAGAGCTTTAGCAGTTCGCAAAGTTTCCACGAATAAAGGAAGCAGAACTCCGGGTATTGATGGAGTCCTATGGACCTCTTCAGGGGATAAAATGCGAGCCGTCCTACAACTGAAAAGTAAAGGATACCATGCGAAACCTCTTAAACGAAAGTACATCTTAAAGAAAAACGGCAAACTCCGTCCACTCAGTATACCGACTATTTACGACAGAGCAATGCAAACCCTTCATGCTTTGGCGTTAGGCCCAGTAGAATCAGCCACAAGTGACAAAACCTCTTTTGGATTTAAACCTTACCGCTCAACGAAAGATGCTTTTGCCTACCTCAACATTTGTCTGAGCAAGAAGAATGCTCCACAATGGATAGTTGAAGGTGACATTAAAGCATGCTATGACGAAATCAGTCATGAGTGGATTCTTGCAAATACTTTGATGAACAAGAAAGTGCTAAAAGAGTTCCTAAAATCCGGCTATATTGAAAATTACCATTTATTTCCCACCGAAAATGGAACACCGCAGGGAGGTACAATTTCTCCAATTATTGCGAACATTGTCCTTAACGGGCTGGACACAATACTGGCTGAAGTATTCTACTCCTGGAATAATGGTACAATTGATAAGAAGCATAGGAACAAACATAGGGTTAATTTTGTCCGTTTTGCCGATGACTTCGTGATAACTGCTGATTCACCGGAAACAGCTCATAAAATCCTTGACATCGTGAAAACGTTTTTAGAACCTCGTGGATTAACTCTTTCTAAAGAGAAAACTCTTGTAACACACATTTCTGATGGATTCACATTCTTGGGATGGAATTTTAGAAAATACAAGGGAAAACTTCTCACAAAACCATCAAAGGAATCACAGAAAGACATCATAACGAAAATCCATGATGTGATGTATAAGGCAAGGGCACGGAGTCAGAGTGAATTGATCCGTTTACTCAATCCAATAATTAGGGGTTGGGCACAATATCATAATCACGCGATATCCTCAGCCATCTTTAAAAAACTAGATCACATCATGTTTATCATGCTAGTTTCATGGGCAAGGAGAAGGCACCCAAATAAAGGCTTTGCTTGGATTATGGCAAAATATTGGCATAGAATCGGTAAGTGGAAGCATGCATTTTCTACAGATTCTCAAACATTGGAGAGGTTTTCAAACATGAAGATTATCAGACACAGACTGGCTAAACTCGATAAAAACCCCTACATTGATAGGGACTACTTCGAACGATGGAGAGTCATAGAACACTATCGAAAGAAACAAATCAGTTATTCCAAATCCTCTCTTAACTGACACCCGAAAGGGTAGTAGTGGCTCGAGCAGGATGAATCGAAAGATTCAAGTCCTGTTCCTAGAAGACGGGGCGGGAGTAATCCCGCCTTGTTATTCGACATGAAATCAGCCATGACTGGATACTTAACAACACACCAATGAACAAAAGGGTCCTAAAAGAGTTCCTGAAGTCTGGATACATCGAAAATTACCGTCTGTTTCCAACTGAAAAAGGCACTGCTCAGGGAGGCACGATCTCCCCTATAATTGCAAATATTGCCTTAAATGGACTAGAGACCGCGCTAGGGAAAAAGTTTTACTCCCGAAGCGATGGGACTATCGACAAAACCCGCAGAAACAAACACAAGATTAACTACACTCGATTTGCAGATGATTTTGTAATAACTGCTGACTCTAAAGAAACAGCTTACGAAATTATTGAAATCGTCAAAGCCTTCTTAAAACCTCGTGGGCTTAAACTATCAGAGGAAAAGACTCTTGTGACTAACATTTCTGAAGGATTCCAATTCCTAGGGTGGTATTTCAGAAAATATAATGAGAAACTCCTGGCAAAACCCTCAAGTGACTCACAAAAGAAAGTTGTTAAGCAGATTAATGAAATTATCCAAAAGGCAAAAGCATGGGACCAAGACCGGCTGATACGAATCCTCAATCCTATTATTCGAGGATGGGCACAGTATCATAACCATGCAGTCTCATCTGCAATATTTAGTAGGTTGGATTATGTCATTCATAGTGTGCTAGTATCCTGGGCGAAACGCAGACACTCAAATAAGGGAATCTACTGGATAATGACAAAATATTGGCATAAATCTGGTAACAAAAAATACGTATTCTGCACGGAGATACAGACATTGGAAAGATTTTCAAACTCTAAAATTGTCAGACATAGACTGGCAAAACTTGATATAAATCCTTACATTGATAAGGAATATTTCAAGCAGTGGAAGATCAAAGAGTACCTACGAAAGAAGCGACTCACTAATTCCTCTTCTGTTCCAATCTGACACCCGAAAGGGTAGTAGTGGCTCGAGCCGTATGACGCGAAAGTGTCACGTACGATTCCGAGAAGGGGGGGTTTGGGTAACCAGACCCTCCTATTCGACGAGCCATCATTTTTTCTCCAGATACTTCGCCTAAATTTCCATTGGATAAATTTTCAAGCACAAACAAGTGCAGGTTACAACAGGAACCACTTCCCGGTATTTTATCAACTCAGTTAACTGATAAGAATTCGGACTCCCGACACCCTCCTATGAACTCTCCTCTTACCTCCACTCCTTCATACTGTGATTAAGAAGCGGTCCCATCCAGAGGATGAATATGAAGCCACCACACACATGACCGACGGGCGTATTTTTCATTGTATAAACCACCAGGGCGATTTGCACTTATGGTAGATGGTGAAGGGTCAATTTCTTCGCCTATCAAATCCTTCTCCTTGGGCATCTCCAAAATGGAATTTTGCCGGCTCAGCAATTTGCCCATTATTATTGAATAACCTCACAACAAAAAAGTGAGTCTGATCTATAGCGGATGCTATAGGTTTTTTTCTCTCAAATAGAGCGATTTTGATAATTGATACCAATTAAATAATCAATTTGGTTAGTTGCACGACAATCTCCTAATATTCATCATAAATTTTGGATATTGACTGTTTACAATATTGGCCTGTCCAATCATTATGATACCTAATTGGACAGGTTCCTCTTGCAACCTCAATTATTCATAAATATTGATATAGTGGCATGGTTTTCGATCTTTGTACCGTTTAAGCAATCTATAATTCAATTGTTATTAAACCTGAAGAACTTGAAAAACAAATAATTTTAAAGAGCTTGTTTCTGCTTATTTACGGGCATAGATATACCGGAGTAAGTGAATATGCCTGCCTTCTTTGCCATGTTCTTCCGGATCTTCCATTGTTCCAGTTTCAATGTTCTTAAAATCACTAAACTCAGAGATGAGATCTTCTTCGGTATAATAATGGACTTCACGTCCAGGCTTGCTCTCGAAGGTGTTCTCCTCAACCATCCTGCCCGTGCCGTAACTGGACTCTTTGTCAGAGAATACTACAAAGAACATAACCCCATTATCTTTAAGTTGCTCTCGGCATCGTTGCAGGAATGTCATTCTGTCGTTTTTCCGGAATAGATGAAGAACATTGAAACAGTAGATACCATCATATACCAAATTGTCAAATGGCATATCCTGTATCGATCCATAGTGATATTGAACTTTCGAGGATCCATGTCGAGCAATTGAAACAGCTGTTTTTGAGATCTCTATACCTGTGACTTCAAAACCTACTCTGGCAAATGCTTCGGCATTACGGCCGTATCCGGAACCAGGGATAAGTACCTTATGCACCACGGTTTTTTTAAAGAGTTCAATTGCATATACTGCAGTCAGGCTAGGACTATCACCCCATATTTTGCCCTCTTCGTAGAAACGCTCCTCCCAGAAGTTGTTCATATGTCATTCTTTAAATCGATCATTTCAATGTAAATAGTTTCGTGTATTTTATGAGTTTTTTCAAATAATGTTCAATCCATTTAGTAAATCTCCCTTGAATCTATCAAGTTTTAGGATAATTATTTTAAAATTTTCATTTCCTGTTATAAATTACTCAATCGAATCCTGCAAGAACGAACCGACAAACGAAAAAATGATTAAATAAATAGAGAAATGTGAACTGATGGAAAGATATCATGGGTATTAAACACATAATTGGTTATGCAATTCAGGATGCCTTAAAGTCAGGGAAAATAGACCTCATAACCGATGAAGGAGCAGAATAAGCTATCATTTTTTTGCACGATCTATATAACTATATAACACCTGAAGAGATGCAATAACAGCGAGGAAGATATAACGATAAAAATCTTTATATGTTGAGAGGGTGAAAGAAGATTCTACCATTTGCAGATTCAAAGATCTGACAAATGGGATTTCACAACAGATTAAACATTTTGTGTTTTGAGTCTCCCTTTTTCAGACATGGGGGAGACTCATATTTGTATAATTGTGATAATATAATAAATGAATTTCTTTATGAAATATCGATATGAGTGGTACATATAAACCCCTTGCTTACCATATTGTGAGAAAATCCCGTTAATTGTCACGGAAATCCGCTATTTGTTCCACTTTCAACGAGGGGAACTCCTTGAACACTTTTACCCTCACTTTCAATGTAACATTGATCCTGATTATTCCTCATTTCTTCACTCAAGGTTTAAATCGAATATCATTATCTCCCGGGTAAAGTTTGGTGAGATCAATCATGTCTGATAATACCTGTTATTTACTATCTGTTTCAAATCGCCACTTCCCTTTCGGCACCGTGATCTCGAACCTTGCTCCCTTACCTGGCACTCCCGTTTCACGGATTGTGATGCCGGTGATATCAAGAATTTCCCGAGAAAGTGCTAAACCAAGTCCGGTATTCTTCCCAAAGCCACGTTCAAAGATCTTCTCTTTCTCCTCAATTGGAATACCTTCTCCATCATCCTCACATACAA
>Ga0114951_10006512_pt1 | contig 10293 bp, 6 predicted proteins | sample AM7aDNAmetaG_FD_88677 | JGI IMG/M metagenome (GOLD analysis project Ga0114951, IMG submission 88677) | Freshwater microbial communities from Finland to study Microbial Dark Matter (Phase II) - AM7a DNA metaG | ecosystem: Environmental > Aquatic > Freshwater > Lake | place: Finland: Lake Alinen...
CCTTCAAAAAGCCGTGATAGTCTGACGAGCGCCGCAATCGCTGTCTGCCTATGAGACCGAAGAATACAGAGGAATAACTCTTATCAAAGCGCTGTTTTGAAAGGGCACGACTTCAGTCGTGCCGCAAACCACTGAAAATAAGTGAGGGCTTCCAAGGCTGCGGAAAAACGCCTATCAAGGCATTGTCTTGAAAGGGCACGGCTTCAAGCCGTGCCGCAAGTGGTTGAAAATACATGAGGGCTTTAGCCCCAGAGGGATGCCTTTCGAACTCTCTCCTCGAAAGCAGGCCCTTCTTCGCAGCCCATTTAGGGATGCTTTCCGGGCTATTCACTATGTTTCAGGCCTCCTTCATCGTTCCTTAAGCCGGATCGGGAAGGGCTCGCGTGATAGGCTTGTCGGTTCACTTTCAAACCTGCTGATACGAGGCCCAATTGCCGGCTCAGGCTTACACGTCTATTGGAGAGACCTTTTTGAATCGTCTTTTTTCTTTGCTGATGCTCTGCGCAGTCCCTTACTGCCTGCATGCGCAGGCGGTCGATGCAACGGTGTGCGACATTCTCAAGACCCCGGCGTCTTTCAATGGAAAGACCGTGCGCATAAAGGGCACTGTGAGAGCGGGATTCGACGAGTTTGTGGTGAAGGGTACAGACTGCGGCCAGTATGTAAATGGCATCTGGCTTGCCTATCCCGAAGGAACCAAGGCCAAGTCGGGCCCGGCGGCCGTTCTTCAATTGCAGCCCGCACGCAACTTCGGCGGATCCGTAGTCGCAGTCGAGCGGACACCGGTTCAACTGGAAAAGAGCAAGGACTTCAAGCAATTCGACTCCCTGCTCTCAACGCCCTACAAAGGCGGCGGAATGTGCTTGGGCTGCGTCCGCTACGAAGTGAATGCCACCTTGGTTGGCCGCCTGGATGGAACCGACTCCGCGTTGCGTCGCGACGGAACAGGCAAGATCGTTGCCATCAGCGGCTTCGGGAATCTCAATGCGTACAGCGCGAGGCTGGTTCTGCAATCGGTCTCCGAGGTCTCCGCGCAGGAGGTCGATTACTCGAAGCCGCTAGTTCCAGCCAATAGCGCGTCTTCATCCGATTCGGACGCTGGGAGCCTGGTTGCGAGCCTGTTCGGCTCCGCCATCCCGCTAAAGGAACAGCCTAAACGCGCCATTGATGCCTTCGGCAAGCCCGGTGACGACAATGGGGTTATGGTTGAATTCCTGGCGAATGAAGCTCTCAAAAAAGACGATGCCAAAGGCGCCGACGCCTCTCCAGATGGGGTGCTCTTCAATTGCAGGTTCGACTCTGAGCGTTTAAAGGGTGACCAGATGGGCAGAGCTATGATTCATCTTGGTGAGCACATTGCCGATCTTCGCAACCCAGAGGCGGGAACCGAATCCGCAGGAGTATATCAGCTTGAATATCGTGCGTGGCTAACGACAGTTCTGGGCGCCATCGAGAACGGGCAAAAGAAGCTCACGGTTTCGGGCGGATATCTCCTTTGGAGTTCCGACTGGCCAACGGCGAGCCTTAACAAGAATACAAATGACGCGCTCTCGGGCTTTCTTGCCAACGATGGGCTTGCCAGGAAGTAGGCGTTCGTACCGTTCAAGCAGCCGATCGGCAAGCACAATCCTTCATGCTTGCCGATCGGCTGCCTGTGGCAATCGCAGCCCGCAGCCACATCGTGGCCGACACTCTGCCGATGCGAGTATTCTGAATGCAGCACCACAACTCTCACTCATCCAGGACAAGGACAAATGGCAGAAATAGCCGTCGAGGCCACAGATGTACCCGCGCAGTTGCCCAAGGTCCGTGTAGCCGTTTTGGGCGCCGGAAAGATGGGCGGCATCCTACTCCAGGCTTTCCTTAAGGAAAACCTGTTCGCCCCCGATCAGATTCACGCCACCGTGGGCCACGCCGAGCGCGCCCTTGCCCTCAGCACACAATGGGGCGTGGATGTGAGCACCAACAACCTCGAAGCGGTCCGCCAAGCCGACCTGATCCTCATCGGCGTCAAGCCCTTCCAGGTTCCGGATATGATTGCGGAAATTCTTCCCGCCCTTACACCGGAAAAGACGATCATCTCCTTTGCCGCCTCGGTGAAGACCCGTTCCATCGAAGATGCTGCGGGCATGGATATTGCCGTCATCCGCGCCATGCCCAACACGCCGTCAGCTCTTGGAGCGGGCGCAGCCGCACTCTGCCGCGGTCGCTTTGTCTCCAAAGAGAAAATGGAACTCGCACAGCGCATCTTTGAGACCGTCGGTCGCACCGTCCTCGTCGACGAAAAGCACATGGACGCGGTTACCGGCCTATCGGGCTCCGGTCCCGCCTACATCTACATCATCATTGAGGCTCTCGCCGAAGCCGGTGTCAAAGTCGGGCTGCCCCGCGATACCGCCACGCAACTGGCCGCGCAAACCGCCTACGGCGCAGCCAAAATGGTGCTCGAAACCGGCTACCATCCGGCATTGCTCAAGGATGCCGTCACCACGCCAGCCGGATGCACCATCGACGGCATCCTCGAGCTTGAAGAAGGCGGCCTTCGCGTCACCCTCATCAAGGCCGTGATGCGCGCCACTGAACGCGCCCGACAACTCGCTGCCGGATAGGATTCATTCCTGCTTTCCCAGGTCTCGAATTCGAGACCTGGGTCTTGGCTTTTTCACTGATTTGCTGAACCACAGACTTGCGGCCTCATTGACCTGCTAACCTTCTCTCTTGCGCACACAACGCCCAGATTGGCTCCCCTCGCAACTGCCGGAACTCGATGGCCTGCGCGGCCTTGCGGTTCTTGGCGTCATCTTCTATCACTGCCATCCGCGGCTTCAGGGCACATGGATTCACTACGCCTCGCTGTGGGGATGGGCAGGAGTCAACCTCTTCTTCGTTCTCTCCGGCTTTCTCATTACGTCCATCCTGATTCAGGCGCGTGGAAAGCCTCACTACTTCCGCAATTTCTATGGCCGCCGCGCCCTGCGCATCTGGCCCGTTTACATACTCGTGCTCGTGGTGGTTTACTTCAATGCGCCCTGGTTCATCGGCCCCACCATTCTGGACGCCGTCAAAGCCGCTCCCTGGTTGGCCTACATCTTCTTCGTCCAGAACCTCTTCCACCTGAACTTGCCGCCCGCCATCGGACCCACCTGGTCATTAGCCATCGAACAGCAGTACTACCTGCTCTGGGCGCCAATGGTTCGCTTCCTTCGTTACCCCTGGATGTTGGCGACGGTGCTCGTCTGCGCTTTGGTTGGCTCCCAGCTCCTGCGCTACGCCAACCTTGACTGGCTCAACCCCACACACACCCTAATTCACCTCGACGGCATCGCCTGCGGCAGCCTCTTGGCGCTTGGGCTGTACACGCTTCCCCTCGCCCGCCGCGTCTGGCTGTGGATCGGCCTCAACTGCCTCGTGCTGGGCATTGCGGCGGCCGCAACCATTGCCGGAGGCACATCTTTCCTCGACTCCGCGCTGGCCATTGGATTTGCCGGTGCCACACTCGCCGCCATTGCCTCCACCGGAGCGCGAAACCCCTTCAGCGCCATGCTTCGCCACGGACCCCTGGCCTTCTACGGCCGCATCAGCTACGGCCTCTACATGACCCATATCGCCGTCTTTATCTACTTCGGCTGGTTCGACCTGCGCATGGACCGATACGGTACCCCCGGCAATCTTGCAGTCGTAGCCTTCCGCCTCGCCGCCACCACGGCCGTGGCCTCGGCGCTCTGGTATGGCTTTGAGTCCAAGGTCCTTAAGCTGAAGCGCTATTTCTAAAGGCGCAACAAACCCACCCCGTATGTAAAGACCGCGGCTGCGCGTGGTCTTTACATACGGGAAGCCGCGACGTTGTTCAGTTTTTAAGGAAGTTTTCGTTGCCAAGAATGCGGTAAAGTGTGGAGCGGCTAATGGATAGTTGGCGGGCCGCACGCAGCTTGTTGCCCCGATTGAGATCAAGCACGTACTGGACATGATGGCGAATTACCCCATCGAGTGTCAGGTTGTCCGCCTGTGTCGCAGCCGGAATATCCTGTCGTGATTCAGCTTCAGTCGGCAGGGCGAGATCCTTTGCCTGGATCACACCGTTGGAGGCTTCAAGCAACGCCGTTTCAAGGACGCTGGCCAACTCGCGCACGTTGCCGGGCCAGTTGTGTTGAAGCAATCGGGCGAGCGCCCCCGGTCCAAGAACGACCGGACGCTGCTGGTATCGGTTGCAGATGCGGTCGAGGAGAGCCTGTGCGAGTGGAGCTACATCTTCCCTGCGCTGGCGCAGCGGCGGAATGGCGAAGCGGATCGCGGAGAGCCGGAAAGCAAGGTCGGGCATCAACAGCCCCTGCCCCGCCATCTGGCGCAGTGACGTTTGCGAGGACGCCAGCACGACGGCGCGACCAGGCGGACGGTCCTGCAATGCCTTCAGTACACCTAACAGCAGACCCTGCCCCGGTGGTGCAAGCAAATCGACACGGTCCAGATAAGTAAACCCGGCCAGGGTAGCCGGATCGCCATCGGTTGCCAGCCACTCGCGCGCATCGCGCCTTTGGAAACTTGATTCAGCCAGCGGAGAGCGGTTGAAGAGATAACGAGCCAAGGTCGTTTTCCCCGTGCCGTGTTCGCCTTCGATTGCGGCGACTTGCAGATAGGGCGCGGCCATCTCGGCCTGCTTGAGCAACTTGCGCCAGGCTGCGCTGACGCCCACTGTCTGCGCCGCGGGGGGTACCCCCACTTCGACAAGCGTCAGTTTGGAATTGGGAGATTGAGTCTGGAATTGAGTGGCGCTCTGCATCGATCTCATCGTGCCTCGCCTCCGTGGCCCTACAAGTATGCTTCAGGCCTACAGATGTCTCATCGGCGATGCCTCTGGAAACATGAACAGGGAAGGTCAGAACTTTCCGGTAGACGGAATCTGAGTCGGGTGCAGGAAAGAGGTACGGGCACGATATACTCGTATCATTCCCGCCTGAGGCGTCTTCCAAAGCAGCTTTCTCTAATCTCAAAACTCAGAGAAGCGGGTTTGCGATCGCCTCGTCGAGGAGTCCTGTTGTGGGCGCTGTTGCGGAGAGGCGAATCTTGACGAATGTAACCAGGCGCTGGTGCTACCTTGTTTGGCTGGCTCTGATTGCCGCCTTCGCGGTGTTGCATGCGCTGCATCTGAGCGCTGATTTTCCCAACCAGTCGTCGTGGTTCTCGGATTGGGCCAAGTACACAGATGAGGGCTGGTATGGAAATGCCGCCATTCGCGCTCACCTCTTCGGTAACTGGTATTTGCCCGGGGACTTCAATCCAGCGGTAGCCGTCCCAGTATTGCCGCTTCTCGAGTGGGTGCTTTTCTTTTTTACAGGGGTGACCCCGCAGGCAGCAAGAGGACTGGCGATAGCGTTTTTCTTTGCCAACCTGTTGCTGAGTTACTGGCTGATCAGGGAAAGGGGACCGCGCTGGGTGGGGCTTCTGGCTGTCACTCTGATGGTGACCAGCCCCTTCCTATACTGTTTCAGCAGGCTGGCCATTCTGGAGCCGCTGCTGACCCTGTTCACGCTCGTGGCCCTGAATCTAGCGGTGCGGTTGCCCCGCCTGCGGCGACCGCTGGTTGCATCCATCGGGATTGGCCTTCTTTTTACTCTGATGATGTTGACCAAGACGACGGCGATTTTTCTGTTACCGGCTCTGGGGTGGGCGCTTGTGCTGCCGCTGTGGCAGAACCGCAAGCTGGCGCAGCGATGCGCTCTGATTGCGCTGGGCGCCTCTGCCTTTACCTTTGGTCTTTGGATGGCGCTGGTGGCCCACCTGGGTTTGCTTCGCGACTACCGCTACCTGTTCTTCGTGAACAAGTATCCAAAACCAAAGGAATTGTACTGGCCTCTGTGGAGTGCATTGTGGTCGGTCCATGGCGGACTCTGGGTGGGACGCATCCTGGTTCCTCTGGCAGGTGCGATCCTGCTGGGCACACTGCTGGCCTGGCGGCGTCCATGGGCCCGGAGGCTGTTGCTGGACCCGGTTTTTGGAGCATCCGTGCTGGCAGTTTTCGGCTACATCCTTTTTATGGCCTATCAGAATCATCCGCAGCCGCGCTATTTCGCTGTGGTGGCGGTTTTCAGCTTTGTGGTTATCGCGCTAGGTGCAAAGGAGATGCTTGGGCATGGGTCGCCGCCTCCACATCATCTTTCAGCTAAGCTGAAGGGTTGGGCAGTGATCGGGCTTGCCACCGTCACGGTGGGCATCAACTGTGCGCAGACGTTGAAGTACGTGATGCATCCGGAATACACATTTGTGGATGCTGCCGAGGGGCTTACCCACTACATAGACGCACACCCAAACGGCAAGCGGCTGCTGGTTTCCATCAGCGGCGACCAGATCTCGCTGGTGACTCACGTGCCCGCGCTTTGCGATGATTTCGGAACTCCGGGGCCCTTATTTCCTGACCTTCCATCGAAACTCGCCTACTACCAACCGGGCTGGTATGCAGCCTGGAACGATCTCGATCCCGGCACTTTGGAAGACATTCACACTCACTTCTCACTGGAACAGGTAGCCAGTTTCCGGGCATTCGACGATCCCGAGCGCAACCTGCTGGTTCTGTTCAAATTGCACCCGCTGCCGAATGGCGCGGTTCGCAATGTCGGCGACATGGACCTGAATGTTGTGCTTCAGGACGACAAGATCGACATCCCGATTGAATAGTGAAAAGTTGTGGAAGTTCGTCTTCGCCAAGAGTTTGCACGGATGCCTGGCGTGAAGCGTGTTCCACAGCGGGACTGCCCGAGAACCCTGTGACTGCAATCACTCGACACCGTTACCACCGGATGGTACGCTTCGATTGACTTTTCCACGCTGTTCTGCGAGGCCGCATTTTCCTGGGACCTTTCGCGATACGGATTCAAACCTTAAGTTGGGAGGATTTGTGACTGCACAGTATTCGGTGTATTTCATTCTGGCCTTGAGCACGCTTTCGCTCGTTGCGGCCTTCTTTTTCGCTCGCCGGGTCATCGGCTCTGACACAGGTATGCAGAGGGTTGCCGTAGCCGTCAAGGCAGGCGCCGGGGCGCTCATGCAGAGACAGTACAAGACCATTGCGGCCTTGCTGATGATGGTTCTTCCCTCACTCGCCTACGGGCAAGGGGAACCAGCAGGCGAAGCCAGCCTGAAACTGCCGGATTTGTCGGTCGTGCATCATTTTGGCCTGAACGGACCAGCCCTGCTCATGGTCGGGCTGCTGTTTTGCGTCGGCGGCCTGCTGTTCGGCATGACGATCTTCGTGCAGTTGAAGAATCTTCCGGTTCACAAGTCCATGCGCGAGATGTCTGAGCTGATCTACGAAACCTGCAAGACCTATCTGGTTACGCAGGGCAAGTTCATCATGCTGCTCTGGGTTTTCATCGCGGTCATTATCTCGCTCTATTTCGGCTGGCTGTCGCCAGTGGGCAATGTCGCGGTTACGCTCCCCATCATCCTGCTGTTCAGCCTGGTCGGCATTGCCGGCAGCTATGGCGTGGCGTGGTTCGGAATTCGCGTCAACACCTTTGCCAACTCCCGCGTGGCATTCGCCGGATTGAAGGGCAAGCCGTATCCGCTGTTTGCGATTCCGCTGAAGGCCGGCATGAGCGTCGGCATGATGCTGATCTCGGTTGAACTGCTCATCATGCTCTTCATCCTTCTCTTCGTTCCCGCCGCGTATGCTGGTCCCTGCTTCATCGGCTTCGCCATCGGCGAATCCCTTGGCGCGGCGGCCCTGCGTATTGCCGGCGGCATCTTCACCAAGATCGCCGACATCGGCTCCGATCTGATGAAGATTGTCTTCAAGATCAAGGAAGACGACGCGCGCAACCCTGGCGTGATCGCCGACTGCACGGGCGACAACGCGGGCGATTCGGTTGGACCCTCGGCCGACGGCTTTGAAACCTACGGCGTTACCGGCGTGGCTTTGATCACCTTTATCCTGCTGGCCGTCACCCCGAGAGTATTTCTGCCCCACGGAGTGGTTTTGGCTAACCCTCACGTGGGAGAAGTGATCGCAAATGCCGCGCAAATTGCCAGCGCGCAATTGGCCGCCGCAACAACGCAGGCGGAACTGCTGGTCTGGATCTTCGTAATGCGCGTGGCCATGCTGATCTCCAGCTCGGCCGCTTACTTCCTCAATGGCTTCATCGCCAAGGTGAAGTACGCGCACTCCGACGATATGGACTTTGAGGCGCCGTTGACCTCGCTGGTCTGGATCACCTCCATTGTCTCCATCGCCCTGTCTTACGTCGTCTCCTACCTGATGATTCCCGACCTCGCCGGTGACCCGACGCTGTGGTGGAAGCTGGCTTCCATCATCTCCTGCGGCACTCTGGCCGGCGCGCTCATTCCCGAATTGGTCAAGGTCTTCACCTCCACCAACTCGGCGCACGTACAGGAAGTTGTCACCTCCGCCAAGGAAGGCGGCGCTTCTCTCGGAATCCTGTCGGGCCTGGTGGCCGGCAACATGTCGGCCTACTGGCTGGGATTGAGCATGGTCGCCCTCATGGGACTGGGCTACTACTTCAGCATGATCGGCGGGTCGATGGATTTGATCATGCTGGCACCCGCTGTCTTCGCCTTCGGCCTGGTAGCCTTCGGCTTCCTGGGCATGGGACCGGTCACGATTGCCGTCGATTCCTACGGCCCGGTTACCGACAATGCGCAGTCCGTCTATGAGCTGTCGCTGATCGAAACCATTCCCGGCATCGAAGCCGAATTGAAGAAGGACTTCGGCATCGAAGCCAAGTTCGAGCGCGCCAAGTACCTGCTGGAAGCCAACGACGGCGCCGGCAACACCTTCAAGGCCACCGCCAAGCCGGTGCTGATTGGAACCGCCGTGGTGGGTGCAACAACCATGACCTTCTCGATCATCATGGCCCTCACCAACGGACTAACCGAGAACGTAAACAAGCTCTCGCTGCTGCACGCTCCCTTTATGCTCGGGCTGATCTGCGGCGGCGCGGTGATCTTCTGGTTCGCCGGCGCCTCCATGCAGGCAGTGACCACCGGCGCTTACCGCGCTGTCGAATTCATCAAGAAGAACATCAAGCTGGAAGGCGTGGAGAAGGCATCGGTCACCGACAGCAAGAAGGTGGTCGAGATCTGCACGAAGTACGCGCAGAAGGGGATGTTCAACATCTTCCTCGCCGTCTTCTTCGCCACACTCTCCTTTGCGTTCATGGAGCCGTTCCTGTTTGTCGGCTACCTGTTCTCGATTGCGATCTTCGGGCTGTACCAGGCGATCTTTATGGCCAATGCCGGCGGCGCATGGGACAACGCGAAGAAAGTCGTAGAAGTTGATCTGAAGATGAAGGGCACGCCTCTGCACGATGCCACCGTGATCGGAGACACCGTCGGCGATCCGTTCAAGGACACCTCGTCTGTGGCCATGAACCCGATCATCAAGTTCACGACCCTGTTCGGATTGCTGGCTGTCGAGCTGGCCGTGAAGATGACTGCGACCAACGCGATGCTGGTCCACGTGTTGACCGTCGTATTCTTCCTGGTGTCGATGTTCTTCGTGCACAGGTCGTTCTATGGCATGAGGATTGAGAATCAGGGATAACAACTGATTTCTGTTCTTGAAATCGAAGAGAACGCCGCCTGGAAATGGGCGGCGTTTTCTTTGCTCGATAGGATGGCGCCGCGGAGCAATTCCAGAATTCCTGTGCTCAGGCAGAATTTTGCGAGGTTGCCGCTCCATTAGGTTCGCGCCAAGCATGTATTTTGCCTTCTAGGTATGCCAATCCTGGCGTTTTCAGAATCAAAGGTCAAAGCCGCCTATTTACTTAATCGGCAACAGCTTACTATTTAGATAACGGTAAAAATGGATGTAAATAGCTTGGAATCAGGGCATTGAAAGATGGTTTGGCGAGGTTGTCCCTTCTGGGTAGGGGGGGTGGGAGGGAGGAGGGTAGGGAGGGGGGTGAGGGGTAGGGCAATCCTGTCCGTCTCGCGAGATTGCGACATTGTGTCCGGCAGACAGACAGCGGTTTGAATCGAGGAATCACGTACATTTATTGTGCGCCGATCGGCGTTAATGATCTGCAAATCGGGCTGAAATAGTTTTCTATTGATCCGGCAAGAAGACAAGGTCGTCTTCTTTCCACCCATTCCCGCAAAATACGCGTGAATGGATGGGGCACCCGAACAGTATTCAGTTTCCGGATCTATAAGGGCAGCGCGCCCGGTTGCGTTCCAGATGAACGCGCCCGGTTGAGTGTTGTGCTGCCCCACCCTTTCCGTGTTAAAGCTGCGGAAAGGGCGGGGCACGGGGTTTCTCCGCGAGTCGATCCGGTTTGTTCC
>Ga0114951_10006513_pt1 | contig 10292 bp, 16 predicted proteins | sample AM7aDNAmetaG_FD_88677 | JGI IMG/M metagenome (GOLD analysis project Ga0114951, IMG submission 88677) | Freshwater microbial communities from Finland to study Microbial Dark Matter (Phase II) - AM7a DNA metaG | ecosystem: Environmental > Aquatic > Freshwater > Lake | place: Finland: Lake Alinen...
GACCGATAGACCTGTGGCAGAGAATGGTAGGGCTATGGCTATGAACAATGCACTCACTCACGTTCCTAGACTCACATTCACTCGCCACAATCACTTTCCCAAAAATTTTGCCTACCCTGTTTTTTTCATATCCTATGTGGCTTATACTGTATAGGAAGATTTCTAAAAAAAATCGCCACCTATATTTGGAAAAATGTTTCTTTTCAATGGGTTAGGTTGGTAGTGGGAGAATTCCCACATCGTACAAACTAGATGAGGAATGTTATGCAAGTGTCTGATAACTATAATGAAAACGACATTAACATCATTATCAGAACGGTGTCTAAGATGAGGTATCCTGAAGGAGTGGTGACTTCTGGGGATTGGTATAGGATTGGAGAGACAGAGGTTATTGATGTGGAGAGGATTGGTAGGAAGTATGGGTTCTTGATTGCTTTGCATGAGTTGGTGGAGATGGAGCTTTGCCGTCATGCAGGAGTGACTCAGGAGATGGTGGATGAATTTGATTTTGGGTTTGAGGGGGAAGACCCCGGTTCGGATTTGAAAGCGCCTTATCATCGGCAACATTTTGTGGCGACTATTGTGGAAAGAATTGTAGCGGAGGCTTTGGGTTTTGATTGGGAAGTCTATTGTCAAGAGACGGGGTTGAAGAATATACTTGTGGAAAAGGAGGGATTATGAAACAGCCAAAGAACCACAGTGAGTTAGCCATTTGCCCCAAGGAGTTTAGGCATACTCCCGATATGACAGGTTATTATACTTTTGATATAGCCATTCAGAAGGGTCACAACAAGGATATGGCAGAGAAATTGGAAGACCATCTCATGTCCGATCTGGTTTATCAGAAGAACACGGCTTATAACCATACTTCTAATGATTAGGTTAATAAAATGACAGGAGAAGGGTATGTTCCAGATGAGGTCAGCAAAGAAACACCAAAAAGAAAACTTGGAAGACCTAAAGGCGCTAAAACCGGAACGGGTCTCCCCGGTAAAAAAGGCGGCAAAAACCTTGACCGCCGCACGGACCGCACCAACCGTGCCGATGTTTTCAAAAAAACTATCGCCAAAAAAACCAAAAAAGACGACCGCACTGAAGAAGAAATTATTGAAGATAAAAAACGTCTTTTTCTGACTCGGGAAAAATCCATCGCAATAGCCCAAGCAGCGGTACAAGTAAGAAGTGAAAAGAATAGGGAATTGGCATATAAGGCTTATAGTTTTATGGCATCTGAGCTGATACCGCTTAAAGATGCTTGCGTTATGGCAGGGATTCCATATTCAATTATTTCACACACAACCTGCCATGACCCTGAACTCAAAGCCTTTAGCAGAATTCAGCGGGAGCAGTATCTTATTGGGCGGGTGGATCAGTTACAAGAAATTGCCATGACCACCCCTGACGTTCACAGGGCAAGGCTTTTATGCGACAACATCAAATGGGAAATTGCCCGTATGATTCCAAGCCAATATGGGGATCGTGTGACGCTTACAGGAGACTCAGAAAACCCTGTGATCTTGCAGCATAAGATTAGCGCAGAAGAATTAGAGCGAAAGATTCGCGGTGAAGTAATTGATGTGACCCCATTAAAACTGGTTAAATGAAACATCTCGACTTGTCTTTGCCAGAAGTTCTTAAATGGTGGAGTTCCATAGACACAGTAAACGGTAATCTTGACCTTGCGGGAGTAAGGGCTTTATGCAAGCTGGACAGGTATTATCTTTTGGTGCGGGTCTGCAACCGAGTGGATATGCTTCATCCGTGGATTTACGCCCGTTGCCGTGAAGTTGAAAAAGCACCCGATAATTTTTTAGACTTATGGGCGCGAGAACATTTTAAAAGTTCAATAATTACTTTTGGTGGCACAATACAAAAGATTCTCAACGACCCTGAAATCACCATAGGAATCTTTAGCCATGTCAACACAATCGCCACCGACTTCTTACGCCAGATCAAACTTGAACTTGAAAACAACCAGCTCCTCAAAGCCGCTTTCCCCGACATCCTCTACGACAACCCATCCAAGCAATCCCCCAGATGGTCGGTTGAAGGAGGCATTATTGTCAAACGAACTTCGAACCCCAAAGAAGCCACCGTTGAAGCCTCAGGACTTGTGGATGGACAGCCTATCGGAAAGCATTTCCAGCTCCGTATCTATGATGACATCGTTACAGATAAGTCTGTGGCAACACCAGATCAAGTCTCTAAAACTACTGATGCCTTTTCTCTTTCACAATCGCTAGGTGTTGTGGGAGGGAAACAATGGATTATAGGTACAAGATATAATTTCGCGGACACATATGAATGGCTCTTAGAAAGGGGGGCCGTTAAACCTCGCATCTACCCTGCAACACATAACGGATTAAAAGACGGTATTCCTGTTTACTTCCCGCAAGAAGAATGGGAAAAAAGGTTACGCAACAACACCGACAACGACATCGCTTGTCAATATATGCAAAACCCCTTGTCAGGGAAACAGCATATGTTTGACATCACGCAGTTGCAGATATTTGAAGTTCGTCCTGAAACCCTTGCGGTTTATATTACCGTTGATCCCGCACGGTCTAAGAAAAAAGGGTCTGCCAATACCGCCATGCTGGTCATTGGGGTGGATTACGCTTTAAACAAATATCTCTTGGACGGCTACGATCATAAGATGGATTTGAAAGAACGGTGGGAATCTTTGGCTATGCTCTATATGAAATGGGCGCAAGCACCTGGTGTCCAGTCGGTGAGGGTCGGTTACGAGTCTTTCGGGGCGCAAGCGGATATGGATTACTTTCAAGAACAGATGAGACTTCCCGGGCGACCTTCTTTTGATATTACCGAACTTCAATGGCCTAGAGATGGGGAAGGTTCTAAAACAGATCGCGTACAACGGCTTGTGCCTGATATGAAAACAGGAAAAATCTTTGTGCCTTATCCCACAAACGTCAACAAACTTACCGCTAACCAAATCAGGATGATGGAATCAGGCTACGACTTTCGGGTGGCAAAACAAATCAAAAGGACAGACGAAAACGGAGTCCCCTACGATCTTGTGGAACATTTGCGTATGCAGTTGCATTTCTTCCCTTATGGCGGCTTAAAAGATGTTGTAGATGCTTTGTCCAGAATCTATGATATGGAACCCCGATCACCATTATTGTCCGGTTTGCGTTATGCCGAACCCGCCATTTGCTGAGGGCAATTATGAACATTGTTACAGAATCCCGTTACGGCAAGATTATCGTCAACACCAATGACAAATATGTGGGAAGAAGCCTGATTAAATACGGTGAGTTTAGCGAAGCGGAATGTAAGTTGTTCCGACAAATCATCCAACCCAATGATGTGGTCATAGATGTTGGAGCAAACTACGGGGCGCATACCATCTTCTTTGCCTCCATTGCCCGTCATGTATTTGCCTTTGAGCCGCAAAAGCAAGTTTTTAACTGTCTGTGCGGAACTTTGGCTTTAAACGAGATTGATAATGTGGAAGCCTTTAGAGTACCTGTGGGGACGGGAGAAAAGGTCTTTTATAAAGAGCTCGACTTTTCCGTGGAAAATAATATGGGCGCTTATTCTTTTGTGGATATGGTGGAAGGTGAGGAAATACCTTCGTTCCCATTGACCATTGATTGCGATTTCCTCAAGGTTGATGTTGAGGGCATGGAACTTCAGGTCTTAAAAGGGGCTGAAGAAATGATAAGACGGTGCAAACCCGTTCTTTTTGTAGAGAACGACAGACCCGCCAAGTCAGACGAACTGATTGGCTTTATTGAGAGTTTGGGCTATAACGCCTACTGGTTTATCACCCCTTTATTCAATCCTGACAACTTTTTACAGGACAAAGAAGATATATTTACAGGTCTATTTTCCATCAATATGGTCTGTATAGATGGTATTTTAAGGGGTATGATCCCTGCAAAAGAAGGAAAATGGGAAGAACATTTATTTTCTTTCAGATAAAAAGTATAATGCGTTCAGACACTTACTTTTTCCCTGATTTGGGAGACGATGATGAACAAGCTAGACCAGTTAAACAACCTTGGCAACAAAGTGACTACCCGCAACATCTCTTGGATGGATTTGGCGATTCGCGCTTGGGGGTCAGAGTTTCGCATCCCCGACCACAACATCTACAACTTTTCCAATGGACGACATTTCGATTCAACCGACAACAGTAGCAATGGTATTTACGGATCTGGTACATTTAACGAATAGGAGTCATTATGACCGCAATGGAAATTTATAACGAATACATTGGCACTGACCACGCAACGGCTGTAAACAAAGTCTATGCCATAGCTTATGCCCAAGGACTAGCAGACGCTGTCGCCCCTTCAACACCTGCCGACCCTTCAACACCTGCCGCCCCTTCAACACCTGATGCCCCTTCCGTATGAGTGACATTCAAACAGTTGAAGTAACTTCGTTTGATGATGAATCCGTGGAAATGGAGCATAAGGCTAAAGAAATCGCCCAAGCCCTGACAACAGCCTACCCCAACCACCCTTGGGCAATCGGTTGGGCTCCCGGCATGACTTTGGTTGTAAAACATTTGGGCGGAGATGCCAGATGGGGCTATACCATAGATGCAGCTAAGTCTTTTTCAGCTTCCGACCTTAAAAAGTCCGCTGTCACGGCAGGAGGAGAACTGTTAGAGCGCATGGGCATGGCTAGAGGGGCTTGGAATGGTGAAGAATTTGCCATGAAATACGAAGGGGCTACGCAATAAATTGGACCCGCGAGACGAAGGGAATGGTTGGTATGGAATTGACCTTGATGGAACCTTAGCCCATCAAGATGACGGACCCCACGATGACGACTACGTGGGAGAACCCATACCAGAAATGGTAACAAGGGTTAAAAAGTGGCTTAAAGAAGGAAAAGAAATTAAGATTTTTACCGCCAGATACCCAAAAGGACTGGTGGCGATTCGCAGATGGTGTGCGGAACATCTAGGGCAGCAGCTTGAGATTACGAACAAAAAAGATAAGAACTGTATTTGCATTTATGACGACCGTGCAGTTCAAGTGGTTCATAACAAAGGTGAATTAGTTTAGGAGAAGCTATGAAAGGAGATTTTGTTCAATTAGAACCTGATGACGGTTCTATTGGAAAATGGAAAAAGCCTAAAGAGCCAAAGGTTATTATCATTCCTCCAGCAGACCCCAAAGAAACGGAACGAGTCAAAGAGCTTTACAGAGAACGTGAAAGAAGCCGTGTCAGTGGGAAAAATCCCAATGGCGATAACAAAGGTAACATTCCCCAGAAATGGGATGAGAGGAAACCATGAACGGACTAGACCAACCAGATGCCGTTGACGCTTGGAAAAATCGCCAAGTAACCCAATCGGAAGAACAGTTACGCGCTAATCGTGCCGTGGGTGTAAACGCAGGTGAGCTTGGTACTCCGTGGGCAAAAACTTTTGGACAACCTCAAGTCCAAGGTCAACCACCCGCCCCCCCTCTAGCTGCACCTCCTGCCCCAACCGCACCCCCGCAAGCTGCTCCACCGACACAACCCCCGCAAATGCCTATGGCACAAGCACCTAACGCCCCGCAAATAAGGAGATAATCATGCCTACACCACAAGAAATTGCTATGCAAAATCAAGCCAATCAAAATCTGCAAATGCAAGGTAAAGGCAACCCAATGATGCCACCAGTATTAAATAATTCTGTACAGCAAATCCAACAACAGAGACAGCAGCAGATTGCCAATCAAAACCGTCTGCAACAAGAAGAACAACAACGCCGTCAAGGTCGCAATGCCGGAGAATTAGGAGGAAATTGGAACCAAACCTTTGGAACCCCACAAGTAGGGGGTATTCAAAACCCTAATCCATCATGGAATAAACCTGCCTCAACACCAGTTCCTGGTAGTGGATCCCCAATTGGAGGTACGGGTGTAATTGGTGGTTCACAAAGCGGGTATAATCCTCCCCCTACTCCTTCAACCCTAACAGGAATCTAAGTGGTTCCTGATAAAAAAAATACCGCTCCTACGGCTCAGACCCAAGAAGGCTCTGACACCGAAGGCAATGAAAACTGGCTCGAACGAGCTAGAGGGGCGTATCACACTTCTGAAACATACCTTGATTCTAATTGTCGCAAGGTGTGGGATGATTCTTTGCGGGCGTTTAATAATCAGCATCCGGGTGATTCAAAATACAACAACCCACAATACGAAAAGCGTTCTCACCTGTACCGACCTAAAATTCGTTCCATTATCAGAAAAAACGAAGCGGCTGCAGCAACCGCTTTCTTTTCAAATATGGACACCACATCCGTTGAAGCGGAGAACCCTTCCGATAAAGTCTCTGTTGCCTCTGCGGAGATAATGAAGTCTTTGCTTCAATATCGCCTGACCAAAAGCGTCAAATGGTATCACACGGTTTTGGGAGGCTTTCAGGATGCTCAGACTTTAGGGGCGGTATGCGCCCATATCTATTGGGAATACAAACAAGAACCTGTTGAAATAGAAATTGATGTAGTAGTTGTTGAAAAACCAGAGGACGCGGGAGAATACCCAGAGCAGACAGACTTGCCTAAAGGGGCTTTAACTGTTGAGGAAGAAGGTCTTCAGGAGGAAGAAGGTCTTACTGATAAAATTCCTATTCCTTCTGCAATGCAACAATCCCCACAGATGCAAGCACCACCCACGGGTATGCCACCGGGTATGCCACAAGGTCAACCAAATCAACCGGGGACGCCACCCCCACCACCAGAGCCTTCACCTCCAATACCAGAATTCAGGGCATTGGTGGACAAGCCTGTCGTGGATATAATTCCCATTGAAAACATACGCATAGACCCTTCTGCGGCATGGGACGACCCTATCAATACTAGTCCTTATGTTATCCACTTGATTCCCATGTATTTTATGGATGTAAAAGCCAAGATGAAATCTGGCGAGTGGAAAAGATTAGGAGATGGTTCTATCAGGTCTTCAGGAGCTACTAAATACGACTCCACAAGGTCAGCAAGGCAAAATGAAAAATCAGACCCTTACGATTCTGATGGCAAGGAGTTGATGGATTATGAAATCGTTTGGGTACAAAGGCATATTCACCGTGTAGATGATGAGGACATGGAATTCTACACAATGGGTACGGACTATATGCTGACTACCCCACGTCCCTTGAAAGAATCCGTATTTCATGGGCGCAGACCTTATGTATTTGGAAACTGCGTTCTGGAAACACATAAAGTTTACCCTTCCAGTATCCCTCAGTTAGGTCGCGGGTTAGCAGACGAAGCCAACGAAATCGCCAACCAACGCATTGATAATGTTAAGTTTGTTCTGAACAAGAAATGGTTTGTTAAAGCTGGTTCTCAGGCGGATATATCAGGGCTAATTAGGAATGTTCCAGGTGGTGTCGTGATGATGACCGACCCTGCCAATGATGTTCGTGAGATTACTTGGCCCGATGTTACTCAAAGTGCCTATGAAGAATCTTCTCGTATAGACAATGACTTGGCAGAATTGCTTGGAAACTTCAACGCGGCTCAGGTCATGGCGGATAAAGGCATAAATGGTCCTGCCAGAAATATGCAGATGTTGTCCCAGTCAGCAGGGACTTTGGTTGAGTATCTATTAAGGACTTATGTAGAAACATTCGTACAGCCTGTTTTAAGACAGTTGATGTGGTTGGAACAAGAATATGAGACCGACCAGACAATTCTTCAGTTGGCAGGCGCGAAGTCTAAAATGTTCAAGGAATATGGTTTGGGAGAAGTTTCAGACGAACTTCTAAACCGTGAGTTAGTGCTTAATGTCAATGTTGGCATGGGCGCAACAGACCCTAACATGAAGTTGCAAAAATTCGTGTCCGCCATGACCCAATACACCCAGATGTTAAAACTAGGTATTCCGGGGCTTGATATGAAAGAAGTCGGCAAAGAAATCTTTGGTCACTTAGGTTATCAAGATGGGTCAAGATTCTTTACTTCAGACAATCCTCAATTGGCTTTGTTGCAACAACAAAACTTGATGCTCAACAAACAGATGCAAGAAATGCAGAAGAAGTTAAAAGACAAAGCCGATGTAACGCAAGCCCGTATTGCAACTAATCAGGCTACTAACGAAGCCAAGATTCAAGGGATTCAAATTCAGGAAGATAACGCAAACTTGAGAGAGTCTTTGAAGCATAAGATGGCTTTACGGGAATCAGACCAGTCCAAGATGCACGATATTGGCATGAAGCATATTGATAATGAATCCCAGAACCTAAGAGACACCCTTGGTCATAAAGTTGCCATGAGAGAAGCCGACCAAAGCAGAGCGCACCAGATTGGGATGCAACACCTGACTAATTCTATGCAAGGGGCGCAAAAAGGACAGGATTTACAAAACCAGATTGCTCTACAACAAGATAAACCTATGGAACCTAAATGACAGACGAAAATGAGTTAATCATACGCAGAGCCGTATTTGGAGAACAAGTCCATCAATTCTTGAACTCTGATATTGGCAAGTATATGATAACTAGAGCAAAATACGAATTAGAAGAAGGTTTAATGGCTTTACGCGCTGTAGACCCTACAGATTCAAAAGCAGTTATGAAGTTTCAGAACAAAGTATGGGTAGCTGAAAGTGTCCAGAATTGGCTTACTGATGCAGTTCAAGACGGGCTTTCAGCAATGGGTATTTTAGAAGAACGGGAGGAAGAATGAGCGAAGAAAACGAACAAATCAACGAAGAATCATCGGATAACTCTGAAGCTATTGCCGCTGCAATAGCGGAACAAAACAACGCTCGCGTAGCGGCTTTAAACGCTATCGGCAATAACAATGACCAATTTCGTTCGGAAGAACTGATGGATGTTAATGATGCGGGTAACACGGAACCGTTTGTTGCAGAGCAGCAATATATAGCCGATGAGAACGCTCCCGCTCCTGACGAAGTGCCTGTAGAAGAACCTGTAGTAGCACAACCTGTATCCCCACCAGACATGGTGACTTTTAAGGTCAACGGGATTGAAAGATTGATGCCTTTGAGTGAAGTGATTGCAAGGGCGCAAAAAATTGAAGCGGCAGACCAATATCTGGCTGAAGCGGCAAGATTAAGGAATCAAGCATTACAATCGCCACCAAAAGACGCGATTTCGGTCGAAGATGAAGACCTAGCCCTTGCTCGGGCGATACAAATGGGCGATGAAGTAGAAGCGGTAGCAGCGATTCGGAAATTGCGGAGTACTGGTCCATCGAAAGACGATCTGACCAAAACAATTGATGAACGGCTTACCTTTAATGACGCAATAGCAAAGTTTAGGGATGATTATAAGGATATCGTGAACGACCCATATCTAAATAAAATGGCTATGGATACAGACACGCAAATGATTGCCAATGGTGATCGCCGTCCTTATGAAGTTCGTTATCGTGAAATTGGAGACAACCTTCGTGGTTGGGTATCCAAGTTCCGTGGCGAAGAAGTAAAACCCATGACCAAGCAAGAGCGTAAGGCATCAGCGCCCGCCGTACCCAAAGCAGCAGCGGGTAAGACGGTAACTACTGTCGAAGAAGAAAAGGAAGAGTCAGCCGCAGATATTATTGCAGGAATAGCCTCTCAACGAGGTGGTCCTCAATGGATGTCTGGGTTTAAACATTAACTGTTAAGGAGGTTATTATGGCTGGTCAGGTGACAATAGCTAATTTGCTGATGTTGGCAGGTTAGTATATACTTCATGAAACTTCTCAGGAGGAATCATGAACTTAGGCCAAGACGAAATAGACAGATTTGAAGCGAAACGAGTAGAGTTAGAACGGGATGATTGTTGGGTATGGCAAGGCGCAAAGTATCAAAACGGATATGGGATGGTAGCTTTGCGAAGAGGGAAAAGAAAAACTTTTTCTGCACACAGAATAGCGTGGATTATTGCCAACGGTCAAAATGTTCCAGAAGGATTGATGGTTTGCCATAAGTGCGATAATAGATCATGTGTTAACCCAAATCATCTTTATGTTGGTACGGGAAAAGATAACAACACAGATACGATTATAAGGAATCGGGGTAACAGAAAAATTGGAGAAAAATGCTCATGGGCAAAACTCTCTGATAATGAAGCCCTTAAAATTTTTCATAGCATTGAAAGGCAATCTGTACTAGCAAGAAAGTACAAAGTTGATCCGTCTACAATTTCACAAATCAAATCAGGATCGAGATGGAAGCATCTTATTCGTGTATAAATTGCTTGACTTTAAAATTGTGTGAATTGCTGGAATCCCCTTAGAGCCGATATGGCTACAGCGTAACTGGAAACGGTAAGCGCGAATGCTTGAAAACATATCGGATTGGGCAATC
>Ga0114951_10006515_pt1 | contig 10290 bp, 2 predicted proteins | sample AM7aDNAmetaG_FD_88677 | JGI IMG/M metagenome (GOLD analysis project Ga0114951, IMG submission 88677) | Freshwater microbial communities from Finland to study Microbial Dark Matter (Phase II) - AM7a DNA metaG | ecosystem: Environmental > Aquatic > Freshwater > Lake | place: Finland: Lake Alinen...
CAACTTCCCACCCCCTGCCCCACCACCCCCCTCCCTCCCACCCCTCCCTACCCACCCCCCCGCCCCGCGCTTGGGCCGCGATCTGGAACTGGGCAGCAGCGGAGTAACCTGGCACGGATTCTCTGCCAGCATAGGTCGAGTATTGCCCATAAAACGAAGAAACGGAAGGAGATCTGAGCATCTCCTTCCGTCTTGTTAGTCAGAATTTGAGTTTAAGGCACCGTGAACGGCCGCACGCCGTCGGTCGGGAAGATTCCAGTCGGTCCCGCAGCCGTCGATGGCTGCTCGCGGAACAGGTAGCGCACAAAGAACCCAGCCTGCGCCGACGTGTAGTTGCGCGTGTTGTTCGCGCCAAAGTTCCCGCCCGCAAACCAGTGCGGGCTGATCTGGTACGAAACCTGCCCGCGCAAATCGTAGTTGGGGCCGACGCTGGTCATATCCGGCAGCAACGGGTTGTTCTGGCTGGTCTCCAGGGACTTGTCGGAAGCCAGCGGCCATAGCGGCGTCTGACTCTCCTGGAACGCCTGCACTCCAAGACCGCCAAGGATGTTGTAGTGCCAGTGGGTTCCATAGTGGGCTGCCCACGTAAACGGCACATTCCCCAGGAAGTAGCCCTGCGGGCTGAAGTATCCGCCCATTCCGTGCGTAAAGGCGCTCTCGTTATGCGCATAGTGCATCGCGAAGAAATTGACGCCAATGCTCAGGTTCCCGTATTCCGGTGAGGTCAGCAGTCGCCAATAAGCGCCTCCCGAGCCATCGATGCGGGTGTTCTTTTCGACGTTATACCCGGTAATGTATTGCCCGCCCGCACCAAAATAGAATCCCGACTGCGCGTCGCCTTTCGTGAATTGCACATTGCCCTGGTTGGCGACCACGCCGCCCCAGATCTGCCCCAGGTTGCCCAGCGTGTTCCCTGCAGGGTCGCGAAGTCCGGAGTAGGAAAGCTGCGTGTCCTTCACCGAATCACGGCTGAAGTTGAAGGTGAACGGGCCGTTCGCTGGCCGCCACTGGCCGCGTGCCAGGAACGTCGAAACCAGGAACCCCGTTGGCGTGTACCCTCCCGCAATTGCCAGATGCGGAAATGCCAACTGCACCTCGCCGCCAAACCCAACGGCATTCTGCTGCGCGGGCGGTGTCGTGTCAGAGGTCGTCAGAGTTCCAATCGGCTGTGGAATGATGGTCAGCTTCGTCCCGGCTGTGGTGGATTGCAGTACGCTCATGACGCTGGTGCCGTCCGCCTGGCCGGAATCAAGAAATACCGGCTTGGCGACAATGGTCAGCCGGGCATGGTAGCCGAGCGGGAATGAAGCTTCAAACGGGGCTTCAAGAGTAGTCAGATGATCGAAGCCGAGGCCGCCGCTGCGGTAATTGAGAAGGCCCGCGCCGCCGAGCCAGGCGCTATACCCGCTCTCGATGGAGCGCAACTGCACCTCCGCCTCTTCACGAGGGCTAATGGGGTGCGCGCCGCGCTGGACCCTGACCCACGGCCCGCGCAACGGTGGCAGGTTGCGCTGTTGCAGTTCCTCGTCCGTAAGTCCCGCCCCCGAAGACGCGGGTGCCGGCTGGCTCTGCACATCCGAGGGCGCCTCCACCAGTTGAGTGCTATCGGACTGCTGTGTCCCTGGCAGTGCGACGCTGTTGTCCGATGGGCGAGCGCCACTCGATGCCGTAGCGCTACCCAGGCTGATTTCCGATTGTTGGCGCGCTTTCCTTCCCCTCCCCCGTGGCTTCGCGGTGGAGTCAATAGACGGCGTGGCCCTGACTACTGGAGCTGGCTTCACTGGCGCGGGAACCTGCTCCGGGGGTGCCTGTTGCGGCTGGGCAGCTTGCTGCTTGGGAGCGGAATAAGCGCCCGTGGCTGCTTCTTGAGCCGAGGGCGTGTACTGCACCACTGCATATTGGCCGGACTGACCCTGGCCTGATGCTCTTGTCCCCAGATTGGCCAGCGACCTTGCCGGCGCATTGGGTACAGCGTGAAGAACTGTTGCGGAACCTTGCGTGAGCTGACCATCGGTCTGGTCCGCAAAAAGAGCCAGCGCCTTGGCAGCCAGATTCCCCATGGGCTGGGATGAAATCCGCAGCCTTGTCGCTGGGCTGGGATTCTGCGATGAGACACCCGGTGTCCAAACCGGGGCGTTTTGCGGAGTCTCCACCTGAGTCGCAGAAGGATATGTCTCGATAGAATCGATATTCTGTTCCGAAGGAGGCAGGTTCATCTTGCCGCTATAGCTCTGCGGCTGAGAGGAACCCCTCTTCCTGGCCGCGTCGTGGGCCTGCTTGTTGCCTTGCGTTGTATTGATCGCCGGCTTGAACACCGCCTCCTGAGACGCGCTTTGCTCAATCAGAATTGGCTGAGACGGCGCATTTTCGCGCCGTATGCTCTGCGGAATATAGGCTGGCACATTACCGGACGTTGTTCCCAGCCCATTCGGCGCCTGATTCATTGTTCCGGAAGCGGGCAGCGGAAGAGGGTTATTTGAAGGAGCATCCGTCCAATGATGCTCTGGCGCCAGGGGCGTGGTCGGATTCGAGTCGCCGGCGCGCGACTGACTGGGTTTGGCGCTATAGGAGGGCAAAGGCGGGAACTTCGAGGAGAGCGGATCGGTGCGAGGATCCAGCAGGCGCTTCGTGTCACCTGGCCCTGGGACATGGTAGGCCCCAGGAGGATAATTCAAACCACTCTCCAGACTCCTAACCGTCGAGCCCGGAGGCATCACCGCGAGAGATGCCCGCCAGAAGTCAGTCGCTCGCTCATTGTTGCCGCGAGACTGCTCGAAACGGGCCGCGAGTCCCAGAATCTGCGGATCGCTTGGGAAGCGCCCCAGTGCCTGCCGCAGCCAAGCCTCCGCTTGTGCCATATTCCTGGCTGCCAGGGCTGCGGCGATGGCGCCCTGATAGTCGCCTGAGCTGGCATCATCCATCGGAATGGTCTTGAAGAGAGTGAGCGCGTCTGCGGCCCTGCCAACCCTGGCATACGCGCCCGCAACGGCCCGCCGAACGTTCATGTTATCCGGGTAATCCTGGGACGCTGCCTGCAATATCTCCACGCCGCGCAGCAGGTTGCCGTTGGTCATTGCTGTTCCGGCGCGGCGCACAGCCCAACTCGCCCAGAGGTTATCCACTTCCTGGCGCTGAGCAGCGGTCCTATCCTGGCGGATATCCAGCCGCGTCAATACTGGATAGAGACCGGCATCGTCCTGAAGATTGTAGAGCAGCCACGCATGCTGGACTTCGAGCCCAACGGGAGCTGAGGTCCGGTGAAGAAGGTAGAAGTTCTCCACGCGCCTCAGATATTCGATGGCGTGCGCGGTATCGTCGACTGCCACATACAGGCTGGCGATGCCTTGCACGAATTCGATGTCGGCTTCGAGTTGCCTGCGCACATCCAACGGAATCTTTGCCAGTTCCTGGACCGCCTCAGCATTACGGTTGCTGGCAGTCAGTGAAAAGATCAACCCTTTCCAGGCGTCAGATGCCTGGGAGTGGGGCGCATTCAGAGAGATTGGAACGGGCTGGCCGCTCGAGTCAGGAGTCTGAACCTGTCCAAGGCTGGCTTGGCGAATCGCCGCCGAAGCCTCCTGCGGCAGTTCATCACCCGAGTCGCTGCCGACAGGCTCTGTGGTAATTACCCTTCTTTGTAGCGGAACCGGGTGCATGCTGCCCAGAGTACTGGTGTAGTTTACGGCAGACCTCAACGTTAGCCCGTCGTTGTCGGGTTGACCGGCGACTGTCTCAACTATCTCCAATTGTGTCGCGCTCTGCTGATGGAACATCTGCGGATTCGGAGTTTGAGCCGCCGGAATCACGTTGACTGCGGGATTGGAAGCCGGAGCGTAGGGCGACTCATCCTCGGCGTCGGCGGGACCACTCGTTCGCGGAGCGGAGACAGGCGACTGCTGCGAAGTTTGCCCTGGCTTCGGAAGTACCACTGGAGCCGATCCATCGTAAGGATCTGCGCCATATGCGGGCAATGACGGAAGCTTGGTCGTCTTGGCAAAAGGCTCGTAGTTGGGATCGAGCAGGTGCTGCAGGTCCGCCGCGGTTACAGCCTTATGCGCCCTCATATCCTGCTCGGGGTAAACCAGTGTATGTGCCAGCCTGTCGACTGCAGAAGCCGTCGGCATGGCCGCAAGAGAGGCGCGCCAGTAATCGGCTGCTCGCTGATTGTCGCCGCGCGCCTGTTCATAGCGGGCTGCTAGCGAAAGAATCGCGGGATCGTGAGGATAGCGATCAAGAGCCTGGCGCAGCCAGAGTTCTGCCTGGGCTTTGTCGTTGGCCGAAAGCGCCGCACCTACAGCGCCCTGGAAGTCGCCCGAAGTTGCGTCCTGCATGGGAACGGTCTTGAACAGGGCCAAGGACTCCTTGGTTCGCCCAACACGCACGTAGCCGCCTGCAACTGCCTTGCGAACGGTCATATTGTCAGGGAACGCTTGGGATGCCGCATCCAGGATATCCACGGCGCGCGCTACGTTGCCGTTGTCCATCGCGGTGCCGGCGCGGCGCACGCTCCAACTTGCCCATATGTCCTGGACCGTCTCCCGCTGGGTCACCGTCAAGTCATTCCGGCTTCCTAAACGCATCAAGGCAGGATAGAGAGTGCGGTCGTTTCCGGTGTTGTACAAGAGCCAGGCGTTCTGGACCTCGATGTTGGCAGGAGGTGGTGTCTTGAGCTTGGCGTAGTGAGCCTCCACGCGATTCATATATTGAATGGCGTGGGGTATGTCGCCAGTGGCCGCGTAGAGGCTGGCCTCGGTCTGCACGAAGTCGATGTCGGCTTCAAGCTGTTTGCGCACCGGCGCTGGAATCAGGGCAATTTCCTGGAGCGCTTCAGTGTTGCGATTGGTTGAAAGCAGGGTCGAAATCAGGCCCTTCCAGGCATCCAGGCGATCTGGATTGTCCACCAGTACCTGACGATAGATTGCATAGGCCTGCGCTGTGTTGTTCCGCAGCATATAGATGGCTGCCAACTGCAACTGGAGAGCGACGCTGGGCTGGCCACCCGCTGCAATCTGCAGCTTGGCAGAACGCTCCAGCAACCCTTGGGCAATCTCAAACTGGTTTGCTTGCTGGTAAATCGCGGCCAGCATGGATAGGAATCCCGGATCGGCGAGCGCAGACTCGTAGGTAGCTGCGGGCATCCTCTCGACATCGGCAATCGCCAGCGTGTCCTGGGCTAGTTCGTGATGGGCGCTGATCATGCCCATCCAGGCCGATAGGTTGGCGGGCTCGTCGGCAAGTATCTGCGTGTAGAGCGCAGCAGCCTGCTCATAGCGCTTGGCTTCCATCAGAATGCCGGCGTATTGCAGCTTGGTATCCGACTTCAGGCTGGTCCCGTTCGCCGGGAAAGGGAGCGACAGCGCCATTGCCAGCACCCGTTGCGCGTCCGTATTGCGGTTCTGAGCCTGATAGATAGAGGCCAACGTACGCAGGTACTCTGGATCCCTCGCTGAAGATGCCTTTACAGCCCCTGGGAAACGAGCGGAAATAGCAAGCGCTTTCTGGTTCTGTTTGTCTCGCGCGTAGGCGAAGAAGAGACCGCGCCAGCCGTCTGCATTGCCAGGCTGCGCCTTGATCAACTGTTCATAGACCCCTGCTGCGGCTGCATATTGCTGTTCTTTTGTCAGCAGGCCGGCAAGCCCATTCAGAGCTTCGGGGCTTCGCGGGTTCATCGCCAGGGCAGCCTTGTATTTAGAGGCTGCCAAATCGAGCTGGTTGTCGTCGAATGCTTGCGAAGCCTCCCCCATCGTGTACCAGAATCGCGATGTGGCCAGCGCGGCTTCGACCGGCTGCGCTTTGTAACCATTCTGTTCAGCCTGTGTCAGGTAGCTGATAGCGCCGCCGAAGTTCTTCTGTTGCATGCGCAGAAAGCCCATGCCCGCCGCAACTCGCCCGTTGTCGGGCTCCTGCTGCAGAAGCTGCATAAAACGCACTTGAGCCTCGTCGAGCTTGTGAGCATTGAGGGCCGCAAAGGCGGCGCGCTCGGCTGGCGTGCGGGCAATACCGGAGTTCATTTGTGCCAGCTTGTATTCGTTTTCCTTCAGATGTCCAGAGAGTTCCCTATCCTGCGGATGGTCCTTGAGATATTGGCGCAGCTCAGCCGAGGAAGCTGGGTTGGCCGAATCCCAGATCAGTGCCTGACGCAAGGCGGTCTGGGCGTTGGAATCCTTCGGGTGCGTTTCAAGGATGCGAATGCCCTCTGCTCGAGTTCTGGAATCGTAGGTCAACATCACGCCAAGTTCGACGGCAAAGCGCGAATCACCCGGGTTGCGGTCCGCCAACGCTCGCATCCCTGATATGGCCGCAGCCTTGCCGGTTGCGGTTCCGTACAATGTTTGGTAATAGGCTAGAGCTATATCCCCATCCGGCGGATGGTCTTCATACAATTGGCGATAGATGCGCATTGCATCGTCGAGTTTTCCCTGCCGCGCCAGATCGCCTGCCTGACGAAGCTGATCGCTCTCTGCCCGAGTACTGGTAAGCGCCTGAATCTTGGAGATGTTTGGATCGTTAGGATTTACCTTGCGCAGACGGTCCAACGCATCGTTGGCCTTTTCGGCGGAACCGATCAATTTCAGATCTTTCGCCAGACCAGCCAGCGATTCGGCGTTGTTGGGGTCTGAGAGAAGGATCTGCTGCCACAATTGGATGGCCATGTCCGGGCGCCCACGCGAATCCAGGGCGTGCGCCTTCTCTATCAAGATGCCGCGCGTGGCTGCGGCTGTGTTGACCGCGGGCTTCTTTTGGGCAAGACTCACCTGCAGCGCCAGCAACAGGCAGCCCACCACGAATAAGCTCATTCTCCAAGCGCCCCAGCCAACCTTCATCTGCGTTTCCATTCCACTTTCAGTTCGCCCCCCGGACCAAACCGGAATCTACCGTCCAGAAAGCCGGTCGCAAATAGGGCAAGATTCTGATCGTAATATGTTAAGTTCTTCCCGTACAATCCCGAAGACCGGTCTCGCTGCGCACTCATGCGGATCATTTGTTGGGCGCTCACCTTTGAAAGGCCGGGAAACGCCCTCAAATAGGGCAAAACGGCCGCAGAAAATCCCACAGATCCATCTTGCGCCAATGGTATCCCCTGGTCACTGACCTTTTCAGGGGGGGCATCATGATTGGCAAGGTATGCGCTCATGGCCGGGACGGCGTCGAGGATCGAGGATCGCGTCTTGTCGCTGCCATCGAGCATTCCCGCCCAAAGGTAAACTCGGATAGCGTCGTAGCTTCCGCCCGGCCCGTCAGCATCCTTGCTGCCGGGTCTCTGCTCGCCCGCCGGATAGAATCCATCGCCGGGAACATAGTCCACCCAATCCATGGCGAACCCATGGCGAGCACTCTGCTCCAGAAGCCGTGGAATGCCAAGAGCTATCTGCCGCCAGGGACCGGCCGGGTCAACGGTCGCCAACCGGTCAAAAAGGAAAACCGGAAGGTAGCTGGGATTCAGCGTCCAGTTCTTGTCATGCCGGAATCCGATCGGCCCTGGCATTAGCATCGGACCAAAACCGGGCAGGTTGGCTACCTCGCTCTTGGCGATCAGCGCCATCATCTTCTGACCCAGATTTGAATAGACCGGATTGTTCCACAACCGCCCGGCCTCGACCAGCGTGTATGCCATCCATACGTCCGCATCGGAAGCTGGGTTTGGATCGAGAACCTTCCATTCGCCTTCTTTGTTTTTCCCCCAAAGCCAGGCTGGCAGGTGGGTCTGCAGGTCGCTATTGGCAAGGTTCGCCTGGGTCCAGGTCAGCTCACGGTCAAAGTTCGCGCGATCATTGTCGACCAGCGCAAAGAACATGGCGTAGGCCTGCCCTTCGGAGGTGGTATGTGCGTCCCCCTGTGGATCAAAGACCCGGCCTTGCCCATCGATGAACCGCGCTGAATAGGAATTCCAAAGAAGCCAGGGACTTTGTTTGCAGCCTCCACTGGCGCATACCATAAGCAAACACAAGATCAGCAATAGATGCTTCCCTGGCCAAAACGACCGAAGACCCATTTCTAGTGTTCTCCGACAGAGATTTGCGGCTCCCTGCCTGTCGCTGAGAATGGCCGGGCGCACGCCACAGGTCTCTTGCGAGATTTGCACCGGCACTGCAAAAGCCAGGCGGCTCTTCCCTGGGGAAGTGCCGCCTGACGCAACCCTCCGCGACTCCGCGCGTGTCCGGATAATCTTCTAGTCCTCAATCATCTTCAAGCGCGCCCTGGCCCGGCTGCGCAACCACTGCCTGGTCCAAATGGCGATCAGGAACGCCAGAATGATCACCACAACCGCTGCCAGCCAAGGCACTTGCATGAACCACAAAGTCAGCCGTGTCCACCACGGAAGCACTCCCACATGATAGACCTCAGAGCCGATCCGGAAGGATTGATACTGGGTCCCGTGAAGAACCGAAACCGACCCTGAAATTTCGCTCGACTGTTGCACCTTCATGAAAGCGCTCATGAACGGCTCGAATGCGCTTGCTTCCCTCAAGTGTATGGCCACAACGCTGCGGTTGTCCCCCGGGTCGAACGGGGATTTGATTCCCTCGATGATCGCGTCCGGCGTGCCAGCCGCAGTCAGATCTCCGGATTCAGAATGCTCATCTGAACTCAGCTTCCACCATTGATGGCCGTGCAGCGGAGCAAAGAATCCCTGCGTGTCGTGGATCTGGATCTGACCACTGCGCAGGGCGACCGGGAGATTGTTTGACATCTTGTCGAAGCCGGGCTGGTCGTCGCCCGTACCCAGAACCAAAAAATCCGTATTTGCGCCGTCGCGAAGAGCCTCGGGGCCCGCCACAGTCACCCGCAAGATTGGGAATCCCGTCTGTCGGCCGAAGTGCCCAGCAAGCGTAACAAACGTCTCGATCTCCTGCTCTGTAGGCGTAGGCGGCAGCACAACCGTTGTCTCGCTCAGGTCGGCAAGGCGCGTGAACGGGAAGCCCGCATTGGCAAACGTCTCCAGATTGGGCAGCGGCGCATAGTGCGGATAGCCGCGCAAGTCCAGAAAAGTGTCGCGCAGAATGGACGCCTGCATATTGATGGGTGTCGTATCCTGGCAGCCACCCTTTTTGAGCAATTGGAAGGTGAAATCAAAAGACAGCGAGTTTGAGAACGGGCGCAGGTTCACCACAGGTACAGGCACGTCAACCTGCATCTGCTTTGAGGGTTGCTGCCCAGGAATGAGCGGAACAGATCCCAGGAACGCATTGTTGATCCTCACCTGCATGCTGGAAATGGGACCGATGGGAACGGAGTTGTAACGATAGACCAGCCGAAGCACCGCATTGGGCCGTTCCGAATAAAAAATGTCCGGCGCGATGCGGAAGTAAACATTCAAAGGCGCCGATCCATCTCCCTGTAATTGGTCCGCCGTGGCATAGTTCCACAGCGCTATCTTCTGGTCAGTTTGAGCCCAGCGCGGGGCTCCGTCAGGTTGCTGCTTGCCCGGCAGACTCAGCCGGTCGATGGTGGCCTGGCCTCCTGCGAGCATGTCACTGTGGAGAGCGATGGCTTGGGCCGCCAGCACTGCCTGCTCTGGGTCGCTTCCGGCAACTACCAGGATCTTGCCATAAGGATCATTGGGGTTGGTGCGCATGGCTACGGTGGGCGCACTCACGCCCGGAAGGTTCAACCCCGGTGGCAGATTCCCGGCATTGTCCGAAATCACGATTGCATTGCCCGGAGGAATGGCCCCAATGTGAACCGGGAAGCGAACCGGCCTGCTCTCTGAAATAAGCCCGAAATAGCTGGAAACCACCCCCGCAGCCTGAATCGCCTTGTAGGAAGGCGGAGTGGCAAACACAATCGGAATACTAAGAGGTTGAATCACGGCGGGATCGAGGAAAGGCATCGGCAACTGCTTCAGATCGTCGGCCAACGGAAGAAGATCGCCCCGGATATCAAGGAATGTGTTGCGATGGACCCGCGACCACAACGTGGTGTTCGCCGGATCCTCGCACACCATCGTGTAGTGCCCGATGAACTCAACAGTCAGGGTGTTGTTGTGAACCAGCAGTTCCGGCGGAATCGTGAACTCGCCTTCGGCATCCCGGCTGTCCGAGCCACCCACCTGCCCCGGTGTAGGCTGCACTGTAGCGAACAAGGTTCCATTCATAATCAGCTTAAGATGGCTAAGCTGCGGCAACAAGCTGGGAGAAAAAGCGTAGTAAATGTGAATCTTGGCGGATCTGACGACATGCGTCTCAGGCAGCGTGAAATAGATATTGTGCATGCTGTCGATGCCGTGCAATTCGATCTGCGGCGACCCTGCGTCGTTCAGCGTAAACGTGTCGCGATATTGCCCCGGGG
>Ga0114951_10006516_pt1 | contig 10289 bp, 8 predicted proteins | sample AM7aDNAmetaG_FD_88677 | JGI IMG/M metagenome (GOLD analysis project Ga0114951, IMG submission 88677) | Freshwater microbial communities from Finland to study Microbial Dark Matter (Phase II) - AM7a DNA metaG | ecosystem: Environmental > Aquatic > Freshwater > Lake | place: Finland: Lake Alinen...
GTCATATTCTGAAACAACCATCAAATTTCTATAAAGTTGCAAAGCTTTTGAGTACATACCTTTCGTGTAATATAGGTCTGACAATTGTCTGAGTGCCGGTGCGTACATAGAATCAATCTGAAGTGCCTTTACAAATGCTTTTTGTGCCTCATTGAAATTTTTTGACAAAGTAAAAATTAAACCAATACGCGTAGCTGCTTTTATATTTGTTGCTTCATAAGTTAATGCTCTTTCATATTCATTGGCTGCTTTACCAGCAGAATCACAATTCAAGAAATAGTCGCCCTTAGTAATATAAATATCCGGATTAGATTTATTAATTGCTTTAGCTTTATCAAGATACTTCATTACTTCTGTATAATATTTCTTTTTAGGAGTGAAATAAGCATCTGCCGCATCAACATATAAGTTGGCACTCTTACCCTTATCAATTTTATAAATGTTATCTAAATACTGTTCTGCATTTTTTAAGTCATTAGACATTACGCTAATTTTAGCTAAGCCCGGATATGCAACAGCACTTTTAGGATTCAACTTTATAGCCGTTTCAAAACAATATTTTGCTGAATCAATCTTATTAAACTTAAGATAAATTTTTCCCAATTCATAAAAATCATTGTCTTTGGAAGCTGTAGGATTGGCAGTGCTATTTAAAAGCATCTTTTTGGCAGTCAGATAGTTTTCTAAATAAAGTTGTTTTTTAATAGCCTGATTATCCTGAGAATTAACCTTTGGAGATATGCTAATTATAACCAGAAGGCAAAAAAGGTATTTTTTCATATAGATTAGTTTTTGTATTTAAATTTTTAATTTATAAGTCATCTCTTACTTTAATAATTCTTAGAGGTTGTGTAGCAGGAACTATACCAGATTTAAGCACAATACGTTGCCCACGATCGCTGGTAATAAATGAAGTGAGTCCTGAAGCAAGACCAGACCTTGGCTCTGAAAGAATTATATAAATATTTCTTACATACGGATACTGATGCAGTGCAACATAAGCTTGATAAGGTGCAAATGAGTTTTGTGTATCAATAACAGAATCTCTAGCGATTGAAGCGACCTTAATAGTTTTTAAAAAGGACAAACACGTTGAATCGTTTCTGTCGCTTATCCAGCTTCCTCCAATAATTCCAATAGAATGAGGATTGTTCTTCACATATTCTATTACCGCTTTGTTAGTTGCAACAGCAGAAACCTGAGGTGAAAAATTATTACCAAAGCAAATAGAATCAATAGCAAAATGTACTGTTCCCGAATTTGGATTATCAAAAACAACTTTTATCTCCTCTTTTTTTCTTTTCGAATCAATTTCATTCCAATACTTATATTTCCCCAGAAAGATACCATTTATCATTTGGGTAGTAAAAATAGTATCCGGATTGTCTTTATTTACAATAAAAGCGATGCCATCTGAAGCAATTTTAATAGTTTTTGGAAAGAAATTTTTATCTGCAAAATATTTTTTTTCCTGAGTATTAAGATCCCGTGATACGACAATCATTCTTACGCTGTCATTTAAAAGTAACTTAAATGCTTCCGTCTCAGGTAAATATTTTGGAATAATTGACGCTTCTTTATAGATTCCTTCAAAAACGCTTACTTCCGCCTCTATTACAGGAGAAAAGGATTCATCCACGGCAATTTCTATAACTCCGGTAGTTGGAGTATCGGAAGGGCTATTATTATTTCCAGAACAAGCTGATAGCAGAAAAGAGAGAATGAAGAAAAGGATGGTATTTATTATTTTATTCAGAATGTTAGTTTTCATATTCATTAAATGCTTTATAGTTTACGTAAGCTCTATAACTTCTGAACAAGGCATATAAAATGCATATTATTCCCAAAATGATTCTTGGGCGGGGTTGAATATTTTCAGAAAATAAAGAGGTAAATAAAAGCATGATTCCAATTGCTAAATACAAGATAATCATCAAGTTACCTAATAATTTTAACAACCTCTTTATTTTCATTAAATATCTTTTATATTTATTGAGTTTAAAAGAGCCCCATGAATTGACAATTCGTGAGGCTCTTCAATCCTAATCTATTGTATTACATTAAAAGGAACTTAATTGGAAGTGTAAAACTTACACGAACAGCTCTTCCATTTTGTTTTCCGGGTTTCCATCGTGGCATATTTTTCACTACACGGATAGCTTCTTCGTCACAATCGCCTCCAATTCCTCTGGCAAGCTTTACGTTTGAAATAGATCCATCTGCTTCAACTACAAATTGCACATAAACAGTTCCAGTAATTCCAGATTCTTTTGCCAGACGAGGATAAACAATATTGGCGGCAAGGTATTCATTAAGAGTCATATCTCCCTGAAATTCAGGACTTTGTTCTACCACTAAATAAATTTGTTCTTCAACTTTATTATTATTTCCTCCGTCAAGTTGTGCTGCATCCAAATCTGCAATATCTACTCCTGTACCATCGTCTTTACCTATAACATCTTTAGTAGAAATTGAAAGCTTTGATTGGGTTAACTCATCCTGAGTTTTGAGATCGTCATTATCTGCAACCTGATCATCAGTAGTAATAATGGGTGCTGTAAATTTAATAGTACTTTTCAATTCTGGTGGTGGTGGGGCATCAACTTTATTTTCTTCTTTAGTTTTAGTGTCTTCAACCTTAAGATTAGAAAGATTTGTAACCTCCGTAACTCTTTCCTTTTTCACCGGCAGGATTGATTTCAAAATTAATGGTGTACTGATAGATAATACAACAAGAAAGATTGCAAAAACCATTGCTTTCAGATGCCTGACACCGGAGTATCTACGCAACTGAAAAGCCCCGTATTCTTTGTTTTTGTCCTCAAAAACAATTTCGCACCAGGCGTCGGAATATATATTTGCTTTTTCTGCCATAATAATAGTTTTTTAAAACATTTAACCGTTCAATTTCTTAATAAGCGACAGGTCATACTCTGTTATATCAACGATGGCATACTTACCAATATTGCATATCTGCATTTCGTCGAGAATATCAACTAAATTTTTATAAGAAGCATCATCTGATGCTTTAATTAAAACAACCGGAGAAGATTTTAATCCTTTAATTTCTGTAGCTCTCTTTTTATAATCCTCATCAGACATTTTCTTGGTAATTTTTTCTTTTTTCAAATCTGAAATTTTGAGTACTATCTCAGCATTTTTCTGCAATAATACGTCGCGAATACCTTTTGCAGAATAATCTGTTTTAATAAGCTCAGGATCTACACCATCTTTCTGCATACCAAAGTAGTAATATAATATATCGTCCTTACCAAGAAGTATTGTGATTGCTTTAGATTCTTTAATTTTAGTTTGATTTTCATCTGTAACTTTATCTTTAGAAGGCATACTAATTTCCATAGTCTGAGGTTTTATCAAAGTTGTTGTCAACATGAAAAAAGTTATCAGAAGGAAACCTAAATCAACCATAGGGGTAAAGTCGACACGGGTGGACATTTTTTTCGCACCCTTCTTTTTCTTACCACCTTTATTTTCAACATTTAGTTCAGCCATAATTCATATTTTTTATAAACCTTTAGGAGCTTCTTCAAGACTAGTAATCAGGTTGTATCTATTTTCGCGCAAATCCTGAAGAGTGCTCATGACGGTTTTGATTTTTGGAAATGGGGTTTTTTGGTCAGCTTTTATAGCAATACGTAGCGCCGGATTAACTTTTCTTCCAAGTCTAACCCAACTTTTAAACTGATTATCTGTAGAATCGCAAGGGATTCCGATTGCATTTTCTTTCAAGTCACGAGCTTCCGGTGGAAGATCGAGAAAAGCTTTCAATTTATTTAGTGGTACTCCGAAAGTACCAGTCAAACTAAAAGCATATTTCTCTTCTTTAGAAAAAGTAAGATTGTTTTCTTTTGCAATTTCATCAAGTAAAGCAATACGGTTATCTGCTTTATCAATTCCAAAAAACACTTTTCCATCTTTATCAACCAATATACTCATAATATTAGTTTCGGGAATTTTTATTTCGGAAATTGAAGAAGGTGTTACCACCTGAATTGCTTCTTTTTGAGTGAAATTAGAAGTGAGCATGAAAAATGTAAGCAACAGGAATGCCACATCACACATAGCAGTCATATCAACTGCTGTACTTTTTCTTTGAACTTTTACTTTTGGCATAACTGTAAATTTTATACTTTGTTATTTATGTTTTACTGCATAACTCTGAACCAAGCTGAAACCTGCTTCATCAATACTATGAGTAAGCTTGTCAACCATAGTAGTGAATACGTTATAAGTTATAATTGCTAAAGCAGCTGTTCCAATACCCAAAGCTGTGTTAATCAAAGCTTCAGAAATACCATTTGCAAGAGCCACAGAGTCGGGAGCACCTGCATTTGCAAGAGCAGAGAACGCTCTGATCATCCCTAGAACAGTACCTAACAAACCCATCAGTGTTGCAATAGAGGAAATAGTTGCAAGTATTACAAGGTTTTGTTCAAGACTTGGTAATTCAAGAGCTGTACCTTCCTCGACTTCTTTCTGAATAGTAACTAATTTCTGGTCTTTAGAAATTGTAGTGTCTTCTTCCATAAGTTGATATTTGATAAGAGCTGCCTGAACAACATTTGCTACAGAACCCTTTTGTTTATCACATTCGGCTTTAGCTTCATCAATTTTTCCTTCTAATAAAAGGCTTTTTATTTTTCTAACAAATTGAGTTACAGAGCCTTTACCATTTGCCTTACGTATGGTAATATATCTTTCAATAGCAAAAGTAATAACAATCATCAATAAAGCCATAAGGATAGGAACAATAAAGCCTCCTTTGTAAACTACGCCAAGATAATTTCCAGGTAGCGGAGCATTATCGTGGTTAAATCCCTGGAAGTTTTTCGGGCTTCCCATAACATACATGTAAACAAGTATCCCGGCTACTATGGATGCAGGAATCACAAATGCAGAAAATACACTTTTTAAATCTCTTTTTAGTTCATTCGATTTTTTCATAATAATACAGTCGGTTTAGTGATTAAATTAGTATTGAATTATTAATATGTTTCATTTTAATTTTAAAAAAACTGAACAAAATTAATTTTTTTTTCTAAATAACGCAGAATTAGTAAAAATATTTTTAGAAAAAAAGAAATGAAACAGATTTTAAAAAATTCAAAAATAATTATTAATTTTGCACCCAATTTTTAATTAACCCTAGTATTAACCCGGATATTTTATTAATTAGATACGAATTATTAAAATTTCCATAAAGAAAACTACATGAGCAAAAAAGAAGTAGAAAAAACAAACGAAACTGAAAACGAGGACAATGTTGTGAACACTGTGACTGAATCCGTTGTTGAAGAAATTAAAGTTGAGGCAGAATCAACTGTTGAGGAACAACCTAAAGAAGAAGAAAAAGTGGCGGAGATAGTACCTATTAAGGAAGAGATAATTAAGGAAGAATTAAAAGAGGTAAAAAAGGCTGTTGTTTCTGAAAAGGTAAATTATTCAGAGATTAAACCACTTGATGATTTTGACTGGAACTCAATAGGTAAAAAGCAGGAGAAATATCCTGAAAGTGAAAGATTAAGGATGCAAGACTTATACGATAAAACGTTAAGCTCTATTGGCGACCATGAAGTGATTGAAGGTACTGTTGTTTCTAAAAATAACCGCGAGGTTGTTGTTAATATCGGATTTAAATCAGACGGTGTAATACCAGTATCTGAGTTGAGATATAATCCCAATCTTAAAGTTGGAGATTCAATAGAAGTATATGTTGAAAGTCAGGAAGACTTAACCGGCCAGTTGCTTCTATCTCATAAAAAAGCACGCGTATTAAGGTCTTGGGAAAGAGTAAATAAATCATTAGAAGACAATGAAATTATTAACGGATATATTAAATGTCGTACAAAAGGTGGTTTAATAGTAGATGTATTCGGCATAGAAGCATTCTTACCAGGCTCTCAGATTGATGTTAAGCCTATCAGGGATTATGATGTCTTTGTTGGACAAACCATGGAATTCAAAGTTGTAAAGATCAATCATGAATTTAAAAATGTTGTAGTTTCTCACAAAGCTCTTATCGAAGCTGAACTTGAACAACAAAAAACTGAAATCATTTCAAAGCTTGAAAAAGGACAGATCCTTGAGGGAACAGTCAAAAATATTACTTCTTATGGTGTATTTATTGACTTGGGTGGTGTTGATGGTCTTATACATATTACAGACCTTTCATGGGGCAGAATTAATCATCCTGAAGAAATTGTTCAGTTAGACAGTAAAATAAATGTAGTTATTCTTGATTTTGATGATAACAAAAAACGTATTGCACTAGGTCTTAAACAATTAACTCCACATCCATGGGATGCATTAAGCAGCGATATGAAGGTTGGAGATAAAGTTAAAGGAAAAGTTGTTGTTATAGCTGATTATGGTGCATTTATAGAAATAGCTACCGGTGTAGAGGGCTTGATTCATGTATCAGAAATGTCTTGGTCACAACATCTTAGAACTGCACAAGATTTTCTGAAAGTAGGGGATGAAGTAGAAGCTGTCATTCTTACTCTCGACAGAGAAGAAAGGAAAATGTCTTTAGGCATCAAACAATTAATTCCAGATCCATGGACAAATATTGCAGAAAAATATCCTGTTAACTCACGTCATAAAGCTAAAGTTCGCAACTTTACCAATTTTGGTATTTTTGTTGAATTGGAAGAAGGTGTTGACGGATTAATTCACATATCAGATTTGTCGTGGTCGAAGAAAATCAAGCATCCTGCTGAATTTACAAAGATTGATGATGAGATCGAAGTAATGGTTTTAGAGATAGATGCTGAAAACAGAAGGTTAAGCTTAGGCCATAAACAATTAGAAGAAAATCCATGGGATGTTTTCGAAACTGTTTTTACAGTTGATTCAGTACATCAGGGAACCATTGTAAATATGGGAGATAAGGGTGTAATAGTTTCTCTACCTTATGGTGTAGAAGGATTTGCTCCATCACGTCATATTATAAAAGAAGATGGTAAGCCAGCTAAGATTGATGAAACTTTGGATTTTAAAGTAATTGAGTTTGCAAAGGATAATAAGAAGATAATCGTTTCGCACACAAAATTTCATCAGGATATAGCTTCAGAAGCTAAAGCCAAAGAAGTTGCCGAAGTTACTGCCAAAGAAAAGCAAACGAGCAAGACAGTTAAGAAAATGTCTGATAATCTTGAAAAGACAACTTTAGGAGACCTTTCAGTATTATCTAATCTTAAATCTGAGATGGAAGAATCAGAAAAGAATACGGCAAAAGAGAAGCTCAAAAAGATGAATAAAAAGGCTGAAAAGAACGATTCGAAAGAAACGCCTAAAGAAGCATCAGAAGAATAAATTTTAAAAAAAGCTGTCTCACAAAATAGGGACAGCTTATTTTTTATAAAAATATGATTTGTTAAATAAATAATTACTATTTTTGCAATAATAAATTAACATTAATAAAAAAAACTATGATTAAAAAACTTTTACTCTCTTTAGTTATTGTTCCTTTTTTAGGAATAGCTGTGGCTTTTAGCCAATGCACACCCGGACCACAAACAGTTCCAGGCATTTATCCAGATAGCGCTCAAGGATTACCACATGCTTATGCTGCTACTGCATATCAAACTACTATGACAGTAGTTGTTCCTGCAGATACAACGATTAATGGATTTACTATCCCGATAGATTCAATAGGGATTGTAAGTTTTGCTGGTTTACCTACAGGCTTTTCTTATGCACCTAATACTGTTTCGGCTTATTGGCATGGTGGCGCAAAAGGTTGTGTTTCTATAACAGGAACGAATGACACCGTAGGAACCTGGCCACTTGTTATCAATGTAATGGGACATGCCGGTGGTATGTCAGTGCCATTTACATTTGATTATTACAAAATTATTATTGACTCTACGCAATCAGGTATTGAAGAAAATTTAAGTAAAAACTTTGAAGTATTTCAGAATTCACCCAATCCCTTTTCTAATGTGACTGAAATTTCTTTTTCTTCTGATGTTAACAGCATTTATAACATAGAAGTTTTCAATATGATTGGGAAAGTTATTTATAAAGAAGCTATTAAAGCACAAAAAGGCATGAATAGATTCAATTTCAGTGCATCTGAACTGCCCCAGGGAATTTATTTCTATAAAGTCAGCAATGGCAACCATACTACCACAAAACGTATGATTGTTGCATCAAAGTAAAGATTAAATCTAATTTTCAAAAAAAGCTGCCCTTCCAACGGAAAGGCAGCTTTTTTTATTAAAAATATTTGTTATATTTGCTTTATCAAATAAAAACTAAATATAAAAGTTATGGTTAAAAATCTTTTACTCTCTTTAATAATTGTTCCTTTTTTAGGAATAACATTGGCTATCAGCCAATGCACACCAATAAATTATCCAAGTCCTGGCATTTATCCAGATAGTGCTACGGGGTTACCACATGCTTATGCAACTATATATTACGAAACTGTTGTAACATTAAAAGTTCCAACAGACACATTAGTTAGTGGATTTACTGTACATATTGATTCTATAGGAATTGTAAGTTTCAATGGTTTACCTACAGGCTTTTCTTATACCCCTAACAATGCTTGGGGTTGGTGGCTTGGTGGTGCATCGGGTTGTGTATTAATTACTGGAACTAATGACACCGTTGGAACATGGCCACTCGTTATAAATGTAATGGGGCATGCTAGTGGGATGTCGGTACCTTTCACGATTAACTATTATAAAATTGTAATAGATTCTACATATTTGGGTATTGAAAAAAAATTAAACAATAACTTTGAAGTATATCAGAATTCACCCAATCCCTTTTCTAATGTAACTGAAATTTCTTTTTCTTCAGATGTTAACAGTATTTACAACATAGAAGTTTTCAATATGATTGGGAAAGTTATTTATAAAGAAGCTATTAAAGCACAAAAAGGCATGAATAGATTCAATTTCAGTGCATCTGAACTGCCTCAGGGAATTTATTTCTATAAAGTCAGCAATGGCAACCATACTACTACAAAACGTATGATTGTTGCATCAAAGTAAAGGGTTAAATTATTTTTAAGAAGCTGCCATTTCTTCTGAAAGGCAGCTTTTTTTTTACCTTATGTTTTGACTTTATTATCATAAACAAAAAGAAAAAAATGTACATTTGTAATAAAAAAAAGATATTCAAATGGCACAATCAACATTAAAAGCAATATCTCCTATTGATGGCAGGTATTTTAAAGCAACGGAAGACTTATCGCCTTTTTTTTCAGAGATGGCACTTATGCGTTACAGGGTACTTGTGGAAATTGAATATTTTATAGCGCTTTGTGAACTTCCTTTAAAAGAGCTAAAAGGTGTTGATGCAGCATTTTTTGAAAAACTACGATTTATTTATATATCATTTAATGAGGAAGATGCGCTCAGGATAAAGGAGATTGAGAAAACCACCAATCATGATGTTAAAGCTGTTGAATATTTTTTAAAAGAGAAATTCGACACTTTAAGCCTGAAAAGATACAAGGAATTTATTCATTTTGCTCTTACATCTCAGGATATAAATAATACAGCATTACCATTAATGATTAAAGAAGCCCAAATACAAATTATTTTCCCATTGCTTGAGCGGCTTATTGCAAAGATTTCTGACCTTTCGAAGAAATGGAAGAGCCAACCCATGCTGGCTTTTACCCATGGACAACCTGCTTCGCCAACTACAATGGGAAAAGAATTGCTGGTTTTTGTAGAAAGACTTACAGTTCAGTTTAATCAATTAAAAGCCATACCCTATTCTGCTAAATTAGGAGGTGCTACTGGCAATTTCAATGCTCATCACGTAGCCTATCTTCAAGAGGACTGGATAAAGTTTGCAGATAATTTTATAAATGAAACGTTAAAGTTGTCCCGTTCCAAAGTTACCACTCAGATTGAGCATTATGATAATCTGGCAGCACTGTGTGATGCTTATAAACGCATCAATACCATTTTACTTGATTTTTGCAGAGATATGTGGTCGTATATTTCAATGAATTATTTCAATATAGCTATCAAAGCCGGAGAGGTAGGATCATCAGCCATGCCTCATAAAGTAAATCCTATTGATTTTGAAAATGCTGAAGGTAATATCGGACTGGCTAATGCTATTTTTGAGCACCTTTCTGCCAAGCTTCCTGTATCGCGTCTTCAAAGAGATTTATCAGATTCGACAGTAACAAGAAATATTGGGGTACCGTTGGCACATACTTTAATTGCTATTAAATCGATAAGCAAAGGATTAGAAAAAATCAGCATAAATAAAGAGGTCATTAATGAAGACCTCAA
>Ga0114951_10006517_pt1 | contig 10289 bp, 8 predicted proteins | sample AM7aDNAmetaG_FD_88677 | JGI IMG/M metagenome (GOLD analysis project Ga0114951, IMG submission 88677) | Freshwater microbial communities from Finland to study Microbial Dark Matter (Phase II) - AM7a DNA metaG | ecosystem: Environmental > Aquatic > Freshwater > Lake | place: Finland: Lake Alinen...
GCTGGGCCGGCTCTGAATGAACGGAATTTTCCCGGTCCTTAAAACATAAATAACCAGTGTCTGGCTCACTAGCGATTCTATGAACCATCCCGTCTGGAAAAGACTGACTTTGGCCGCATCCTGTGCGTTGTTGCAGCCGAAAACAAACCACATCAACCCGAAAGTCAGGTAGTCGAAGATGGAGGAGATGGGCCCTATCCTCACCATGAACCTCTGTATGGATTGCACGTTCCATTTCCTGGGTTTCTTAATGTAATCCGTATCAACTTCGTCCGTGGGAATGGCTGTCTGGGACATGTCGTACAGGAAGTTGTTCAGCAAAACCTGGATTGGCGCCATTGGCAGGAAGGGCAGCAACAGGCTTGAACCTGTCATTGAGAACATATTTCCGAAATTTGAGGAGGAGCCCATCTTGATATACTTGACTATATTGCCGAATGTCCGCCTTCCTTCGATGACCCCGTCTTCAAGCACGCCCAGGTCCTTCTGGAGAAGGATTATATCCGCCGATTCCTTCGCTATATCAGCCGCGTTATTCACGGAAATACCTACGTCGGCGGCTTTTAGGGCAAGCGCGTCATTTATGCCGTCGCCCATGAAGCCGACTATCCTCCCGTTATCGTGAAGCGCTCGCACTATGCGCTCTTTCTGCAAAGGAGAAAGCCGCGCGAATACCGTCGTTACCTTTACGACTTCCCTCAATTCTGCGTCCGTGAGAGTTTCAACCTGCTCGCCGGTAGCAAGACCGAAGATATCCAGACCGACCTGCGCGCAGATTTTGCGCGTAACCAGTTCATTGTCGCCTGTAAGGACTTTTACTTCTATGCCCAGTTTTTTTATTTCGTTAAGCGTAGGCTTGGTAGAGTCCTTCGGTGGGTCCAGGAACGCGACATATCCTTTCAGAACAAGCCCGCTTTCGTCTTCCTTTGAAAATTTATTCTGCGCGTAGTCAATGTGCTTGTAGGCCAGGGCAATGACCCTGAACCCGTCTTTTGAAAGGTGGTCATATTCTTCTTTCAGGTCCGCGACTATAAGCGGCTCGAGATCAAAAATGTCTCCGTCAAGCTCGTACCTGGAACATCTTTTGAATATTTCTTCGGGCGCGCCTTTGGAAATTATGGTAAACTTGCCTGCGGCTCCGACCACAACCGACATTATCCTGCGCTGAAAATCGAAAGGGATCTCGTCAACTTTGCTGTATTGCTTTTCAAGTTCCTCTTTAAGCCCGCGCGCCTTGTTCAAGACCGCCTTATCAAGCAGGTTCTTGAGGCCGGTCTGGTAGAAACTGTTTAGAAACGCGAATTTTAGGACTTCCTCGTCAGGCTCCTTTACCACATCGCAGTACTTTTCAAGGATAATCTGGTCCATAGTAAGAGTTCCGGTCTTGTCCGTGCAGAGCACATCCATGGCCCCGAAATTCTGGATTGAATTGAGGCGTTTTACGATGACCTGTTTACGCGACATCGCAATCGCGCCTTTCGAAAGGTTAAGCGTCACAATAAGCGGCAGCATCTCCGGGGCGAGTCCGACAGCCACGGCAATCGCAAAAAGGAAGGCCTCGACAAGGTTACCCTTAAATATAGCGTTTATGGCAAATATTGATATCACGAGCGCTATCATGGCCCGGATCATTATAATGACGAAATGGTTCACGCCTTTCTCAAAACTGGTCTGCACGGTCATCGTCGCAAGTCTTGCCGCAAGGCCGCCGAACTGGGTGTAGGAACCTGTTTTTACAACTACTCCGAGGGCTGTACCGCTGACAACGGAAGAACCCATAAAAGCGATATTTTCCGCGTCCGAGACTGCGCCTGTTTTTTTCCTATTCTCGCTTGTTTTCTCCACAGGCATTGATTCGCCTGTCAGCGTTGCCTGGTTGACAAAAAGGTCTTTGGCGGAAATTATCCGCAGGTCCGCCGGTATCATGTCCCCGGCGAAAAGATCCACAACATCTCCCGGCACCAGTTCTTTGATAGGCAATTCAATGCCGCTGCCGTCGCGGTAAACGGTAACATTTGTGCGGACTAGCTCGGATAGTTTTTCGGCTTCCTTATTTGATTTCCTCTCCTGGAAGAAAGTTATACCGACGCTGATCATCACCAGAATAAATACTATCAGGGCGCTGGCCTTCTCGCCGAAGAAAAAAGAAAAAGATCCGATTACAAGCAGAACTATTACGAGAGGGTTAAGGAATTTTGAGAGAGCTTCAAGAACAAAAGCCCTCTTTTTCTTTTTCGCGGGTTCATTGTAGCCGTATTCTTCCGCGCGCGTCAGCGCTTCTTCAGAAGAGAGTCCGGAAGAAGAAGTTGAAAACCTTTTTAACAATTCATCCAACGCGCAATTCACAATATCAAAATCATAAACTTGCGGCTTTATCTTGTTATTTACACGCGGAATATTCTTCTCGCTCATGAGTTCACCTTAAATATTTTTTTATCCGGCTAATCATCAAATGTCCGGAAAATCGCCGGGCGCTTGCCCTTGGTGTTTCATATTATCAGAATAGTACGAAAAACCTCAATAGTAATAATGACTAAAAGCCGGGATATTTTCGGCAAACGCAACCCGGCTCAGCCGCGCAAAAATAAAAAAGCAGGACAAACCTTTCGGGCCGCCCTGCTTTTGAATTACCTTCCTGTCTAAAACTACTTCGCTTCGGCTTTCTTTTCGGATTTCTCGGATTTCTTGGTGTCTTTTTCTATTTTTTCCACTTTCCCTTTGCCGGAAACGCTTACTTTGTCGCCGACTTTGAGTATTTCAAGCAATTTTGCTTCAACTTTTACGGTCTTCTCTTCTTTCTTGCCCTTTACTGTTATTTCCAGTTTTTCTTTGTCTATGTTGATTATCTCGCCTTTGAATCCCTTCTTGGCTGAAACTTCCTTGGTGGTATCGGATTTAGGCGCTGCTACTTTCTTATCTTCCGCGACCGCCGCTCCCGCAAAAAGGATCGCCGCCGCGAATACTGCAAGAACTAGTTTCTTCATTTGATGCCTCCTTTGCCGCAATTTTGTAAGAGAAAGTTAATAGCAGAATTCCCTTAATACGATTTTAGTATAACAGGATAGCATTAGAGGGAAGTTAGAGCAAAATTATTTATTTTTAATGTTAAGCGGCATGGAGAATACAAATTCAGAGCCTTTTCCCGCTTGGCTTTTGACGGATACCGTTCCGCCGTGAGCCTCGGCGACAGATCTTACAATGCTCAATCCAAGTCCGTAGCCTTCCGCCGACCTTGATTTATCGGCACGGTAGAATCTGTCAAAAATATGCGCTTTGTCAGACTTATCTATACCTATGCCGTTGTCCTTGACTGAAAGCACGCCAAACCGGCCTCTCTTTACCGTTTTTACTTCAACTGTGCCGCCCGATTTTGTATATTTCAAGGCGTTCTCAATCATGTTGACCGCAAGGCTTTCAAGATACATTTCATCCCCGCAGACCAGCAGGCTCTCTCCCGACAAGGATAGGCGGATGCCAAGTTTTTTTGCCAGCACTCTAAGATTCTTAACCGTCTTGGCGGCAATGAAATAGAGGTCAACTTCTTCCTTTGCAAGCTTGATCTCCATGCTTTCGAAGCGCGCCAGCATAAGCAAATTCTCAACAATCTTGCCCAGCCGTCCCATTTCATCGCGGGTACTGCTGAGAATTTTGCGGTATTCACTGCCGCTCCGTTCCCGGCGCGAGGAAACTTCTATCTGGCCGCGGATTACCGTAATCGGAGTTTTTAACTCGTGCGTAATATCCTGGATCAGCCGCCTCTGGGCGCCGACAGTGGTATCAAGCCTCCCGAGAAGTTCGTTGAACACCTCCGCGAGGTGCTGCAGTTCATCGTTGGTTTTGGGCACGTGTATGCGCTGTTTAAGATCCATCCCGGTCATCCCTCTCGCGCTGTTTATCATCAGGTCAACTGGCCTGAGCACAAAACTTGTGAGAAAAATTCCTATCAGCCCCGCCGCCAAAAGGCTCAACGGCAACAAAACAAAGAGCGCTATTCTCAGACGGTTCAGGGAAGTGTAAAGGTTGCTCAACGAAGTGGAAATCTGGACCAGATAAACAACGCGGCCATCCTCCGTAACAGGCCGCAGGAAGACCCGCATATCGTTCTTTTTCCTGTCATTAACTTCTATGACGTAGTCATGAAAAGAGATATTTCCGAGTATTGCTTCGGCCTTATCCTGCACCGGTATATTTATTTGATAAGGAAGGGCGTTCGAATGGGCAATGCTGGCGCCGTCCCGGTCAAAAAGTTCAATATCAAACTTTACTAACCTGGGGTCATATTTCTCGTCTTCTTCCAGCAATTTTACGGCCATTGAGACAAACTCAGACATGTCGAGCTCATTAATTGGGAGGAAGGGCCTGCCGTCTTTCTGGTATTCAAGCTTTTCCGCTTCCCTGTAGGCGTCTATTGAACCCTTTATGCCTTCGGCGCGCGAAATAAGCATTTCATCCATATTTGAATACATGTCCGTCTTGAGCTGTTCGAAGATCGCAATAGAGAAAACCAGGAGGACTGCGGTGAAGAGCACCATGTAGAAAAGAAAGATGCGGACCCTGATAGAAGTGAACACTTTACAGGCCGAACCTGTAGCCGCGGCCCCTCATAGTCTGAATGAGTTTTTTTGAATGGCCGCTGTCTATCTTCTTGCGGAGATAATTAATGTAAACATCTATTATGTTCGTACCCGTGTCAAAATCAATGTCCCAGACATGCTCGGAGATCATGGTCCTCGTGATAACCTTGCCGTTATTTCTTGCCAGGTATTCAAGGAGCGCGTATTCTTTGGAGGTAAGGTCAATATTTTCCCCGCCGCGTTTTACCTTATGGGTTACCGGATCTATCTCAAGATTATCCGCCTTTATCAATGCGGCCCTGCTTGAGCCTGCTTTCCTTACTACCGCCCGCACGCGGGCGAGCAATTCTTCGAAAGCAAACGGTTTTGTTACATAATCATCAGCGCCCGCGTCAAGCCCTTCAACCTTATTCTTAAGCTGATCCTTGGCAGTCAGCATAATAATGGGAACAGCATTGCCCTTTTCTCTCAGATTTCTGCAAACGGCTAGCCCGTCCTGCCCGGGTATCATCAGGTCCAATATTATGAGGTCATACTCATTTGCTTCCGCGAGGCTCTGGGCTTTCAAGCCGTCTTCAGCCACTTCAACAACATAACCCTCTTCTTTGAAGCCTCTCTTCAGAAAAGCGGCTATTTTTTTCTCGTCTTCAACTATCAGTATGCGCATAAGTTTCACCTCATGTAATATTTCTATACCTCATTTTACACCTTTAACCCGACGGAAACAAGAAAACTTGAGCCTCCCGGTCTCCCGAAAGGCCCAAACGTTATAGACGTTATAGACCTTATGAACCTTACAAACCTTACAAACTTTATAAACTTTTCATGTTTTCGTTATACACCTTACAAACCTTATAAACTTTACAAACCTTACAAACTTTTGATGTTTTACTTTTTATTATCAATAATTACTTTCGCCTTCTCAAACAGCTCCCTTATTTCTTTCCCAATTGCCTGTTTTTTGAGCATCAATTCATAAAGCTCCGGATTATTCTTTTTCATCATTTCCATCCTCTTTTCCCCGTCCGGCCCGCCCGGCCCAACTTGCGCGTGATTCCTGTGCCCCTGGGGAGGAGCCTGCTGGTCTCCGCCGTTTTCAGCCGGAGCCTTGCCGCCCTGTCCGGCTTCTTCCACAGCTTTTTTCTTGTGTTCTTCCATCTTCGCCTGAAGCTCGGCATATTTCGCGGGATCAGTTTCTTTCAACTTTGCCAGTTCTGCTTCGCGTTTTTCCTTTGCGGCATCCATGAGAGGCTTAATTTGGTCATCAAGCGTCTTCATCTCTGCGAGTTTTGCTTTGATTTGAGTCACAAGATCCGCGCACTCAGGGCATTTAGCGAGCAGCTGATCGGGATCGATTCTTTTTCCGGGACGGCCTTCACGCGCAGGTTTCGAGCCCTGTCCCTGGTCCGCGCCGGGAGCCGGCTTATCCCCTTCCGCGGCCGCGAAACCGCCCAAAAGAACGGCGCAGAGCAAAGCAAACAATATTTTTTTCATATAGCCTCCGTAAAGCCTGTTTTTGTTCTTCGCTATTTAGACCCTTGACGGAGGGAAAAAGTTTCAGCAGGTATTTAACGATTATTTCTTTTTGATGAATGTTCCGTTCTCATACTCGGTAAAGGCTTTTTCAAGTTCTTCTTCGGTATTCATAACTATCGGGCCGTACCAGGCCACAGGTTCTTTAAGCGGCTTGCCGGAAATTAAAATGAAACTCGCGCCTTCCTTTCCGGCGGCGGCTGAAACTTTCCCCGTCTCCTCAAGATATACCAGCGACCTGTTCCCCGCGTATTTCCCGCCGAAAGCCGCTTCTCCTTTATAAATGTACGCAAGGCAGTTATGTCCGTCTTTCACGGGGTGTTCAAACCGGCCGTCAGGACTTAACCCTACGTCAAAATACTCCGGTTCTATTACCACGTCTTTGACCTGTCCTTTGACGCCGCCGTATTCCCCGCAGATCACTTTAACCTCTCCTCCGCCAAATTTTACCGAAGGGATGTTTTTTGACTCAAGCCCTCTGTATTTCGGGGCGGTCATTTTGCTTTTTGCCGGAAGGTTTGCCCACAGCTGGAAACCGCCCATCCTGCCGCTCTTGCTCTCCCTGGGCATCTCCTGGTGGATTATCCCGCTCCCTGCCGTCATCCACTGGACGTCGCCGGCTCCGATAACCCCTGAATTACCTATGCTGTCGCCGTGCTCGACTTCTCCTTCAAGCATGTAGGTAATAGTTTCGATTCCCCGATGCGGATGCCAGGGAAATCCTGCCATATAATCCTCAGGCTTATCGCCCCTGAAATCATCCAGCAGGAGAAATGGGTCTGTCGCTTTGGTGTCGCCAAACCCGAACGCGCGGTGAAGTTTAACCCCCGCGCCTTCCATCGTAGGCCTGCTTTCGGTTATATTTTTGACTTTGCGGATTTTCATGGTTTAATAGAAGCCTCATATTTAGCAGGTTGCAGTGCGGCTTTCAAACGTTATTCTGCTATGCCGACGTAGTCCGGCATGAATAATATCCTACCTCACAGAACAAGACGCACGCAGTGCGGCTTATTCTGCTATGCCGACGTAGTCCGGCATGAAAAATATCCTACCTCACAGAACAAGACGCACGCAGTGCGGCTTATTCTGCTATGCCGGACGTAGTCCGGCATGAATAATATCCTACCTGTCAGAACAAGACACAGCGTAGCTGTGGCTTACAAACCTTATAAACTTTTTCCTTTATAACTTTTTAATTATCAATTCCCAATACCCCACATCTATCCACTTCCCGAACTTATATCCCACCTTTTCAAAATTGGCCACCTTTTTGAACCCGTATTTGCGGTGAAGTTTGATACTTGCATCATTGGGGAGGGCTATGCCGCCTACCAGCACCTTGTACTTTGACTTTTTGAGCCTGTCAAAGAGCGCCTCATATAAAATCATCCCGTACCCCCTCCCTGTCCATTCGCTGTCGAGATATATTGAAAGCTCTCTGGTATATTCATACGCCGCCCGTTCCTGAAATTGATCGGCGTAGGCATATCCGATAATGCGCCCCTCGACTTCGCCCACTATGAAAAGCCCGTCTCTGTGGGAGGCGATGCGTTTCTTCATCTCCGCCGCGGTGATTTTTTCCGTCTCAAATGTTATTATCGTGTTTTCAATGTAGTAATTATATATTTCAGCAATCCGTCCCGCGTCAAGCGGCTTCACATTCCTTATTTTCATTTACCCTCCATGAGATTTACTTGTCATAGATAACTATTCGCTTCCTGCCGGAAAGTTTCGCTGTATAAAGCCTATCATCCGCTTTCTTTATTATTCTTTCAACCGAAATCAGTTCCCTGTCAAAATCGAAGCAGTCGGTCAACCCGCAGCTGAAGGTCAGGCATATTTCCCTGTCTTTGCAGATGCACGCCCGGTTTGCTACCGATTCAAGAATACGCTCAATGATTAACTTTGACTGCTCTTTTTTCGAGTTGAGAGACACGACAAGAAACTCTTCCCCTCCGTAACGGCCCAGAAGATCATAGGGCCTGAGGTTGGTCCTGATTATTCTGGTAAAGTCTTTAAGGACCTCGTCGCCGACCATATGCCCGTATTCATCGTTTATTCTCTTAAAATAATCTATGTCAAGCAGTGAGACCGAGAAATGGCCGTGGTTTCTGCGAAATTCGGCAAGCAAGGTGTACAGCCTTTCAAAAATATATCTTCTGTTGAATATATTTGTCAGCGGGTCTCTGATGGAAAGCTGCTCAATGCGCCTCTGCATTACTTTGCTTTCCGTGATATCGGTATGCGTCCCAAACATCAGAAGCGGCTTGCCTTCCTTGTCCCATTCCGTCACCTTCCCCTTGTCCAGCACCCAAATCCAGCGCCCTGACTTATGTTTCATCCTGGTCTCGCACTCATAATACTCGCTTTCTCTCTTAAAATGCTTTTGCAGAAGTGAATTTGATTTTTCCATGTCCTCGGGATGGGCCAGTTTAAGCCACGTCCTGATGCTTATGGGCTGCAGCTCCTCGATCGTGTATCCCGCCATTTCCGCCCATCTCTCATTAATAATCGTAGCCCCTGTCTTTACGTTCCATTCCCAGGTTCCGAGCCTGGTTCCCATGATTATATTTTTCAGCCTTTCCTTCTGGCTTTCAAGGCTTCTGCGCAGGCGTATCTCCTCTGAAATATCCGCCATCACCGTCAAATAATACTTGTCGCCGTTATTCTCTATAGTCTCCCTCGCGAAAAGCACGTTAAGAATCGAACCATCCTTGCATCTTACCTCAAGTTCCAGGTCCGAGATCCTTCCTTTTTCCCTGAGGATATCGGCAATATGGCGGTGATTATCTTCATCAACCAGCAGGCCCAGCTCGGTCCCGGTCTTCCTGATTATCTCTTCTTTTGAATATCCGAGCTTGCTGAGGTAGGCCTTATTCACATCAAGTATTTTCCTGTCAGGCACGCTGCTTAAGGCCATCAGGGCGGGATTGTTCTCAAACAGTTTTGTGAATTTCTGAAGGCTCTCCTGCTCGACGCTTATGTCTTTTGACAGGCAGAAAACACAGCCCATGCCGTTCCAGTGCCCGGCCCAGACAGAGCACTCGGCGGGAAAAAGGCTGCCGTCTTTTCTTTTAAACTCGCTGCCGCAAATCTCGCAGCGGACGCCGTCAAGGCTTTCTATGACTTTAAGATATTTGGCCCCGGCCGCCTCCGGATGCAAATCCACTATGTTCATTTTTAACAGTTCCATAAGGGAATAGCCGAGCGCGGACTCCACGCTCTTATTGGCAAAAATAATCCTTCCCTGCCGGTCAACAATGAGAACAAGTTCGCTGAGGGCGTTGAAGAACTCGTGAAAGTTCTCCTCAGATGCCCTAAGCCTTTCCTGTGAAAGATTCTTCTGAAAACTCCCTGAAATAACCGCTGAAATGGTTTTAAGCAGGCCGAGTTCTTCCGGGGACCACTCCCTGCATTTTCTCGCTTCATCAAAACAGATAAAACCTCTGACCGAGTCATCTATCACGAGAGGAAAGACAACAATTGAATTTGCCCCTCGGGCCTCCAGGGCGGCCTTGAGCGAGTCCGGAAGGCCTGAAATATTTTCCGAACAAAAACTCCCGCTCTTTTGGAGCTCTTCTTTCCACGAGGCAAGGACTTCAAAAGGAACGCTCTGGAGCACGCTTCTTTCCGGCAGGACGCCGCGGCCGCGCCATTCAAACTCTTTTTCGGAAGACGTACGGGAAACATTCTCTGTAAGAATATAGACGTTTGATACGCCGGTCTGCTCGCCGAGGATTTTCAGGACGCTTCTGATTTGGCCGTCGAAATTGCCGGAGTTTGAGAGGGTCAGAGCGATTTCTGAAATGGTTTCCAGGCTTTTCATGCTCGCTTATCCCCCGTTAATGGGGGACAACAAATGAAGACATATCCCCCTTAGGAGTGTATAGCGGAAAAAGGCTTATGGCAAGAGTGGGTGGCAACGGGAACTGCTTTCATTGGAAGGGTTTTCCTCAGAACTCAAAAAAGAAACCGAGCGTGACTCCGTATTTCTGGTAGGTGTCGACAACATTCAAATAATTCAAATCACTGAACCAGCCGAAAACATTGTTCAGCCATTTTCTATGTTTATAAGAAAGATACGCTGAATGCTCGTTGATTATGTTAGCAAGCGGGATGCTGGCAGGCAGGTAGGAAAGATCTCCGAAAGTAAGGTCAAGGTAATTCCATTCCGCGCCTTCC
>Ga0114951_10006518_pt1 | contig 10289 bp, 15 predicted proteins | sample AM7aDNAmetaG_FD_88677 | JGI IMG/M metagenome (GOLD analysis project Ga0114951, IMG submission 88677) | Freshwater microbial communities from Finland to study Microbial Dark Matter (Phase II) - AM7a DNA metaG | ecosystem: Environmental > Aquatic > Freshwater > Lake | place: Finland: Lake Alinen...
AAATACGCGGAAGTGTCAAATTGTGCGGCAAATAGCGGCGTCAAGTGCAGTTGGGCGGTCTGACAAGCGGCTGGTGCTGGTGTGTAGCATATGCTGCGCAGCCCAGAGCGTCCATCTGCATAGCCGCGCGCCGGGTGGGGGAAGGTGAATGGCCGGAGGTCAGGGGAAACGGGGGCGGCAACCGCCCGGTGTCCCGTCGACGCGTCCAATGTACTATCCGTCGATCAGCCGGATGAGTTGTCCCGACCGAGCGTCCTGCCACGGCAAGGTAAGCAGGTCGGGGCTAGCAAGAAATGAGGTCAGATCAGTGAACAGGAACAGGCCCTGTCCGCGGTCAAGTTCGCGGCAGGCCGCAACCAGATGCGTGAGACGGTCGGCGCTCGTGGTAACGGTCAACACGCGGAATCGATGAAATCCGAATTGTTTCCGGTGCAACTCCTGAAGCCATGTCGCTTCGTAGGCGAGGAACTTTCGGTGAAACGAACTGTGGTGCAAGCCGCTTCTTGTAATCGGCATCGTGCCACGGTCGGCCTCCAAGAAAAAATAAGCGCGGTTTCGATCTGGTGGCTGATCGGCGAACTCCAAGCCGAATACACAGTCGGGCACGACGCCAAGCCGCGTACCGCCATTCAGGCTGACCTTCCACCGGAATGGTTCAAGACGGGACCGAGTGGCGGCAGGCAGAGGAAAGTCGTCTGAATTCAGAAAAAGCACCCTGCCGTGCTGCCGGCAGGCAAGTTCCAACGAAACCATCACGTCACTAACCAGCAGCGAGTGCTCAAAAAACAGGCTCTTCACCGCACGGTTCTTCGCGCTCCATTCCAAAGCTCGTGGCGAAGGATTTTCAATCAATCTCAGCAACTCAGCACCCCGGTCTGCCAGACCGTACGCAAAAGCGCGTGAACCATTTGGCTGGAAATACTCGATCTGCGCTCGCGGTCGTTCCAAATACCCGTGATGGAAAAGCAATTGCAAACGGCGGAGGACTGCCTGTTTGCTACCACCCACAAGAGCGGCAATCTGCCAGGACCGTAAAAAACGGTATTGAAACACGCACCGGACAATCATTCGGTCACGTTCTGTCAATTGAATCGGAGCGATGTCAGAAGCGCGTTGGAAGCGGGGTTTCCGCAGGTGGGTCATTGCTCAATTGTATCATGCTGGCGAAAAGACAAGCATATCGCTGATCCCATAAGTTCCTGATGATGATTTTACTGAATAGCACAGCGTACGATTTCGGATCGTGCATTGGCCGCGGCGCCTCAAAAGTAAGTGTTATACCCTGGCTGGGGCCGGGAAACCGGGTTGGCTACGCGGTTTAACGCTGGTTGTTGCCAAGAGGTTGCGCTGTCGGTAGTATGTAGCCCGAACTTTTGGCAACCGGATATGATGGGCGCGATGATTCCCGAAGAAGGACAAACCGTAGAATGCAAAGAGTCGCTGAGCCAGTGGCGCGACATCGTGGAGACCTGCGCGGCGTTCGCGTCGGCGCAGGGTGGTCGTGTTTATATTGGCGTCCGGGACGATGGGACGGTGATTGGTGTCCAGGTCGGGAAAGGGACGCTAGAGGATTTGTCTAATAAGATCGCCCAAAATACTAGTCCCAAAGTTGTGCCAACGGTTGCAACGCTGACGGAAAATGGGAAGGCCGTGGTTACCGTGGAAGTGCCGGAGCATTCGACCAAGCCCGTGTACGCTTTCGAGAAGCCATTGCGTCGGTCCGGACGTAGCAATCAGGTGTTGTCGCCGGGCGAGGCCGCCGAGATGTACCTGCAAAGCCGGGGCCGGACTTGGGATTACACCGTGATGGTGGAGTCCGTGATCCGTGATCTGGACATGGGGCGGGTGACGCACTTTGTGGAACGGGCGCGCGCAGCCCGACGGCTGGAGGTTAACCTCGACACACCGGCCGAACAGGTGTTGCATCAGCTCAAGCTCATCCGTAGCGGCAAACCGACGGTGGCCGGAGTTCTTTTGTTTGGACTGTCGCCGGCACAGTTTCTTCCGCAAGCGACAGTGCGTTGCGCTCGGTTCAAAGGGGAGACAGAGGGGACGTTTTTGGACATGCAGGTGATCGAGGCCGGGATTATTGAACAGGTGGAGGCCGTCATGGAATTTGCGCGTCGCAATTTGCGGATGGCGGTGAAGATCGAAGGGGCATTGGAGCGCACCGAGCAATGGGAATATCCACTAGAGGCGGTTCGTGAGGCCGTTGTCAATGCCGTGTGTCATCGTGATTATGCCAGCGCTGCCAGTGTACAAGTGCGGATTTTTGACGATCGCTTGGAGGTATGGAATCCCGGTGGGTTGCCGCCGGAGTTGTCCGTAAAAGATTTGCGAGTCAGCCACCAATCCATCCCGCGAAACAAACTCATCGCCGATGCGTTTTTCCTGATCGGTTACGTGGAACAGTTTGGGACCGGCACCCAGCGCATGATCAGCCAACTGCGGCAGGCGGGATTCCCAGAACCTGAGTTTGAGTCCCGCGAACACTTCTTTCGAGTAGTTTTCAGAAAAAAGATACGCCTAGAAGAGCGGTTTGCAGGAATGGGATTGAACGACCGTCAGGTACGGGCATTACAACAAGTTTCTGATAAAGAGCGAATTACACTTGCAGTGTACGCGCAACTATTGGGGATGCCCAAGCGGACGTTGCAGCGTGACCTTCAGGAGTTGGTAAAAAAAGGTGTGTTGGTTAAACGCGGGACTGCCAAGGCAACTTGGTATGAGGTAAAAGAGTAAGCGAGACTGATAGGGGATGGCGCGAATGGCGCGATTCTGGCGTGATCGCGACGTGCAAGGCGTGACGAAGCACTGGTTTGCGAGTTTTTGGGTTATCCAATTAGCATTGATGAATCACATTTTTGGCATTTCATTGCCAGACGGTGAGCTCGCAGGTGGGGCTGTGGGGTTGGGAAACGAATTGAGTACGGCGCTAACGGCGCTGAACTTGGCGACGTCCCTTGGATTGAGCACGCAGTTTTTTGCAATGGTCAGTTCATCCACCGTAGCAGTTTTTCCTCAACAGAAGTTCGCAGAGTTGCAAACCGCGCGCGTGAGTGTTGAACCAGCTTCATGCGGCGCCCAATTCGGTTCTCAATCGGCGGGAGTGATTTTCCGCGAAACGGTTCCGTCGGGACGCCGTCGTTGAGAGTTTTGACGAGCACCTCGTACTGGTCCAGATCAACGAAGTGTTGGGCGACATACGCACTGCCAAATTCCTTTTTTAACACCTCAGCATCCACATGACCAACACGGAACGAGATCAACGTAGCCACGTTTCCAAACACCGCCTGCCGAGTTGGAACGGGGAGCTGTTCGATGTACTGGTGAGATAGTGTTAGACAAAGTCTATATTTACGAGCCTCCGAGAGGATCGACGCGAAGGCGTCGGTGGTAAAGTTCTGGAACTCGTCAATGAACAGATAGAAATCCTTGCGGTCGCCTTCGGGCTGGTTTACGCGCTGCATCGCAGCGATCTGGAATTGTGACGTGAGCAGACACCCGAGCAAACTGGCTTTTTCATGGCCCAACGCGCCCTTGGCGAGGTTGGCGATGAAGATCCGTTCGTTATCCATGATGAATGGGAAACTGACCCGGTTGCGGGTTTGACCGAGAATATTGCGGATGACCGGATTCAGGAGGAATTGGCCGAGCTTGTTCTGGATCGGCGCGATGGCTTCTCGCTGGAATCGCGGATCGTAAGACTCGTATTCCTCGGTCCAAAACGCTCGGACAAATGGATCACGCACCTGGTTGATGACCCAGCGCCGATAGGTGGCGTCCGTGAGGAGACGATTGACCCCGAGCAAGGTGGTGTTGGGACATTCGAGCAACGCGACAAGTGCGTTGTAGAGTATGTATTCCAATCGTGGTCCCCAGGAGTCGTGCCAGATACTCTTGAACGCGCTGATGATGCCGGAAGCGACGAGATGTCGTTCATCGGGTGAAACATCGGCGATCAGATTCAGACCAACTGGAAAATCGAGGTCACTGGGATTGAAGTGCACGAGATGATCCGCCCGCCATGGCGGAATGTGGTCGAGAAGTTCATCCGCCAGATCGCCGTGTGGATCGATCAGGCCGACGCCGTGACCGGCGGCAATGTGTTGCACTAGAAGATTGCGAATCATTGTGGTTTTTCCGACGCCGGTTTTGCCGATGATATAAACGTGATAGCGTCGGTCAGACGCGCCCAGTTCAAAGAGCGCGGGTTGGCCGCCCCAAGTGTCGCGTTGTCCTATGTAGATGGGTTGATTCATGGCGCCAAGGCCAACCGCCACTCCTGCCGGGCCATCGGAACCCCGTCTTGTTTAGGTTGCGTGGTGTGGTGGGCATCGACAAACGCTTTTGGAACGAGTCGGTGAGGTAATGGCGGCTGGCCGTGAGGTCAGACAAGATTCATTATACCAGGCCGCGCGAATTTTTGCGGCGGGCGCTTTTTCCCCGAGCCTGGGGTGTCGCGTTTGGAAGCGCGCGAAGTCGTTGGGCGCAATGCGCAGCACGTGGTGTTTGTTCTTTTCACAACACCAGTTCCCCCAACGTGTGTCGGGCAGGTCGATTTCGACCGAGTAGCGCCCGACTTCGCGCGCTTTTATGGAGCGGACTGACGGTTAGGCAGGCCAGCTCCCGATAGCCGGAGGAAAAAGCGCGCGAAGTCGGGCGGTAGCGCGACACACGTTGGGGGAACGCGTAGCCGGCGGTTAAGCCGTGGCAGTGAGAGTCGGCTTGCCGACAACCCCTACATATCATGTAAGCAGGGGCGTATGTAGAGGTTGCCTGTGAACACGCACTGCGGCGTGTTGACCGACGCAGAAAAAGCAGCACCGAATAAATTCGTGCTAACGGACAAGTCTGGTGTTTTGGTGCGCGGCTAAAACACGATCACCGGTAGGTTTTTCTGTTGGACTGTGCAGATTTGAAGGTCACGGTTGGCCTGCTCGCAACTCATAGCGAGCAGTGCCAGCAGTTCAATCAAAAATAAGTTATCCACAGGTAGCGGGAGCGGTTTTTCTTGAATGGGTACGTACTGCATATTCTTAATCTGAATATTCTTATATAGAAAGAAGTCGGCGGGCTAACGACCGAAGGTTGGCTGTCCAACATCCAGATGTTGGCCGGCCAACATCTGGGGGTTCAGCGGATGGTGGCGTGGCTTATTAGGGCCATTTACCTGAAAATGGATTGTGTAAACATTCGTCTTTCCCAGTCCGCGTCGTTCAATGCTGACAAACCCAGCCCGGCTCAGTTCGCTAATGTACTGGGTGACGCGGGGCCGACTCATCCCCATGTCATCCGCGAGGCGGTCTTGGCCGGGAAAACAGGAATCGTTGTGCCAGGCGTAGCTCAAGAACATCGCGTAAGCCAGTTTTGCACCCACCGACAAATCGGGGTGTCTCAGGATGAAATTGGGCACCTGGGTAAAACCGCCACGCGTGACTGGATCCAGCGTGTCCAGCTGGATGTTGTGCTCGCGCATGATTTCACCAATCGGTTTCATATGGTATAATTCTCCCATACGCGGCACGATTTGTCCCTGTGGACAACTCGCCCTCTACGCCGTGTGTGCATTATTCTTAATCTTTTAATCACCATGTCCGACCCAATCCATGTTTCAGAAACATTCGGCAAGATTCCGAACACTTCTGAATCCTTCCGCACCATTCCGCAGCCTGCGGAAGACTTCCGAACCTTACCGAAATTTACCGAACGTAAAGAAAGCCACACGCTAACCGTGCGGGAGGTGGCGCGCCTGTTTGAGTCCGCTGGCGTAGCGCGAACCGAACGGAGCATCATCAACTGGTGTCAGCCGAACAAACTCGGCATCCCGCGGCTCGACGCGTATTTTGATCCGAACGAACGCCGCTATTTCATCTCCAGTCAGAGTGTTGGACTGGCGATCAAGGAGGAACAAGCGAAAGCAGCAAAGTCCGTCGGCGATTCTGGCCCCGGCAGCAGCGTTCCGAACAATTCTGAATCACCGGCGAACAGACCGCCGGCGGAAGCCAATGGTGAGGTGTCAAACATTCCGGGTCTCCAACAGGAACTGATGGATCTGAAAATCACCAACCGCGCGAAAGATTACTTCATTGAGCAGTTGAAGAATGAACGCGAAGTTTTTGCCCTTGAGCGCAAGGACTATGTCGAAAAGCTGATCAATTTCAATCGCCAAATCGGCGAACTCGAAACGAAACTGTTGCGATTGCAGGGACCTCACGACTAAACTGACAGTGATGTGCCATTGTCGGCGAATGGGCCGTTTTTCTTGGTGAGACGGTCTTCAAGCTCGGCTAATTGTGATGAAAGGCGTGCTTCGGTCGCGTTGAGACGTTCTTCCAATCGTTCAAAACCTCTAACGATGGTGCTTACAACGTTGTCTCTCGCGTTGGTAGGGAAACGCTCGATTGCGTCAAGGTCACTGTGGGGTGGTGGAAATTGTTCAAAACTCATGTTGTTTGGATAATGGTTAATAATTCAAGCTCGGGACGACTGAGCCTGAGAGTTCACAGAAATCTGACTGGTAGAAGCTACGTCTCAGGAGGACGATAGTTCCTATCGCAAGCCTAACACACCCGCGAAATTTGTGAAGAGGGCAGAGAGGACCTGAATTATCGACCAAGGGGGGGTGCGGAACCACCCTTATGTCCCTTGATCAAAGATCAAGCAGGGCTTGAAGTCCAGGCCAGAATTGCCGCTGCGGTGTAACCACGCCGCGTTCCCAGCAGCCAATCGTTACCTGCGTTATGCCGAACTTGACACCCAATGCAGCTTGGCTTAGTCTTCTCTGTTGCCGATACTTACGAATCAATTCCGGGAGGGTTTGGGGCATTTTGGCCCAAGGTGGCGAATCCACCCTTCCGGCCCGGAGTACGAGATGGCAAAAAGGGTGCAGAAGGGTCCCTCTCCGCCATTTCATTTTTCTCAGTAAAATCGCAAAAACTGATATGACGGCAACCGTTTCATAACAGTTATTCATAACACGTCCAACGCTTTCCCACACTGTCCAGACGCCAAAACGCTGGGCTTGGCTATGTGGGCGCGGCGGTGCTGGTGATCGTGGCGTGGTGGCCTGCGCCCGCGGTCGTTCCAAATACCCATGATGGAAAAGCAATTGCAACCGGCGGAGGACTGCCTGTTTGCTACCGCCTACAAGAGCGGCAATCTGCCACGATCGCAAAAAGCGATGCTGAAACACGCACCGGACGATCATCCGGTCGCGTTCTGTCAATTGAATCGGGGCAATTTCAGGCGCGCGTTGGAAACGCGGCTTCCGCAGGTGGGACATCGTTCAATTATACTATGCTGGCGAGAAAACAAGAATGGCGGAGTTTACCCCTGAACAATCACCGCCGGTAGTCAGGATTTCGATCGAGGTGTTTTTCGATTTCATACTGGGAATCCTTGGTTTAGAATATTTTCGGGAGTTTTCATTTGAGCTGAGTCATCGCGCTGGCAGCCCACAAAGCTGCTGCTTGACCATGCGGGTCGCCATCAATTTTATGACGTGTTAGGTAATATTCGAGATCATTTTTCTGGCCGGTGCGGCAGCAGACATCCTTGACGGTTCCGTCGTCACCAATCCGCTCCACCAGTCCCTTCCAGCCGCGCACCGCCGCGTCCCGGTATTCCGGGCCGGTCAGCCAGCCGTTGCGGAGGCCGGTGGCGAGTGCAAATATAAACATCCCGGTTCCGGAAGTTTCGAGAAAACTTTCGGGATGATCCAACAATTGATGCCAGCGGCCGGTGGCGTCCTGACATTGTACCAGTCCCGTCATCATTATTCGGTAGGCGGCGAGCAGCGCTGGCCGCTGCGAATGCTCCGCCGGCAACACCTGCAACAGTTCCGTCAAACTGGCCGCCATCCAGCCGTTGCCGCGCGCCCAGAGATAGGGCGAATCCAATCCGTGCCGGTACAAACCGCTGGGTTGTTGCAGCCGGGGAATGTACGCGGTCAGTTGCCGGGCCGCCCAGGAAAACAGGAATCATTGTGCCACGCGTAGCTGAGAAACATTGCGTATGTCAATTTGGATCCAATGGAGAGGGCGGGGTCTCTCAGGATGAAATTTGGGACTTGTGTAAAACCCTCACGCGTGACTGGGTCAAGCGTGTCCAGCTGAGGGCGTGCCGGAGTGGTTTCGTGGCTATGTGCAGACGTATGTGGAGCGCGACGTGCGGCAATTATCGCAGATCACGGATTTGATCGCCTTCCGGACTCTGGCGCAACTGGCCGCTTTGCGCACCGGGCAGGTGTTAGTCATCAGTACGCTGGCTCGTGATGCCAAACTCAATGCTGTAACAGCGGGACGTTATCTTGATTTGTTGGAGGCTTCGTTTCTGATCCGCCGCTTGCCGCCGTTTCTGAAAAACCGCAGTTCCCGTCTGGTGAAATCGCCCAAGCTGCACTTTACCGACAGCGGTTTAGCCGCCCACATGGCGGGGATCGCGACCCTTGAACCGGGGCGGGACGACCTGTTGCGTAGCGCGTTATTTGAGACGTATGTGGCGCAGAATCTTGCGGCCCTGTTGGAAGCGCATCTGCCTGAGGCGCAGATGGGTTACTGGCACGAGCAAGGACGTCATGAAGTGGATTTCGTAATTGAGATTGATCGCAAGGTTGTCGGCATCGAGGTTAAGGCGGCCACCCGGTGGGGTGAGAGCGATTTGTCTGGGCTGAGGGCATTCATGGATCGGACGCCAGCCTGCGTTGCTGGCGTTCTGGCATACAACGGAAAGCAATCCGTTAAACTAGGCGAGCGTTTGTTCGCCATTCCGCTTGGGCACCTGTTGACATAAAAAGTCCTCATGCTGGAGGGAGATCGCAACAAAGCAGCTGCGATCACTTTATTTGGTTGGCTGACCACGTTGAAAGCGTTGATATCTACTGTCCGCTTCCAAAAAGGAAACCAATATGTGGAGTGGTTTTCAGATACGGATGGATCCAAGGGGGTGCGGACCAACCTAACGCCACTCTTTCGGGATGCCAAGCTTTCCGAATTTGCCAAGCGGAGCGAGTCGCGCTGTTCTTTGAGTCGGCCGCTGGCGGCGACAATGCGTGCGGCGTCTTATTTCTCGCATGCCGACCGCATCGCGGAACAACAGTGAAAACGCATCAAGCAAGACTCACAAATTCCTTGAATGGAGAATGGCGCGAATGGCGCGATTCTGGCGTGATCGCAGCACGCACATGGTTGATGACCCAGCGCCGGTAGGTGGGGTTCGTTAGGAGATGGGTTACCCCGAGCAAAGTGGTGAGGGGCACTCATTAGATATGGTGCGTGGGGTAGATCGGCATGATCTATAAATGCGATGAATCCCCAAGACTCCATCTGCGAAATGTGCCGCAAGGTCTTTTAACTCCACAAAATTTTCACCGGATATTGGCGGATAATCGCATCAGGAGTGACCAGGGGGATGCCTTGTTGAATGGCTTCGCAGATCAACAGGCGGTCGAAGGGATCACGATGAACCGTTGGCAACTTGGCAAGTGTGAAGATGGCCGCGTTGCTCAACGACAGTGCGGTCAACCCCGACCGATTCGCGAGCTCGGGAATTTGTTCAGCCGGGAAGTCCAATTGAAGCTTTCCAAGCCCGACTTTGATCTGGATCTCCAACAGGGACACCTGGCTGAAGAAAACTACGGCCTCTTCGTCCCTGAGATCCTCGAGTAATCCCGGGGCGATCCGATTCGGATCGCCCAGCCACCAGAGTAGGACGCTGGTATCAAGCAGGGCTCTCACGCTGCGCCCTCGAATGCAGAAATCACTTCCGCGGGCGTCGCATCGAAGTCGGGTGCCATGTGGATACCGCCCTGCGCCAGCCCCGGTGTTTTCGGACGTGGTTGCTCGGATGGCGAGGCCGGCGTAATTCGAAAGGCCGGCCGACGGTGCTTAAGTACGAGCGTGGTTCGCCCTTCTTCCGCAAGCCGCCCGTACTTAGAAAGATGTGCCTTGGCTTCTGTAAACGCAATTGAGATCATTTTCATACCAATATATGACCATTAATCTAACCAGATATCAAGTGAAAACAACCCAAAAAAGCGGTTGCCATTCACCTCTGAGGTGCTGCGCGCGCTGTTGTGGGAACGCACTTTTGGTTTTTCCGGGTTCCTTGAATCTCAGCCAGCTTGGCGCGCAGCTGTTTGGTTTCAGCTTCTACAAATGGCGGCCGATTTCAGGTGAAGAAATGAGCCGTTGAACCGCAAGTGAACCACTCGTGAGCTGCCAGAGCCGCTGCTGAGCCGCAAAACTGGTGGGAAATATCCACCGATAACCGGGGCGTCGAAAAAATCG
>Ga0114951_10006520_pt1 | contig 10287 bp, 9 predicted proteins | sample AM7aDNAmetaG_FD_88677 | JGI IMG/M metagenome (GOLD analysis project Ga0114951, IMG submission 88677) | Freshwater microbial communities from Finland to study Microbial Dark Matter (Phase II) - AM7a DNA metaG | ecosystem: Environmental > Aquatic > Freshwater > Lake | place: Finland: Lake Alinen...
CTGCATGGGTCCATGTTGAAAGCTCCGCGGTGTGGTTGTGAATCCATGTATAGCTCCCTTTTTTTCCACAAGAATCAATGACAGCACAATGCATTCGGGCACTAAGCAAGGAATTGATTGAAAGCGGGGTTATTGGAGAAGCGTCTGGAGGAACTTGATTGCTGACCATGTGGCAAGGGCGGGGCGAACGTCTATAGGGAAAAAGGCTGTTTCATTTGATGGAAAGAACATGGTTCCAAACGACAGGCCCAAAACCGTCTACTGGCTAGACAACACACTTTACCTGAACATTACCAACCAGTGTTCGAACAACTGCTACTTTTGCCTTAAAAGGTTCAGGCGGGGCGTGGGCGGCTTTAACCTTAAATTGGCAAAGGAACCGACTGTTGCAGAAGTCACGGCTGAACTCGCGGAGGTTTTGCAAATGCGCAGCTGGGATGGCTTGGTTTTCTGCGGCTTCGGCGAACCCACCATGCGGCTGGGTGTCTTGCTGGAGGTTGCGCGTTGGGTAAGGCAGCATTATGGACGACCGCTGCAAATTCGCTTGGACACCAACGGACACGGATATGCGCTGAATAGTGGCAGGGACGTGGCGGCTGAGTTGAAGGCGGCGGGGGTGGACAGGGTCAGCGTGAGCTTGAACGCGGGTGATAGGGAAACCTACAGTGAGATTTGCAAGCCCACATTGCCCGATGCGTATGAGGCAGTTGTGGATTTTATCAGCAAAGCCAAGGTGGTGCTCAATGGTGAAGCTTCGGCGGTGCGTTTGCCCGAGGTGGATTTATCGAAGGCTCAGATGGTTGCGGAGGGTTTGGGCGTATCATTTAAGGTCCGCGAGTACATTCCCTGCTTCTACTGACCATAAAAACCCCAAAGCAACATCGAAAATGTTTTAAACAAACCTCACACAAGCCCTTGAAAGAGAGATAATCAATGCAGAAAACATCGCTCTTTGAATACGACGTGCCCACATACCGAAAACGCTCCGTCGGGCTCGCAGCAAACAATAAACACCCAAGATAAACCGATCCTTGAGGCGCATCAAACCTGAGGTCTGTTTAAGTAGACGTTTTCTTCAACCGCAAAACAAAATGAATCAGCGGAAACGTCCAGGATGGGATATTTGGGCGGTTTTTTAAGTTAGGTTTAATTTGCTGTGTGATTTTTTATTTATTAGTTGAAGCTTCATTATTTTTTATAGGCTCTGGGATTGACAGATGGGTACTTTTAAAGAGAAACCGGAAAAATCCGCGGATGGAGAGGAACGCAGTAGGCGAGTGCTGGTTGCGTTTGCTGTTTGGCTGGGAGTAACTATCCTTGTCAGCGGCTTACTGGACCTGTTTGCGAAGGGTGCCCCGCTTGGCTTCAATATGCCCATCCTGAACTTGCCCGCCACGGCATCCATGGTTCTCTACTACGTTGCAGTCCTCACGGCGGCGGTCTACATTGGAGCTGTGGGATTGAAGGAACTGGTTTTGGAGAGGCGCTTTAGCGTTGAGTTCCTGATGGCGGTTGCAGGTTTAGGCGCGCTGTTCCTGGATTACCATTTCGAAGCCGCCACCGTGCTGTTCCTCTATTGCTTAGCCGAGTACTTCGAAGGCTACATCCAAGACAGGGCAAAACGGACCGTGGACAAAATTTCGAAGGTTATTCCTGAAAACGCCCGTGTCATAGTCGGCGGCGTTGAGAAAAGCATCAGCGTAAACGAAGTTGAAGTAGGCGCAGTTCTCCTTGTTAAGCCGGGCGAAAGAATTCCCTTGGACGGCAACGTCATCGATGGGTTCTCGCATGTTGACCAAGCATTGGTTACAGGCGAGTCGGTGCCTGTGCCCAAAAAAGTGAACGACTGCGTCTTCGCAGGCACCCTAAACGCAAGCGGCGTACTCAAGATAACCGTCACCAAAAAAGCCACCGAAACGCTGGTTTCCCGCATCGTTCAGCTTGTGGTGGAATCACAGAAAAGAAAAGCCTCCATCGAAGGGTTAGTAGATAGGTTTGCCAAGATTTATGTGCCCATCGTCATCGCCCTCGCCGTCTTCACCGCTGCTGTCTTGCCGTACCTTGTCGGTGGAGGCTTCCGAACATGGTTCTACCGCTCCCTCATCCTGCTCGTGGTCTCATGCCCAAGTGCATTTATCATTTCAGTTCCAGCCACAATCTTCATCGCAATAACAATCGCGGCGAAAAGAGGAGTCATAATCAAAGGCGGAATCTTCATCGAAAAACTCGCAAAAGTAAAAACCGTGGTCTTCGACAAGACGGGCACGTTGACTCTTGGGCGCCAAGCGGTTCATGAAGTTAGGAAAGTTGAGATTTCCCAAGCTGAAGACGAAGCCATAACCTACGCGGCGGCACTTGACCAGTACTCCAACCACCCCATCGCACAGGCCATAGTTCGCAGGGCCATGGAACGCGGCGTAGACCTTAGCAAAATCACTGTAACCGACGTCGTTGAGGTTCCAGGCAAAGGCATCGTGGGCTTAGTGAACGGCAAACATGTAGCCATCGGTAACCCGGAGTTGATGCGGGAACTGGGATGCGACTGCACCGAAGCGTTCGAAATTATAGCTGGCGACATCCACACCGCCGTCTGCGTCTCCGTGGGCAAAGTGGGTTTAGCCGCGGTCTGTGTTGTTGACCAGGTCCGCGAAGACGCATTAGCAGCCATCAGCCAACTCAAAAAGGCAAACATCGAAACCGCCATGTTAACAGGCGACAAAACCGATATCGCCGAGGACACCGCAAAGGCACTGGGCATCACCAACGTGTACTCGGAGCTTTTGCCCGAGGACAAACTCAACTGCATCGAAGGTATGAAGGGCAAAAGGGGACTAGTCGCGATGGTTGGCGACGGCGTTAACGATGCACCTGCACTGGCGGCTTCAGATGTGGGAATAGCCATGGGTGCACGCGGTGTCGATGTCGCGTTGGAATCCGCGGATGTGGTGCTGGTGAAGGATGAATTGGCCCAGATTCCTTACTTGCTAAAGTTGAGCGACAAGACCATGGTTATTGCGAAGCAGAACATTGCCGCGTCGCTTGTGGTTAAGTTGATTTTGGGCGCGTTGGGTCTTTTGGGGTTGACGCCGCTGTGGTTTACGGTTGCTTCAGGCGACGACGGTGTAACTTTGCTGCTGCTTTTGAATACGCTTCGTCTTGAAAGAATAAAATAGTTAACGAACAAAATGCGGCAGATTTTATTGGCAGGTGCTTGTTTTTCTGCTGGTTGATTGAACAGTTAAGGCAGTATGCTGTGAAATCTTAATAAGTGCAAAACAACGACTTAAACTCCATGCCTAAGACTCAGCCGAAGCCTCGTTCAAAAGACCAGCAAAAGAGCAAACCAAAAGAGAAAACGGCTAAGGCTCAACTAAAAACCTCAAGCATATTCAGGAGCAAAAATTACTGGATATTCCTGTCGATACTGATTCTTGTTTTAACCGTTGCATTCGGTTACTTGGCGCAGATTCCCGTGGGAAAAGAACTGTTGACGTTAGCCACCATCTTCACGTTGATAGGTTTCGCATTCTACCTTACGTATAAACCGTCTGAGACTGACAAGAGAAGAATACTTTTGATGCTTATTGGTGCATCCATCATCGGCTTCGTCATCTGGGCAATCTTGGTGCTTTTCCTTAATGCAGGCGGGTTGTTGCAACAAATTTCAAGTTTAATAGGCATAGACTTCTTTGCCGTAGCGAGCCTGATTATCTGCTTGGTTACTGGAGCATTCATCGGCGATTTGATACACAAAAACATGGAAAAAATACTTGCCCTCGCCCACAGCTTCAGAAACCGCGTGTCCAGCTCCGCTCCGAAGAGGGTAAAGCGGTAATTTTGGTGTTTGCCGCGGAAACTTTAAGAGCATAATCCCTCAGCATGTTCTAAGACCACAGCAAGGATAGACCAACGTTGAAATTTGGAATAATGACGCGGAACATGGAAGCATGGAGCTCCACACAAGTCAGAGAAGCATTAACCAGACACGGCATTCCATACGAATGCTTCACTTTTCCCAAGCTTGTTGCGCGCCTCGCGTACAAGCCTTACTTTAAAGTTAACGGTATAAGCATCCTTGACGATTTAGATGCACTCATCATCCGTCCCATCGGACGGGGGTCGCTTGAGGAACTGGTTTTCCGCATGGACATGCTCTACAAACTGGAGCGCCAAGGATTCTACATGGTGAATCCGCCCACAGCCATCGAACACTGCGTGGACAAATACGATATTTTAGCCATCCTCGAAGACCAAGGCGTGCCAGTACCACGCACCTTAGCCACAGAGAGCGTTAACGAAGCCATAAAAGCCTTCAACGAACTCGGCGGCGACGTCGTCGTCAAACCCATCTTCGGCAGCCGCGGGCAAGGAGCCACACGCGTAAACGACATCGACATCGCCGACACCGTTTTCAAAGCCATCACCTTCCACCATGGCGTAATCTACATGCAGGAATTCGTTGAACATGGACACTCAGACATACGCGCGTTCGTTTTAGGCGACCAAGTCATCGCATCAATGAGACGCGTAGCACAGGGCTGGAAAACAAACTATAGTCAGGGAGCCAAACCGGCGCCAACAGAAATCAGCGATGAATTCAAAGAATTAGCCGTAAAAGCATCTCAAGCTGTGGGCTGCAAAGTTGCGGGAGTCGATATTTTGGAGGGTCCTGAAGGTCCACGAATCGTCGATGTAAACAGCCAGCCGGGTTGGAAGGGTCTGCAGATGGTTGCGAAAGTTAACATCGCCGAAGAAATAGTTAACTTCGTGTTGAAGGAACTGAAAAAATAGTTATTTCCCAGAAAGAATCCTTGTGTATGGGTCGTCGGCGACTTGCGGGAAAGGCGTTTCTTTTCCTTTTCTAACCAATATTTTTTCTTTACTTTCTGTGAATTCTCCGATGAAAGACGCGGTTAACCCAAGTTTGTTTAAAATGGCTTCGACTTTTGCTTTTGCGTCAGGCTTAACCGCAGCTAAAATCGTACCCGTTGAAGACATCGCCAAAAGCTGTTCATCGGTTAGTTTAAAGTAGCTCTGCAATGCCAAGAGTTCAGTGCTAAGTGGAAGTTTTTCCCAATCCACCCTAAACCCCATCTTCGACGCGTCAGCCAACTCGTTTAGCGCCGCCACAAACCCGCCTTCAGTGGCATCATGCATCGCGTATACGCCGCCTACCTGCGCGAGCTCAATCGCTTCGTTGACACAGCTCTGCATCGGGACTTGAGCGGCTAGCTTCTTTTGCTGGTCTGCCCCGAAGAGCATTTGCGCCAGCGCGGGGTAAGTTAACGACAGGTTCGTGAGTGTTTCTAGTCCAAGCGGCTTAGTGCATAAAATCAAGTCTCCTGCTTTGGCGTTTCCGGGCGTAATCAATCGTTCAGGTTCCACAGTTCCATAAACTGTGCAGACCCCCAGCATGCCTGAAAGGCTGTCGTACATACCTGTGTGTCCCCGAACGATAGCAATGCCCAATTCGCCGGCGGCGCCGCAGGTTTGCTTCATGATTTTCTGGAAAACCTCTGGTTTTGTACCTATTGGTCCAAGGAGGTTTATGGTGCAGAATTCTGGTTTAGCCCCAAACAGCGCCACATCAGAAGCGGAATAGTTGATGAGCAGCCACCCAAACCACTCCTCAGGAACCCCAGTACATGGATCCGTTGCAACCGCCACATACTTGCCGTCTAAAAGGTGCACTCCCGCATCATACCCAATCATAGGTGGAACTATAACTCGAGCATCAGTCTTTATGCAATCCAACATTTTTTGGAGTTCTTTAGAGGCAAGTTTTCCCAATCACATATACGCTCGCAGTACATTGCTTTTCTGCAACAGGTAAAGTATGAATCCGCTTATTACCAGTTCGGGCAATATGTAACTGCCATTGTAGACTGCTGAGTAAACAAACGGGTTTAGGGTTGGAGCTTCTATTGGTGCCCAGTAAACTACGCCTGCAATAAAATGCATAACGAACCGCCCAGAAATCCCCACAGCTGCACCTGCCACAGGATACTTTTGGAATAGCCCCGCTACGCCTAGAACGCCAAAAGCTAATGGATAATCAAGCAACAACTGCACAGGATTAATCACATAGGGCAGCAGGCCAAGTTGAATAAATCCGTACAAAACGCCTGCAGCGATGCCTACTTTGGGTCCTCTTCTGAGGGCTAACCACAAAATCGGCACCATAGAAGCAGCAGTGATTGAGCCGCCCTGAGGCAAAGTGTATACGACAATTAAACTTAATGCGGTTGCCAACGCAACAAAAACCGCGGTTTCAGCTAAAACTTTAGGGTTTCTAAAGGAATTTGGGTTCTTATATTCACTTGTATAGGTAGTATTCACTTATGTTTTCCCTCCGCCAGTATTACCTGGTTCAGGTTCCTAAGGGTCGACAGCAAATCAGCCGTCCTCTCAGCCAGGTCACTTTCCCAGCTCCCCAAGAACTGAAAAGGAAATCTCGCTTGGTGCATATTAGCTTTGCTTTGCGGTTGTTGGTAAGTTTTCGTTTGTGTGAAAATATAAGTCTTCGAGCTCGATAGGGTAATGTTTTTAGGTGATTTTCTTGTTTTCCCTAAGCCATCACACTAACGAGGACTAAATGCATGCAACCTATGCCTAAAGAATACAATTTTACAGAGATAGAGCAGAAGTGGCAGCAGAAATGGGAAGAGATGGCTATTTACCATTACGACTGGAACGACAAAGTCCGCGTGCCCTTCAGCATCGACACTCCGCCGCCTTACCCATCTGGCGAGCTACACATGGGCAACGTCCTCAACTGGACCTACTTTGACATGGTTGCACGCTACAAACGCATGCAGGGCTTCAACGTCTTGTTTCCACAGGGCTGGGACTGCCACGGCTTGGGCATAGAAATCCAGGTGGAGAAAGCCAGAAACATCCGCAAACGCGACGTGCCCCCTGACCAGTTCCGCGCATGGTGCATTGAACTTGTCGAGAAATACATTGCAATGATGAAGGAAGGCATCCTCAAGATGGGTGCAAGCATCGACTGGACCACCGAATACAAAACCATGGACCCCGACTACTGGCGCCGCACCCAGCTTAGCTTCGTGCTGCTCCACAGGAAAGGCTACATGTACCGGGGTACGCACCCGGTGAATTGGTGTCCACGCGACGAAACCGCCATCGCCGACGCCGAAGTTGACCACATAAAAAAAGATGGCGCCCTCCACTACATCCGCTTCAACCTTGAAGGAAGCAGCGAATACCTCTTAATCGCCACTTCACGCCCTGAATTCATCCCTGCCTGCGTCGCGGTCGAGGTTAACCCGAAAGACGAACGCTACAACAAATACATTGGCAGAAAAATCTCTGTTCCCCTCATGAACCGCGAAGTAACCATCATCCCCGAAGAATCAGTGGACCCCTGCTTTGGCACGGGCGTGGTGCAAATCTGTACTTACGGCGATAAAGAAGACGTGAAAACCGTCATAAAACACAAGCTCCCAGTCATCAGGCTGCTAACGACAAGCGGGCAAATCAGCGAGGCAGGCTGCAAATACGCTGGCTTATACGTTAACCAGGCGCGTGCAGCAATCGTCGCCGACTTAACCACGGCGGGACTGCTTGAGAAAACCGAGAAGATCCAGCAGGAAGTCGGCGTATGCGACCGCTGCAAAGCCCAAGTCGAAATCCTCGAAGTTAAACAGTGGTTTATGAAAGTTCTACCATTATCCGACGCCGTGGTGAAAAACGCCAACGAAATTCCCTGGTACCCCGACTACATGAAAAACCGCCTCATCGACTGGACACGGGCGTTGGATTGGGACTGGGTTGTGAGCCGCCAGCGCCTATTCGCTACGCCGATTCCAGTTTGGTATTGCAAGAGATGCGGCGAAGTCATCGTTGCCCATGAGGATTGGGTGCCGATTGACCCTCGAATGGAGAAACCCCGAATCGAGCGGTGCCCCAAATGCGGCGGAACCGAATTCACGGGCGAAACCGACGTGCTCGACACCTGGATGGATTCCTCAATCACCTGCGCTGTCCACGCAGGTTGGCCCGACCGCCCCGACTGGAAACACCTGTTCCCAGCAAGCATGCATCCCTCAGGCACTGACATCATCCGCACATGGGCATACTACCTCATGGTACGCCACCTCGCACTCTTCGATGAGCGCCCATTTAACAGCGTCCTCATAAACGGCATGGTGCTTGGTGCCGACGGACGGAAAATGAGCAAATCACTCAAAAACTACGCAGCGGCCCCCGAAGTCCTCAACAAAAGCGGCGCTGACGCCACACGCCAGTGGGCAGCAGGCGGAGGAGCAACAGGCTCAGACATACCCTTCCGCGCCCAAGACGTCGAATACGGCAGACGCTTCCTTACCAAGCTCTGGAACGTTGCGGGGTTCGCAAGCAACCTCTTAGCCGACTACAAACCCCAAGACAGCGCTGACATGGAACTCGAACTTCTCGACAAATGGATACTGAGCAAAACCGAAAAACTAACCCAGAAAGTCACTGAAGCCTTCGAGAAATGCCAGTTCAACATAGCAGTCGAAGAAATCCGCAACTTCACCTGGCACGTCTTCTGCGATTTCTACGTGGAAGCCGTCAAAGACAGGCTCTACAAATCTGAGGTCTACGGCGCAGCCAACCGCGCAGCCGCCCAGCATACACTCTACGAAGTCCTCTACCGACTCCTGCAGTTACTGGCGCCCGTGACTCCGCATTTAACTGAGGAAATCTACCAGCACATGTACCTTGACGGTAAAGGCTTTCAAAGCATCCAAGTTTCGCCCTGGCCAAAAACTAGCGCGGCACTCATCGACGAAGCCGCTGAGAAAGATGGCGACTTAATCACCGCCATCATGAGCGAAGCCCGCCGCGACAAAGCAGAACGCAAACTCCCCCTAAACGCCCCCATCAAAAACCTGGTCGTCTACGCTGGAAACGCAGAAACCGCAGTCATCATCAGGCAGGGATGCGTGGACATCGCGGCGACGCTTAAGGCTGAAAACATCAAGGTACTCGCCGAAAAGACGCCTGAAGGCAGAAAAGTCGGAGCAACCGAAGTCTACATCAAAGCAGAATACTAGGGATTAACTATGGCAAAAAAAGTGGGTTTGATCGGATGCGGCGCAATCGGCACCGTTCTCGCTGAAGCCATCGAGCGCAAGCTGGTGGTTTGCGATGAACTCGTCGTCTTCGACGTTGACGCATCCAAAGCCCAGAAACTTAAGGCTTCGCTTGATTTCCCCGTCAAGATAGCTGGAAGCGTCGATGAATTGCTTGCCTCCAAACCCAGGATAGTTGTGGAAGCAGCAGGTCAGCAGGCAGTAAAAGAATACTACGGTAAACTTTTGGCGGCAAACGTCGACTTCATCATCATGAGCACAGGCGCACTTTTAGATTTAGACACAAATACCTCTAAACTTCATTTTCCCTCAGGCGCCATCGGAGGACTAGATGCACTCTCACCCGCCGCTTTAGCAGGAATCGACGAGATTACACTCACCTCACGCAAAAACCCCAAAGCCCTCGGAAAAAACAACAGCCAAGAAGAAACCGTGTATGAGGGTTACGCGGAAGAAGCGGCAAGATTGTTTCCACGTGAAATGAACGTTGCAGCAACTTTAGCGTTAACGGTTAAACCGACCAAAGTAAAAGTAAAAGTCGTCTCTGACCCAGCTGTCACCCGCAACACCCACGAAATCCATGCAAAATGGCGCTACGGCGAAATGAACCTCAAATTTGCAAACGACCCCCACCCCGACAACCCGCACACCAGCGCACTCGCAGCCTGGTCAGCCATAAACCTGCTAAAATCGCAACTAGAAAAATAAACTAAACAACCTTTTCTAAGCCAAAGCAGTTCTACCAAAACCTGAAAGGATACAAGACCGCCCAAAAAACCTGAAAAAACCCAACAGGCAAAAAGTTTCGCAAGCGCCCTTGCCACATGGTCAGCAATCAAGTTCCTCCAGACGCTTCTCCAATAACCCCCGCTTTCAATCAATTCCTTGCTTAGTGCCCGAATGTATTGTGCTGTTCATTGATTCTTGTGGAAAAAAAAGTACGCTATACATGGATTCACAACCACACCGCGGAGCTTTCAACATGGACCCATGCACGGCGTGTGATGGAAAATGATTATCTCACATCGAAACAGATGCAGAGAAATAAGCTGAATCCAAAACAGGGCTTACCTCTCAAACAGACTTGTGGCACCCTGTAAACCATTTTACCCACATAAAGAATGAAACTGAAAAAACAAGCTAAACTTAAACAAAAAAGAAAAGAAGAGAAGAATACAGTTTATTC
>Ga0114951_10006521_pt1 | contig 10285 bp, 9 predicted proteins | sample AM7aDNAmetaG_FD_88677 | JGI IMG/M metagenome (GOLD analysis project Ga0114951, IMG submission 88677) | Freshwater microbial communities from Finland to study Microbial Dark Matter (Phase II) - AM7a DNA metaG | ecosystem: Environmental > Aquatic > Freshwater > Lake | place: Finland: Lake Alinen...
AAGCAGTTGACCGCAGCTCGCAAAAATCGCATAGATTACTGGCGGGCACAACCATTAACCGATGGCGGCTTGTAGTGTTTTAAAGCCGGTTTTGGCGACATTAACTAAAAATCGCGGCGTAATTTAAAACCATAATGGTACATTTACGTAGCGGGTAGGTTGGGTAAAGTGAAACGTACCCAACAAAATGTTTGATAGAAATTAAATTAATGCTGGGCACGCTGCACTTTGCCCAGCCTACGTACTTATGAATGCGGGGGCAACTTACGCAGGTGAATTAGTTGAATTTTTTTAGTTGCAGTTTGCATGTCGGAACGCAGCAGCATGAAATTCGGTTTTCGAACACCATCACTGAATAAACGCATTGCCGCCCGGACTTCCTGGAAGCGGGTTGTCAGGCATTCAATGGGCTTTAAGGCGCCCCGGGGGTGGGGGTGGCTCACCAATCCTAAAAAGGCGGCATACAATCGCATTTATAATCGCACCACGCGGCCGACATGTCTGGTGATGTTTATTGTCATGCTGCTGTTTTTTGGTATGGTTCTTGGTGGTGCTGTATGGGCAGCGACCAGAGTATTTTGAACACTAGAGCCGTAACAATTGAGCATACCTGCAGAGGCAATTATGAAAACAGATACTGGTTCGACGCTCAGTTTTTTTTCGGGGTTTAAGCCCATCCGCATTGCAACGTCAGGCGCCGAGATTAATGGCGTGATCGGCGGAAGCGGGCCGCCGCTGCTTCTTTTGCATGGCTGGCCGCAGACCCATGTGGAGTGGCATCGGGTGGCGCCGATGCTGGCTGCGCATTTCACCGTTATTGCAACCGACCTGCGCGGCTATGGCGACAGCAGCATCCCCGCCGAAGGAAGCAATCATGAGGGGTATTCCAAGAGGGCAATGGCCTGTGATCAGATCGAGGTAATGCGCAGTCTGGGCTTTGATCGTTTTGCTGTTGCGGGGCATGACCGCGGCGCGCGGGTCGGGCAGCGTATGGCAATTGACTATCCGGATGCTATAAAAAAGCTTGCTCTGATAGATGTTGTCCCGACATACAAATTGTACACCCATCTGACAAAAGAATTTGCAACTGTGTATTACCACTGGTTTCTCCTTATCCAGCCGCCGCCGCTGCCGGAAACCATTCTTGGAAACAGCGCAGAGTTTTTTTTGCGAACCTGGGCCTTTAGCGGTTTGATACCTGAGGTGATCACCGCTGAAGCTTTTGCCCACTATCTTCGCTGCTTCACAAATCCTGCGACGCTTCACGCCATGTGCGAGGATTACCGCGCCGGTGCAACAATTGACCTTGAGCATGAAAAAAAGGATCTTGAGAAGAAAATTGAGTGCCCGGTGTTGGTTATCTGGGGAGCTAAAGGCGCCATGGGCCTTCTCTACGATGTGCCGGCCGAATGGCAGGCCATGGCTATAGATGTGCACGGCAAGGTATTTGACGGAGGGCACTGGCTGCCGGAGCAATTTCCTGAAGACGTTTCAGCAGAGCTTATATCTTTTTTGAAGTAGCAGCAGGGAGAGTATCGCGCACCTTGCGGACTGTGGCAAAGCATATGATAGAACAGTGGATAAGAAGATATTTTCCCGAGGACCAGCTGGCGGAAGTGCTTGCTTTATTATCCGGGTACGGCACTGAAACATGGCACCGGGAGCCAGAGCGGGTTAAGCGTGATTTGGTTATTGTATCGCGGGGCTCACTCGATGCTCTGAAATCAGCGATTGAGCTGGCAAAAAACGATTACCGTGATGTGCTCATCGGGGAAGAAATAGACCCATGGGTAATCGGGGAGATTAAGAAATACAAAGCCTGACGGCATGTAATTTGGATTTTGCACACCAACACTGAAGAAACGCAGTTTAATTCCAATACTGTTCATTTAAGCAAAAAACCATCCTCGCCCCCGGCACGGGGGAGAGGATCGAGGTGAGGGGGCCGTGTCTTTTTGCTGTGTTTTCAGCGCCCCTCATTCCTGAATCAAGTTCAGGACAGGCTCTGACCTTTTCCCCTCAAGGGGAGATGGAACTCTTAAATGAACAGCATTGAGTGTAATCCCCTCCGGCAAACCTTGCGCATTTATTCCAAATGATATAAAAGAAAAAATATGAGCTACATCGACAGCGAAAAAATTATTGCTGCAACAGAGCGCCCCATGGCGCGGTATCTGGAAAGCATGAAGGGCGATCTTGAGGACTGGATGCCTCTGGAGCATGCCGCGCAAATGCTTCTTGCGGGCACGGCTTTTAATGAAACCGATTTTGCCGCCGACTTTAGGCCCATCATCGCCATGATGCGGCTTATACTTGAGAAATCAGCCTCCGGCGGCTGGAACTGGGCAGACCCCGACGTGCAGAAGGTGTTTTGCGATGTGGCCTCGGGGGCGGTTTACATGATGTATGCCGACGTGCTTGTGGACATGGTCATCGAGATTCTCAAGGCCGCGCCCATACGCACGGTGGTGGAGGTGGGTGCCGGCTCGGGGTTTGTCACCGGCAGGCTCTGCCCGGCGCTGCTTGCCGCTGGGTTCGGCGATGTGCGCCTTGTGATAACCGATATGCTGGAATCAATTCATCCGGTGGCAGATTCTTTTCGCAGCAGGTTCCCCGGGCTTTCAATTGATGCATGCCGGTGGAATATCCAGACCGGCCCGCCGCAGGAGCTTCAAGCTATGCTTGCCGCACCCGTGTTCGTGTTTGAGCGGTTCTGCCTGCCCTATGCCGGCTGCGGCGCAATCGGCAATCTGGCCGCAATCTCCGATGTGCTGCTGCTGGTGGATGACCTGAGCCTGTCCGGCCGGAAGGCATCGTTTGACCATATCTACGGCAGAATCGGCACGCAGTTTCTCGTGCTGGAAGAAGCCTTCCGCCATCTTGCCGCTTGCTTTTCCCGTACGCATACCTGCGACAGCGCAGTCATTGAAAAAATTCATTCCCCCGTCTCGACCTTCACCCTGGCGATTAAATAGCACCGTGGAGCATGGTGAAATGGGGGTGGGCAACTCTCTAATTTTTAATGGAGTTTCAGCCATGCCGATACAATTTAAAATCGAGACTGGTAATCTGGCGGTGTTCCTGGTATCGGGTAAGCTTAAAAAGGCGGAGCTTGATGCGGCGCAGCGCGAGTGTGAGAGCCTGATTAAAAAGATCGGGCAAGTAAAGATTTTGGTGCTGCCGGAAAATAATTTTGCCGGGTGGGAGCGCGGCGAAGACTGGGCGGATATGTCTTTTGCAGCCCGCAACGATAAGTTTATTGAAAAAATTGCGATTGTGGGAAGCCCCGAGTGGAAGGATTTGGTGTGCGCTTTTATCGGCAAGGGGTTTCGGCCTGAACCCATCCGGTATTTTGACCTCGCTCAGGAAGCAGCCGCGCGCCTGTGGCTGAATACCCCGCAGGCGAAATAAAAAATTAGCAGGCTGTTGAAAAACGCCCATCTGCTGCGTTGCGCTCATCATGCTTCACTCCGGCGTACAAAAAGTACGCCTCATTTCGCATGATTTCGCACGCCTTGCATCCGAGCATTTTTGAACAGCCTTCCCCTATGGACTTTTTCAACACCCTGTTAGATTTATTTTGGTGGACGCACTTCGTGAGTCAACCCTTTAGACTGTCGACTCTAACATTGCCTTGACACACAATAGACCATCATTCTATAGTACCTTCATCAACAAGCGGGCTTTTATAAAAAACGCCACTCGGCAGTTCAGATGAGCACTCCCGCAGCCCCGCAGGGGGCCGATCATGCTCTGCCACTGGGCGCAAGACCGAGGCCGAAGGAGAAGGGGGCCATGAACGACAAGCAAAGGGTGCTTATCGTATCGCAGCAGAACCTGAAAGCTGAATTGCGCAACACAGTGCTCTGGGGCAAAGACGTGATGCGTGAATGGATTGCAGATATCCATCAGGCGCTTGACCGGATCGCACTGTTCAAACCCCAGCTCATCGTTATCGACTGGCCTGACGAAGCCCCCATCTATCCCCTTATGCAGTCCATCCGCCAAAATGACTCTACGAAGGAATCAGGTATTGTGGTGGTCAGCAGGAACTTGACTGCCGCTGTCGAAAAAAAGCTCATCAAAGCAGGCGCTAACCTTATCCTGCCGGTGCCTTTTAATTCCGGCCTGTGGAACAACCGCCTGGATCAATTGCTTAACGTGACTCCGCGTTTTAACACCCGGGTCAGTGTCACGTTCGCCCTCTGGTCGATCAATCTCTCCCAGGACAAAGCCGAGTTTCAGGGCACGGCGCTGAACCTTTCTTTCAGCGGCATGCTTATCAAAACCCGCATGCATCTTGATGTGGGTTCAAAGCTTGACATCCGGTTCACGCTTCCCGGTCAGGACGGCCAGTTGAATGTTGTCGGCCAGATCATGTGGAGCATGCAGGCCTCGGCCAATGTCTATAACAGCGGCATCCAGTTTATCGTCATGCGCTATAACGCCCGCGAACGCATCATGGCGTTTATCGAAGCAAATCAGCCGGGAATCCCTTCAGGCATGGCCGGCTCTGCGGGTATGGGTGAGCAGGAGGAGAAAGCTGAGTGGGAACGGGAGCTGCGCATCAGCGAGGCCCGGAAGATGAGCCTTCTGGATGCCTCAAACGATGCCATCGTATCGGTTGATTCCGAGGGATACATCCTGGAGTTCAACACCGCTGCCGAATCGATCTTCGGGTTTCAGCGCTCGGAAGTTTTCGGGAAACTGCTTGGTGATACCCTTGTGCCGGCCTCGCAGAGAGAGAACCTGCACAGCAGGTTCCGCTGGCTTATCACGGAGAAGGCCGACCTCTTCGAGACGCTCAAATTTACAGCCACCGGCCTGCGCAGCGACGGCACCGAATTTCCGGCTGAGATCAGCATGACGCCCATGATGGTCAAGGGCAAAATGCTGTTCTCTTTTTTTCTCCGCGATGTCAGCGCCTTGCGGCAGGCTGTCGAGCAGCGGCAGCAGCTGGAGGTGCAGCTTCAGCAGTCGCAGAAACTTGAGGCTGTGGGAACCCTTGCCGGCGGCATAGCCCATGATTTTAATAATGTTCTTGCGGCAATCATGGGGTATGCGGAACTGTCCCTTGATGTGATCCCCAAAGGAGCTCCGGCAAGGAAGCACCTTGAGAAGATATTGAAATCGACCATGCGAGCGCGGGATCTGGTCCGGCAGATCCTTTCCTTCAGCCGCAAAGGCCTGGAAAAGCGTGAGCCTGTGCAGGTTAGCTCCATTGTCAAGGAATTAGTAAAACTGCTCAGGGCGACGCTGCCTGCAACCATTGAAATACGGCAGCATATAAATGATGAGACATGCATGGTCCATTCAACCCCCACGCACATTTATCAGATGTTGATGAATTTGTGCACCAATGCGGCCCATGCAATGAGCGAAACCGGCGGCGTGCTTGAGATTTCCCTGGATTCTGTTTTTCTTGATGAGCATCTGGCCGCAGATTATCCCGATTTAAACCACGGGGAATATCTGAAACTGGCTGTGCGGGATACGGGCACCGGGATTGCTCCGGAAAACATCCCCCGTATTTTTGAGCCGTTTTTTACGACAAAGGAGGCGGGCAAGGGAACGGGCATGGGGCTTGCGGCCGTGCACGGCATCATTAAAAGTCATGGCGGAGAAATACTTGTTGAAAGTAAGCTTGGGAAAGGCAGCACCTTTCATGTGCTGCTGCCGCGGATAGAGGCAGAGGCAGTGAAAAGTTCCAGCGAAGAAAAGCCTGTGCCAACCGGCAAAGAGCGGATACTGCTTGTGGATGATGAAAAAATACTGGTCGAACTGTGGCGGGAGCAGCTTGAGGCCCTGGGGTATACGGTAGTAGCAAAGCACAACGGCCGTGACGCGCTGAAAGCTTTTCAGGAAGAGCCCGACAGCTTTGATCTTGTCATAACTGATTTGACCATGCCGCATATGACCGGTGATATGCTGGCCAAAAAGATTCTCGATATCAGGCCGGCTATGCCCATCATCATGTGCACCGGCTTCATAGAAAAGATATCAGAAGCAAAGGTGAAGGAGCTGGGGATCAAGGCCCTTGTCATGAAACCGATGCCTCTTAAAGAAATCGCAAAAATAATCCGCACTGTTTTAAAAGGCGCCGTGCGTAAAGAATCCCCCGTGCTCAAGCATAAAAAAAAGTGATTTTTTTATCCCTCTGCCTGCCTATCGAGTTCCTGCAATAAGCAGAGGGCTTGAAATCCGCTATTCAAGCTTGAAAAATAATCTATTGTTTTTTTGTAACTACTCAGGTAGCGAGGGCTCAGGGTTCAGAATTCAGGAAAGAACTATGGGAGCGTACACGAGGTTGGAGAATTTGGCCGCCTATCGGATGCTTTGCCGTTTGCAAATTGAAACAGACAAAGGCACCCATGGTTGGCCAGCCAAAGTGAAGTACGAGTTAGAGTTCTCCTCCGACCGCGCTATCCGCGAGTATTGCGAAAAGATATGGCGCGTGCAAGTCTGTTGAAGAACATATGCTGTAGGCTTAATGGCGTAGCTGAATAGCTGCTTTACTGGGGCTTTTTCTGTCATTTCGACCGGAGGGGGAAATCTTGAGCTGATGTAAAATAAAGGTGTTAAGATTTCTCACATTCGTTCGAAATGGCAATGCGGTTACACTATCTTGAAAAAATTTTCTAACCCATTATAAAAGGGAGAACTTATGCCGGTTGCCGATTACAAAACATATTGTGCCATGCTCGACCGGGCCAGGGATAAGCACTTTGCCTATCCCGCTATTAATGTTGCATCCCTTGCAGCAGCCAATGCGGTGTTGCGGGGCCTTGCCGAAACCAAAAGTGACGGCATCATTCAGGTCTCGACGGGCGGCGCCGCCTTTGTTTCAGGAGCTCTGGTGAAGGACATGGCGCTGGGGGCCATCTCCATTGCCGAGCATGTACACCGTGTGGCAAGCCGCTACTCCGTCTATGTGGCCCTGCATACCGACCACTGCCAGGCTGACAAGCTCGACAGCTTTGTGCTGCCCCTGGTGGCCGAGACCGAGCGCCGACGTGCAGCCGGGCTTCCGAACCTGTTCAGCAGCCACATGTTTGACGGCAGCGCCCTGCCGCTGAAGGACAACCTCGACATTGCCGTAAAGCTGCTTGAGCGTTTTCAAAAAAGCGAGCTCATCCTTGAAATCGAAGCGGGCGTTGTGGGCGGGGAAGAGGACGGGGTGAAGGGCGAGTCAGGCGCCAAGCTCTACACCACGCCCGAGGATACGCTTGAGGTCGCCCGGCGTCTGAACGCTGTTGCCGGTGGTCGCTATATGCTTGCAGCCACGTTTGGCAATGTGCATGGTGTATACAAGCCGGGTAATGTAAAGCTCAAGCCGGAAATACTCAGAGACTGCCAGGCAGCTGTTGAGAAGGCTTATGGCAAAGCCGCAAGGTTTGACCTTGTGTTCCATGGTGGATCAGGGTCCGAGCTTGTTGACATCCACGAAGCGCTTGACTACAGCGTGGTAAAAATGAATATTGATACCGATACGCAGTATGCCTTTACCCGGCCCATTGCCGATCACATGTTTAAAAATTATGACGGCGTGCTGAAAGTCGACGCCGATGTGGGCAATAAAAAGCACTATGATCCGAGGTCGTATCTGGCGGCTGCAGAGGCAGGCATGGCCGGGCGGGTTAGGCAGGCGGTAAGCGATCTGCGGGCTGCCGGCACAACCATGTTTAAATCCTAGATGAACAGAGCACGTCATCGGGGGCAAAATGGATTCGTCATACCGTCGAAAGCCGGCACCCGGTTTTTTTCGACTTTTAAAATAAGCTCTTAGAAAGGTAATTTCTCTATGGCTGCAACTGATCTAAATTTTGAAATAGCACGGCTTGGTGCATGCAACATCCATTCCCCTATGTCGGGCGTGCGGTTTGTCCGCGACGGCGAGCATGTGCTCTATCACAGCAGCATGAAGGAAATCGAGGGGTATCTGCAGTGCAATGCCGCGCCTCCGGGCATGGAGCTGGCCGGGCCGCGGGAAAAAATTTATTTCGACCCTTCCAGTCTTCGCTGCGGCATAGTTACCTGCGGGGGCCTGTGCCCGGGCTTAAACGATGTAATACGGGCCATTGTCATGAGCCTGCACTTTCACTATGGCGTGCGGCAGGTGTATGGCTTTCGCTTCGGCTATGAGGGCTTAAGCAGCAAGTATAACCATGAGCCCATGGAGCTAACGCCGGAAACGACAAGCCGCATTCACGAAACCGGCGGAACGATACTGGGCTCATCCCGCGGCAACCAGGATGTGGCTGATATGGTCGATACCCTTGAGCGCATGAATATCGGCATTCTGTTTGCTCTCGGCGGCGACGGCACGCTGCGGGGCGCAACGGCCATAAGCCGGGAGGCGCAGCGGCGGGGGCTGAAGCTCAGCGTCATCGGCATCCCCAAGACCATCGACAATGATATCTCGTATGTTCAGAAGTCTTTCGGCTTTGAAACAGCGGTTTCCGAGGCAAAGCGCGCCACCTATGCCGCGCACAGTGAAGCAACCGGCGCGCGCAACGGCATAGGCCTGGTGAAGCTCATGGGCCGCGATTCCGGCTTCATTGCCGCCTATTCAGTGCTTGTCGACAGCCAGGTTAATTTCTGCCTCGTGCCGGAAGTAGCGTTCACGCTCACGGGGTTTCTCGAGGCCCTTGAAAAGCGACTTCGGCACCGGGGCCATGCCGTGATTGTGGTTGCCGAAGGCGCCGGGCAGGACCTGATGCCGCAGACCGGCGAGCGGGATGCCTCGGGCAATGTCAAATACGGCGATATCGGGTTTTTTCTACGGGACGCAATAAAGGACCATTGCAAAAAACAGGGTGTTGATATCAGCCTGAAATATATCGACCCGAGCTATATTATTCGAAGCCTTCAGGCAAATCCCCATGACTCGGCATTCTGCCTGCTGCTCGGGCACAGCGCCGTGCATGCGGGCATGGCGGGCCGCACGGATATGGTTGTCAGCAACTGGAACCAGCAGTTTACCCATGTGCCCATAGAGCTTGCCGTGTCGGCGCGCAAAAAGATCGACCCCCACGGCTGGTTCTGGAGCAGCGTTCTTCAAACAACCGGCCAGCCTGCGGATATGAGGTGAGATATTTTGTAGGGGCGGTTCGCGAACAGCCCCTACAGCTGTATGACCCGGCATGGGGCAGTCGGTAGGTTGGGCAAAGCGAAGCGTGCCCAACAAATATTTAAACCAATGAAAGAAAGTTGGGCACACTTCGCTTTGCCCAACCTACGGAGAAACATAAACCCCATTCAATAAATACAAACACAACCTACACCATGCACGATAGGGTGACAGCATGACAAAACTTCCGGCAAACAAAACCAAGATCGTCTGTACCATCGGCCCGGCTTCTGAACCTCCCGAGGTTATGCAGTCGGTAGGTTGGGCAAAGCGAAGCGTGCCCAACAAATATTAAACCAATGAAAGAAAGTTGGGCACACTTCGTTTTGCCCAACCTACGGAGAAACATAAACCCCATTCAATAAAAACAAAAACAACCTACACCATGCACGATAGGGTGACAGCCGGTAGGGTGGACTTGCGAAGCACGTCCACCAGATGTACTGAATTTGGTGGACACACTTCGTGAGTCCACCCTACGCTTTTAAGAAAGATTTCGGGCAAGCCGGAATGGCGCAGGGATTATAATTAATGTAAGGGGAGTTCGCGAACTCCCCTTACGGAAAAACATTACCGCAAACAAAAACAAACCACACAATGCACGATAGGACGACAGCATGACAAAACTTCCGGTAAACAAAACCAAGATCGTCTGTACCATCGGCCCGGCTTCTGAATCTCCCGAGGTTATGCAGCAGATGCTGCAGGCGGGCATGAGCGTGGCGCGCCTGAATTTTTCCCATGGCGATTTTTCAGGCCATGCAAAGGTTATTGCAAATCTGCGGGCTGCTGCAAAGGCTGCCGGCAGGCGTATAGCCATCATGGCCGACCTGCCGGGGCCCAAGATGCGCATCGGTACGATCAAGGATGAGCCTGTTGACCTTATACCCGGCGCATCATTTACCCTGACAACCGAGGATATAGTCGGCGATGCCGCCAAGGTCTCGGTATCATTCACCCGCCTGCCCCAGGCTGTGAAGGCTGGTGACACATTATTTCTCAACGATGGCCTGATACAGCTTGAGGTTGAGAGCGCAGGAAAAAGTGATGTGACCTGCCGCGTTGTTGTGGGCGGCGAGCTGCGCTCGCGCAAAGGGCTTAATCTGCCGGGCATTGATCTTGGCATCAGCGCCTTCACCGAGCGCGACCACGAGT
>Ga0114951_10006522_pt1 | contig 10285 bp, 6 predicted proteins | sample AM7aDNAmetaG_FD_88677 | JGI IMG/M metagenome (GOLD analysis project Ga0114951, IMG submission 88677) | Freshwater microbial communities from Finland to study Microbial Dark Matter (Phase II) - AM7a DNA metaG | ecosystem: Environmental > Aquatic > Freshwater > Lake | place: Finland: Lake Alinen...
AATGGCTATGCCGGATGCCATGGTAATACTTTTAAATACGGGATGTAATGTGTCGGTCAATACAATACTGTTCCAGACTCCGTTCAGCGCTTTGAATATTAATATTGTATACAACCAGGTAAGGCCAAGTCCGATGATGGTTCCGACAAGTGCAACCAGGCTGTTTTCCCAAAGATATATTCGAAGAATCTTCCGTTCGGGCCAACCAATGGCCCGCAAAGTGCCAGTCTGGGCCAGACGACTTTCGAGGCCCAGCCTGATAAGAAGGACGACGAGAATGATTCCGCCGGCGATGAGAAAAAAGCTTAACCCCAGAAACAGCCCGCTGAAATCTACTCCACTGGCCGCAGCAGCCAAGCCTTCCTTATAAGATTCGTGGAACTGAATTCCCGTGTCAGAAGGCCGAAGACGGCTCAAAATGTATGATTCAATATCGGCTTGATTTGAGGAAGCAGCAAAACGAACCTGTGTATATTTCCCAAATCGGTTTTGCCACAATTCCGCAGCTGCTTCGGAATTGATAAGTGCTTTAGGGGTTCCTCTGAAAAGTTTCCAGTATTTCTCATCCTTGTCGCGGATTTTCCCCAGATCAATGGGAATGCTGGTCTCCCAATCGCGACAATTGCCGGCATCGGATAATCCGGGGATCTCGGGCATGAGCAAACGATCGCAACGCGGATCGTCCATCGATAATATTCCGGAAATCAGGAACCGGGCTTTTTCAACGGTAAGATTGCGCAAGGGTCCCACCATGAAATAGCTGATCGAAATGGAATCACCTTTTTTTGCCCCAAGATCATCGGCAAGCCACTGATTGACCATGATTTCTCCGGGTTTAATCTGGCTGGATGGTAAGGTTGATACAAATGAGTAAGGGGTGGTTTGGTTTCCGTCACGAAATTCATTAACAAAATAGCTGAAATACAATGTTTTATCAGCTGGATAAGATTCAATAGCTTTCATGGCTGGCTGATCGAAAAATACCCGTGGAGTCCTGAGAATCCATTTGCCGGTAGTCGAATGTTTTTCCAGATATAATCCGGCATCGCGCAGGGTCCGAACTTCGGACAGCGCCTTTTCGGCTTGCATACTGGTTACCTTACCATTTCCCGACAGAAGGATCAGGTTGGACAAACCATTCATTCCGCAAAGTTTCTGCAGGTATTTTTTGCTGAGAAATACATTGAACGGAGCTGCCTGCGTAGTTTGCAAATGAAAGCGGCCGACCTGATTAGTCGTTGCTATGGCTTTGATAGTCAGGGTAGCAGAAACGATATTTTCTTCATTGGATACAAAGGGGGCATCGATAGGCACTGGTCCGGGTTTATTTATCCGGATAAGAATTTCATCGCCTTCCTTAACATCCAGTCGCGACGCAAGATTATCGTTGATAACGGCTTCATCTGCTTCCAGTGGAGAAGTGAAGGTGTTTGGACCGGTAACCTCTCGGAAAGATCGATCAATGCCGTACACATCTACTTTAGGTAACCTTATGGCTCCTCCACCGGATGCGGCTGATCCTTTGAGTTGCAGCACTGCAGTTGTTGGAATTCCCAGCTTGGCCGACATCCTGACCGATAAAGAATCGGTAAGGTAGCGGTCACCGGATGAAATCGAAAGATCTGCTTTTCCCAGGCGTAACCTAACCAGGTTCTGAAGTCCTGACCGCACAGAATCACCGGTCACTAAAGCTCCGGTAATCACAGCCATGCCAATAGCCATCCCCAGCGCTACGATTAGGTTACGCCAGCGATAATGCCACAAGCTGCTTAGAATAAATCTAAATTTACTCAATTTGCTCTAAAAATTACCCCCCTAGCCCCCCTGAAACAGGGGGGAATGTGCTCCGCGGGAACGAAGCTGCCTATTCCCCTCCCGGTTTCAGGGAGAGGGCAGGGGGTGGGTATATCTTGGATCATAATGTCGAGATATCAACAGTTCTACTCATCCTGGATGCTATCTCCGCGGAGTGTGTTACCAGGATAATTGTCTTTCCGTCAATCTTGTTGATCTCAGTCAGCAAATCAATGAGTTTAAGTGCGTTTTCGCGATCCAGGGCACCGGTGGGTTCATCAGCAAGCAACAAGTCAGGATCATTGATAAGAGCCCTTGCAACTGCGGTTCGCTGGCATTCGCCTCCGGAAAGTGTTCCTGGATATTGGTTACGAACGTCCCAAAGGCCCATGCGTTTTATTAGTTCACTGGCCCTGTCGAGATAAAATTTCCTCTTCGATTTATCCGGTAAGGCCAGCGTAGGGACCAGGATATTTTCCATTAAAGTACATTGCGGCAATAAATGGTGAAGTTGAAAAACCAAGCCGATTGATCTGTTTCGATAGGTATCAAGCTCGGAACGAAACATAGATGCCAGATTTTTACCCTTAAATTCAACCAGTCCCTGATCCGGTTTGTCCAGTACAGCGATGAGATTCAGGAGGGTGGTTTTGCCTGATCCTGATGGTCCGGTAATCGCAATACTTGCGCCCTTCCCGACTGTCAGATTTATATCAGAGAGAACAACCCGGCGCGAAGAAGTGCCAGGTACGCCAAATTCTTTTCTCACCCCTTCCATTCGAAGGATGGTATCCATATCGCTCATGATTTTATATCGGATTCATAAACGGAAATCAATTCCCTGGCATGGGTGAAAATATCAAAATAGCGGTGAACCCCATCATGACCTGCCTTGCTCAATTCTGACAGCCGTACTGTGTCCGGTAATAATTTGGCAAGTGAATCAGCCAGTATTTCAGGTTGATTTGGCTCATAAGTTTCTCCTCCGCCCGACTTTCGGATAATCTCCGGAAAGGCGCCCAGCGCTGGCTGAACCACGGGTACACCTGAAGCCATTGATTCCAGAAGGTACAGGCCAAATGCTTCACCGATACGTACCGGAACAGATAACACTGAAACCTTTCTGAAAAATTCCTTACGTCCCTCTTCTTCAAAATTTGCCTGGAATTCAACCTCGTCATTTAATCCACAATCTGAAATTCTCTTCTTTAGCTTACCGATATAGTGCTTGTCTTCACCAGTCGATCCACCGGTTAAAATCAATTTGACATCCTGAAATCCGGGTCTGTCTTTAAGGCTGATAAAAGCCTCCACCAGGATATCCAATCCGTTTTCTGCACACATTCTGGAAATGAATCCAATATTTCTGGGCTTTTCTGATATTGGAATATATTCATAATCAGTAGGATCAATGCCGAGATAAATAGTTTTAATCTGTTCATCGGTCAAACTAATCCGCTCCTTCATCAGTTCGGAAAAATATTGGCTGACACCAATAAACCGGTCAATGGACTTGGCGTTTTCGTGCATCAGATCCCAAGCCTCCTGACGGAACTCGGGCTTCATAACGTCGATCCAAACATCCTCATCCTGAAGGGAGCAATATACCTTAACCCCCAGCCTCTCTTTTATCCGTGGGGCCAATCCGGACAATAAAGCATTCGAGAGATGCACAATGTCAGCCGGATAGTGTTCCTTAATCCAATCGATCATCCGATCGAGTTCTTCATGCTGGCGTCCGTGTTCGCCCTTAAGCATAGATATCGTCATCTCACTCAAACCCTTGGCGCTGGTAGACCCAGCCATACCGGCAGCAAACTTAAGCATCGGCTTGGAATTCAATAGATTGTCAAACCATGCTGGCGCTTTCTCAAAAATGGGATATAACTGTTTGAGATATATGCTTATAGCACCGTAAAATACTGGAATTTCCTGCAGATCATCGTGAGAAAACAGCGGTAGATACATCGGTACCTTTACCACCTCATGCCCCATTTTTCGCAAAGCAACAACATATTTGCTGTCGCGCAGGCAGTTGCCACAGTAAAAACTGCCGCCTGAACCGGGAATAATATGTATGATCCTCATAACTTCAATGTGCTAATCTGCCAATTTAAAAAATTTTCTTCCCGAAACCCGATACCTGATACCTGATACCTGATACCTTTTTACAACCTGTATTCAAAACTTAATAACAGCCTGTGCGTCGGTTTGTTCGTTTTTTCTTCAGGATAGAATCCCTGATAATTTATACAAACATTGATCCCTTTGATGGGGTTTACCAGAAATCCAGTGATCAGGGCGCTTCCACTGGTAGGAAATAGGGTTGGGTTATTTTTCTTAATGACAGAAATCTGGTCACAGCGCACCAGGAATTTCAGGCTTTTGTAAAGGGTTACTACTCCGAAAATGGTTTCGCCATAGGATTTTGCACCTGAGATGCACAAAAAGCCATCGACATAAATGAATTCTGCACCCACCCGAAATCTATCACCCACCCGATAGCCGGCATAGGCATTAAACAGATTTTCTTTGGCTGTAAATCCGGTTTCACCTGATGATTTCAAATGATAAAAAATTCGGGTTTCCCAGTTTTCATCAGGATTGAATGTCAATCCGCCAGCAAGTTTAATTTTTCCGAAATTATCCTGATCGATTCTCGGACCTTCGCCATTCGTAACAGCAGCATCAATAGTCAGCCGCTTACTGATTTTATAATAGGCTGCAACCCCGACATCGGTGCTGGGTATGATATAATACCGATCCTGGAATGTTTCTGCTACAAAACGATATCCCCAGAATGTTTCGAAAGGGATATAGTTATTCTGATTAATGACACCGCCTTCAATCGCCAAACGATTATTGGGCGTCCATCGCAGGTTGGCTACTTTAACGTACATGGTATTCATCGACCCGGTGAGCCTGGTGCGGTCGATCAACACCTTACCCGACCAATGCTTGTCATAATCATAATTAAATCCGAAGAGGGTCCGGCCGATCCAAAAAGAATAATCTTTTGATACTCCTGCAGATGGATTATATTCTGCATTGGCAAAGAAATGTACGATCGGCTTGAGTTTAGCATACTCAAATCCCTTTACCTTTGTCGTATCCTGAGCTTGAGATAAACTACCCAGCACTATCAAAATAAACCCGATCCCCACAATTTTCTTTAACATATATTAAGTGTCAATGTGCCAATTCTCTTAGGTCTTCCGTCTCCCGGTCTTTCTTTCGTCTGTCGTTACTTCCCGTAACATCTAACCGTCCCATCCTGCCCGCACAAATATATCTTACCCTGGTATACCGCCGGATTGCTAAAAACAGGTGTACCTGTTTCGTAGGTCCAGACCAGGGTGCCATCATTTAATTTTAGTAAAACAAGATCGCCGCGCATGTTCGCAACTAAAACCTTATCCTGACAAACCAGGGGTGAGGCATCAACTTTTTCACCGGTATTGTACTTCCACAGCAATTTGCCATCTGTTTTACTGAAACAATAAACTTGCTTATCGCGACTTCCTGTAATCACCCGGTCCCCTGAGATAGCTCCGGAAGCTACAAATGGTAACTGGGTCTTTTCATTTTTATACTTCCAGCTGATTTTTTTCTCCTTGATGCTCACACAGGTAAAACCTCCATCGTAATCGCCAACATAAGATAACCCGTCTGATGTTGGTGTGGATCCGGGAACGTACGTTGATACATCAATTTTGGCTGAAGCTTTGCCGGTAGCGATATCCACAATATGTAAATATCCGTCGCAGCCTCCGAAAATTGCATTTCCATCGACACAGCTTGTGGCGCCATTAATGAAATTATCGGATTCGTATTTCCAAACAACTTTACCTGTTGCAGCATCAACACAATGCAGGTTGTAGTCGTAACTGCCTACCAGAATGCGGGTTGAATTGCCTGATTTCCACCAGTTGGCTGATCCGCTAATCTGGCCTTCAGTGGCATATCTCCATTTTTCTTTACCATCTTTCAGGTTCAGAGCAAACAATATTCCAGTAAGGTTTCCAACATAAACCGTATTGTCGAGGATGAGTGCCGGTGCTTCGATTCCGTTTCCTGTAGCAAACTTCCACAGCAATTTTCCGTTCAGGTCCAGAGCATAGACCGATCCGTCCATACCTCCGGCGACCACAATGTTACCGCTCACTACCGGCGATGCCTTCATTTCATCGGCCGCTTTAAATGACCAGAGCTGCTTGATTTTCGCAGGAAGGTTTTCATGTACCTCACCTGTCAACGCCTGATTCCCGCGGGAAATAGCAGGATTTTGCCCTCCCGCGGAGCCCTTTTCTGTCATCCCGACGAAAGTCGGGAACGCATCCTTTACCACGACATTCAGCAGTAGCATCAATATCAATATCCCTCTCATTTTCTTCCTCCTTTCCTTGCCAGAGCTCCGGTGGGACATGCATCGGCTGCTTCCCCGGCGGTATGAGTCAAACCTTCCCTGATCGATTCGCTGAATGGCACCCCAATGACCACATCAAAACCGCGCCCGATAAAAGTGAGTCCGAACTCTTCCTGATGTTTTGCCGTTATCCTGACGCAAATACCGCATTTTATACATTTCTGAGGTTCATAAACAACTGTGTCATGCTGAAATTGCTTGGTAACGGGTTTGCGTTCAGGTCCCTGAAAACGTTTCTGATCGGCCTGATACTCATTTGAATAAATTCTGAGCAAACAATCATCAGCCTTACGGCATTCGCAGTGGAGGCATCTGGCGGCTTCGGCAACAACCTCTTCGGCTGTCATTCCGTGAGTGAATCCATTGGCCGGTTCGATGCGATCGCCCGGAACTGATTCTTTGAGGTATTCAAGGGCTTCGGATTCCTGAAGCTTACCGAAACGTGAATTGAACATTTTTGGTTCGCCAATTATTGGCTGTCCCGATAACTTCTGCCTGGTTTCCCAGGCGGCTTCCTTACCAAATGCCGAAGCCTTGATCGCCATTTTCAAGGGCTTCTCCAAAGGATAAACTACGGCATCAAATTCTTTTTCCAGCTCCTTAACCCGCTCCGGATCAATTTCGGCATTCATCTGGAAAATGACTCCTGACTGTTTTATTCGTTCAATTTCCAGATCGAGCACTTCTTCTGGAAGCAAATTTCTGGGAACTGAATAGCGCAGGGCGCCTCCGGGTAAAGGATTCCTATCGAAAATCGTGCATTGATAGCCAAAAGATTGCAGGTACCACGCCGCTGAAAGACCATGAGGGCCGGAACCGATGACAGCAACGCGTGACCCTCGAAGAGTTGTCATCGCCGCGGAAGCGGGGACCCCGTCGCTGAATGCGAAATTACCCATGGGTTTAGCTTTTTGCTGATGGATGAAGTCCCCCGCATACATCTTTAGAAAACATATCGAAACTGCCTCATCCACCGAATTTCTCCTGCATGCGCCTTCGCAGGGAGCCGGACAAATACGGCCAAGAATGGATGGGAGAGCTATATCCTGAATAACAACATTATAGGCATCTTCAAACCTGCTTTGCGCCAATAAATGATTCATCCTCGGGATATCCATATGCGCTGGACAGCTGATTTGACAGGGAGCATCACAATCTCCCACATGATCGCTCAGGAGCAGGTCGAGTGCTGTTTTGCGGGCTTCACGGATCTCCTCATCCAGGGTGATGATCTCCATTCCCGGAGTGGCCTTTACCGTGCAGGAGGTGAACATTTTGCCATTTTTCGCATCTTTTACCATACAGATCATGCAAGAGGCAAAATGTGGAAGGTCGCCATTATGACACATCGATGGAACCTGAATATCCAGTTGCCGTGCAGCTTCCATCACCGTTGTTCCGGATTCCACACTCAATTTTATCCCGTCGATATGGAGTTCAATCATTTTGATAATTATCTCTTTATTACGGCATCTGTCGGGCAAACCAGCCGGCAGGTATCGCATTTAATACACTTTTCCTGTATAATATCGTGCTGCTCATGCGGTCTGAACTCGATGGCATCCACCGGACATTTCTGGGCACACAAAGTACAGCCGATACACTTGTCGTTGATTGTATAGGTGATCAGGTCCATGCACTTGCCGGTGGGACAATGGCCTGTAACATGAGCTTCATATTCTTCCCTGAAATAATGGAGGGTGGTGAGAATCGGGTTGGGCGCCGTTTGGCCCAGACCACAAAGACTCCCCTTTTTTGTCCATCCGGCAAGTTTTTCCAGCTCATCCAGGTCTGCAGCCTTGCCCTTGCCTGTGCACAGACGATCGAGAATATCGAGCATCCGTCGGGTGCCGATACGGCAGAAAGTGCATTTTCCGCATGACTCTTTTTGAGTGAATGAGAGAAAATAACGGGCCATATCAACCATGCAGTCAGTCTCATCCAGGACCACCAGGCCACCGGATCCCATCATGGCTCCAAGCTCAGCCATCGATTCATAGTCAATCGGTGTATCAGCAAGTGATTCAGGCAGACAGCCACCTGATGGACCACCAATCTGTATCGCCTTAAATTTTTTTCCGTTAGCAATGCCTCCGCCGATATCCTCAACAATTTTCCGGATGGTTATACCCATGGGAACTTCAATAAGCCCTCCACGGTTAATTTTTCCGGCCAGTGCAAAAACCTTAGTTCCCTTGCTTTTTGCTGTTCCCAGACTATGGAAAGCTGATGCTCCGTGGCGGATAATCCAGGAAATCAGCGCGAAAGTCTCGGTATTGTTGACCAGCGTGGGTGCATCCCATAATCCTTCCACAGCGGGGTAGGGCGGGCGCTGTGTAGGAAATCCCCGTTTCCCCTCGATGGAGGCTATCAGGGCAGTCTCCTCACCACAAACAAATGCTCCGGCACCTTCGTATAGATTTACCTCGAATGACCATCCGCTGCCCAGAATATTGGGTCCGATAATTCCTTCATCCCGGCAAAATTGCAGGGCCGCAGTCATCCGTTTCACCGCAAGCGGATATTCGGCGCGTATATAGAAATAGCCTTTTGTTGCGCCAACAGCATAAGCGGCGATGAGCATTCCTTCAATCACCCGGTATGGGTAGGATTCGAGGAGCATCCTGTCCATAAAGGCACCCGGATCCCCCTCATCGCCATTGCAAATAACATATTTCACTTGGGCTTTCTGACTGGCAACCATCTCCCATTTTTTACCGGTCGGAAATCCGGCACCTCCGCGACCGCGGACGCCGCTGTCGAGTACCTCACGGGTAACCTCATCTGGAGACATCCCGGTGAGGCATTTCTGCAAGGCAGTAAACCCTTCGCGGCTCTTGTATTCATTGATGTCAAGAGGATTGATTATTCCCCTGAATTCAGTTGCCAAAGGAACCTGCCGGCCAAGAAATGAGGTGATATGCCTTTCCCTGACATCCGACGTATATCGCTCTACTCCTTCCCAACGGCTGTCGTCCTGAATATTTTCGATCAGGGTTTGTGCCCTGACACTTAATCTTTTTAATAGAGTTGGTGGATTGAAATGCTTTTCGATCAGCGACTTTACATCCTTCGGATCAACATGGGTATATAAAACCGGCACTCCATTGGCCGGAACAATTTCCATCAGGGGTACCTGGTGGCACATGCCCACACAACCCACTGATTTTAAATTTATCTGCAGTCCGTTATTACTCACCGTTTCTTCCACCGCTTCGCGGATAGACTCACTACCGCTGGCTACGCAGCACGATCCCAGGCCAATTCTGATCTCCCCTTCAATCTTTTCACCTTCTGTATTTCTTATTTTACTTTTTGCCTTCTTGCCCTTCTGCCCCAGAAAATCCGTAAGGATTTTCCCTGCCTTATCCGGCGCTACATGCCCATAGGTCACTCCATCAATCTGAACTACAGGAGCCAAAGTACAGCATCCCAGGCAACTGACTTTCTCCAGCGTAAACAGGCCACTGGCATCAGTTTCTTCGTCGCCGGTAAGTTTTAGTTCACGGTGAAGGGCATCAAAAATCAGGGAGGCACCTTTAACGTGACAGGCGGTACCAACGCATACGCGAATCATATGTTTGCCGACCGGCTTTAACCGGAACTGCGAATAGAAGCTGGCCACCCCCATGATTTGTTCGGGGGTGATGGTGGTTTTTTTGCAAACCTCCCGCAATGCCTCCTCCGGAAGATAATTGTATTTCTTCTGTATAGCCTGCAGAATAGGAATAACCGCTTCCCTTTCAGTACCGGTCTCCAATAATATTGTAGCTATTTCCTCTTTAATCTTCATGCTTTTGAATAATCCCTACCTCCGGTTAAAACCGAAGGCTATTGATATCAGTTTTCAATCATCACACCAACTCCTCAGCTCCTCAACTTCTAACCTATTTTCCTATACCGTAAAGGTATTTCTCCCCTTTGAGATAAATCATTCCATCAGCAAATGCAGGCGTGACTACCGATTTTTCTCCCAAAGCCGGATCTCCCAGACTGGTTAATTTACGATCGACCTTGAAAATGTGCATGGCCCCGTTTCGTTCCATTACATATACTTTGCCATCG
>Ga0114951_10006523_pt1 | contig 10285 bp, 12 predicted proteins | sample AM7aDNAmetaG_FD_88677 | JGI IMG/M metagenome (GOLD analysis project Ga0114951, IMG submission 88677) | Freshwater microbial communities from Finland to study Microbial Dark Matter (Phase II) - AM7a DNA metaG | ecosystem: Environmental > Aquatic > Freshwater > Lake | place: Finland: Lake Alinen...
CATCCTGAAGTCGCTGGCAACATTAAGTCTGTTAATTGAATACTCGTGAGATCTAAACTATTTGCGTATGTGGCAAACGTATAGCGTAGAGGACGACTTCCCATTACAATGAAGGAATATAAAAATACCGCTCATCGTCCGTCTGCGCATAGAACCATAGACTAAACTTTATGAAAAAGTTTTCGGGGTTCTGAACCTTGTAGATGGACTTGCCGTCGTTTTGAGTAATAATAAAGGGTATATCAAAGTTGTTTAGAATATTCTTGTTTATTTGGTACATGGAACAATTGCGGTTATTGACTGGATCTCTGTGCGATACTGTATAGTTGGGACCCACGGGGAGGGAAGCGAGGCTTTGCGAATAGCTATTCGTGGAAGTGTCGTATGTGCGGGCGCTCGTGAAGAGCGGGCTTTCTATGTTGATATTTAGGACAGAGTTGTTAATCGCGGGAACGGGCGTGAAACTTTGAATATTCATACGAGTATTACAATCTTGCGTAGTAATTTCACGCATGTAATAGTTTTCCAGACTCACGAAAGAACTCGGGAGTATGTCGCCCGCGGGAGAAACGTATTCAAAGGTTCCATCGCTGTATTGGTTAATTTGAATCTGGTTCCCTTGTGAGATGGGAGCGAGGTAAGTGGCTATTTCTGGAAAAGTGACATAACAATTGTGAAGCTTTAAAATAAATAAAGCTCCCAAAAAGAAAGAGTTGCTTATGGGAAGAGCGACATGATGAATATCCTGAAAGCCACACGTTATTCTAATAGTGTATTGGTCAATAACCTCCTGGATCTTGTAATATGCGTAATAGTTATTTTGCCCCTCGAGAGTTATGTATTCTCCGACCAGGAATATTTGTGAATTATGTAGATTTTGAAGTATAATACTTTGTGATGTGTCTTGGAGAGTCATTATACCTATCACGCCCCAGTTCTGTTCTTCATAAATAATACTTGTTTGGATAATCCATTCGGGAAAACCAGTCGATGCAGAGTTGATGGGAAAGGTTGTAAGACCACCAGTTATGTTCGGTTCATTCTGGCACGAATCAAACGTAAAGTAATCAAAAGTCCAGGTGAATCTGGAAGCGACATACCTATTTAGAGTTGAAAAGAACGATTGACTCGTCTGCTTTGTTTGAATAGATACGGATTCTGTAACAGAATTTCCAGATGTTGTTAATACCCCATTGAACAAGTTTTCAACCTTGATGAGACCTTGATCGACGACGACTGTTGTCGAGGGCAAGAGCTGCGTCTGGCTAAGACTCACGGCTCCTCCAGAAGTTATGACCCAGTCAATCTCTTCGTATATGACTTGCTCAAAACTCGGCGAGACTGAGTCGTTCATGAAACAGCACTCGACCCCGACCATGCACTCGTCGGGCAGAAGCTCCATGAGACCCGTGCGGACACTAAACTGAGCAGAAGTCCCTGTAACATCGAGCCGTTGGGGAACGTGCTTTTGTATTTTCTTGTTATAGACTGATTCTCGCAAAGGGGCTTGCTCATACGGCTCAAAGTCTGAGCGTGTCTGATGGTTGCTCAGCATTTATAATACCTTTTATTTAAAATTCCAAAAAAGGATGTATTCGTTTGCGTATAGACAGAAGAGGAGACGTTGCTCGAATCCATTACTCTCATGATTTATTTAATTCCCATGGGAACAAGCGAATAGCGCTCATCATCGTTGAGCCCGTAAAAGACCAAGGTCATCTGAATATTCATATCAGGAGCACTTGTTGCGTAAGTAGTAATCTGCCAACCCTGACTATCAGTCAAATAGAATGGAATAGTCTGGTTATTAAGCATCTGCTTATTCACCACATAGCACCCCACCTGCTGTTGTAGAACTGACTGTGCCCAAGACACAAAAAAATTCTCATATTCTGTTCCAAGTGATCGGGTCAAACTGGTCGTCCCGACAACGGATGCGGCAGTAACAGTCGCCGCGGTTTGCGCATCACGTAGTGTATAAACACCCGCGCCTCCAGGGGTGCCCGAAACTTGAGCAATAATGACAGTAGCAGGAAAAATACCAGTTCCAGAAATTGTAGATCCTACCTGAATGAGGGGACCCGAAATTGTAGATCCAACAGTTAGGGCTGTTCCCACAACAGAGCCACTCACGGTGCTCGTGAGTGTTTGTCCAATAACAGTTTCAGTAGCGGGCGTATTGGTATAATACGTGCTATTATTCACGGGAACAGATGTAATAATGGAGGAATACTCACCGCCCCCACCGCTCCACGCTGGTATATATTGATTCGTGCTTGAAAATAGGGGACTCTGGATGTTAATAACCTCTTGTTGAATATTAATTGGAAGCTGATTATCACCAAGTATAATCTCGGCATACGAAAACTGCTCGCACGCAACATAACACATATCGGGTAGGTTCTGTAGGAGTTTTGCTGGAACATTAAATGCCAAAGGAACACCTGGACCATTATCTGCTGAAAATGGAGAGAGAGATCCTGGCAGAGAACCCGTCAAATCAGATCCCCCAACACGAATCACGAGCTTCTGGGGAGTATGCTTCTCGAAACGCTTCTGCTCCACGCCTGGGTTCATAGTCTGAGAATGGAACGCCTTCACTTCACGCGACGGAGTTTCCTTATTGTGAAACATTTATATTATGAGGGATTAAAAATTGATCGAAACGCTTGCGAAACTGAGAAGGGTGGGACGACTTGGGAAAGAGATCGACAAACAAAAAAGAGTGGGGTTCATCGGTCGCCTTTTCATACACCTTGAGGAAGGTTTCCTTATCAACCTCTCCTGACATTTCGCTCGCCATCTGGTCCAATTGTTTTTCATCTTTACACTTGAAGATGAGCATATTTGTCGCGTTGTTTCGAATGGCTCGGGAGATGCCTCCCGCCTTGCTCGAGTAATTTTGAATCAAAAAGAAGATTGAGACACCCAGAGACGGCTGGTCGTCTGGAAAGGAACCTATGTGCCGATGCTTAATAACCAGGTTGTCAATCTTGCGCGAGGACATGAGCTTGGACCCCTGAACATCGTCGCAGAGAACCGCCATAAATGGTCTCCGCCCGCCCCACTTGTGCTCGGGCTTTGGGAAATAGCCATTCCTGTAAAAGCGGAACAAGGACTCCTCCTCAAGATGACCCCCTGAATGGAGGTTTTTCATAAACTTGTTATACTCCTTCATATCCTGTTGATACTTGTACAGGTCATCACGTTCGCCCTCAACCTTTTTCACAATCTTATCAACGATAGAGGGGTCGTCAGTATTCTCATAAACATCGTCGTGGTCTATGGGGAGCATGGACATGAGAGACGAGTTCGAGTGAAAGGTTGGGCTAATAACAAAGACCCTGTCAAATTTAATATTCTTCATCAAGTTACTGATGGCGACGCTCTTGCCACCTCCTCTGGGAGCAACAGCCATGGTGACCATGTGCGCCTTGGGGAGCATCTCTGGTGTATCATACCCAAATGCGGTGCCATCTGGAACTTTGATTTTAAGATGCTTATCGGGAAACACTCTGGTTTCCATACTAATAAGTATAAACTTTTAATTTGGGGGGTAAAATATAACTCCGTGATTTGGAATTTTGTGACGTATATCAATACCGTGATGAAGTTTGATGAGGTGGAGCTGGTAGAGCCACCGCTGAGCGCTCGGAATGTCTGGGAAGCGTTTGAGGGGGTTTCCGTCGGCTTGGATGACTGCGATAGTATCCAAATCATCTGGAGTCCTCGGAGCGACCGTATGGATAGTAATCTTCCACCAGTCTTCAAATTCTTGCTCGTTCTTAAAGGTTGGAATTTCTGGAACTTTTTGAGCCGTATCGCCCGAAATAACCACGAGCTCTTCGTTGCCGACAGCCATATACTTAAGACAAAGTTTTAAACGACGGCGGCAGGTGAAAGGATGGGCATACCGACCGCCATAGTGTCCTCGAAGAGAGCCTGTTGGCGGATGGTTGAACCCACGGCACCAGTCTGGAGGCGCGGGAACTGAGGACGGGTCAGAGTGTCCCGAATGATTGGCTTTTGTCCAAAGCAATTGATGTTCCAGGCGCGCGCACTCATTCCACGCTTCACGCCACGATCGATGCCGTAGGCTGCTCCTGGGTTGAATGAGAGCTTGCTCATGGCGGTTGGGAAAAAGGCACCCTTCTTGTGGAACATAGGATTGTAGTCGGTGTTGTAAAGGGGGTTCCAAGCCTCGACTTGGTTGTAGTCAGCAAAGGACTGCGCTGGAGCCCGAGCGACATTTGGGGGAACCATATTTAGTAATGAGTTAGATAATAACCTGGACCTGGTTGTTCATCGCCACGCGCAGAATCGAGGTGAAGACCGAGAAGATGTAGGTCGTGTCACCCGTGCGGTTGTTGGTCTGGTTGAGGTAGAACACCGAGGAAGCCGAGCGAGTGTCCAGACCGAAGAGCTCACGGATGGAGTTGTCGCTGTACTTGTCGAGGTACTCGAGGGTGATGCCCATGGCGTAGCAGCCCGTGTAGAAGGTTGCGGGGCTGTTGATCGCCGTGCCCTCCTCCCAGTCCTCCTTGTCCAGCATCTCCTGGATGAAGGCGTAGGTACGCTGGGGAGCCACCTGCAGGTTGGGAATGAGCTGGTTGTTGATGAGGTACTGCCACTTGTTGGGGATGGAGGCAGAAGAAGCCAGAGAAGACTGGGTATAACCCTGCCAGTTACTATTGAGGGGAATACCAGACCACAGACTTGGATAAGAAGCAGTATCCGCAAAGAAAGTACCCTTATGGACCACACCCAGAGAGCCGTTGTATTTAGGTCCTAGACCCGCAGGCACATACACCTGCTGATCATATATGGTGTTAGTGAAACCCAGGTTGGGCTTGTTGATAGACCAGACCTGGCGCAGGTTCTGGGTATTCACGGAGAAACGGGTCGTTGTCTGTCCGCCGTTCTGGTTTCCCTGGACCACAGAGTAGTAGTTGGGGTAAGGGATCTCCAGAGTGTTGCCATCGGCGAGCTGAGACTGCATCTCAGAGTCCAGCCAACCGTTGTCCCAAGACATGGTGCGAATCTGGAACTCGATGTTGGTCAGCGTGTAATCAGCACTGGTCGTCTGGATGGCACCCGTAGCCCCTACTCCATACAACTGAGCCAGAGTCTGCCAAGGTGCCGTACTCACAATAACGTTCTGAGGCTGCTCAAGGTAAATACGGATCTCAACCTCACCCAGAGCCGCCAGCTGAATTGCCTTGGGCATAGCCTTGAAGAAACCCAAGAAATCACGGATAGTATTGGACTGGGTATTAGGAACGATGACCCCTGTTACTCCCGAGGCATTCGCGGGGACTGCGAGGAAAGAGAATGGGAAACCGCTGTAAATGGTGCTGGTATTCACAGTCCCGCCAGTCGCACCCGAGGTGACCGCAGACCACGTGCCCGTAACACCTGCGGTGTAGTTTAGAGTCATAAGATAAGAATTGTAAGCGCTATAATTTCCACCGTCGGAAACCTGGAAAACGGCAGGCTGAATATTTGTAATAGTAGGGAAAGTTGTACCAACAACACTTGCCTGGAAACCAAAGAAAGAAGCTGGAGGAGCATTAAAAGCAATTGCGCCAACTGGCATATCACTTGGGGCTGTCACCGTACAAAGTACGCTGAGATTGGTTGCACTTGTACCACAAACCCAGTTATAAGCAGTCACGGGGACTGTAGAATTTCCATTATTTGCACCAAAAGCAATAGATGGAACCACGTCATTCTCACCCTCGACCATATTGCGAGACACCTTGTGATCCAGGGTCTGATTCACATCCTTGAGCACCTGGAAGAGAGAGTTGTAGTTAGGCAGAGTCATGAGAGACACGCCAGCGACCACAATCTCGAGACGCTGGATGAGACCCTCCAGACCCTGGGGGAAAGAGTGGGCACAAAATCCACCCGTCCCAGCAGCGTCCCAGCCTTGACTTTTAGCACTAGTATCCAGGTTAGTATAGTTCGGGTACGAGGAGATGTAGTTGTTGAAGCTCATGCTGAAGGACGGCAGGGAGCAGGTCGCCAGGGGCAGACGGACTGAGATGAGACCGCCCGACTTGACGGTCTGGAGGTTGAGGGGGATAAGACGAAGAACGTTCGTAGAAATTGCTGCATCCTGGATCATACGATACAGCGAATACTTGAGAGAAGAAGGGATGATGAGACCTGAGGGCATCTGAACATCCATAGCGAGTTTAACTTATGCTGATATTAAATTTTTCTCAGAAGCCAGGGCAATCATCCGTTCAGCCTCATCTGGGTTAAGGAGTTCCATGGGATTAATTTCTGGGTAGTGGGTCCGAGCCTGGACCTCCGCAATCTCCTCGGGCGTGTTGTAAATCTCCACCTTGCCCTCGTGGATGATGGGCTCCTGGACGAACGTCGGTCTGGGCAACTTCTTAAAGTTGATCGCCGCCTTCTCCTCCTCGGACAGCTCGTACTTCTCGGGGTGCTTGAGGGCATCCTCGATAAACACGTGAAAGACGGAATCGTCAAGCTCGTCTGGGACTTTCCAGATAGATTTAAAGTGCTTAATACAGTCATCCATGGACTCAAACTCAGTCTTGTCAATACCAACAGCCATTTATAATGTCGGAGAAAATAAAGATGAAAGGACGACACGTCAGTTTTTGTTGCTCGAGCTATAAAAAACCCCAGTCAAACCGTGCTCACCCCCTGGAGATTGAGTCGTATAAGAAACAGCTTTCCGAGGCATATGCGACCCTCCACTTCCTGATGAAGAAACGTGTCGTTCATTCGACCCCTCAGACTGAGATGGAACTCGCACGGACGAACCAGCTCATCCAGAAGCTCCTGGATGTCCTGAAGCCAAACCAGGTGACCCCGAGCATCCCTCAAGAGAGAGCGACCCAGACTGAGGGGCTGAGGGAGCGCCCACCCATCAGCGAGTTTGATGCGACTGATGAAACCTCGACTGAGAGATCGAGCGTAAGTACCATGAGTTATATAGATGCAGGGCAAGATATTGCTTACTCATACCTGTACTTTCAGGACCCTGAACAGGACCTGGATGCCCTGGCTAAAAAGGTTGGTTCCATGAGCATACGGGAACTCGAGAGATATGCGGACCTGGCGATGAAGTCTGATTTTGAACCACAAATTAAGGAGATTAGTGCCAAAATCAAAGAGAAGGAACCTCAGTCATATGACGAACTTGTGAAAGATTTAAATATCCTTCTTACTTATAGATGAGCAGAGTCGTTGCCGAAAAGAACTGGTATGTTCAGTCAAACCAGAGAAACCCTGGTGATAATATTAACAACTTAACCTTTGATATTCCTGATAGACTCCTGCGCGTCCTTGAAAACCAGACGTTCAAAATTCGCCTTATATCCTTCAACACCGTCAATACCTTTTACAACATCTGGAACTTGCCCCAAAATATAGCCACCATCACATACAACGGAGTTTCGGTTCCTATTAAGCTTGTGACTGGGTTTTACACCACTATTGCTTCTATTAATACGGCAATCGCAGCCGCCATCAACACGGCTGGAGCCTTCCCCTCTACCCTGACTATCACGGCAAACACGGACGGCACGAATAGATGGACTTGGACTGGAGCCTCGGCGAATGATAAAATTTCAATTACATTTACAAATACGACGACAGCTTATGCTTTGTTTGGTTTTCCAGACAACTTTGGAAACCCATATGACATCTTTGAGACGCTTGTCGGTCCTGGGTTTAACATGCAGTATGACACCCCTTGTCCCGTCACGTACAATTACATTCAAAATATCAACTTGCGGATGAACCTCCCATCTCTCCAAAACTTGGAGTATGATTTCAACGATGGAAATATCAACTTTTCCCAGCTCTTTGCCAAGATTCCTATCAATGCGGACCCTTTCAAGAATATATGGTTTTTGCCCGCGGATACAGAGGATTATGTGTCAGTCTCCTTGTTCAAGGGGGTTTCAATTTTGAGTGTAAATTTCCAGATGACCGATGACCTCCAGAACCCTTTGCCCATGTTCTATGACTGGGAGGCGGTATTTAAGATTGAAATTCTGGAGGACTCCACACCAGAGACTATGACCTGGCAACAGGACATGAAGAAGATTATGGAGAATATGCTCATGCTAAACAATGATATAGAACATATCCTCATGGGAGAGCCACGGGAGCACGAGACCGATACGAGCAATTCTATTCTCAGTCAAATGGAGGAGACGATGACCCGTCTGGGAAATGCTTTCTACAACGGAGACACAAGCGTGTTTATGACAACAAGCGAATTAGGAGGAGATCGATCAATCGCGGATGAGACGAGGATTCTTGCGCAACATTTCGAACCGACTGGATGGATTGGAGTTCAAGTCGGTCTTATAGCAACCGACCTGGGGGCGGCGGGAATCATGCAGGGCGTGACAAATACGGTCAATGCCGTCAAGGATACGGTCGATGCCGTCAAGGATACGGTCGATGCCGTCAAGGATACGGTCGATGCCGTCAAGGATACGGCTGATGCTGTGAATAAAACGGCAGAATCGGTCAAGAGTGTCGCGGACTCGGTGAATAACGTAGTGAATGAATTGAAAAAGGTTGATGAGGAGGTTGTTGCGGTCGAAAACGATGTCAAGACGGTATGTGACACTATGACCGTGACGCTCGGTCAAATGAAGAGCGACACCCTGGTTATGAACGGGCTCCTGACCAGTCTTGACAACACAAGTTCGACAACTTCCAATACGCTCACGTCTATCGGTTCCACATTCATAGACACATCAAAGACTTGGGATGTTATTAGCTCAACCTTTACGGGCTTGTATTCGTACCTGACAAGCCACGAGGGCAAAATTACATATGACACAGAGATTTCCGAGCTTGATCGGTTCATGTCTGAGGCAGATCCTGTTCCAGATGTGGAACGGTGGGTCGAAACAACGGGTTCAGGAATCCACTTTGATCCCCAACGCTCGGATGTCTCAAGTTATAACGAAATGATTTCCAAGGCGAATACACTCCAGAGTAAGATTCACGATGGACAACTTGAAGCCTGGCTCGAGCGACACCCCGAACAGGGGAGTTCTTACAGGGCATCAGAGCCCACACCGAAGCAGACAGCCTCAAACCTTTCCGAGCCAGAGATATAAAATAAATGATAAGAATAATATGCCTTACAAGATTCTTCGTATCGGCAGGCGGTTTCGCGTCGTCAATAGTATGACTGGCAAGGTCCATGCAGAGCACACCACCAAGGCGAACGCCGAGGCTCAGGTGCGCCTCCTCAAGGGGCTCGAGCACCACACAATCAAGCCCCGTCATCCAAACAACATGGAACGCATGCGCTGATGCTGGATCCTGCGAATGTAGTCCTGTGCGTCAATACGAGACAGGACTGGCGCTGGCTTCTCCTCGATAGGAGCCTTCTTGGGCGGCTTGACCTTTTTTACATATTCAATCTCCTCCTCGGAAGAGTCCGAGACATAGACAATCTTTTTGGGCTTTTTGGGCTTTTCCCTGGGAGGCTCGGGCTCGGACTCGGGCTCGGGCTGCGGCTTGGGCTGGAGCTGCCTCTCCATCTTCTCGATGAGTTCCTTGTCCTTTTGGAACGAAATCTCCTTGAGCTCCTTCACCTTTTTCTTGACCTGAGATCGCTCAGCGCGAATTGCGTTGGCTTTCTCCCGTGCGAGCCTCAGGGTCTCCAGTTGCTCTGGCGTTTTTTGTGTCCTTTTATCAACCTTAATCGAAGTCTCCATTAAGACAATACAGATATTTTAATTTCTATATTTTTTTAATGCTGAAACTTTCTCAACTAGATCGCCTTGATAAGGTGCTTGCTGGCTGTCAGCCCCGCGGCGAGAATTGGGGCTCCAGCCATTTCGGCTACTGGAGCGAGGTGGTGGAGATGGGGTGCCACCGCCTTGACCCCCTTGTGGAACTCCTGGGCAACGTGGGCTGTGTGCGGGTATGCCTCCACGAATTTAAAGTGCTTATTGACGTGCTCCTCAGCCTCGTGGCGGCTGGGGAAATGCCGTCTGTAGTAATGGTGCCTTCCCTCGTGTCCATGGATGGAGATATGGTGGCGAGACCCTGGCATCTCATGGAAACCGATGTGGTGCTTGATGTGCTCATGGGTCGGGTGCTCTGGGTAATAGACGTGATGTTTCAAGTGGAACTTGGCATCGTGGGGATGGACTGACGTATCAGTCAGGTGATAGTGCCTCATTTATGTTAGTCAGAGAAAATCATCGTGCCTATATTCAAGACGTGATGTATCATGAGAGTGAAGCATCAGCCGAGCGAGTTCCGC
>Ga0114951_10006524_pt1 | contig 10284 bp, 12 predicted proteins | sample AM7aDNAmetaG_FD_88677 | JGI IMG/M metagenome (GOLD analysis project Ga0114951, IMG submission 88677) | Freshwater microbial communities from Finland to study Microbial Dark Matter (Phase II) - AM7a DNA metaG | ecosystem: Environmental > Aquatic > Freshwater > Lake | place: Finland: Lake Alinen...
ATATGATGGTAAATAGTTTTTATTGTTTTCGTCTAATTGTTTTTCGTCCCTTAATTTTGTATACCAACTTAAACCTTCATATCCAGTTATATCATCACGAAAACCAATTTCTCTTATTCTATTCATTTTTACAATTACACTTGCTTCCAGTGTATTTTTACACATTTCAATTTTATCTGGCATAGAAAAAAAACTTTTCTCTGGCTTCCAAGCATCTGTTCCTAATTCTTCAATTCCATCAACTGCTTGCTGTATGTGCCATGGTAAATACATATCATCATCATCCCATAATTGCCAATAATCACCACTGCAATGAGTTGTTGCATCTCTACATATTTGCCCTCTATTTTTATATGGTTCATCTGTTTTATAATTAATACCATTATTAACTATAATAATGGTATCATCTTCAAATCCCAATTTATAAGGATATTTTTCATCTGTATTAAAAATAATTAATTCTTTATTTTGATACGTTTGAGCTTTAAATTGTGATACTATTCTTCTAACACAATAAAATCTACGATATGTTGTGCATAAACATGATATTTTATTCATATATTTATAAATTTCCATTTAAATCCGTCTGCACTTCTATTACTATTTTTACAACATAATGATATGTTTCCTTGATTTATTCCTAATGTTCTACTTGCATCTCTTGCTGATTTAAAATAAGTTATAACACCAGTATTTTTATCTGTTCCTTGAATAGATTTTGATTTTAATATTTTATTTTTTTCAGAGGTATCTGGTCTTTTTGAGCCATACATAGGATTATTAATTCCAGACACTAAATGACCTTTACCATACATCGGATTATTTGATCCTTTTGATCTATCACTTTGTTTAATTCTATTCTCAACACTTTTGCTTGGATGATTTGGATCATTTTTTATAAATAAAGGACTTCCTAATCCTCCACCTTTTCCTTCTTCTATTGTCAAATTTGCAAAACTTTCATTTTTTACAATATCTAATATATTTGACCATAATATTGCATTTTCTACAAAATCTATATAGTTATCCGTTTCATATAAAATATATGTTTCAATATCACAAATCTTAAAATTATTAAATTTTAAATGATTTTTCCAATAAACACCACTACCAGAATATTTTTCAATGGTCAATCCATTTATTCTTTCTGTAAATTTTCCTAAATACATTAATCCAGTTGGACATTTTTTTATATAAAGTTTATATTTCATAATATTTTATTATTTACTATATATTAAAAATTTATTTGCGCCTTATATTGTGATAATATTCTTCTAACACAATAAAATCTTCTATATGTTGTGCAAACAAAACTAACTTTCTTCATAATTTATTCGTCTTTTTTCCAATCAATATAATTAATATTGCCGTTTTTGAAATTTGTAACATTTTCAGGTGACCAAGAATATAACGCTAAATGTTGAAAATATTTCTCAAACTCTGGAAATAAAAAATATAGAATATTATTCTTTTCACAATATTCTTTAGTTATTTCGTGATTTGTTTCATATTCTAAATTTAAATATTTCTTCACTATTAATCCTAACCAACTAGGTCCATACCAACCATTAACATCCAAATTTATTGATTCACAAATATATGAAATAATTTTACCTTCTTTACTGCAACCTATGACACCATTTGGCATAGTAAAATCATTTCCGCCATGATAACAAACAAACAATTCTGGTATTTCAATATTAATATCAAATTTCTTTAATGCTTTAAAATCAACATCTATATATAAGCCACCAAATTCTTTTATCAAAAAAATTCTTAATACATCTGCAACATGAGCATAATCACATTTTTTATAGAAATCATCTACACACTTTTTAATATTTTCTGGTAATTCTGGTAAATTTTTATCAGTCCATAATATATGTTTAAATGATGGATTTAATTTTTTTACTCTTTCAATAAAATATTTTTCTCTTTCAGGTAATTCATATGGTCCAACCCAAATTTGATGTATAATTCTTTCCATTTTGAATTTTTTAGTTATATATAAAACACAACTAGTTTAAAACAAAAAAAGCCTGTAAAACAGGCTTTTCTTTTATATTATTTGTTGTGATTATTCTTCTGGTACAATCAACCAGCCTATCAAATAGACAAGTACTGACATACCTCCAAGTATTGTTAATCCAGCAAATAATATTCTGATGATGGTTGGATCTACATTGAGCCATTCTCCTATTCCACCACATAACCCAGATATTTGACAATCTGTTCTTGATCTATATAATCTTCTCATTAGTCTAATGTATTAAATTCTTTTTCAATTTGTTGAACATAATTAATATATTCTTGAGTATATTTAATGGATTGATCTCTATTAATTCCTAAATTAATACAATATTCCTTAAATATTTCGGCAGGATTTGTTTTCATAATATACAATCTATTTGATAAATAAACTGCTTCTCTTATATCATGAGTAACCAAAATAAATGTAACATCAATTTTATCATTTTTGAATAATGCTAAAAGTACATTTTGTAATTCATTTCTATTCTTAATATCAAGTGCTGAAAATGGTTCATCAAGTAATAAAATTTTAGGATTTGCAATTAAACTTCTTGCGATAGCAACCCTTTGTAATTGACCACCTGATAATAATGGATATTTTGCCCATTTATTTTCGTGCCCAACTAATCCTACAATTTTAATTAATTCCTCAGCTTTATCAAATGCTTCTGTTTTATTAACACCATTTATTATAAGTGGTAATGAAACATTTTCAATTACAGACATCCAAGGAAAGCTTGAATATTGTTGAAAAATCATTGGGATTCTATCTGCATCTGTTTTCTTCTGTCCATAAAGTATAATATCACCAGATGTTGGTGTTTGTAAACCAGCAATATATCTTAACAATGTCGATTTACCACAACCTGATTTACCAAGAAGTGAAACAAATTGACCTTCAATTTTGATATCTTTGATATCAAAATTGAAGTTATCAAAGAGAACATTTTCAGATTTATTTGTTTTATAAACTTGACGAATATTTCTAAGATTTAAAACATCTAAATCCTCATACGGAGAGTCATTTGACGATGTTGGTGTTGTTGTGTTTGAAGAGAGTGCATTTTTTGCATCATCTACAATATCTGATAAATAACTCATATTATACTGTTTTTGTGGGTTTAACAAATAATTTACTACTGAATATTGATTTTCCTTTTATTTGAGAACTTTCAAAGTTGTATGGATAAAATATCTTTTCGGCTGTATTAAACATCACATCATTCAAATATCCAGCAACAATAATCCAAACCAATGTCGCAAAAACCATATCTGTTCTACTTTGTTTTGCAGATGTTGCAATTAACGCACCAACACCTAAGTCTTTGGCGATTAATTCTGCAACAATAATATATGTCCAAGATACAGCCACAATTATTTTAATGTCTTTAAATATTTTTGACATAACTGAAGGAAAATAAACATATCTAAAAGTTTGCCATTTACTTGCACCTAATGTCCAAATTGTTTGTCTGTGAACCATATCAGTTTCACCAACTCTTGATACAAAAATAGGAAGTAAATAAATGATAATACCAAAAGATAGAAAGTGAACTTTCATATCAAGAGCAATACCAAAGATACCAATAAAAATTCCAGTTACAGCAGTTAATGGTAAAAATCTGATAGCACCAACCCATTTAGAAAACATACCATTGAAAAATGGAAACAATCCAATCAAAAATCCAAGTGGAATTGCAATTGCAATCGCTTCTATATAACCATAGAAATTCAATTTAATTGAGTACCAAAGATTTCCAGCAAGGTTGTAATCCTTGAACAATTCAATCATTGCTGTGATAACTTTGAAAGGTGATGGAAATATAGTATTAGAAATTCCACCAATCTGAATAATAGTTTGCCACAGAATGATAATAAAGGCAAATCCTACAAAAGATAATATGTTATCGTCTGATTTTGTGAGGCTTCCGCCTAATTTGAATAAATCTTTCATTATCGTTTTTTACTAAATAAAGTTCCTAAAAAAATACCGAATATAAGTACTAACAATATTCCGAGTCCAATCAAAACTTTTATAAAGACTATTGCTAATGGAAAAAAGATATAATATGATAAAGCAAAAAGAATAAATAGTACTAAAATAATATATAAAATTTTCATATGATTTGTTTTTTAATGAAAATAAGGCACACTTAATCGTGTACCTTATTTCAATGTTAATATTAAATTATTCAGTAACCAACTGGAACTGTGTCATACGATATGCTTCACTTGCGGTTGTAACACCATCAGCAATAGCTTTCTTACTACCATTTCCAATTACAATGAATCTATTCTTATCAAATCCTTGCTCAGATATAAGATAGTTAGCAACAGATTGTGCTCTTTTAAGAGATAGTGTCTGATTAGTTGTTGGATTACCAACAGCATCTGTATTACCTTCAATTCGAACTCTTGCCATACCGAAACTCTTAGCAATTCCAACAAACTCTCTATCAATTATTGCTTTGTTATCATCAGTTAAAAAATATGATCCTGTTTCAAAATTAATAGATACTTTCTTATCAGAAACGGCTTCTTTATTTTTGATTTCTTCTGTTACAGCGGTAAACTTTACATCACCTTCAGCAGCATTCTTATCAGTAGTTGTTATTGTAAGTCCTTCTACAATAGTAGTGTTAGATACACCTCTCCAAGCTAATGGGCTAATTGTAAGTTTTAAGCCAGAATATACAATACTCATTTTAGAATACATCTGTTCACCAGTTACACCTTGATAAGTTGAATTAAGTCCGAAGAAATTTTTATTATCACCAGCAGTTGTTAACCTTACATTTTTCAAACCATTTTTAGCGAAAGCTAAATCTACATTGAAACATTTTGCAAAAGCGGCTGCTGCTTCATCCCTTAATGTTGGATCAGCATTCAGTTCACCATTAGCAGTTAACCAAGCTTCAGAAAATTTGATCAACATTTTTTTATTACTTTCAATGAAATCCTTTTTTGCTACTAAACCATCTGCAATTACATATCCTGCAGATTTTGTGCTAAAAAGAACTTTAGAACCAGGAATTGCGGCTAAACAATCACCATCATCTGGTGTCCAGATAATTGCAGCATCAACTGCACCAGCTTTGAATAATTTTGCGGCTTCAATACCATCAGTCACCTTCTTCAATACAATATCAGACATAGATAATCCATTAGATTCAAGAATTTTAATCAGCAAAGTATTTGATGCTGTACCTTCAGCAACTGCAACTGTCTTACCTTTTAAATCACTAACTTTATTAATACCTTTCCTAACTACACAAAGGTCACCTCCACGGCTAAAGTCAACTTGTAAAAATTGCTGTGCGTTAAGTTCTGACATACCAGACTTTGCACCCATTTCAACAGGTAATGCATCAGTTGTACAATATACAACATTGACCTGATCAGACTTAAATGTGTTACGACTATCTTCAAATACATCAAGAATTTTCACTCTTAATTTGATACCATATTCTTTATATAGACGACTGTCTTTATTAGGCTCTAATGACCCACCATTCATCCAGACGATAGGCGCGAAACCTGTCCAGGTATTAACTGCCAAAGTGATATCAGTGTCATTACCACCAAATACTTTACTTAGAACGCCAGTTCCAGTTTTAGGTTTAAGCAATTGAAATGCTCCGAATACTCCACCTACCAATAGTAGGATGATTAAAAATTTTGCCAAAGGCTGTAATCTACTCCACATAGTTGTTTAATTTAATTGTTAATTGTTTAATAATATTTTTAATTGTTTTTGACTCCACAAAGATAGTCAAAATAATTTGATAAAAAAGGATTTTATCAAATTATTTTGATTTTTTATTTTTTTACAAATATTTTGATTTCTTAGATGAAGATGTTGTGTAATTTCCTTGAACTGGAAGTTTTTCAGCTTCATCATTATTACGCATCAAAGATAATGTTGTTGGAGGTGTTGACAATCCACTGAACATACCTTCAATACCAAGGTCATTATATTTGTTCATCAAATCATCACCTTTAATACCGAACATTTCTTTTTCAACATCAATCTTATCTAACAGACCACCAGCAGTATTAACCACACGGTCCATTTCACCTACACGGTTCATAATATCATCATTGACAAACTGAAAAGCTTGATTGTAAAGAGCAAGTTCATCAGGGCTACCTTTAATAACACTCATTGCACTTCTAAATGCTGAATGTGATAGTTTAATCATACTGTATCGTTCTTCTTGTGCATCAACTTCATTTTCTGAATCTTGTGCATAAAGCTTAGCCATTTCAGCAATTTTACTCATAGTCGAGTACCATTTTTCTGCTGAGTCTAACATTTTTTGATAATCATTGATTAGATCAAATAAACGAGTTGATTGTCTTTTTTCAATAACAGCTTCATCTTTCTTACCCAGTTTTTCACAAGCTTTCACTCTATTCATACAGTCTTGAAAATCATCTTTCTTTTCTTCTACTTTATCTCTTAATTTAAGTCTGACACCATTAAGTTTACCCATTGAAACTTCCATTTCAGCGATCTTATTATACATTTTCTTAATACCATCTTTCAGAATAAGAATAGGATCCATTTTAACAAGATTGCCTAAAAATTTCGTTATCATAATCATATATCCCGTGGCAACAATCAATCTAACTTTTTTATCAAAAGCTAAATATAGTACACCAGAAATAACAATAACATAACCTATCAAAAATAATACGTTTTGCGCCAATGCTACAAGAGCACTAATATTTAAAAGAATAGCTACTACTATTCCAGCCAATATTATTAAACCAAAATTTCCGCCTTTTTTCTTAAAAGGATCACTACCTAATGCAGATGCACCCATTTTGCTCAAATTTCCCATTGAATTTTCCATAATCTTACTTAATATAATTTGTTAATTTATCTTTATCTGATTGTAATGTTGAGATAACTGTATTGATGCTTTGTTTGAAATTTGCATCGGTCATTTTTAATCTCATATCTTCTTGCTGAGATTCTTGTGATGCTGTCATGTTAGCATTGTTCAATTCTAAAATTTTGTTGTTAAACTCGACAATTTGTTTTTGATTTTTTTCAATTTCAAGTTTTCTGTCTTCAACTTTCTCTTTATATTGAGCAGCCATTTCAGTATTGAAATTTTCTTGTTCTTTATTAATAAGCCCAATATACGTATCAATAGAACTTAAAAGAACTTCTTTTGTTGTACCTTGACTTTCATAAATTGAGTAAACAGATAAAAATTTTGTTTTTTCATCCATTGGTAAATTGCTCATTTTTTCAATAGATTTCTTGAATTCATAATAATCTAAACCAGGAAGATTATTTTCAGCGATAACTGCTTCAAGCATTGAAATAAACTTATCATCCGCAACACCTGTTGTTTGAACGGTGCTAACAGTTGATGTTGGAGTGTTTGGATTTGGTGAGAACACGTATCCATCTTGTTTTGACTGATTTGTTTGATTTGCTTTTGGTGCTTGAACTGGTGTCTCACCTGATTTTGCATCAGCTGTGTCCTTGAATAATAGACTTGAAAGGCTTTCCTTTAATCCCATTTTTATGTTTTTTTATGTTTATATATTGTGAATTGTAAAAGTAATACATTTTTTCAATAAAAAAAATTATTTTTAAATTATTTTATAAATTATTTATCAATCGTATTATTACAAATGTACGGTTTTGTTTTCATTTATTGAAAAATAAAAATAATATATAATCATTATGAAGTACATTAAAACATTTGAATCTGAAATTAATTATAATGTTGACATATTTACTATAGATGAAGCATACAAATTCTTTTATCAAAATTTTCTGAAGAAAAAAGGAAATAAAGATTATGATCTAAAAGACAAAATACATTATTTTGATTATTATGATTTTAATGATAGATTTTCAACTGATGTACATTCAAAATCATGCAGATTAATTATTGCGCACAATGATAAAGATATACTAGGTGTATGTAAATTTGCATATTGGGAAGGTAGTAAAAATTATGCAATTAGTTATTTATCAACAAATAAATATTTCTTTTCAATTGGAATATCTAAAAAATTATTAGAAGCATTGTTCAAATATTTTTCAGAAAACTATTCAAATGAAACTCTTAATTTTTCTGGATATTCTGTTGATGGTTGGAAATATTTAAGAAAAAATATTTTAGAATTATCTAAAAAATATAATGTGAAAATAAAAGAAAAAGGAATTGAATATCCTGGTGTTAAAGGTATGGAGCCTGATTTTTATGACATGGTTTCTAAAAGTAAAGAAGAAATAAAAAAAGAGTACGGAGAAGATTATTAAATTTTAAACTTTCAATAATATAAATTATATCTGTTTATATAAACTTAATAATTTAAATAATTATGATACAAAAAATTAAAAAATTTTTCAGATTACTATTCAATAGTAAAGACGTAACAAAAAAAGATTATCAAAATTCAGAAGAACTTATTAAACAGAGATTAAATGAATTTAAAAATAAATAATTTTTTATTTTAATTTTTTATTCTATCTTTGTACAAACGAAAAAATAATGGACTCGAAAGACCTACAAAAAAAAGTTAGTGATAAATTCAGCGAACATTTCGGATATACATCACTAAATGAGCGTCTTAAAGATATTCAAAATGAATTTTTTGAATTAATGAGATGGCAAGATGTTCAAAATCTTAAAGAAGAAACTGGGGATTTACTATCCAGTTTATTAAAGTTGTGTTCTGAAAATGATTGGAATGCGGAAGATTTAATCAATAATACACTTAATAAAATTGACAGACGAGCAGATCAATATAAAACTTTAGGTCGTAAAACTAAGGTTGCTATACTAGGTGGAGCATTTAATCCTATTCACAACGGTCATATTCAATTAGCACAATTTGTTTTAAATTCATCAGGCGAATTTGATGAAGTTTGGTTGATGCCAAATTATTTGAATATTACAAACAAAAAAATGGTTAGTGCTGAACACAGACTTAAAATGTGTGAGATTGCTGCAAAAGTTGATAATAGAATTAAAGTTTTTGATTATGAAATCCGCAATCAATTAAAAGGTGAAACTTTTTATTTTTTCAAGAAATTAAAAGAAGAAACAGAATTAAATGAAAAATATCAATTTGCAATGATTATTGGTTTGGATAATGCTAACACATTTGACAAATGGGTAAATTATAAAGAGCTTGAAAGACTTGCTCGTTTTATTGTTGTACCAAGAGAAGGTATTAACAGAGATCCAAATGTAAATTGGTATTTACAAGAACCACATATATTTTTGAATAGTGAAAATCATATAATGGAAGCATCTTCAACATTGATCAGAGATTTATTGAAAAGTGATGATCGTTCTGAGATTTTAAACTATCTTGATAAAAATGTATATGATTATATTGTAGAAAATAAATTATATTATTAAATTTTAAAATTAAAACTATGTTTAATAAAAAAGAAGAGAAGAAAGAAATGTCAACACCATCGTTTAACATATTGAGTTCTGATGCAACACTAAAAGGGGATGTTACCACAAGTGGAGATTTTAGAATTGATGGAACATTAATAGGTAATATTTCATGTGAAGGTAAACTCACATTAGGTTCAACTGGTAGAATTGAAGGTTCTATTTTATGTAATAGTGCTGAAATTTCAGGTAAAATTTTAGGAAATATAAAAGCAATAGAACTCATTATATTAAAAGAAACATCATCATTTTCAGGTGATCTCTTAACAAAAAATCTATTGGTTGAACCAGGAGCATTATTAACTATGACATGTGTTGCTATGCCACATTCTTCATAATATTCATTATTTAATAAAAATAAAAACCACCCATTGGGTGGTTTTTATTTTAAACAATATTTTTTTATATATAATAATATGGTGACAAATTTTAAATTATTTGAAAAATTAGGAATTAATATTAGCGTAATTAAAATAACACAAAAAATTTTTGTTGAATTTTTAAATCATTATAACAAAGAAAAAGAATTTACAGATAATATAGATTCTTTTGATGTAAATTTGTCTGATGTACTAGAAATAAAAAACAATTCAATAAAAATATTAATAAATTATAATGAGTCTCAAAGTGTTTTAAATTATACTGAAAATTATATTACTATTGGTGTGATAAGTAGAACAAATAAAAATGAATTAAAAAATAAAGAAGAAATACATAGTGATATAATACATGAAGTTAAGCACTTAATATATTTTAATGATAATAAAATATTTAAAAAACAATTTATTAAAAATTTTAAAAATATTTTTAA
>Ga0114951_10006527_pt1 | contig 10282 bp, 9 predicted proteins | sample AM7aDNAmetaG_FD_88677 | JGI IMG/M metagenome (GOLD analysis project Ga0114951, IMG submission 88677) | Freshwater microbial communities from Finland to study Microbial Dark Matter (Phase II) - AM7a DNA metaG | ecosystem: Environmental > Aquatic > Freshwater > Lake | place: Finland: Lake Alinen...
CAAGTTAGTATGAGTAGTCAATTAAGGGCCACTACACTAGTCCGGATGATTCGGGGCTTGTCCCGGTTTGTACATGGGCAGGAAAATCGCTGAGGCAATTTTGCGTCAGCCGCCCTTAACCAGTCCGCGACCCTCCCTGTCGCTGCGCGGAATCCTTGATCGCGCTGCCCGGCTGGCAAGGGTTGCTCCGGTGAACAACCCGCGTTTGACTATTCATCGCCGATTCACTAACGTCATCACCCGTTCAATCAAAAACAGACCCAATTTATGGCCGCCAAATCTACCGAAAAGTCCGCCGACAAAGCCGCTGAAAAGGCTGCTGAAAAAGCGGTTGTCGAAACCAAAGCCAGCGCCACGCGTGCGCGCGAGCTCGATGCCGCCATCTCCAGCATCACCAAAGCCTACGGTGACGGCGCGATCATGCGGCTCGGCGATGCGCAAGCGCACGTCAAGATTGACGTGATCCCGACCGGCGCGCTCGCGCTGGATCTCGCGCTGGGCGTCGGCGGTCTGCCCCGCGGCCGCGTCATCGAGATTTACGGACCGGAATCTTCCGGCAAAACGACGTTGATGCTCCACGTCATCGCCAACGCGCAAAAAAACGGCGGCCTGGCGGCGTTCATTGATGCGGAACATGCGCTTGATCCCGGCTACGCGAAAAAACTTGGCGTGAATCTGGATGATTTGCTCGTCTCGCAGCCGGGTTCCGGCGAAGAGGCGCTGACCATTTGCGAAACGCTCGCCCGCTCGAACGCGCTCGACGTCATTGTCATTGATTCCGTCGCCGCGCTCGTGCCGAAGGCCGAACTCGACGGCGACATGGGCATGGCCACGATGGGCATGCAGGCGCGCTTGATGAGCCAGGCGCTGCGCAAGCTCACCGCCATTCTCGCCAAGTCCAAGACGGCGTGCATTTTCACCAACCAGTTGCGCGAAAAAGTCGGCGTCATGTTCGGCAGCCCGGAAACGACGCCCGGCGGCAAGGCGCTGAAATTTTACGCGAGCGTCCGCCTCGACATCCGTCGCCGCGACACACTCAAGGACGATGCCGGCAACGCGACCGGCAATCACGTCCGCGTCAAGGTCGTCAAAAACAAAGTCGCGCCGCCGTTCGTCGAGGCCGAGTTCGACATCATTTACAATCACGGCATCAACAAGGAAGGTTGCATTCTCGAGGTGGGCGTTGCCGATGGCGTCGTGGATAAAAAAGGCGCGTGGCTGCAGTTCGAGGGCGATCTGATCGGGCAGGGCAAGGAAGCCGCCCAGAAGGCGCTCGTTGAAAAACCAGCGCTCGCCAAGAAGATTGTAGATGCTATCCTTGCCAAACGCGCATTGGTCGTCACCACGTAATTTATTTAATCGAATGAGCAGCACAAACACAGATTTGGATCTGGAAAGCCTTTTCCTCCCCGCCTGGGTGCAGGACAAACCGGCGGGCAACCGCTATGAAAAATTCACCGGCAACGAGGGCGTCAAGCCCGAGCGTTCGTTCAGCGGCAAGCCCGGCGAACGCCGCGCCCCACGCCGCGATGGCCCCGGTGGCGGTGGTGAACGCCGTGGCGGCCCGCCGCGCAGTGGCTCCAAGTTTGGTGATCGCCAGGGTGGCGGCTTCCGCGGTGGTGACCGGCGCGATGACCGGCGCGAGCCCGTCCGGCGTCCCGAACCCGCGCCCCTGCCGGAAGTGACCGTCACCATTTTGCCCGGGGAACACGGTGTGGAATCGCTGGCACGCCAGATCAAGATGACCGGCCGCGCGTATCCGCTGTTCCAGATTGCGCAGCTCGTTTTGGACAAGCCCGAGCGTTATTCCGTCCAGCTGGGCGTGAAGAAGAAAGCTGACGGCACCGTCGCACAGCCGCTGTTCGTTTGCGCGCTCGACGAAACGCCGTGGTTGAGCGAGGACGAGGCTATCGCGCATGTCCTGAAGACTCATTTCGCAACGTTCTACCAGATCGACCGCATCGCCACCGAACCGCCCAAGGGCGTTTACACGTTCGTGGCGCAATGTTCCATCAGCGGCGTCATCCTCGGCCCGCCGAACCATCACGATTACCAGAACCAGTTGCGCAAGCTGCACAGCGAGCGTTTCTCCCGGATGCCGTTCGACGCCTACAAGGCCGGCGTCAAGATCGTCCGCGACGAAGCCGTCGTAAAGAAATGGATTGAAGACCAGAGCTTCAAGACCGAATACACCGTCCTCAACGTGCCGGAGCCGCTCAAGCTTCCGAGCCTCGAAGAAGTGGAGAAACATTTCCGAGCCACGCACAAGGAGACCATCATCAAGTCCGTCGAGACCCTCGTGGTCAGCGGCGTGTTGAGCCGCAACCTACGCAGCCGCGGTTTGCAGCAGCTCGTCCGCCAGGAATGGGAGCAGCAGCGCCATTTCCCGTTGCAGCTCGCCAGCACCTTGAGCCAGCAGTTCGCGCACCACGGCCTGCAGTTTTTCAAGGTCAACAAGACCGTCACGCACGTCGCCGTCGCGCGTCCGCAATTTCTCGACCTGGACGCCACGCCGGTTTCCGAGAACATCAAGCGCATCGTGTCGTTCATCAACGAACATCCGAAATGCACGCGCCGGAAATTGATCGAGACCCTCGCGCCGGTGGCCAAGCCGACGATCCTCGAAGTCAAGCCGGACGCCGCGCCCGCGCCTGCCGCCGAGGCGACGCCGGAACAGACCGCCATCATCGCGGATCTGCACTGGCTCGCGCATCAGGGCCACATCATTGAATTCGCCGACGGCAAACTGGAGACGGCTAAGAAGCCGCTGCCCAAGCCGGTGAAAGCGGAAAAGAAACCGGCGGCTGAAAAGGTGGCCGCTGAAAAGCCCGCCGCCGAAGGTGAAGCTGTCGCGTCCTCGGAACCAGCACCGCAAGCGGAAGTCGCCGCGGAGCCAGCCGCCGTGGAAACTGCGGTAACAACTCAGGCCGTTGCCGCCGCTCCGGAAGCGCCGATTGCTGCCGAGCCGACCCCCGCAGAACCGGTCGCATCGCCGTCGTAAGCTAAAACTTGCAACGGAAGTTTCGGGTCGGTGTTGGTTTAATTGGATGAGCGAATCAAAGAACAGCTTTCCTGCTGCAAAAATTATTGCGTGGGTGGGTGGCTGTCTTTTCATTGCGCTCCTCGTTGTTGCTGTTCCGAACTTCATGAAGGCGCGGAACAGCAAGTCAGCGCAGCCTTGTATCAACCACCTTCGCCAAATTGAGGCTGCTGCCAATCAGTTCGCACTCGAAACAGGCAAGGAATCTGGAGGCCTAATCAACTTTCCAGACGATCTGACACCTTACATCAGACTTAATCAAGATGGCAAAATTCCGCAATGCCCGGATGGTGGGATTTATATTTTGAAAAGAATCGGTGACGTCCCAACTTGTTCGCTGGGGCAAGCCATCACAAACGGGAACATTCACGTTTTACCTTGAGCCGGATTTCAAGCGTCGCTCAGTTCTACAAATATTGTTCCCAGCGTTTGGGATCACGGCGCAAGTCCATCACAGCGACGATCAAAATTTCATCGCGGCGCACTTGATAAAACATGCCGTAAGGAAATCGGTGTGTGCGGCAGCGGCGGGTTCGGGGCGACAACGATGTCCAGGCCAGAGGAAAAGATTCGATGAGATTTGTTGTTGCCTCCACCTCCGCCAGAAATTCCGCGCCCAGACCTTCGTGCGTGGATTCGTAAAATTCCATCGCTTCCCTGAGTTCCCCTTCTGCCGTGGAAGCGAACCGCGCCTTCACTTCGGTAATCCCTTTTTCAAATCGGCAAAGACTTCGGCGGCATCGCGCGCGGTCAGTTTGCCGGCGTCATAGCCGTCAATTCGTCGTTCAGACTCCGCCGCCCATGCCGTTTCGCGCGCCTGCTGTTCCGGCACGGAAATGGAATCCCACAACACGTCAATCAAACGTGCGCGTTCCGTGGCGGGCAGTCCGAGAATTTCTTCTTGAATGGCGGTGACGCTCATGGCGAAAAACTACAACTGTTTTCAGACAAGGCAAACGCAATTTTACGACGTATTCAACCCGCCTCCTCGCCGTAGTTGCTTCAATTCCCCGCTTTCCTTAATGATTTTCGCTGCTAATCTCGTCCCATGCCTTTTGTTAAATTAGGACTTGCCCCGGCCATTTTGGAGGGCGTCAAAGCGATGGGTTACATTGATCCGACGCCCATCCAACTCCGCGCTATTCCTCTGGTATTGTCTGGCAAGGACGTCATCGGCAGCGCGCAGACCGGCACCGGCAAGACCGCCGCGTTCGGTCTGCCCATCCTTTCCAAACTGGGCCAGCATAATTCCGCCGGTGCGCGCGTGCTCATTCTCGAACCCACCCGCGAACTCGCTGCGCAGGTCGAGACCGCGTTTCATGATTTCGCCCGTTTCACCAATCTGAAAACCACCGTCGTCTTCGGCGGCGTGGGTTACGGCAAACAAAATGACGAACTGCGTGCCGGCACCGACATTGTCGTCGCCACGCCCGGACGGTTGCTCGATCATCTGGAGCAGGGCACGCTGAAATTGGACAAGGTGGAATTTCTGGTGCTCGATGAAGCCGACCGGATGCTGGACATGGGTTTCCTGCCCGACGTGCGCCGCATCGTGGACAAATGCCCGCGCGCGCGTCACACCTCGTTGTTCTCGGCCACCGTGCCGCCGCAGATCGAGACGCTCATTCAATGGGCGATGAACAATCCTGAAACCATCGAGATCGGCGCGCGTCGCACACCGGCCGAAACCGTCAAGCACGTCATCTATCCCGTGTCCGACACGCAGAAGACCGATCTGCTGCTCGAACTGTTGAAGCGGGTGAATTACAACTCCGTGCTGGTTTTCTGCCGGACGAAACACGGCGCGGACCGTGTCGCGGGTCTGCTCAAACGCGCCAACCATGCCGTGGCCGTGCTGCATTCCAACCGCACGCAGAAGGAACGCGAACAGGCGTTGCAGGGATTTCGTGAAGGCAAATACGAGGTTCTCGTCGCCACGGACATCGCCGCGCGTGGGCTCGACATCGCGGACGTCAGCCATGTGGTCAACTACGATGTGCCGCAGCATCCCGAGGATTACATCCACCGCATCGGGCGCACGGGCCGCGCGGAACATACCGGCGACGCCTTCACCATCATGATCGCCGAGGACGCCCCGCACGTCTTCGCCATTGAACGCTTCATCAGCCAGACGATTCCGCGCTTGAAGCTGGAGGATTTCAACTACACCTACACCGCGCTATTCGAGGACAGCAAACCCGGCGCGAAGCCCGGCGGTTTCCCCGGCAAAGCCCGCGCCGTGCGCGTCCATGGCGGCTATCACTTCGGCCCGGCGAAACGGAGAAAGTGAACGGAGTGCGCCCGACCCGGGCGCAGCCATGTTCAAACCGCCGGCATCTGGAACTTTTCGGAAACTAATTTCGTGAGCGCATTGCTGTGCCGGGGCCGGCTGCACTCCGGTAGGACGGAAAAAGTGAATTCGCGCAACGGAATTCGCGTGGCGGTGTTGATAGCAATGTGAGGGAAATTAAAATTGCCATCGCCGCCGGGTCTCTCTTTTTCGCATTGCTGTTTTTCTGGTCGGTTTGCATCAACTTCAAGTTTTCTTCCGACCTGCCCATAACGATTGTCAGTTGCTGGCTCGTTGGTATCAGTTGGTTTTTGATCGCCAAACGGAACAGGCCTTTGTCAAAAAAGGCCAGATCGCTTTTTCTCCTTAATTTTGGCCTTTGCAATATTCTGTTACTGGTTGTCGGAATTCCCAATTTTATTCAAGCTTGTGCCACATCTTGCGGTAACGCTTGTATCAATAATCTCCGCCAGATTGACGCCGCCGCGAACCAGTTCGCTTTGGAAAATCACCTGACCAATAGCTCCCCCATCAAATTTCCTGACGATCTGACGCCTTACATCAAGTTGAACAGCGCTGGAAAGATTCCCGGTTGTCCACAGGGCGGAGCTTATCGCATCAGCAAAGTTGGCGCTTCTCCGACCTGCTCGCTCGGCACCACCGTCACGCCCGCGCATGTTTTGCCTTGAGCCGTAGTGGAGCGCGGTGTTCACGCCGCTGGAAAATCCGATTGGCTGAAGCCTCCGATTCATCCATGAATTTCCAACGTGAAGCGGCCAGCCTGCTGCGCCCAACGGCAGGGTTGACCAACTTCACAGGGAGCATTAGTGTTTGGCGCATGGCCAGTCAGGTCCAAAAAAATCTTCAGGCGGCGATGCGCGAGGCGTTGCGCATTCAGGATCGTTTCGTGCCGGAACCGCTCTTCGCCAAAACCGGGCGCGGCTATCTCAAGAGTGAAGGCGTTGCCACCCTGCAAAAAATCAAAGCCAGTCTTCGTCGTAAAACCGCGGCCAAGGCCAAATGAAACGGCTGTGGTTGCGGGATTGGCCGTGGCAGACTGTGGTGGTGATCAATGCCGGATTGTGCCAGGAAAAGAACGCGCTGCATAAACCGACTTCCGACGGTTACGGCCCAGCCCGAAAACTTTGGGAGGATTCCCGAGCCCGCGAACTCACCCTGAGGGAAACTATGGACATCTGCCGCCAATGCCACAGGCTCGCCCCGTTCTGTTTCTACAACGGCAACACGTTCGCGGCGATCGGCCGGACGATTATCCAGGACATGCTTCGGGAAATGCCGCCGATGGAAGCACACAGTTTTCGCAGCGTGGTCGGACATTACATCGCCGGCACCATCGATGCGAAGGAGCTGAATGCGGTGTTGAAAAATTTGGAAGGGTAATTCCCGTAATCTGCCTTATCGCAGAATTTCCCCGCTCACTTCATCGCCGCATAGACGTGATGCACGTCGTCGTGGTCGTCCAGAGCGTTGAGGAAATCCACGACCTGTTTGTGCGCGGCGGCGTCCAGTTCGCGAAATTCCTTGGCGACGTAGCGCATCTCCGAGGCGGTCACATTCCAGCCCGCCGTCTTCAGTGCCTTGGAAACCTGGTCCAGTTCCTTGATGGTGGTGAAAAAGCGCGCGCCTTTCTGTCCGGCGGGAACTTCCTCGGCTTCGAGCGGCTCGACTTCATTCGCGCCGGCCTCGATCGCGTCGCCCTCGGCATCGCGGTTCGCGTCGGTGTGCGTGGCCTCGACGACGCCGAGGTGATTGAAGAAAAACGCCACACTGCCGGGCTGGCCCATCGAACCGGCCTTGAACAGATTGCGGATCTCCGGCGCGGTGCGGTTGCGATTGTCCGTCAGGCACTCCACGACGACGGGGATCTTGTGGGGCGCGTAGCCTTCATAGACGACGGTCTCGTAGGTGACCTTTTCCTCGCCGATGCCCGCACCCTTTTTGATGGCGCGCTCGATGGTGTCCTTGGTGACGGACGACTTCTTGGCCTTCTCCACGGCGACGAACAATCGCGCGTTGAGGTCGGGGTCGGCCCCGCCGAGTTTGGCCGCGACCATGATTTCGCGGACCAGTTTGACGACCATCTGGCCTTTTTTGTGCGCGCTAGCTTCGCGCCCGGCTTGTTTCCATTGTGCGCCCATAAGATTTTTTTAGTGAACGGGGAGAAACTAATGAATTTCCGGAGCCACCGCAACCAATAGCGATCATTCATCGTGAGCGAGGGAGTTCGTGGGTGGATTTTCGTTTTGCAGGGAACGCGGGTCGGTGGCCCGCAGCGGCAGGCCTTGCCGGGATCGTTGGGTTTGATGTGATGTGGAAAATATTTTCATGCTGCGGCTCACAGAACCGCGCACCGAACAAAGCGGGATGCGCTTACGCGCGCGGCGACGTTGCCAAACGTTGGGGAGTTTGATTACTCTTCCGGCATGAAACTTTACGCCGCGCTCGCCCTGCTTTTGCTCGTCGTTGGATTGTCGCCGGCGCGGGCGCAGCAGGACGCGGATGATCGGTATATTTCCATTTACGGTCTGATCCAACAGGCGGACACATCCGCCGGTTCCGGGCGGTCGCAGACGGCCCTGGCGCAATACACCGCCGTGCAAAGCGAGCTGCTGAAGTTCCAGAAAGTTTTTCCCGCCTGGAATCCGACCATCGTCACCTTCCGTTTGAACTATATAGCCGGCAAAATCGCCGGTTTAAAATCACAGGTCGTGGAACCCAAAGCGCCGGCGCCGGTGGTGGTCCCGCCTGTGACCGTCGCCCCCGCACCGCCGGTGACAACCGTCCGGCCGCCGGTCACCCCCGCGCCGACATCGGTCCCCCCGCCCGCGCCGGCGGCGGAGGAGGATTTGCGCAGACAGGTGCAGTCCTTGCAGGCGGTCAACGCGACGCTTCAGGCGAAGCTGCGCGAGGCGTTTGCCGCGCAACCGGCGACGGCGGATTCACGCGAGCTGGTGAAGGCACAGGAAAAAATCTCGTCGTTGATGAAGGAAAACGAGCTGCTGAAAACCAGTCTGGCCCAGGGAAAATCCCGGACGAACGTCGTGCTGGTCGCCGCGCAGACGGACGCGTTGAAGCGGGCGCAGCAGGCCTTGACCGAGGCGAACCAAAAGCTGTCCGTGCAGCTCGCCCGCGCGGACAAACTCGCGCAGGAAAACCAGTCGTTGCAGACCCGCTTGCAGGGTCTGCTGGCCAGCCCCGGCGCGTTGGACGCCCTCCGCGCGGAAAATGCGCTGCTCAAGAAGCAGGTCGCCGATTTGAAAACTGCGACCACTAATTCCGCGTCGTCGGCCGCCCGGCTGAATGTGGATTTGAAACAGGCGCGGTTGCAGATCGCCGCGATGCAATCCGAGGCGCAGGTGCGGCAGTTGGAAAAGGCCGCGCTGGAATATCGCCTTGGCAAACTTTCCGGGGCCGTCGTCACCAGCCAGCCGGCGCCGGCGCCCTCCGCCGACCAGCTCAAGAATGAGGCGCGCATCCGCGAGTTGACGCAGGAACGGAATGACCTGCTGGCCAAACTGGGCGCGGCGAACAAGGAACTTTACGGCGCCAAAAAGCAGACCACCGCCGCGCAGATCGGCGACCTGAACGACCAGATCAAAACCTTGCGCGCCCGGCTGGCGGTGGACGAGGCGCTGGCGGTGCCTTACACGCCGGAGGAACTGGCGATGCTCCGGCAGGCGGCACCGCAGCCCGTCAGCCCGATCGTGGGGCAGAAATCCGTCAAGGAACTGCCGGCCGGCTCGGGCCAACTCGTCGCCGAAGCACAGAAATTTTTTGCGGCGAAACAATACGCCAAGGCCGAGGACAACTATCAGCAGATTTTGCAGCGCGATGAAAACAACACCATCGTGCTGGGCAACCTCGCGGCGATCGAGATGGAGCAGGGCAAGCTGGCCGAGGCGGAAAAGCATCTCACCACCGCCGTCGCGCAGAATCCCGACGACGCCTTCAATCTCATGAAGCTGGGCTATCTGAAGTTGCGCCAGGAAAAATACGACGACGCGCTCAACACCCTGGGCCGCGCGGCGAAGCTGGATCCGTCGAATCCGGAGATCCAGAATTATCTTGGCGTCACCTTGAGCCACAAGGGCCTGCGGGTGCAGGCGGAAACGGCCTTGCGCAAGGCGGTGCAACTGGCTCCGAATTACGCCGACGCCCACAACAATCTGGCCGTGATTTACATCAACCAGACGCCGCCGCTCGTGCAGCTCGCCCGCTGGCATTATGAAAAGGCGCTCGCCGCCGGCCAGCCGCCCAATCCCGATCTGGAAAAGGCGCTCGGCGGGAACTTTGCGCCGGTGAATTCAAAGTGAAGCTGCCGGGCCGGGACGCCGTCGAGCTCGGATTTGAAAATGCGCTGGTGCCGTCGCGGCTCGACGGAGCCTCGCCCCTCCGGGTTTTGAAAATATGCTGCGACAACATTTCCAGGAGCTGACGCTGGCCACTCGCGGCCGCGGGCTTTACGAGTTCACGCGCGATGTGGAGCAATGGATCGCCCAAAATAAATGCCGCGACGGCCTGCTCACGCTTCATCTGCAGCACACGTCGGCGTCGCTGCTCATCCAGGAAAATGCCGACCCGGATGTCCGGCGCGATCTGGAGGCGTTTTTCCAGCGGCTCGTGCCGGACGGCGATCCGCAGTTCACCCACACGGCGGAGGGCGAGGACGACATGTCCGCGCACATCCGCACCGCGCTGACGACGGTGAATTTGAGCATTCCAATCCGCGCCGGACGGCTGACGCTGGGAACGTGGCAGGGGATTTATCTGTGGGAACACCGCACGCAGGGTCACGCCCGCCGCATCGCGCTGCATTACATCGGCGAATAAAATGCTTTCCACATACGGCGGAATCCAAGTAGCAATGCGCCAAGTGAGGCTAGAGCAATTCCGCTTGGATCTGGAACCGGAATTAAGATTGATGTTCCGGC
>Ga0114951_10006528_pt1 | contig 10281 bp, 4 predicted proteins | sample AM7aDNAmetaG_FD_88677 | JGI IMG/M metagenome (GOLD analysis project Ga0114951, IMG submission 88677) | Freshwater microbial communities from Finland to study Microbial Dark Matter (Phase II) - AM7a DNA metaG | ecosystem: Environmental > Aquatic > Freshwater > Lake | place: Finland: Lake Alinen...
ATGTACCTTGTTCTGTGTGCTGGCTGTGGTGGTGGTTGGGCGGTTAATATATACCGGCCAAAAGAAAACGGGATCATTAGTCTGGATGGCCATGGTATCCTGTCAATTTTTGGCCATGAGCTTGCTCACACTATGTTTGGTCCGGCCAATGATGACGGGAAAATTGCGGGAATCGCCCCGATACCCGACCGTGGTGAAGCACATGCGGGCTGGTTTCAGGGTAAAGTAAACGCACTTTTTAAGCCTGATTTGCTGGATAAGGCCAATCGTGAGTGCAATTCAATGTTTACTTATGATACAAAGGGAAGTGCAATGGATCTGGCTACCTGTTATGAGAATGAAGCGATGAACAAAAACTGGGGGTATGGAAAAGACTGGATCAAGACCTGGTATATCTGGCAAAAGATTGATGACCGTTATGGCCCCTCCTGGTATCCCAAGTGGAAATGGGTTCAGCATACACGATGGAAAAATGATCCCGACCATCACCTCAGCTGGGATGAAATGATTGAGGACATGAGCATAGCTGTTGGAGAGGACTTGTTTCCGTTCTTCATCAAGCTGGGCACTACTTTGAATAAAAAGAGGCTGGAGCAGATAGAATTTCAGGGCAAAATGATCAAGCTCGAAATTGCGCCGATTGAAGTCACCCCAGCAGGACCGGTGAGGATGGAGGAGGTTCGCTTCACTCACTAATAGGTCGCTTCGCTCCTAATAGGCGCTTCGCGCTAATAGGTTCGCCTGCGGCTCACTAAATAATTAACGCATAGCTCAAAATTAGCGAACGGAGTGAGCATAATTAGCGACCGAAGGGAGCCTATTAGGAGCGCAGCGACCAATTAGCGAGCGACAGCGAGCCTATCTACGTCATTTTGTTTCTCTGCATCCAGATAACTCCGACCGCAGCGAGAGCGGTAGCTGCAAGTACAATCCCGAAGAAAGCTATATTGCTATCTTCCATGAAGTTATGGATGTTCATACCAAAGAAGCTTGCAACCATGGTCGGAATAGCCAGTGCAATCGTAATGACAGTCAGTTTCTTCATCACGATGTTCAGGTTGTTGGAGATCACTGAAGCAAAAGCATCCATCATACCGCTTAGAATGTCGCTGTATACGTGGGTCATTTCAATAGCCTGCTTGATCTCGATGATCACATCTTCGACCAGCTCCTCGTCGACCTCATTTTTCTTGAAGTATTTCGAGTTACGCAGCTTGGCAATCAGTATTTCGTTCGACCGCAGGGAGGTATTAAAATACACAAGGCATTTTTCCATCAGGAGAAGCTTGTGCAATTCTTCATTTTTAGTCGACTTTTCGAGAGCCTGCTCAATAAGGTTTGTTTCGCCGTTGATCAGTTTCAGGAACTTCAGATAGGTAATCGTGGAGTAGTCGATGATATGAAACAGAAACTCGATCTTATTTTCATAATCGACCTGTTTCTTGATGTTTTTTGAGAATACCTCGGCAAGAACATCGTTATGCTGGGATCCAACCACAATCAGGGCTTCTTCGGAGAGCATGACACCCAGGGGCATCGTGGCATATGGCAGACCGCCATTATCCTTATTATAATAGGGTACCCTGTATATCAGGTAGAGCTTACCCTCCTCAACCTCCATACGCGAACGCTCATCAACGTCCATGATGTCATTCAGGAAATCCTCATCAATTTTAAAGGTGTGTTTGAGGATGTTGAGTTCTTCGGTCGTTGGAGACACAACGTTTATAACCGAACCTTTGATGTATGTCTGCAGTGGGAGCAGCCCGTTTCTAACGATTTGCCAGTATGTAATCATATGTTGCCTCCGTTTTAAAGTCCGCCAGAGGCAAGTGAAAGGGCCTCGGGAAGACTAGTTACAACTGTAAATATCCGCGTGATAGTCGTCCATATGCAATTTTAATGCGGTGCAAAAGTAACTAAAAAAAAAGATAACGGATATCGATTCCCAATTTTTCCGACTTTGAAATTTCAGCGTTCAAAACTGGTCCTGGTCTTAGATTGGGTATCGGAAAATTATAATTACCTTTGCCGGCCAATTTATTGAAAGGGAATCATGTACGAAATCAGGAATATAGCGATTATTGCCCACGTTGACCACGGAAAAACCACGCTGGTAGATCGCATTTTGCATCAGGTAAAGCTTTTCCGCGACAATCAGGAAGTGGGAGAACTTATCCTCGACAGCAACGATCTGGAGAAGGAAAGAGGGATCACCATCCTGGCCAAAAACGTGTCGGTACGCTATAAGGGAGTTAAGATAAATATCATTGACACTCCCGGACATGCCGATTTCGGAGGCGAAGTTGAAAGGGTACTGAATATGGCCGACGGAGTGCTGTTGCTGGTCGACGCCTTTGAAGGTCCCATGCCACAAACCCGGTTTGTATTACAAAAGGCATTAAATCTGAACCTGAAACCGATTGTGGTTATCAATAAGGTTGACAAGCCTAACTGCAAACCTGACGAGGTTCATGAGCAGGTTTTTGAACTTATGATGCACCTCGACGCCAATAACGACCAGCTGGATTTTCCGGTTGTTTACGGTTCATCCAAACAAGGATGGATGGGACCCGACTGGAATAAACCTACTGAAGATGTAACCTATCTTCTGGATACCATTCTGGAACATATTCCTGCATCGCCATTTGTTGAAGGCACGCCTCAAATGATGATTACCTCACTGGATTACTCATCGTATGTTGGCCGTATTGCTGTTGGACGTTTGCTCCGTGGAACCATGCAGACGGGCATGTGGGTTTCACTGGTAAAGCAGCACGGATTAGTACAGAAGGAACAAATCAAAGAACTTTATCTTTTTGAAGGATTAGGTAAAGAGAAGGTGAAAACGCCCGTCAGATCAGGAGAAATCATTGCTATCATGGGTCTGGAAGGATTCGAGATCGGCGATACAGTTGCCGATGCCGAGGAGCCTGAAGCCCTGGTGCCGATAAAAGTTGATGAGCCGACAATGAGTATGCTCTTTACCATCAACAACAGCCCATTTTTTGGTCAGGATGGTAAATTCGTAACCTCCCGACATCTTCGTGAAAGGTTGTTCCGCGAGATTGAAAAAAACCTTGCACTAAGGGTAGAAGAAACTGAATCACCGGATATGCTCAACGTTTACGGACGGGGTATCTTGCATTTATCCATCCTTGTTGAAACAATGCGCCGGGAAGGATATGAATTCCAGATGGGTCAGCCAAAGGTGCTCCTCAAGGAAATCGACGGTGTAACAAACGAGCCTGTTGAAAGTCTGGTCGTTAATGTTCCGGAACAATTTCAGGGTAAAATCATTGAAGCTGTCACCTCACGTAAGGGTGAACTTCAGAATATTGAATTCAAGGGCGACCAAAACAGCCTTACCTTTCGCATACCATCCCGTGGTTTGATGGGCTTATCGAACCAATTGCTCACCTTAACCGAGGGACAGGCAATTTTCGCTCACCGGTTCGATAGTTTTCAGCCATGGAGAGGCGAAATCAGCAACAAACGCAACGGTGCGCTGATTGCACTCGAAACTGGTCCTGCTATTGCATATGCTATTGATAAGCTGCAGGATCGGGGAACTTTCTTCATCTATCCGGGTGAAAACGTTTACCAGGGACAGGTAATAGGGGAACATATCAGGCCTACCGATCTGGTTATTAACCTTGCAAAAACCAAAAAACTGACTAATATGCGTGCTTCCGGTACCGATGATAAAGTTTCGGTGCCACCACCTCGCCGCTATTCACTCGAACAATATATGGAATACATCGGACCCGATGAATATTTAGAGGTTACACCAAAAAACATCAGACTAAGAAAGATTAACCTTAGAGTTAAAGTTTAGTGATGCAGGAAGTTAGAGATTCCAATTTAGAGTTCCGAATTCCGAAGGGGGAGATTCAGGAGTTTCTGAAGTAAAAAATAGAGGCTGTCTCATAAAGGCAGCCTCTTTTGATTAAAGTTGCCAACCTTACAGAAAGCTGTCAACCCTGGATAAAGTTGGCAACTTTAGTAAACAATCATCTGCTTGGTCTGCTTAAACTGACCCGCTTTAACCGTATAGAAATAAATACCTGAATCAAGACCGGCAGCATCAATAGTCATGGTGTGCTTACCGGCTGGCTGGTAACCCTCCGTCCGATTCAGAACCTTTCGACCTGTCATGTCCACAACTTCAATGGCTACATCGGATCCATTGGCAAGTTCAAAGGTTATATCAGTTGTATTCCTGAACGGGTTCGGATAGTTTTGCCCGAGTGAAGTGATTAAACCCGTTGCATCGGTCGCATCAATTCTATTGCCGTGATCATTAATATTAAGACGGCACATCAGGTTTTTACGAACGAACGAACCCAACCCATATTCGATGTTTCCATCATAAAGCCCGATCGCCGTTGGTGCTATTTGTTTAATGCTTCTGTCGGTACCGATTTGCAATGATTTACCGCGGCGAACCATATAATCTTCATGCAAATCCCATTGTGAAATACCGGCATATACCAGGTCACCTGCTTTGAGGAATTCCGACTCGCCGTCCTTATCAAAAGGCATGGTGATCCAGGAATTGAACTGACTTGAATCAAGCACTACCATTTCGGTGGTCAAGAGTTTGAAAGGGGTTCCATCAGTTGCACCGTTGGGCGATTTCCAGATTTGGAACTGATATTCGATTTTTCCATCAGCCAGTCCACCCATAATATAGGTCGATACCGAGCTAACTTCGCAATCATGAGTAATCGGGAATACTGAACCGGTAAAATAATCATTAATGGAGGTGACGGAGATATCGCCATATCGCTCCAGCAAATAAGCCCAGGCCAAATCCGGCGAATCATCAGACCGGGAATAAATACTGTCGCTGACATTGAAGAAGAACTCAGCCTTTTGATTTTCCGGGGTCTGTTCAGTTTCCTTCTGTTTAAAATTATATGCCACCTTGTAATGACCGTAATCAGCTGGTATAAATTTATCAGCAATTTTCATGGTATCAGTTTCGAAAGTCGATACGACTGATAAAGGTGTAGTTTCTTTATGCCAGATAACCGAGTTGTTTTTCGAAATATCCACATTCATGTAAACATTTTCCTGATCATACTCGCCGAAATTCATTACGCCGGATTCATATTTAAAAATCCCGCCGACACCATCTAACTGCGATTTCGGTACCACAAGAATTGGGGTCATCGGATCATTCACTTTTCCATTGTCCCAGGATGCAATAAAATAATTCAGTCGCAGGTCATTATTGTATGCTTCTGCGAGTGAGAAGTCATCAAGTTCCCAAAAATAGAGAGTCGTTTCGCCCCAATGCAGCCGGATGATTACATCAGGCATACCAGCGGCCACATCCGAAATATTCGCTTCATAAATTGCGGGAACTCCAGGGGCGAGGTCATTCGGGCGGTCTTTGTGACCTACACCGAAACCCACATTATAGTTGGCCCAGTGAGCGCCATTATCAACAGTAACCTGCATTTGCTGTAAACCGGGACCCCCGTTCATAAAGTGAGTCTCATAACGCACCACGACCGATGAATGCGAGCTACAATTGAAATGCGGAAATTGTATGGAATTATTTATGGTTAGTCGGGGATTATTGGGCTCGTTTAAGAGGGCAAGAAAAATTCCGAGGTAACCATTTTGTCCTGTTGTGGAATGGAGAGGCGGTTCATTGGTTAAGATACAGTGAATACTGTCATAAGGCATCCATCCAAAATTAAAACCAATGTCGTCTGGATCAAGAAGCTGGTATCCCGCCGGCATCGTCCACCCTTTGGGATCTGCCGGGTTAGCCCAATTGAAATCTTCATAAAAGAAAACTTTCCCATCTCCCTTGAGCGCAGGGCTGCCAGGTTTCTGCTGAGCCTGCGTACCCAGGCAGGTGAGGATAAAAAGAATCGTCAGAGCAAGAGTATGTTTTTTCATATCAGTAACTTTTGTTTCAAAGATAGAAAAATTGGACTCTATCTGCTTTTTAGCAGGATATTTTTAGAAACAGAACAAAAAATTTATGCACCGTCCTTAGCCGGTTGACTATTTGTCTTTCAGGCAACGTACCGAAAAACCGTTTTTCTTATCGGCATTTGGATAGGGATTAGCGTTATCCTTGCTATAGAACAGGACCAGCGAAAAAGCATAAGATGGATCCCGAACGTTTTCGGTAGCCGACCAGAAAATGGCGCCTTTTCCGATATTTGTCGAAACTCCTACCGGAAGGCTGTAGCACTGTCCACCCGGAATTACATTAAACCCGCTCTGGTTATTGATAGTCGGTTCGTTGCCCGGAGTTCCCGGGTAGATAGACAGCTCCCATCCTTGGGTGGATGTCATGCTCTTGGCAATCCGGTTTCCAAACCCGCCGCGACCATATCCATAATTAGTTAGGTAGTCTGTCAATATGTTCATTTCATCCTGACCTGGCAGATGCCAACCCGAGGGACAGGCAGTTGCGGCCGCCTTCCAGTTATACAGAACACCGTATTTTTTATAATTAGCTGTGGCTTTTGCAGAATCCACATTATTTCCGTCATATCCATATATATAATAGTATGGTTTATCGTTTGACCCCACCTTATAGGAACTTACGGAAGGCAGATAAGCAAGATTTTCGGACATCCAAGTTTGCCTACCAATAGTAGAATAAGCATAGGTGCGGCCTTGATAATCGAATGTTCCATCCTTTAATGCTGCACCGGTCGTAAACTGCAATTCTTCACCGTAAGCGGTTCCGGAACTATTGGTGGCAAAAGCTCTTGCATAATAGGTGGTAAGGGGCGTTAACCCTGCAGCATAACCGATAAAGTTAAGCTTTCCGGATCTGTCAATGGCAACGCTGTTGGCAATGGTCGGTTTCTTTTTAGTACTCAGGCAAACACCCCGGATTGATACCGAGTCGCCGCCCAGTGCGGTAATATTGCCGAAGACTGACACCGAAGTTCCCAGGATATCTGCAACTTTTACCGTAACCACGCTGGGAAGGGCAGTCTTACCGGTTGTCCTAAACTGCTTTTGTGCACCAAAAACTGCACCTGCGCTATTTGTTGCATAAGCTCTCATGAAATAAATTGTTCCTGGCTTAAGTCCGGTCACCGGGCAATTATAGGCACCGGTACCGGTTCCATTAGTGGCATTATTGTCGGAAATCACTGGCATGCCAATGGTGTTCCAGCAAATCCCCCGCGTCAAAACCGGTGCTCCACCATCGCTTGGCACTGTTCCGCCCAGTTTGGCAGTGGTTTCGGTTATATCAGTTGCCTCACCAGTAGACACCTGCGGGAAGGCCGGGCCTTTGATGCATCGCACCGGTAACGCCGACTCTTTGGCAGCATCCGAAAGTTGAATTCCCTTGTCGACTGATATCCGGCTGGTAGATGACCAATAATTTTCAACCTCGCCGGCTCCATGAAACTTTGCGCTGTCACTTAAGAGGAAACCACCGGGCGAAGCCCTGAAAAGACTGGAAACAGGCATCGCAAAGTCCCCAATATACTGCTGACTATCATATACTTTTGCACCTTTTGCCACTGCATCGGCAAAAATTACCGAATCACGTATCGCCTTAACTTTTATCAAGTTCCCCCATAGATCAACCCATTCTTTATTACTTGGCAGATGCCAGCCATTCGGGCAAATCCCTTGCACTCCTATCTGGTCCGCAGAACTGCTCGTAACCCCCTCACTTGCCGCAGTCCAATTATATAGAACTCCATAGGTTTTGTAATTGTCCGTTTTTATTGCTTCTGAAACATCTGAACCCGCAAATCCATAAACATAATATCTCTTCTCAGATGAAGATTTTGAAGCAGAAGGATTGACTGCTGGCAAAAAAGACAGGTTTTCAACCATCCAGGTCTGATTAACAAAGGCTTTGTACTTATAATCACGTTCATGAATATTAACCAGGCCGTCGTAATCTTTGCCTTTCCCGCGCACTCTCACGGGACCAACAATTTCAGTTGGAGTTGTATAGCTTGTTGACTTGGTTTTACTATCATAACTCACACCTCGGATCCGGTAATAATAATCGACACCCGGATCGGCAGAATAATCGACATAAGTGACTCCTCCCTGGTTCACCACCGGTGACATGATCTGAAATTCCTTATCAGGATTCTTACTACGTTCAATGAATACAAAGTTCAACAGATTGTCGGCCGGATAACTCCATGTCAAGACTGCAGATATAGAGTCTGTTCTAACGGCAAGCTCAGCAGGCCTTTTTGGAAGAACGATCAATTCAGACGGACTACTTTTGCCCGACTTATTAACTGCAGCAACTTTATAGATGTAAAAATTCTCAGGAACATATTCAACCTTACAGTAATACTCTGTGCCTGTGGCTGTTGGAGTATTACTCTTTACTTCCAACCACATAGAAAAATCACTGGCACTATTAACAGCCCTGTATACTCTGAATTTGACCTCATTCATTGAATTGTCCTTCCAATACAGGCCGTATCCCTGGTTCCCATCGCCGCACCTCAAATTAGTGGGAGGTGTCGAAAGTGTTTCTTGTGCAGGAAGTTGCAGAAAAAGACAACAACTCAGGAAGGAAAAGAAAAGCATTCTCATGACCGGATTATAAAAAAACTTGTGGAAGGTAGGGTAGATATCCCAATATACAAAATCAGACTAAAAAGACAGGAGGGGGCTTATTTTTTCAAAAATCATAGCTTTTGAAGGAATTATTGAATTGATTTATACATCATTTTCTGATATTTATGCATATCAATTTACCAAAATCATCAATTTTCTTACCTTCAAACCGGTTAAAATGTTGTTCCTAAAAGAGTTTTAGGAAATATTTATAAAATTCCATTTTTATCAACAATTCTTAATAACTTATGCAGATTGTTGATTACTATCGCAGTTGGGCCCTCAGAATAGGGCAAAAAAGAGCTTAAAGTGGCACTTTGGGCTCTGTCGGTTTCTCCTGATCCGATAACTTTACCTTCAAAATTATAAACCATCAAAAAAAACCAGGATATTCCTGAACCATTTTTGCCAAAATTCAACTTCTTGAATCGACTTTTCTCAGCGGGGATTTTTTTATAAAAAACAAGTCGTTTTTACCTAATATTTTAATCTTTTTGTCAAAAACTATTGTAAAACATCAATTTTAGGGATAAAAGTGGGGTTACCTTTTTATCGGGCATTGTATAAACTACTGATAGTTATAGTTGGCTCGTTCTTCCTAATAAAATTGCGGATTGCAAGTGGTTTCCACTCGTTTATTTCACAGGATCCAAACCTCCAGGTTCCTCATACTAATAGGGTTATTAGTGTGGATTGTAGTCTTTTGTCCAAACCTCTCTTCTGCTCAATGTACTGCTAATGGATCGGTAAGCTCCCCTATTCTATGCAATGGAGGAACAGCAACCGTAACCATCGTAGCAGCCGGAGGAACAGCACCTTACAGCTTTACATTCAATGGACAAAACAATTCAACTGGTGTATTTACCGGCATTTTGGCTGGAACAGCACAGGCATATAGTGTAACTGACGCCTTAGGTTGCGGTCCTGTTACCGGTACAATCGATATTGTGGAACCTTCCGCAATTACATTTGTTTCCGGACCTGTGATCACAAATACTTGCGTAGGAACAAATAATGGGAAGATGGTAGTGAGCGCAACCGGAGGTACCGGTACAATATCCTACTCCATCAATCCAGCTATCGGAAGTCAGTCACCGGCGGGAACATTCAATAATCTGACCGCCCAGACCTACATCATTACTGCGACCGACGAAAACCTCTGTACTTCAACAACATCGATAACTGTTGGAACGATACCGAACCCCACCATTACCTTATCCACAACTCCCGGCACATTGGGCCAGACAGTATGTTCAGGCTCAATTATTGAGCTTGTCGCATTCTCTATTGGAGGTGGCGGTACCGGAGCAACAATCACAGCAGGAGCCCTTCCAGCTGGCGTTAACGGAGTTTACAGCGCAGGCATCTTCACCATAAGCGGAACCCCAACTGCTTCCGGCACATTTAATTATACCATTTCCACCACAGGGCTGTGTACGCAAGCTACGGTTTCCGCCACTATCACTGTCAACCCGATCCTTCCAGTAAGCGTGAGCATGGTTGCCAGTGCCAACCCGGTGTGTGCCGGCACTTCAGTCACATTTGCCGCTACTCCCACCAATGGCGGAATCACACCGGCCTATCAGTGGAAAGTAAATGGCACCAACCAGGGAACAAACAGTTCAACCTTTAGTTATATCCCTGTCAATAATGATATTATAACGGTTGCCCTCACCTCCAGCGAAACCTGCA
>Ga0114951_10006529_pt1 | contig 10281 bp, 10 predicted proteins | sample AM7aDNAmetaG_FD_88677 | JGI IMG/M metagenome (GOLD analysis project Ga0114951, IMG submission 88677) | Freshwater microbial communities from Finland to study Microbial Dark Matter (Phase II) - AM7a DNA metaG | ecosystem: Environmental > Aquatic > Freshwater > Lake | place: Finland: Lake Alinen...
ACTTCATGGGACAAAAGAGAAAAAGTGTATAAACTTTCCGGAAAAATAGTTAACGCAACAAACGTAACCCAGTCAGCCCAAGCCAACAAAGACGGCCTATGGACAACAGTAGTGGCCTGCGCAGTTTTCGTGCCGTAAATTTATAAGTTAAAAAATATTAATTTTTTATAAAATCATTATGAGTTTAGAAATGCGCCAAGGTCAGGAAATTGAACAAAAACAATTTTTAAGTCCTGAAATGCGTTTGGAAATAAGTCAGGAAATGATTTTAAAAATGACGGACGAGATTGAAGGTATAAGAAATGAAACTATTGGAAATCCATTAGATTTACTAAGTAAGACAATTAAGTATATTTTGCAATCTGTTGAAGATCCAAAACTAAGAGAGGGGTTGCAGTTTGTGTTTGACGATAATGCTATTTTGAATGAAATGTTAAAGCGTGCCACCGGGCTTTCTGTTAAAAATGAACAAGCAATAAAGGATGTTGTTACAAATTATATTTATAATTCTAAACAAGGAGGTTTTGAGATTGGAGTACCCATTATAAAGAACGGTATTTCTGAAAGAGTGGATATTCCGCTTTCTATTTTTGGAGATGCATTAAATAATCCTGAAAAAGTAAAAAAGGAAATTAAAGATTTGGAAAGAATTGTTGAACAGAATAGGGACAATCCGTCTGCTATAGCCGATACACCTAGACACATTGGAGAATATAGGGAGGCCTTGACGGCGGCTGATGCGTTCCAAGATTATGCAAAGATGCTTGAAATTAGTATGGGATATATTTTGTCTGTTAAACATGATAAAAACTCAAAATTGCCTGAAGTTCAAGATTTTTTAAGGGAAACTGTTGTATTGGAAAAATTAAAACATACATTGTCTGAAAGAATTCAAAAAAGATTTGCATCACGATTTTCTAAAATTACAAAAAATGAAAATGAGGTTTCTTTAAGGAATGCTTTTATGAATACAATTTCCGAATACGTACTTACCTCAATGGGAGTTATTGACCCGGAAATATTCGCACTGAAAAAAGCTGATATTGATGAAAAAGGGGTTGATGAATTGAGGCAGGAATTTGCATCAGACGGTCTTAATTTGGATAAAATTTTAAAACATTATTCGCTTTCACCCGCCGGAACTATTTTTTGGAATCACTGGAACACATTAGAACAAATTCCCGGAAGAATTACAGACGACAGTATTAGATTATTTATTACAGAAACGGTTAGGGCTGACGAAAAAGGATTATTGGAAGTTTTAAATTTTCCGGTATTTTTTAAAGAAATAAAGGGAATTGTTGGCGAATGTGGAAATAAAGTTGAAGAAAGGAAAGATTTGGTTATAAACCTTCGCAAAGAACTTACAGATTTATTTTCTAAAGAAAGCGTTAGAGAATCACTGGTTAAAATGATAAAAGAACAATGGTATCCTAAATTAATAACTTTTTATGAGCATATTATCTAAAATTTTTGGGGACCCGAATGAAAAGTTTATAAAAAATTTGCAACCCATAATTGAAAAAATAAATTCTTTTGAGTCGGAATTCGGAAAACTTTCTGCCGAGCAGTTAAAAGAAAAAACGAAAGAATTTAAGGGGAGATTACTAAAAGGGGAAACCTTGGACGAAATTCTTCCCGAAGCTTTTGCGTTGGTTCGCGAAGCCGGTAAACGGACTTTAAATCAGCGGCATTTTGATGCGCAGATGATCGGCGGAATTGTTTTGCATCAGGGTAAAATTGCTGAAATGCGGACAGGTGAAGGAAAAACTTTGGCGGCAACTTTACCTGCGTATTTAAATGCACTTGAGGGAAGGGGGGTGCACATTGTGACAGTAAATGATTATTTGGCAAAAAGAGATATGGTTTGGATGGGGCAAATTTATGGAGCTTTGGGTTTGACAACGGGATGTATTGTGAATGAGTCGGGGTATGTTTATGATGAAAATTATAGAAACGAAGAAGTTGATAAAGAAAGAGATGCACTGGGAAGCTTTAAGGTTGTTCAAAATTATTTAAAACCCGTTTCAAGAAAAGAAGCATACTCGGCAGATATTACTTATGGAACCAATAATGAATTTGGTTTTGATTATTTACGCGACAATATGGTTTATGAGCCATGGCAAGAAGTCCAGCGAGGATTTAATTTTGTGACTGTCGATGAAGTGGATTCAATTTTAATTGACGAAGCCCGTGTGCCGTTGATAATTTCGGGACAGGCGGAAGACGCAACAGAAAAATATTTTACTTTTGCGAAAGTTGTATTGGGTTTGGAAAAAGGAACTGACTACGAGCTTGATGAAAAGATGAAGTCGGTGACTTTTACTGATGAGGGTCAAAATAAAGTTGTAAAAAAATTGGGAGCGGATCCGTGGCTTGAAAATGATATTATTGTAACTCATCAGCTGGAATCTGCGTTGAAAGCAAAAGTATTGTTTATAAAAGACCGAGATTATACCGTAAAAAATGGTGAGATTTTAATTATTGATGAGTTTACCGGAAGAATTTTGCCGGGACGCAGATGGTCGGGCGGTTTGCATCAGGCAGTGGAAGCAAAAGAAGGGGTTGTTGTTCAGCCAGAAACCGTGACAATGGCAACAATAACCTTTCAGAATTATTTCAGAATGTACAAAAAACTTGCGGGAATGACAGGAACCGCTCTGACTTCAGCTGAAGAGTTTGATAAAGTTTATAAATTGGAAGTTGTTGCAATTCCTCCAAACAAGGGAATTGCGCGCCAAGATTTTTCGGATAAAATTTTTAAAACAGAAGCCGGAAAGTTTAAGGCGGTAATTAAAGAAATTGAAGAATTAAATAAAAAAGGCCAGCCAATTTTGGTTGGCACAAGATCAGTTGAAAGAAACGAATATTTGGGAAAACTTTTGGAGGTGCGCGGAATTACTCATCAAATTTTAAACGCAAAGAATCACGAAAGGGAAGGAGAAATTATTGCTCAAGCGGGAAAAAGGGGGGCTGTAACAATTGCCACAAATATGGCAGGCCGAGGAGTGGATATTATTCTCGGTGGTAATCCACCGAACTCTTCCGAAGCCGAACAGGTACGAGACGCAGGAGGGTTGCATGTTATCGGCACAGAAAGGCATGACGCCAGAAGAATTGATAACCAACTGCGCGGAAGGTCCGGCAGGCAGGGAGATCCCGGAAGCACGCAATTTTTTGTTTCAATGGAAGATGACTTAATGAGAATTTTTGGCGGAGACAGAATGAAGTCTTTAATGAATACTTTGAATATTCCCGAAGATGAACCAATTCAGGCGGGAATGATTTCGGGTGCTATTGAGTCTGCCCAAGAAAAAATTGAGGGATTTAATTTTGACGCACGAGCGCACCTTTTGGAATATGATGATGTTTTAAACAAACACAGAGAAATAATTTATAAAAAAAGAAAAGAGTTTCTTTTAAGCTCCAAAAATGAAACCGAAAAATTTATTTCTTTACGCGTGCTGGATAATTTGTGGCAGGAACATTTGTCTTATATGGACCACGTGCGAGATTCTGTGAGATTGCGCGCGTATTCCGGCAGAGACCCGTTGGTTGAATACAAAAATGAAGGTCACAAAGCATTTGGGCAATTGCTTGCAACAATTGATGCCGAAATTGCAGAAAATATTTTGCGAGCCGGGGATCCAAGTCAAATGCAAAGATTTATTCCAAAATCACAGACAATTGAATTAAACAAAAAAGAACCCGGCAGAAATGATTTATGCGAATGCGGTTCCGGCAAAAAATGGAAAAAATGCGGGATGTTAAATACACATGAGCATCAAAATTTTATGAGAAAAAAATAATATGAGAGAAAATATTGAAGGAAAATTAAACGAAACGGAAAAACAGTTTGAAGTGCAGAGATTTAATGACGGGAATTCTTCACTTGAAGGATATAGCGTTTATGGGGAACTCATGCGGAGATTGCACAAAGAACATCCCGATATGGATTATTTTGTGGGAGAATTAAGGGATGACGTGCCTGCGGTTGCTTATGTTGCGCATGATTTAAAAAATGAAATAATTGGGGTATTGAATGGAGAAAAGAAAAATAAAGATTTAGAAGTTTTTTGGTTTGTGATTGATCCTGAATATCAAAACAGCGGAGTTGCAAAAGAGTTATGGGATATGGTCTTTTCAGATTTTGATAATATTAGATTAGTTGCCAGCGTTTTTGGCTCTAAGAATGACGCAACAGAGAAGTATTTAATGCGTAGGCAAAACGCATTAGTAAGATATTATGAAAGGATTGGATTTAAAATAGACGAAGAATCTCCCTTTTATAGTCCAAAAAATTTACTTGCGGGCGTGCCAATGATTTGTAAAAAATAATATGCTTGATGAAAAAGATAAATTTTTAGAGCAAATTAAAAATGAAGTGGTAATACTTAAATCTTTGCTGGCTGATATAAGAAGAAAAGATAAAGTTTTTCCTGTGATTGGAGAGGGGGGTCATTATGCAAAAATTATGTTTGTTGGTGAAGCTCCGGGAAAAAATGAAGCGGCAACGGGTAAGCCGTTTTGCGGTGCGGCGGGTAGAGTGTTGAATGAAATGCTAAAATCAATATCTCTTGATAGAAAAGAAGTGTATGTTACTAATATTGTAAAAGACAGACCACCGGAAAATAGGGACCCATTGCCGGAAGAAATAGCCATATATGCGCCATTTTTAGACCGGCAAATTGATATTATTAAGCCGGAAATTATTGCCACATTGGGGAGGTATTCAATGGCTTATGTGATGACAAAATTTGGTTTGGAAAATGAATTGACTTCTATGGGAAAAATGCACGGAAAAATTTTTGAAGCAAAAACTTCTTACGGAAAAATAAAAATAATTCCGCTTTATCATCCGGCAGCAGCGCTTTATCAAAACAGTTTAAAAGAGCAAATGTTCAAAGATTTTAAATTGCTTTGCGAAAATAAATAATATTTATGAAAAAATCCGGCTTTATAATTACAGTCTTATTTATTATCTTAGCATTTGGCGCAGGAATTTATTTTAAAGACGGAGCCATAAAATTTTATAGCAGTTTAAATAGGCAGGTTAAGGATTTTCAGCAGACACAAATTGGGCAAACAATTTCTCAAGTTGAAAAACAAATATTATCTCCATCTCCATTAAATGTGGGGGGAATTGAAAACCGAGTTGTTTTACTTCAAAGCAAAATTATTTCAGAAACAAATTTGCAAAGGCAGGAAAACGGAAATTTATCGGCATTAACAGAAAATTTAAAACTTGATCAAACAGCTTCTGCCAAAGCAGAAGACATTTTAAAGAACCAATATTTTGAACATATCTCTCCATCGGGTATTGGGCCCGGAGAATTGGCACAAAAATATGGGTATGATTTTATTGTTGAAGGAGAAAATTTGATTTTAGGAAATTTTTCAAGTGAAAAAGAAGTAGTGCAAGATTGGATGAATAGCCCAGGGCATCGGGCAAATATTTTAAATGTACGATATACAGAAATTGGCGCCTCTATTATTAGGGGAATTTATAAAGGCCAAACGGTTTGGGTTGGGGTGCAAGAATTTGGTTTGCCGGCTTCCGCGTGTGCTCAACCAAATGATAATCTAAAAATTCAAATTGATTCCGAGAAAATACAATTGGAAAATTTATCGTCTCAAATTGATGCAGACAAAACACAAATTGACGCCACAAATTCTGACTCTGCATCCTATAGTCAAATGATTAATGATTACAATCAATTAGTTTCTCAATATAATTCTTTAGCAGAAAATTCAAAGTCAGACATTGCAAAATTTAATAATCAAGTAAATATTTATAATAATTGCGTAGCAGGAAAATAATATGAAATATAATAAATTAGTCAGGGATAAAATTCCTGAATATATTAAAAGCAAAGGTGGAAATGCAATAATTCATGTTGCAAGTGATGCAGAATATTGGGATAAATTGAAGGAGAAATTAAATGAAGAAGTTATAGAATTTTTAGAAGCAGAAAGCATTGAGGAAATGGCAGATGTTCTGGAAGTAATCGATGCAATTTTAGATTTTAAAAATTTTGATAAAAAAGAATTGGAAGTAGCAAAAAATAAAAAAGCAGAAGAAAGAGGAAAATTTAAAGATAAAATAATTTTAGAAGAATCGTAAAATGAAAATAGCAATTATTGCAGACACACATGACAATTGGGCAAATTTTTCAAAAGCAATTAAATGGATTGCAAAAGAAAAAATTCAGTTGATTTTGCATTGCGGAGATATTCAGAGTCAGGAAACAATTGGTGACGCAAAAAAACTTTTTAACGGGGAAATATATTTTGTAAAAGGAAACGGAGATTGGCAGATGGAAGTGCCTGAATTTTTGGAGTTGAAAATTGGTGATAAAAAGATTGGACTGGTGCATTTTCCGGCAGAGGCAAAAAAAATGGCGCAATCGGGAAAATTTGACTTGGTATTTTATGGACACACCCACAGGCCTTGGGATGAAAAAGTTGGTAAATGCCATATGATAAATCCCGGAGAACTGGCAGGGCAATTTTACAAGTCCACTTTTGCAGTTTATAACACGGACACAGAAAATCTGGAACTTAAAATTTTGGAAAAGTTGTAGGATTGACTATTTCGGGAAATGGCGTTATACTAAAAAATACTTTTTAATAATTAACGAATCTGGATTCCCGCTTTCGTGGGAATGACAACTTTTATATGGCACAGAAATACTATATATTTATTGGAGTGCTCGTCCTGGCAATATTGGCCGGGATTTTTGCATATCCAAATTATTTTAATAAGTCGGTTGATTTTTTAAATCATAAAATGTCTTGGACAGTTCCGCATTTTTATGAAAAACCATATGTATTGGGTTTGGATTTACAGGGAGGAGTAAGCTTGGTTTACCAAGCAGATTTGACTCAGATTTCAGACAAAGCAACAGCTATGTCTGAATTAAGAGATGTTATCGAAAGAAGAGTTAATATGTTTGGAGTTTCAGAGCCAACAGTTGAGGTTGTAGGGACCGATAGATTGAATGTTGATTTGCCGGGAGTCACAAATGTCCAGCAGGCAATTTCAATGATTGGACAAACTCCATATTTGGAATTTGACGAACAAAGAACCGCAGCCGACACTCAGAAAATTTTGGATGTAATGAAACAGGTACAAGATGCCCAGACCAAAAAACAAGATATTACAAAAATTGCAAATTGGCAGACAGCTTTGCAAAATCCATATTTTGTGGCAACGGATTTAACGGGAAAATATTTAACAAAAGCAACAGTTCAATTTGATCAAACAACCGGCGCTCCGCAAATTCAGTTGCAGTTTAATGCAGAAGGGGCAAAATTATTTTCAGATATTACAGCCAGAAACATAAAAAAACCATTGGCCATTTATTTGGATGGTTCTTCAATTATTGATACAAACGGAGACGGAAAAATTGATGGTAATGATTTATACGCCCCAATTGTTCAAAGTAAAATTACGGATGGAACTGCGGTTATAACGGGTAGTATGTCAACTCAAGTGGCTCAAACCCTTGCCTCAAGATTAAATTCCGGAGCATTGCCGGTAAAAATAGGCGCGCCAATTTCTCAAGAAACTGTGGGGCCCACTTTAGGCACAGCTTCGTTGCAAAGATCGCTTTGGGCGGGCATATACGGTCTCTTGGCGGTAGTTATATTTATGGTGGTGTTTTATAGGTTTCCGGGTCTGCTTGCCTCTATTGCCCTTGTGATATATGTAGCAATTACTTTGGCCATATTCAAGATTATTCCTGTAACATTAACTTTGGCCGGAATCGGAGGATTTATTCTTTCCATCGGAATGGCAGTTGACGCAAATATTTTGATTTTTGCCAGAATGAAAGAAGAAATAAAATCCGGAAAAAGTTTGTCGGTTGCAATTGATGAGGGTTTTAAAAGAGCTTGGCCGTCAATTCGCGATTCAAACTTCAACTCTTTAATTGTGTGCGCAATTTTATTCTTTGTGGCGACAAGTTTCATTAAAGGATTTGCATTTACTTTGGCGCTTGGAATTTTAATTTCGTTATTCTCGGCAATATTCATAACAAGAATATTCTTAATGGTTTTTGTAGGCAAGTGGGCCGAAAAAATCAAATGGATTCTATAAATTGCTCGGCAATTAATTTATTCTCGGCAGACATCGCTTCGCTCTGAAAGCCTCGAAAAATTATTTGCCTCGCTAAAACTTTATGACATTTAATTTTACAAAATATTCGGCGGTTTATTATATAATTTCGGGGGTTTTGATTTTGGCTACAATTGTTTCTTTGTTTGCTTATGGGTTGAAATTCGGAATTGAGTTTGTTGGGGGAAGCAATATGGAGATTCAATTTCAGTCGACTCGACCTTCAAACGAAACAATTTCAAGCGCTTTGAAAAGTCTTAGTTTGGGGGATGTTACGGTTCAGCCAACTGGAACGAACGGCGCAATTTTGCAATTTAAAGGGGTAGATGAAGCAACTCATCAGCAAATATTGACTGCTTTAAATAAGTTGTCTCCATCTTCAGAAAAGAGTTTTCAATATATTGGTCCCTCAATTGGGCAGGAGTTAAGAAATTCAACCGAGGTTGCAATTTTATTGGCTTTGGTGGCCATTACTTTGTATATTGCTTTTGCTTTCAGAAAAGTTTCAAAACCAGTTAATTCATGGAAATATGGAGTAACTTCTTTGATTGCCTTGTTTCATGATGTTTTGATTCCAATTGGAGTATTTTCAATCTTGGGGCATTTTTACAATGTTGAAATTACAGTCCCAATTGTGGCTGCGTTGCTCACAATTCTTGGTTTCTCTGTGCACGATACAATTGTTATTTTTGACAGAATCAGAGAAAATATTTTGAGAAGGGGAATGGGTCAATTTGAAGATACAGTAAACTGGTCTTTGACTCAAACTTTAGGCAGGTCAATTTCCACAGTTGTTACGGTGGAATTTGTATTGATTTCGCTTTTCTTTTTGGGAGGAGAAACCTTAAAATGGTTTGCCTTGGCATTGATTATTGGAATTACTTCGGGGGCATATTCTTCAATTTTTATTGCCAGCCCGTTATTAGTCAGCTGGTATAAAAGTGAGCTTGACAAGCACAAACTATTATGATAAAATGAATCAATCATGAAAAAAGTTAATTACTCACAAATATACCAGAGGTTTACAAAAGGTCTTAGCCCAAAAACTAAAGACATTTTTGACCGCAGATTTGGGGTAAAAACAGGAGAACCGGAAACTTTGGAAGCTATTGGAAAAACTTTGGGGATTACCAGAGAAAGAGTGCGTCAAATTGAAGAGGCGGGTTTTAGCTTTGTTCGAAAAAACAATAAAGAGGCCTTGGATGCCATTTATGCAGACTTTGTGGATTACTTTGAACAGCAGGGGGGATTTAAAAAAGAAGAAAACGTTTTGGAGGAATTAGGAGGTAAAAATCAAAAACCTTATGTTTTGTTTTTGCTTACATTGGGAGAACAATTTTCAAGAGTTTGTGAAAAGAAAGATTTTAACTATTTCTGGTCAATTTTACCGGATGCTCAAAATAAAGTAAAAAGCAATTTAAACGCTTTGGTTTCTGAAATGCAGAAAATTGGAAAACCAATTCCAAAGAAAGATTTTTATGCTGTTGTTGCTTCAAAGCAGGGATTTACAGAACCTGCAACATTATCTTACCTGGAAGTTTCAAAAAATATTCAACAGGACAAAGAAGGACAGTTGGGATTAATTTCTTGGCCGGAAATCAAGCCAAGAGGAGTAAAAGACAAAGCTTTTTTGGTTTTCAAAAAGCATGGCAAGCCCTTGCATTTTACAGCGGTAGCTCAAATGATTGATAAGTTGGAATATAATTTGCCAAACAAAAAAACTTATCCTCAAACGGTTCACAATGAATTAATTAAAGACGGAAGATTTGTTTTGGTGGGGCGTGGAACTTATGCTTTGGCCGATTGGGGATTTGTTCCCGGAACAATAAAAGATATAATTGTAAAAGTTCTAAAAGAAAATAATGCTCCGTTGCACAAAGATGAATTGGTGGATAAAGTTTTGGCACAAAGATTAGTTGCCAAAAATACAGTGTTAATGAACTTAAACAACAAAAAACATTTCGACAAAGACGCAAACGACAAATATTTTCTGAAAGGAGTCCAACAAAGTTAAACATAAAAACAATTAACCGTCGCAATGATCTGTACCCCAAAAAGTGGACACGAAAGTGTCTGCTTTTTGTATTTGATAGACAGATGGGTTAGAATATTATCATTAACAATCAAAACATATGAGTAAAAGAATATTTAGTGGAGAACAA
>Ga0114951_10006535_pt1 | contig 10271 bp, 9 predicted proteins | sample AM7aDNAmetaG_FD_88677 | JGI IMG/M metagenome (GOLD analysis project Ga0114951, IMG submission 88677) | Freshwater microbial communities from Finland to study Microbial Dark Matter (Phase II) - AM7a DNA metaG | ecosystem: Environmental > Aquatic > Freshwater > Lake | place: Finland: Lake Alinen...
CCGTCCTGCACTGGCACCTCGACGCGGAGGGGACCTTCGAGGCGCGTGACCGGATCAATGACAATTCTAGCCATATAATTTTTCTTGGGTTAGGAGCCGCCTTGTTCCGCGCGACCGTCGCGCACGTCTTCGCTTGCCGCCTGTTCTTCCTTGATCAAATGCCGTTTGCGGATATTCGTGGAAATCGCGTGGGCGGCGATGCCGACCACCGTCACCGCGCCGGCCGCGACGCCGACCTTGTCCGCCGTCGTCTCAATGCCGAAGCCGGGGAAGTTGGGCAGGTGTCGGTAGAACGGGCCGTTGTCCCAGAAATTCCCCTCGCTGCAGCCGATGCAGCCGTGGCCGGATTGGATCGGGAAACTCACCCCGCCGTTCCATCGCATGACGCCGCAGGCGTTGTAAGTCACCGGGCCGCGACAGCCCATCTTGTAAAGGCAATAGCCGCGCTTGGCGTTTTCGTCGTCGAAGGAATTGACGAACAGGCCGGCGTCGTAATTCGGCCGGCGATAACAGGTGTCATGAACGCGCCGCGAATAAAACGCTTTCGGGCGGCCCAGCCCGTCGAGCTGCGGAATGCGGTCGAATGCGAGCAGGTGAACAATCGTTCCCGTCATCACTTCCGCGATGGGCGGGCAACCCGGCACCTTGATGATCGGCACGCCGGAAATGAGTTCGTGAATCGGCGTGGCCTTGGTCGGATTCGGCTTGGCCGCCTGCACGCAGCCGTTGCTCGCGCAGCTGCCCCAGCAGATCAGCGCCTTCGCCCCGGCCGCGGCTTCCTGCAGGATATCCAGCGCGGTGCGTCCGCCGATGCAGCAGTAAACACCGCCATCCGCCGTCGGCACCGAACCCTCGACGAGCATGAGATACTCGCCCTTGTATTTGGTCATCGTGTCGCGCAGCGCGTCCTCGGCCTGCTTGCCGGAGCCGGCCATCAGCGTCTCGGTGTAATCGAGCGAGATTTTGTCCAAGATGATGTCGGCCACGCCGGGATGCGAGGAGCGGATGAACGATTCCGAGCAGCAGGTGCATTCCTGAAAATGGAACCACAGCACAGGCAGGCGCGGTTTGGTTTCAAGTGCCTTGGTGACTTCCGCAACGGCGGTGGCGGGCAGGCCGAGCATGGCGGTCATCCAAGCGCAAGCCGTGAGAAAGTCACGACGCGAGACGCCCTTGGACTGGGCATGCTCCCAGATAGTCGGTCGAGAATTTTTCGACATAATTTGGCTGGGTGATTAAGTGGATTGTTTTTTTAACTCGATGCCACTGTCCCCCTGTGGTGAAAAATTAACCAAACCTATCTTGTGATTTATTCGACAAATCTTGCCTTCTGTTTGGGGCGTTTTTGGGCCGGATTGAACTGGGAGGCCCGGAAAACAACTTTGACCGCGCCGGTTCCGGCTTCTACGCTGGTGGCATGCGCGGAAATCTGGCAAAGGCATTCGAGTTGACGAACACGCAAATGTTCCGGCGCGCCCCGCTGCCCAAATCCTACACGGATTTTCTCGGACGGAAATTATTTCTCTTCCTACTGACCGTGCAGGGGCTCGGCGCGTTCGCCTTGATCACGCTCGGCGTCATCCTGCACAAAAACAGCGTGGCGAAAAATATCATCCGTCCGCGCATCCGGCAGGAGATTGCCCGCGCCGGGGTGGCGCTGCTGCCGATGTTCGCTTTCGTGGCGCTGGCGCTGGGGTTTCTCGTCGTCGGCCAGACGGTATCGGCTTTGGCCAAAGTCGGGGCGATCAGCTATCTCGGCTCGACGATGGTGATCGTGGTCGTGCGTGAACTGGGGCCGCTGCTCGCGGCGGTGCTTGTGCTGGCGCGCGTCGGCACGGCCAATGTGATCGAACTCGGCACGGCGCGCGCGCTTGGCGAGGTCGAGGCGCTCGAGGCGCTGGGCATCGACCCGGTGCATTATCTGATTGTGCCGCGCGTCATCGGCATGGCGCTGGGGATTTTCGCACTGACGGTTTATCTGATCCTCGGCGCGCTGGGCAGCGGGTATCTGTTCGCATTTTTGCAGGACGTGCCGATGACCCCGGGCGACTACTTCAAGCAAATCACCGAGGCGCTCGGGTGGCTGGACTTCGCGCTGCTGGCACTCAAGACGATCGCTTTCGGGTTTTTCATCGCAACCGTGACCTGTTATCACGGCCTGGCGCAACCGTTGCGGCTCGAGGATGTCTCGCGCGTGGCGGTGCGAGCGGTGACCCAAGGCATCATTGTATGCGTCCTGATTGACGCGCTGTTCATCATCCTTTACCTGCTGGCATGAGCGAAAACCAGAACATCCCGGCCATCGAGATGCGCGGCGTAAACGTCGGCGCGATGCGCGATGCCTCGTTCACGGTCGTCGAGGACGTGGACTGGTCGGTGGCGGCAGGGGAATTCTGGGTCGTCGCCGGCCAAGAACATTCCGGCAAGAGTGATTTGCTGATGCTGGTAGCCGGACTGATGTCACCCACCGGCGGCACCTACAAACTTTTTGGCAACGATACGAAAAACTATGGCGAGGCGGAGTTGGCCGAGCGGCTGCGGGTCGGGTTTATTTTCCAAGGCGGCCACCTGTTCAACCAATTGACGGTTGCCGAAAACGTGGCGCTGCCGTTGCGGTATCAAAAAAATTTCACGGCGGCGGAAGCGGCGCGGGAAGTCCAGGCGCTGCTGGAATTGATGGAGCTCACGCCGCTCGCCGAGGTGACCCCGTCGAACATGGCGGCCAACTGGCGGCAGCGCGCGGCGCTGGCGCGGGCGTTGATCCTCAAGCCGGAAGTGCTGCTGCTGGACAATCCGCTGGCCGGACTCGGCGCGCGGCACTTGCAATGGTGGCTGCGTTTTGTGGACCAGTTGTCGCGCGGCCAGGGACAGCTCAAGCCCATGACGCTGGTGGTTACGGCCGATGATTTGCGTCCGTGGCAGGGCGCGCGGCGGAAATTTGCGTTGCTCCGCGACAAGAAATTCGTTCCGCTCGGCACCTGGAGTGATGTTGAAACGGCAAACAATCCGCTCGTGAAAGAATTGCTGGCCGCCCAGCTTGAAACGACCACCTGATTTATTTATGGCATTACAAGATTTGACCCCGCAATTGCGCACGCGCCTGAGCCGGATGGAGCGCACGGTGGGCTGGTTTGTGTTTCTAGCGACGGCGCTGTTGCTGTTCGGCTTCGGTTATTACATCTACCACACGGCGGAGCGCAAAGGCTGGTTTCTCATCAAGGCGCATTTTTTCACCTACGTCCAGAGTTCATCCGGCCTGAACATTGGCGACCCGGTGGTGATGATGGGGTTCCCGGTCGGTGACATCACCTTGATTCACGCCATGCCGCCGGGTGATCCGCAGAATGTCCGGGTCGAATTTGAAGTCCGGGACACTTATTTCCGCTACGTCTGGACGGGCGGCTCCTATGTGAAAGTGAACTCGGCGGATTTTCTCGGCAAACGGCAGTTGGAAATCACGCGCGGCACGAACGGCCCGGCCATCGCGGTCACGCAGCCGGGTTTCATCAAGACCATTACCGAGCTGGTTCAACTCATCACCACGGAAAGCAACCGCTGGCAGCTTTATCAGGATGTGTTCGACGAGAGCTCCAACAAAGTCTTCGGCGCTTACACGATGCTCACGCCATCAAACCTGGACCGCATGGCGCAGTTGCACCTCGAATCCAATTCCATTTGCGCCTACGACAATAAAATCAATGCCAATCGCATCGTGGCGACGTGGAATCGGGCAACGCACCGTTACGAAGATTACAAGCCCCATTCCGAAGACCTCTGGCTGCGCGCCGCGGAGACGCCGCCGATTTCCGACCAACTGCAGGCGATGGTATCGCAGGTGCAGGCGGCGTTGCCGGGCATCCTTTCGCTGACGAATCAAATCGGTGTCGTGTTAGACAACGCGGTGAATGCCACCTCGAATTTGAACGTCACGTTGGCCGCCGCCAACAACACCATGCTCGCCGCGCAGCCGATGGTGACGAATTTCACCGTCATCAGCGCACAATTGCGCGAACCGGGCGGGCCCGTGGTCTGGGCGCTGGGCACGAACGGCAACGATCAGGTTCAAGGTGCGTTGACGAATGTGAATTCGCTGCTCGCGAACACGGACACGAATCTGGCGGCCTTGCTCATCAATCTCGCGAACATCACGAGCAACTTGAACGCGCAGGTGCAGGCGAACACGAACATGTTGAGCGGCATTTCAAAAATCGTCACCGATTCGGATGATCTGGTGCAGGGATTGAAGCGGCACTGGCTGCTGCGCTCAGCCTTCAAAGGGAAGGCCACCAACGCGCCGCCGGCGGTCGTGCAGCCGTTGCTGTCGCCCCGGATGCGCTAAGCTGATGGTTTCAGAATCCGGCGCAGGCGGTTGAGGAGGGATTCCGCGAAACGTTCGTAGGGCGCCAGCTGACGGCCGTAGGTTCTGATTTCCTCCACCGTCACCAGCGGCATGCAAAAGTCGAAATCGTGCAGGGCGCGGTCGCGTTTCACGCGGCGCAGCCAGCGGGTCAGGTCGGTGATTTCCTCGATGCCGTCCGTTTCACCGGGATAAAATGACAGCTTCCAGTCATCGCGGCGGAGATAGCCATCCGCGTCGCTTTTGTCTTCAAACCACGGATCGCACAGCAGGATGCAGATGGATTTTTCCGGCACATCGCCCAGTCGGTAAAAAACCATGCGCGCGCCGGTTTCGGCAAAATGGTCGAATGCAATCTCCAGCGCGTCGTCGGGCGGCGGCGTGAATTGTGTCTGGAAACCGAAATGAAAACCGCCCGGCTCGATGTGCAACCTTTCAAAGCAGAGGTTCTCCTCGAAGATCCAGGTGATGTCCGTCGCAAAGCGGCGCTCGGCCAGGATTTTTTTCCAGGCGGCGAGGGCCTCGTCCAGGGTGGGACGAGTGAACGGGGCAGGGGGATTCATGGCGGGCTAACTGTGACTTTTCTGGAACCAATCCGCAAACAATTTGATGCCCTGGTCGATTTTCACCTGCGGCTGGTAGCCGAGCCGGGCGCGCGCTTTGGAGATGTCCGCGAACGTGATCGGCACGTCGCCGGGCTGCATCGGCTGGCGGTCGATGACGGCCTTTTTGCCGAGCGCGGTTTCCAGCAGTTCGATGAGCCGGCTCAGCTTCACCGTCTCCGATTCGCCGAGATTGAAGATCTCAAAGCCGAATTCCCTTTTTGTGCAGGCGATGATGCCCTCCAGCGTGTCGGTGACGTAGGTGTAATCGCGCGCCGTGCTGCCGTCGCCGAAAACGGGGATCGGTTTCCCCGCCGTGATGAGCGTCGCAAATTTATAAATGGCGAGGTCCGGCCGCTGGCGCGGGCCATAGACGGTGAAGAAGCGCAGCATCGCCACGTCCATGCCGTAGATGTGATGCCAGACGTGGCCGAGCGCCTCGCATGAGAGCTTGCTGGCGGCGTAGGGCGAGATGGCGGAAAAAATCGGGTCGCTCTCGCTGAACGGCACCTTGGCGTTCACGCCATAGACGGACGAGGATGACGCGATGGTGATTTTTTTGACGCCGTTCGTCCGCGCGGCTTCGAGCACGTTGACCGTGCCTTCGACGTTGACGCGCTGGTAGAGCGCCGGCTCGGCGAGGCTCGGACGCACGCCCGCCCGCGCGGCGAGGTGGATCACCTGGTCGAATTTGACCGAGGAAAAGATCTCGTCGAGCGCGGCACGGTCGGTGAAATCGCCGTGGACGAATTCAAACGGCTTGGCGAGCGACTGGATGTCGCGGAGGTTGCGGCGTTTGAGCTGCGGGTCGTAGGAGGCGTTGAGGTCGTCAAACGCCCAGACCGCGTGGCCGTCGTGCAGCAGGCGCTCGCAAACGTGCGAGCCGATGAAGCCGGCGCCGCCGGTGACCAGAAAATTCATGGGCAAAAGTTAACCAGCGGCGGGGGAAGTGTCGAGCGCGCAGGGGATTTGCAGTGAGTTCTGACGTGGAATGGAAACGAAGGTTGCCAAAGTGGTGAAACTAATGCAGCCTTGCCGCCGTCTCAACCTGGCAATGCGTTTATCCCGTCACACAACAAGATGAGTGCTTTTTACAAGCTGCGGATGGTCGCCTTCTTTGCGGCGGTGCTGATCCTCGCCGGGGCGGGGGCTGAGGCGCAAGGAAGCTTCGGGCTGTTGGTCACCAGTTCAGCGAGTTCCATCTTGGTCAGCAATTCCCTGACTTACACCATCACCGTGACCAACCTCGTCGGTGTTTTGTCCGATACGGTGGTCTCCAATACGCTAACCACATCGGCTCAGTTCGTGGCTGCCAGTCCTAGTTTGACCGGCGCTTCGGTCGGCACCGTTACGAACTTCAACAACGTCACGGTCTTCCATTTGGGCGGATCTATTTTTGGCGACATATCACAAATGTCCCTGACGGTTCGACCCACGGCGGTTGGCTCCATCACGAACTTCGTGTTCGTCTCCGTCCCCTCTATCTTTGTGACCAACACCGCCACGACCAACCTGGTGTCCCAGGTGACCAATACGATTCCGCCGCAGGCCGATCTCGGCGTGGCAATCTCGGTTCCCGCCACGGCGGTCATCGTGAACGACCTGATGGCCTACGGCGTCAGCGTGACCAACTCCGGGCCGAGCAGCGCGTCGGGCGTGATGCTGACCAACACGCTGCCGCCGGGCGTGATCCTCAAAGGCAGCTACACGGTTATCAGCAACAATATTGTTTTCAATCTGGGCACTTTGAAAAGCGGCGGCAGCACGAATTTTCAGTTCAACCTCCAGCCCACCAATGCCGGTGTCCTGAACTTCTTCGCGGCGGTCGGTGGGCTGGGCGTGACTGACACCAACACCGCCAACAATACGGCCAGTAACAGTATCTCCGTCATCGTTTATCTGCCCGGCGATCTGGTGGCGGTCACCAATTCCGCGCAGAACGTCAATCCCCAGAACGGCTTGATCGAACAGTCCATCCTGCTATCGAACGTCGGGACGAATGAGGTTGCCGCCGTGCGCATCGTGGTGACCGGCCTGACGAATCGGCTGTTCAACGCCATCGGCACGAACAATGGTAGTCCGTTCGTGGTCTACACGGCGCCGCTGCTGGTGCCGCTCGCCACGAATACGAGCGTAACGTTGCTGCTGCAATACGCCCCGCGCAAAAACTTCCCGTTCACCAACTCGCAGTTGCATGCGTTCGCCGTGCCGCCGCCGGACCTGACACCGCCGGCTGCACTCACGGCGGGAACGAACATCGCCTATGCCCGGCTCGTCATGACGAACGGCACTCCGCTGCTGGAATTCCGCGCCACACTGGGCCGGACATACACCGTGGTTTACAGCGACAATGCCTTGTTTGTGAACGCCAAAATCGCGCCGCCCTCGGTCGTCGCCCCGGCGAATGTGGTGCAATGGATTGATTACGGCCCGCCCACGACCGAGAGCAGCAGCGCGCCGCGTTTTTACCGCGTGTATTTGAACCCCTGACGCCGCCATGCCGCTTCCACTTATGCCAAACCTTCGTTACCGCATCTGGTTCGCGCGGGGGCTGCTGTGTGCCTTGGCGGGCTTCGCGCTGACCGCCGCGGCGCAATCGGACTCGATGGACTCCTTCGGCGGCAACCCGGATTCCAGCCGGTTCATCCTGATTCCCCGGGACGCGCCGGACTGGACGCGCCATTTCCGCATCGGCGCAATCGTCGGCATGAACATCAGCGCCGATTTCAAGACCAAGGGCACGTTCAACATCTCCGGCAACCAGGCCGGCGCCGGCGTTTACGACGACGGCTACGTGCATCCGGATGAAAGCGGCGATACCGTTTACACCGGTTATTGGGGTTACAACAACGCTTCCCAATTGGTGGGCAACACTCTGTCCCTGCACGGTGCGTCCACTTATTCCTCGACCAGTTCTTCCAGCGAGAACGGGGGCGCCTTTCCCGGGTTCGAAATGGCCTACGGCGACAACATCTGGTATTGGAAACACGCGCGGGTCGGCTGGGAGCTGGGCTTCAGCTTGCTGCCCATCAACATCACCGACACCAGCCCCATGGCCGCGACCGTCAATCAGACCACGGACAAGTTCAACACCGGCGGCATCATCGTGCCGGGCGCGCCTTACCAGGGCGGCTCCAGCGGACAAGGTCCCCTCATTCCCATCACTCCGATGTCCACCACCAACACCGCCTCCGCCGGCACCGTCACCGGTTCGCGCACGCTGGATGTGATGCTCTACACCATCCGTTTGGGCCCGGCGTTTTATTGGGATTTGAACTCGTATCTCGGAATTCAATTGGGCGCCGGTCCCGCCGTCGGCATTGTTTCCGGCAGCTACAAGTATAACGAAATCGTCACCGTCACCAGCACCAGCACCAGCGTCCGCAATCGCGGTTCGTTCGATTTCACCGACCTGACCTACGGCGGCTATGTGAATGGCACCTTGCTGTATCACATCATCAACGACGCCGATCTCTATGTCGGCGCGCAGTATATGCCCATGGGCAATGCCAGCTTCAGTAGCGGCGGCCGGTCCGGCCAATTGAACCTTGGCGGCCAACTCTACATTTCCGCCGGCATCAACTGGCCGTTTTGAGTTTTTTGGAATCTTCCGGACTGATCTGTTTCCATCGCCTTTTTAAATTGTAGGCTCCGACCCTGGGCCACAATTTTGTATTAAGCAGAAGCGGGCCGGATTCCCTGGGAAGTTTTTCTGGTGCCTTATAAGATTTTTCAGCGGTCACTGGCCGACTTGTTGCCATGTCTTCGCGTGAAGGTGCGTCGGCAAGATTGCCCTCGGTCGTCCTATCAAAAGCAGGCCCGGATCACACCGCCGTCCACGCGCAGGGCGGCCCCGTTCGTGGCGGAGGACAGCGGGCTGGCCAGGTAAACCACGAGGTTGGCGACTTCTTCCGTGGTGGCGAAGCGCTGGAGCAGCGAGCTGGGCCGGTGCTGCTTGAAAAATTCCTGCTCGAACTCGGCAAACGGTTTGCCGCCGCTCAGTTGCTTGATGAATTCATCCACGCCGTCGGACCGCGTCGGGCCGGGGAGCACGGCGTTCACCGTCACGCCGGTGCCGGCACAGGTCTCGGCCAAGCCGCGCGAGACGGCCAGTTGCGCGGTCTTGGTCATGCCGTAATGGATCATCTCGGCGGGAATCTGGATGGCGCTCTCGCTGCTGATGAACACGATGCGACCCCAGTTCCTCTGCTTCATCCTCGGGAGATACGCGCGGCTCAGGCGGACACCGCTCAAGACGTTCACTTCGAAAAAGCGAATCCAGTCGGCGTCGGGGATCTCCTCGAACGGCTTCGGTTCGAAGACGCCGAGATTGTTGACGAGGATGTCCACGGCGGGAAAACGCTTCACCATGGTATCCACGACGGCGGCGTCCGCGAGGTCGCCGGCAAAGCTGCCCAGCTTGGCGTTGGGGACGGTCAGGCGAATCTTGGCGAACGCGCCATCCACTGATTCTTCGGAACGGCCGTTGACGATGACGTTGGCTCCTTCGCGCGCGAGGCCGGTGGCGATGGCCAGGCCGATGCCTTTGGTGGAACCGGAGACCAGCGCGACTTTGTCAGTGAGTTGTAAGTCCATAGTGCAAGCAAACTGGCATCGGTGTGCGAAATGTCAATCTCGCGCCAATGCCTATCCTGCCCGGATTTGGCGTGCGGCACTTGTGCTGCTTCATCGTTTTCGAAGCCTGGTGGCGTTGAAGCAGGGCAAAGCCCGCGCTTCACCGGCGAAGGATGGCACCGACACGCATTCAACGGCGTGCCCGGTAGAACACGGCTTCGCGGGTGCTGCCGCTGCTGTCCACGAAGGTGAGCGGGTTGTTGGTCAGCACGAGGCTGGCGAGCGTGTGCCAGGTGGTCAGGTTGGTGGAGTTCTCCAGCAGAAAATTGTCGCCAAGCGCACTGCTGAGCGTGAGCGAAACGGTTCCGTCCGCCTGGCGCGAGATGGCCTGGAAGCGGATGGGCGGGGCGAGGTTTTCCACGCGGACATTATCGAAGATCACGAAGCTGTCGCGCGCCGGATCGGCGATGGAACTGAAGACATCCATCAGGCCGAGCATGATGTTGCCGCTGGTGAATCTGGAGGAATTGGTGAGCTGCGCAATGACGGTTCCGTCCATGAACCACGCGATGACGTTGTCCGTCTGGCGGATTTCAACTTCGACCCAGTTCTTGCCGGGCGAACCGGTGGTTTCAAAACGTGCGGCCGGAAAAAGGTTTTGATAAATGCCGGCGACGTTGTTCGAGGCGCCCATGCCGCTGCCGGCGGCGACGTCAACCGCCGGGTTGTTCGTGCCG
>Ga0114951_10006536_pt1 | contig 10269 bp, 10 predicted proteins | sample AM7aDNAmetaG_FD_88677 | JGI IMG/M metagenome (GOLD analysis project Ga0114951, IMG submission 88677) | Freshwater microbial communities from Finland to study Microbial Dark Matter (Phase II) - AM7a DNA metaG | ecosystem: Environmental > Aquatic > Freshwater > Lake | place: Finland: Lake Alinen...
AAAGGGGTGGCAATTGCTGTGATGGTGTCTTGAAGAAGCATGGTTGACAGTCGAACACTTCCCCTTTTAGAATAGATTTGACAGATTGATATGGAAACTACTGCCGTGTTTTTTCTCTTGTGTTCTTGCTGCCTTTTCTAGCGGGAAGAACGACGATCTTCCTGTACTCTCCATCACCGCGGCTTTTGGTTATCAGGGATTCATCTTCCTGCAGCGCCAGATGGATAATACGCCTATCATGGGCGTTCATGTGGGCAAGTGATACCGGCTTCTGAGTATTTTTTACTTTTTCTCGAACTCTTTGCGCCAGTTCCAGCAGAGATTCTTCTCTTCTTTGCCGGTAAGTTTCTGAATCTACGGAGATCATCTTACGGTCACTATCGGATTTGTTGATGGCTTTGTTTAACACATATTGAAGGGCATCGAGGTTTTGTCCGCGTCTGCCGATAAGCAATCCGCTTTCATCGCCTTCAATGGTGAGAACTATTTTTTCCGGCGTGTCGTTCACACGTACCTGACAATCAAAAGACATTCTGCTTAAAATACCGGACAATAATTCTTTGGCTGAAGACAACAGCGCAGGTGTTGCTTCGGTGCTTAAATTGGAGGCGGAAACTACCGGAGTTGCTGTGGCTTTGGGGGCTTTCGGGGCAGGCTGAGCCTGCGGTTCAATTCGGATTTCAGGTCGAGGTTCAGGCCGTGTTTCGCGCCGGGGCTCAATCTGAGGTTCGGGCCGAGGTTCTATTTTTATTCTGGCCTCACTTTTAGGTTGCCAATCATCGGTTGAATTGAAATCCATATCAAAGCTTAGCAAGGAAGCTTTGATTTTTGCTTTTTTGGAAAGCACACCTAAGAAACCACCGGTACTTTCGGAAATTATTTCAATATTTAATTTTTCTCGAGGCACACCGAAGTCCCGACATGCTTTTTCAATGGCATCATCAATAGATTTATCTTCTATTTCTAATGTTATCGCGCTCATTTTTCAACCCCGGATGAATTATATCAATTAGTCAATTTCTTATTTATATAATATTGTTGACCGATACTTAAGACATTATTTAGTAACCAGTAAATGACCAGCCCGGCAGGAAAATTTAAAAAGATAAACGTGAAGACGATAGGCATGAGCAGCATTATTTTGGCCTGCATTGGATCACCTACGGTAGGGGTCATTTTCTGTTGAATAAACTGCGTTGCGCCCATGATAATCGGCGTAATGTAATAAGGGTCCTTTGCCGACAAATCTTGAATCCACCAGAAGAAAGGTGATTGGCGCAGTTCAATGGCGTAAAGTAGTGTATTGTACAGGCCAATAAACACAGGGATCTGAATTAATATCGGCAGGCAGCCGCTCATGGGATTAACTTTATGACTGCGATACAGGGCCATGGTTTCCTGGCCAATTTTGTTTTTGTCATTTTTAAATTTCTCTTTAAGCTCTTCAATTTTTGGCTGAAGTTTTTGCATTTCTTTCATCGAGCGGTAGCTGATATTACCCAGTGGCCAGAAGATAAGTTTGATCAGGAGAGTCAGGACAATAATGGCAACACCGTAGTTACTCAAATACTGGTGCAAAAATTTTATAAAAAACAACAAGGCAATAGAAAGCCATTTCAATCCCGGGATGAATGAATCAAACTCGATGGCTTCTTCCAGCGATATTCCCTGTTTTTTGAGAAGAGAGTAATCCTTCGGGCCGATGAAAAGCGCGTAACTGAACAACCCGGACTGATCCGGCGGGATGATACTTTTGGTTCGCTTCAAATCGATGGAAACCATGTTGTTACTGTCTTTGGACATGTTGATGCTGGTGAGCGACGGGTCTTGAGGTATAATTGTCGCCATAAAATATTTCTTTTCAAAGCCACCCCAGGAAACATCAGGACCAAAACTTTTTTCAGTCGCTATATCCGATACTTTTTCACGCTTGATGGATTTGGACACATAAACAACCGGACCTTCATGACTGTAACTATCTTCTTCTCGTTTGGGATCCACATATTGATACCAGCTAATATGCGGTATCTGAGTTATCGGTGCGTTTGTAAGGTTGGTTACTTTGACGTCCAACTCGATGGAATAATTATCGGGATTGAAAGTAAAAATCTTTTCTATTTTAATTTTGCCGCTAAAAATCCGGGAAAATACTAGGCGTTGTTTTTCTTTAGAGCTTTGCAAATCCAGTTTGGATACATCAGCATTGTAGACGGAATTGGCAGCAATCTCCGCCGCTGATTCCGGAAACGTAATTGCCAGTGGATAAGGCATGCCGTCATTAACCGTGACAACCTCGATGAGTTCCTTGCTTTTTTCTTTTGGTGGTTGCTTTTGTCCGGTGACGAAATTTTTAATTTTCGGATAAATGTCATCGGTGCATTCCGTACATTCTTTTTGATACCCTTTGAGTTGAAACGATTTCAGGGCAGCGCCTTTTGTGGAAAATATCGCCGTGTAATTATCAGTTTCTACCCTTATATCTTTCGGCGCAGCCTCATTTTTAGATACAATCAATTTTGTGGCGGATTTTGTCGTTGCCTTCGTTGTCTGAGGTGCGGTCGAGTTTGCGGCTGTATCAATGGCTGCTTGCTTTGATTCCTGAGCGGGCGCGGTCTGTTTTGGCGGTGTGGGGGCAAAAAACATCTGGTACACCATAAGAACACCCAGTGACAGGACTACGGCAAGAATGGTCTTTGAATCCATGGAAAAACCTCCAATTTCATTTTTTTACTTGACAGGATCGTAACCGCCCGGGTGCAGCGGATGGCAGCGCAAAATCCTCCTTAGCGCCATAAATGAACCCTTTAGAGGCCCATAGATTTTAATCGAAGAAATTGCGTATTCAGAGCATGATGGGAAAAAACGGCAACACGGGGCAAAAAGGAAAGGTGCTACACATATTTGGTACAAACGAATTATGGAAACAAAAAGTTTTTCCAAAAAATTACTGAGCATAAATTATCTGTTGGCTTTCCGCGTGAAAAGTTCCGTCAATTCCATTTGTGCTTCCGAATATTTAAGGGGTGGCATATTTCTTTTGGCCATGACGACGACATCATATCCTGCGGGAAACAAGCTCTTGTTAAGACGGAAGAATTCTCTGATCAGGCGTTTAATCCGGTTTCGTTTTACGGCGTTACCTACTTTTTTGGTTACCGTTATCCCTAGTCTTTTAGTTTCCTTGTCGCTAATGCACGTGATAGTTGTAAAGTGTTGTGAACTTTTCCACACCCCCTGCGCGTAAATGGTTCTATATCTGCCGTGTTTAGTTACCCTTTCCAATTTCCGGTAAGATTGCTCTTCCATGCATACCGACCATCCTCTAAGGCGCTAATATACTGTAATTATACTGCTAAACGTTTTCTTCCCTTGGCTCTTCTGCGGCTCAAAACCTGTCTGCCGGATTTAGAAGCCATCCGGACAAGAAAGCCATGTGTCCTTTTTCTTTTGGTATTTGTTTTATTGGTCAAAGTCTTTTTCATAGTTAATCCTCTAAAAGTAATAGTGTGGTGCCTAAATCATAGTAGCATTTATTTGTCAAGGCTAAATTGGGTAACTTGGGTAAAAACAAGAAGAAGCGGGCAGATATTCTGCTTTTCGCCCTTTTACCTGCGGTTTTATTTACTATCTGATTTCATCCTTAAATATTGAGTCATTTGGGGCGAATCTAGTTCCATCCAGTCCGCTTTTTTTAGCATTTCCCATTCGGCTACAGTATAAGCTTTTTTCTTATGATAAACAAAAACTCCGACGAATTTTACTTTACGCACATTCTTCCAGTAATCAACCAATTCGGGGTGTTTAAAAAAAATGTCATCTTGAATTAAAATAAAATCATGAGGGAATTCTTTCTTACCTAAAAAACCGAGAAAAAATGTAAATTTGCCTAAGGTGGTCACATCCAGGGAAGAATATTTGTAATCGAGAAACTTCAGCGCGTAATTATCATCAAATACCAAACCTCCCACCATGCATTCCGGGCAAGCGGCTTTTAGCGGTTTGACATTATTGAGAAAGAAGGAAGATGCAAAAACATGATCTTGAAATCCGTATTTTTGAATTAATTGGCCTACCCACCTGCTGAATTCTTCCGCCTTCTTGCTTTCATCTTTCATATTCAAAGAAACCAGTACAGTTACGCCTTGGGCCTTTCTTTTTTTAATCAGTTCAAATAAATCAATAACCGTCAGAAATGGTTCCGGGGGCAATTTGGGATTAGCCATATTTTTCGGCAGTTTGGTTAAATCATTATATTGTTCGCCAAAAGTGCCTTTTAAACCTGTAGCTCTTTTCATCTTGTAATCATGCGAAGCCAGTCCGACCCTATTGCCATTTTGATCGACAAAATCGATGATATCCAATTCGATATTCGGAGATGGTGAATAGAGGGCTTTGACCAGGGCGGAGCGCGAATTTTCCTGGGCGAAGGAAGCATCGCCACGGTGCCAGACGGCGGCGGGAAAATCAAAAGCTAAACAATCAATACTCAAGCATAAGAAAAGTATTGAACTTAAAATGATCCAACGGCCCGTCTTGCCGATAAAACCTGGCGAATTTTTCACTTTTCTAATCTCGCTTTAATTAATTTATTAGGCATCTTCATATCTGATTAGATATTAGAATAGTATGAAAAAAGAGTCAATGAAAAAGTCAACAGATACCCAAACTTAAATTGCGCTTGACAGCCTGAAATAATTAAGCTAAACAGCCCACAATTACAATGAAGTTTTAGGAGGATTCTTTTGGCAACACATAAATCAGCAGAAAAACGCGATCGTCAGAGTGTGAATCGGCGCGAGCGCAATGTCGCTGCTAGGTCTGCGATAAAAACAAAAATTAAATCAGTGCTTTCCGCAGTAGAGGGCAAGAGCAAAGAAAATTCTGAAAGTGCGCTGAAAGCGGCTATTCCCGCGCTGTCTAAAGCTGCCGTCAAAGGCGTAATTCACAAGAAAAATGCTTCCCGCAAAATTTCCCGTCTGACCAAAAAAGTCAACGCCCTGTAGTGACACTCGCTGACTATAGGAAGCGTAAGTGGAACTATCCCGCAGAGCAGGGATAATAAAGGTATGGAACAAGGCTTCTTTCCAGGTAATTTAATTGTTGAAATTGGCAGTTTTTTTCTTGGTGCGTCATACAGAGAAGCAACTTTGGAGGCGCAGGGTAAAGAAAAACTGATAGCCAACTTATCTGGTTTTGATTGCACCACTTTTGTGGAAACAGTGTTGGCTTTAACCGGATGCGCTATCCGGGGGAAGATCACATCACTCGAATTTCGCAAAGCTTTACAACTCATCCGTTACCGTCAGGGAACTATCACTGGTTACTCTTCCCGCCTGCATTACTTTACCGACTGGCTGCGCGATGGCGAAAAGAAGAAAATACTTAAAGATATCTCGCGCCAATTCGATGCCGAGGTGCAGCGAAAAAAAATCAATTATATGACCACCCATCGTGCGTCTTATCCTGCTTTAAAAAATGAAGATGAATTTCAAAAAATGCTGCTTGTTGAGAGAAATCTTTCCCTCAGAGTTTTTTATATTATCGGCAAGGATAGGGTAAGCCGGCAAAAAACAGAGATTCAAAACGGCGATATTATCGCCTTTCCCACAGATCAGGAAGGATTGGATGTGGCGCATGTCGGCTTCGCTATATGGCAGGGAAAGAATTTACATCTGCTGCACGCCTCCAGCAAAGAAGGCGGCGTAGTCATATCAAAAAAAACCCTGTCAGTTTACCTTAAAAACAATAAAAAATATTCCGGTATTATTGTGTCAAGGCATCAGGTTTTTTCAAAGTGATGATAATCTTTCGGTTGTTCAAAATTGCCGCCCCAGTGCCAGCCGCGTTTTATAAATTCCTGCACAACCTGATTTTTCGCGCTGAATGTTCCGGCATTTGATGGAAAATATTTGGCGTCTTGTGGCGCGATAACGCCATTGGGATAAATGACGGGATTTTGCACAGGGTTAATATCCACGGCACGTCCGAAAGAATGCAGGGATAACTTTGTTGTGCCTTCAATTACCCGGAAGTTAAAGGCGGAAGAATTGTTATCGGCCATGGAACGATGATCATCCCAGAGGTAAGCGACAATGGGAATGACACGTCCTACAGGAAATTTGAGTTTTTCGATCAAAACAAAGATTTCATAGACATCATCTTCCAGCGCGCTATTCACAATAATCTGCCCCTGATGCCGAAGGCCGTCAAACGAGTAGTAAAGAACATCAACGAGGCCCAGAGAATCCACTATTTGTTCCGGGGCGGTCGTCCCTTCTATAGCCTCGGCAAAACTAATAGCGCTATCAATAATTACATCTTCTTGCTCAGCCATTTACAAATCTCCATTTAGACTATTTATTATTATAGCAAGTTGCTTTCAAAAATAAAATATGAATTTTTGAAAGCTTACTTGGTATTATGCCCGGTAAATCAATCTTTTAATGTTTGATAGGTACTTGGCATTATATCCATTATTTCTGCAGGTAGGGATACTTCCTGATAAATGCCACGGATAGTGTCGCCATTCAGGCGATTAAAATCAATAAGCTGCGGCGTGATCATCACACCGGCCATATCCACAGCGCCCGGCGAGACAAAAATCCTTTGTTTGCCTGCCGCAAAATAAGCATCGGGCCGGTGTTTTTGTCTCAGAAATATTACCAGCCGCCAAGTGCCTTTTTCCCAGGTGCAAAGAATATTCATCAGCGGTTCGCTATTTGTCGGGACAGTGCGCCGGATCACTTTATCCAAATGCGTAAACTGCTCCTGCAGGGCTTCCCGATTTTTGGATTCTATAATAACAACACTGCGATTAAGATTATCACCTTTAGAAAAGCGGACAGACGAAATCTCTTTTGACGGAGGCAAAAAACTTAATGTGTGCAGAAAAGGAAGAGCATTTACCGGGATCATTTGAAAGTGCAGATGATCGGGGGCAGAGGCTCCGCAGGCCGGGCCATTATAAAAAACTGTATAGGCAGGGGAGAGGTCGGCGGCCATTTGCAAAAGCCAAGTCAGTGACGGGCTGATTTCCTGAGGTTGGTGCTGCAGCGCGACAATAGTAAAATGGTGATCAAAAATCGGCGCAGGATTACAAAGAATCAGATAACTACTGCGGTATAAAATGCCCTGCTGCTTGTCGGGTAGATTATCGGCGCATAAAAAACAGGGACGGTTTTTAATCGATTCTTGATCAACCGAAGCGCCACTGCTTACAGCGCGATGAGGGTTGTATTGCAGATAAACGCTATAGCTGCCGCAGATAATTTCCCTCGTGCGCAAAGAAGCCAAATCACGGCAGGCTTTAGTAAGCCTTGGCCAGCTTTTCTTTTGCGTGTCGAATAATTTTTCGCAGAGATTGGGCAGCGTCAAATTATCTTTATCTGGATATTCGGCAAAAATATGATTTCCCAAAAAATCTCCTTGATGCAATTCTAAGATAATAAAAAAGCTAATGCAAGTAATAATCATTAATGTTTTTTTACCGGCATTTATGATATTCGGAAATTGTTATGTGGGCAATGCTTGTAGGAAAGAGGAGGAATTTAAAGTGAAGAGGCTATGGATACCAATCATCGTGATGTACTTAATGTGCTTGGGGCTTTCCATCGCTTGCGCGGCGGAATTGCATCCGAAGTACGGCCCGAAGGCGATGCCGCTCATACGGGATAATCAGTATTTCAGAGGGGCGGCGGCAAAGGATTTCTGGAGCCTTATACCTTTCTATGCTCCGCAGACTAATGAATACTCCTGTTCGGTTGCCTCCGTCGCCATCGTTTTCAACGCCATGGCCAAGCGTCGCGACGGAATTCCGGACACAGAGATGAATATCACCCAGGACATGCTTCTGGATAGTGTTAAGGACGTGCCCATTCGGGCACTGGTTTCAAAAGAAGGGTTTTGGGGAAGGCATGGGTTGACCTTGGAAGAACTTCGGATAGTGACCGAACAAGCTGCCCGCACGCTTGGTTTTCAGGCGATTGTCACGGCCTATTCGTTTAAGAACCGTTCCCTGGATGAACTTCGGGCTATTCTCCGCTCCAATGAAGACGATTCTATGGACTTCCTGATGGCCCATTTTATTCAGGATGACCTAACCGGTGCCCAAGGGGGGCCTTATGCGCATATCTCGCCAATCGGCGCTTATGACGGCAAGTCCCGCCGCGTGCTGATACTTGATGTGGATAGAGACTGGTATTCCCCATATTGGGTGCAGGATGAGGATCTGCTTGCGGCCATGAATCACGAAACGAAGCCATTAGGATCGGGCGGTTTTGTCCGTGTACGCTTTGAGGCTGGTATCCAGAACATTCTGAAATGACTGGATTCCGGATCAAGAGACTGTGTCCAAATTAACTTTTATTATTGCGAACGTGAAATTGTAGGCCGCGTCGTGTGCCCTGCCTTTTAGGGTAGACCCTACGCGGCGAAGCAAATATCGCCGGGTCAGGTCATGTGCCCTTTAGGGTAGACCCAGCCTACATTACTTCATCATTAATGTCTTCGGAGGAATTCAGTAATATGGTTATTTTTTTCGGTGGTTATATAGGGTCAGGAAAAACAACCCTAGCCAAGGCAATAGCTGAGAAAATCGGCATAATAGACTATGAGGTTGACACTGTCAAAAAGGCTGTTGTAGCCGAGGATTCTCAACTGCAGTATTACACCCGCAACAACATACCTTTCCCCGATGAAGCCCGAATTAAAATGTTCTTAAGGGTGGTTGATGATTTTGAAAGGCTGTGCAAAACAAACAAATGTATTATTGTGGACGAGACCCTTCATAAAAAATCTTTGCGCGGAATTCTTTACGATGGTGCCAGGCGTTATTTTGGGGAATATATTGTAGTGTGGATCCAGGCCAGCGAGGCGACAATAAAGGAAAGATTGATGAGTAGCCACAGGGTGGACCATGTTCTTGGAGATCCCTATGGCATGCACCTTTCGCTGAAGAAAGTATTCGATGATCTTGACGAAGCAGATATTGTTTTCGAGAACAATGGATCCATTAGTGACGCAGCCGAAATCCTGGGGAGCATGATTGAGGCCAAAATAACCAATGCAGCTACCGGGAATTCGTCTGTAAAAATGTAGGGCGCATTCCCCCCGGCATGTTAAGGCATTCGCCGGGTCAGGTGACCCGGCCTACATTATCATTTTTGTTTTGTGTAGGCCGGGTGCCCTCACCCGGCGAATAAACTACAAAAAGGCCGCCCCTTTGACGGGGGCGGCCTTGTAAATTTTACCTGAAAAATCAGGGGTTAGAATGAGAACTGAATACCGGCGTTTCGCACCGGGATTATATTCTAACCTTGCGGATTAAAAACTATACGAGAAACCAGCATTTGTCGTGAAGGTGTTGGTGCTTTGTCCCACACCCAGCCCCACTCCTGCCGCTACGCTGAGATTATCCCATATTGCTGCCTTAACGCCTATGGCTACGGCGCTGCAACCTTCAAAGTAACCATAGCCGGCGCCGATGGCAAAATTCTTTCCAGGCATCGTGGCGGGAATCGCCGATAAAGCGGATACAGAGGCAATGCCGATATTGGCTTTTTGCAACTGGCGGAAATTTACCGCATCGAAATCAGCGGTGCCATCGGCAACGCCGGTAACCTTAACCGGAGCGCCGTTGGTCGAGTTGCTGAAGCGAGCACCGTTGTCGTCCAGTACCAATGAGGTGGAGTGAACGCCGCCGGACAGGGTGGTCCCTGTTTCATTAACTACAACACCGTGATTGTCGCCGATACCATTGGTTACAAGCAGAGATGCTGTGGTCTGCCCTACAGTTCCGTCTATGATCTTGCCATTGGCATCAGTCGCAACACCGGTACCGCCCGTATTGGTGATGTTCATCTCGCCTGTTGTTTGCTGACTGCCGACTATTGACGCGCCTGAAGTTACCGTGGTAGTCGCGGATGTGTTGGATGTGTACTGCAGTGTCCCGTTGATGTATGTGTTGCCGTTGATCAGCGTATTGCCTTCCAGACGGTTGACATAGGTTGCGCCAGCGATGTTCTGGCGGCTGGCGTTATCGCCCCGGTTATTTAACTGCCCTGCCAAGGTGGCAGGATCCATGCTCAGTGTTCCCGCGGTGCTCGTGGTAGTAAAACCACTGGCGGATGCGCCAGAACCCGAGCGCAGGCTGGCGGTGCCATTGGCAATGGACAGAGTGCTGTTGCCGCCCTGAACAGTTGCCGTGGTTGCCGTGTTGGTGTTGCCGATATTGGTAGTAGAAACACCCGCGCCTGTGCCGATATTATTGAT
>Ga0114951_10006538_pt1 | contig 10269 bp, 7 predicted proteins | sample AM7aDNAmetaG_FD_88677 | JGI IMG/M metagenome (GOLD analysis project Ga0114951, IMG submission 88677) | Freshwater microbial communities from Finland to study Microbial Dark Matter (Phase II) - AM7a DNA metaG | ecosystem: Environmental > Aquatic > Freshwater > Lake | place: Finland: Lake Alinen...
CAGCCTTCTCGGTGGTGGCCTTATCATTATAGACATCATTGACCAATTCGTTCCCTTCGATGTGCCAGTGGGCCTTCATGGTCTCCGTCCACTTGGCGATTTGCGCCTCGCGCTGATCGGCTGGCATGGCGAGCAGCTTGCGATGGTCGAAGGTGTCTCCCCCGCGCCAGCCGGTGAGATCGGTGCCGTTGAACAGGGCGGTGAAGCCCCGCGGCGGCTTCATGCCCGCGGCCGGCAAGGTCGTGTTTGCACCCGAGGCAAACTGGGAGCCGGCGGCAAAAAGTATCAGGGTGGAGCAAACGCTGCCCCAGCGGACCGTTTCAATCAGTTTCATCCCCGTGTTTTCAGGCATTTGTCGGAGGGAATAAAGCTTTTTCTGCTTCCCAGGTGAAGCTGGTGTCTGGACCGGCCGGCGGTTGAGCCTCGACTGCGGGCATCGTTGTTCGCACCTGTATGGCGGTCGAGTCGAGGTTGACAAGTGCATATTGCCTGCTCCAAAGTGCACGGGTGTTGGCTGATTTGGGTTCGTTGGGCCAAAGGTATCAACAAACAATGAATGGAAATAACTCTATGAAAAAACTAAGATCAACTGCCGGATTTCTCTTAACTGCCATATTCGCCGCCACGCTTTGTGTGGGTTGTGGGGGCTTGCCCAAACAACTCACCAGGGTTCAGCGGATTGATCAGCCGCCTGCGGGCAAAGCGCTGGTCAACTTCCACCGGCCCTCGACCTGGGGTGGCAATCAGTTGTACCCGATTTTTGACATCAACGGAAAAATGCTGATGGACCTGATGGGCGGCTGTGAGTTTCAGCAGGTTTGCGAGCCCGGAGAAAACGTGTTTGTCGGCTGGGCGGAGCATGTCGCCGTGGTGAAAGCGGACCTGGCTCCCGATAAGGTTTATGACATCATGGTGGACATCAGCATGGGGTGGGTTAAGGGCAACGTCTACCTGAGCCCGGTTGCCAAGGGCGACCCTCGCCGAAGCAAACTGTCACAGTTTGAGCGGCGGGAGAAAACGGTTTTGGCCTTGAACCGCAACCAGCATGTCGCGGACTACGAAGCCAAAAACCAGGCGCGCATTGTTGAGATTAAGCAAGACTTCGTGTCTGGTCAAAAGTCCGATCGCGTGAAGTATCTGCAGAAGGACGACTGCCGATAGGCTGAGTTCGTCTCTCTATTCGCGGGGCGCAGCTCGGCGCCGCCCCCGCGAAGAAATGCCACGGGGGGGCGGTGTGCGGAGTATGGCTCCGCCCGGCAGGAGTTCCGGCCGAACCAGCCGATCAATGCCCTGCGCTCCCACCATGGCAAATTCGAATTCCGAGCAGGCTTCGATTCGTCGCCGCGCCGTCAACGGTTCACCCTCTCCCCAGGGCTGAGCATTACCCACATCGCTCGGCTCGGCTGGGCGAATCCCAAAGAGATTCCGTCTCAAAGCCCGGGGTTGCGAGCAGCGAGCTACCCTGGGTGAACTGCGGAATTGGCGTTAATTGGCGAAATTAGCGGATAACCTCTTGCCTTTCTCTGTTCAGACTTCGGATTTCCGGCTCAGCCGCCGGGCTTGCTGGCCACCAGCATCACGTTTGATCCCAGCCCCGCTTCCGGGACCCGGCGGACCTCGATGAAGCCCGCCGCCTGCAGGAGCGACGCGTAGCCCGCGGCGTCCTCGAAGTGCAGCCCGCGCTGGGTCAGATTGTGCCCGACCGACACCGCGAAGCGCTCGGACCAGACCACCACTCGGTGAGCCGCCCCGTTGCTGCACGCATCCCGGACGATCAGGCTGCCGCCGGGGCGCACGGCGGCGAAGGCGCGCTGGAGTATCCGCTCCTTCGATTCGCGCGGGAAGTAATGGAGCACGTCGCACAGCAGCACCACATCCCCGGCAGGCCAGGCCGTCGTTAATAGATCGCCTTCCGCGAAGGTCAGCCGGGTAGAATCCCTGGCGGTAGCCTGCGCTACTTGGATCTTTGCGGCGTCGTGATCGATCCCGTGCAGGGTGCGCTCTGGGGCGCCCAGCGCGAGCCAGTGCGCCACCAGGCCGTAACCGCAGCCGGCATCCAGAATGTGCCCCTGTCGGGGTGTCGCTGCGTCCACCGCCCGGAATAGTGGGTCCGTGCGCAGCTTCCAGTAGGCGTATTGCTCCACGTAGGGGCCCTGGTAGCGATAGAGTCGGCACACCCGCTTGCGCCGGGCTGCTGCGGCATCCGGTCCTGAGCCGGCGACCACTCCGGCGGGACTTGCCGCGCGCCGCCGCAGCCGTGCCATGCACGGAGGGACGAGGAAAAGCGTTGCCAGCAGCGTGAAGCTGATGCCGAGCCACGCGCTTAAGCCGATGGAAAACATCGCCGGATGCCGCGCCAGCACCAGCACCCCCACCCCCAGCAGCGTCGTGCCGGCGCAAATCGTTACCGCGCCGCCCGTGGACGCGGTTCGATCCTCGCGCCCGCGCACCGGCTCAAGTTCGGCCATCACCATGAACAGGCTGTAGTCGCCCCCCACGCCGATGACGAAGATGGCGAAAATGAAGTTCGCCATGTCAATCGGCTGCCCCAGCAACCCCAGTGTGCCGAGCGTCCAGAACACTCCCGCCGCCATCGGCAGGAGCGTGATCAACACCAGTTCCAGGCGGCCCAATAGCAGAAAGAGGAGCACCGCGTTCAGCGCCACGACCAGCGCCGCGAAGATCGGCAGGGACCGCCGGGCAACGCGGGTGATCTCGTCCGACAGCGCCGCTTTGTTGAGCAGCAGCGCCCCGGGCACACCCTGTCGCACCGCCTCGCGCAGGCGCTGAAAGTTCCCGCGGTCTCCGGCCTTCACCAGCGTGCAAACCGACACCCTCCCATCCTCCTCGCTCCAGTAGTCGCTCACGAGGTGCTCCAGCGCCGCGGTCGTGCCAGCCCCGGTCACGGAGCCTCGGTTCGGGGTGGCGATGCGCTCCAGAAACGGCCCGAAGGTGTTGGTCCGAAATCCCAGCTTCGCCGCGGCGCTGGCCAGCGAATCGCTGAGGGCTTGCCGGCGGGCGCCAGACCAAAAGGCCGACCAGTCCCGCCGGTTGGACTGGCGCATTTGCTCGGAAGGATACAGCGGGGCAATCGAGGCGAACGATTCCACCTCCCGTCGCTCCTGCAAATTGCGCAGCCCCGCGAGCACTCGCTCGTTCTTCTGCAACGCTTCCTCGCGCGTGGCGCCCGTCACCACTACCGTCGTCAGCGACAACGCTTTGCCCCACACCTCCCGCACCACTTCCTCGTCGTGCCGGGTTTCGCGCGACACGCCGTTGAGCCGTCCGAAATCGCCGTCAAAGCGCAGGCGCGCCACCCCCGCCACGCAGAGCCCGGAGAAGACCAGCAGCAGCGGCAACACCAACTTCGCCCGCCGATCACGCCAGGCGAACAGTCGCTGCATCGCCGTCGTCAGGGGCAATACCCGGGCCGCCCCCGTTGCTCCCACGGGGACAAAGAGCGGGAGTATCACGATCGCAAACACCGCCGCCACCGCCACCCCGACCGCGCCAAACAATCCCAACTGCCGATGTCCCGAAACCGGTGACACAAGCATCACCAGGAAGGCCGCCATCGTGGTGAGCGCGCCGAAGGTCAGCGTCGGCGCGAGTTGCGCCACGGCCCGCGCCAGTTGCTCCCGGCTCGCTGGCGGGGCGTCATCGGTGTGGTAGAGGACGTAGATGCCGTAGTCCACTGTGACGCCAATCAAGATGCTGCCGCAGCCCAGGGCCACCGCCGAGACCGCGTCGCCGGTCACGTAGAACACCAGCATGGCCCCCAACGCCCCAAACCCCGTGGGCACCAGCCCCAGCAGCGCCAGCCATCGCCGGCGATACGCGGCATACATCAATATGCCCACCGCCACCGTCGCCACCACGCTGGTGAAGGTCGTGTCCCTGCGGATCATGGAGGCATTCTCCAGCGCCACCCGGTGCGCCCCGGTGATCGCGATGCGCACCGAATTGGTCGGAAACCCGGCTTCCACGTCGCGCGCCGCTTTCAACACCCGGGCAACCAGCGGCGCGCTCCGTTGCAGCTCCGATGGCCGAAATCCCGGCACGGCGCTGATGAGCGCATGGCGTCCGTCCGCGCTGGTGATGCGGCCCGCGACGAGGCGGGTGTTTCCGGCCCCGGCTTGCAACGCGCGCAATCGTGCCGACACCGCATCGCCCAGGCCCACCGGGTCGGCTTGCACCACGTCCTTCAGCATCAGCCCCTGGGGCTGGCTCATCGCTTTCTTCATCCAACTCAGCCGCTTCTCGATGGCGGAAGTCTCCAGCGTGGCTTCCAGCTCGTGCAGCTCTTTGGCGGTGAGCAGCGCGGGCAGTTGGGCCTGCAATTGCTCGAATACCTCCCGCATGTCGCTGGCCTCGACGTTGTAGCGAAACTGGCTCAGCTCGGGAATCTGCTGCAGCGCGCCGTGCATCCGGTCCGCCGCCTCGGCCAGCCGCTCCGGGTCCGGCTCCGTCGTCTGGACATCGACAAATAGCCGGTCCGCCTGGCGGACATGCTTCAGCGCTTCGACCTGTTCGGCGATGGCCGGGTCCGACATCGGCAGCATGTCGGTAAAGTCCTCGTTCAACTTCAACCGCCGGCTGAGCAGCGCCGCGAGGGCGGCGAAGAGCGCCACCAGGACCAGCACGGCCGCGCGATGCCGCGCCAGGAACAGGTGCAGGCGAACGAGGAGGTCGGTCATGGCTTGCCTCCCCGGGCTGCTGCCGGTGATGCTTTCGACGCGGCTGCCTGGCCGCGCCAGAGGGTCGCCGCGAGATAGGCCGCCAGCATCCCCAGCGCCCCAACCAGCGCGGCCAGCACCACGCTGCCAACGAACCATTCGCCGATGTACACCGGGATTTGCCGGGCTGCGTCCTTGGGCGAAAACTCTATCACCAGCCCCGTGTGCAGGTAGTGGCCGAGCGCCAGCCCCGCGGCCAGAATGAAGGGCGCGGCCAGCGGAAAAGAAATGTTGCTGGCGGCCAGGGCGATCGCTTTGTTGAGCCGGAGACGGTGCGCCAGCAACGCCGCTACCACCATCTGCCAGCCCCAGATGGGCGCGATGCCGCAGAACAAACCCAGCCCTACCGCGGCCGCCAGCCGGCCCGGGGTCTGCGTGTGTTCCGAAAACAGGTGGCGCCATACCGCGCGGAAACGCTGGCCGCGCGGCAGGTCGCTCAGTTCGCCGCGCGCGATTACCCGGCGCAGCAAAGCCGGCGTGCAGAAGGCGAGCATCGCCAGCCGCGAGTGCGCGCGCGAAATCTGGACGGTATCCCGCCACGGCTGAAAGTGCGACAGCCTGGAAGTGGGGGCCCGGTAATCGCTCGTGACCGGCAGTGCCACCAGCGGCATCCCCGCCCACGCCGCCAGCACCATCACTTCCAACTCATAGGCATAGCGCTTCGCCTTCACCCGCAATAGCTCCAGAGCCTTGAGCGGATAACACCGGTAGCCGCATTGCGTGTCGGTGAGCGCCGCGCCGGTCTCAAAGCGGAACCAGAACGTGGAGAATGCGTTGGAAAACCGGCGCTGCCGCGGGGCGCCTTCTTTCTTCAAGTCCCGCACCCCGATGATGAACGCCTCCGGCTCCCGGCGGCACGCCTCGGCAAACGCGTCCAGCTCCGTCGTCGAATGCTGGCCGTCGGCGTCAATCGTGATCGCATGGGTGAATCCCAATTCCCGCGCTCGGCCAAACCCCGCGCCCAGCGCCGCCGCCTTGCCCTCGTTGGCAGGAAATGTGATCACCGTTATCCCCGTCTCCGCTGCCAGGAGCTTGGCTGTCTCATCCGTTGACCCGTCGTTTACCGCGATGACGGGCAGTTGGGCCTTGGCGCGGCGCACGACGTGCTGAACCGTCTGCCCGTGGTTGAAGACCGGAACCACGACGCAGATGCGCGGGGCCGCCGGCGGTTGCGCTTCTGGCGTCTCAGGCGAGATCAAGCGCCGGCCTTCCCGTTTTCGCGCAGGTCCACAAAGAACCGCCGCTTCCGTGCGCCCTCCGGCATCTGGAGCGATTCTATCTCTGCCGGGGCCGCAAGCTTCAGCTCCGGCGCCACCTTGGCCGACGCCTGGAATCTTTCCCTCAGCCTGCCCAGGATGGTCTTGCCTTCCCGGGCGCAGGCGACCCGCACCTCGACCAGGTCGGTGTCGTGCTCGCCGCGCCGCGCGATGATGACGTAAGACTGAACTTCGGGCGCGGCATCCAGCACGGCTTTCAGGGTCGAAGGAAAAATCGTCGTGCCTTTGAGTTTTAGCTTCTGCCCCTTGCGGCCGACGATGGGCCCGATGCGCATGGTGCGGCGGCCGCAGGCGCACGCCTCGCGGAAGATCGCGGCGTAGTCCCCCGTGCGATAGCGAATCAGCGGCATCGCCTCGACCCCGAAGGTCGTGGCGGTAAGCTCGCCGACGCGGCCGTCCGGCACGGGCTCGCCGGATTCGTCCAGCGCCTCCAGGTGCAGCAGCGCCGGGTGCAGGTGCCCGCCCTGGCCGGCCTCGCATTCGCAGAGCGACGCGGCCAGCTCGGTGTTGCCGTAGGTGGAGTAGGCGCGCGCGTTCCACGCGCGTTCGAGGTGTTCGCCCGCGCAGTTGAGCGACCAGTTTGCCTCGCGGATCGGTTCGCCGATGCAGATCAGCTTGCGCACGCCGAGGCCGCCCAGCTTGACTCCGGCCTCCGCCGCCTTGTCCGCCAGCCGGCAGAGGAACGACGGCACCCCCACAATCGCCGTCGCGCGAGTGCGCTGCAGCAGCTCCAGGTGCATGAGCGGTGCGGCTGGCCCGACCCGCACGACGGAGCAGCCCAGCTTCCGCAGCCCCATGAAATAGGCCATGCCGGCGATGAAGCAGCGATCCAGCGTGACCGCCAGCACCACCGTGTCGGCGGCGGTGAGGCCGGCGCAGCGGAACGATTGGTATTCGTTGAGCGCCAGCCGCTGCATATCCCCATCGGTCAGCATCCAGACCATCGGCTGGCCCGCGGAGCCGCTGGTGGTCACGATATCGACCACCTGCTCGCGCGGCACGCAAAGGAAGGCTTCCGAATTCTCGGACAGCGCTGTCTTATCCACGGTGGGGATCTCGCCGATCTGCTCGAAGGAAATCCCTTTCTTTGGCGACAGGCCGGCGCGGTGAAAATGCTCGCGGAAAAAGGGCGAGCGCGCGAAAGCATGCCGGAAAGTCCGGCTCCAGGCCTGGCGCTGGATGGCGGCGATTTGCTTGCCCGTCAGCAAGTCTTCAGCAAGCGGCCTCATTCGCATCGCCTAAATGGATTCGGGGCTGGCGGGTCGCGAGCCGGCCCGGCTGCGGGCCCGCCAGCCAGCCGCGATCAAGAGTAACCGCGCAGCGGGAGTTTCGCTCATGGGCGTTGGTTTATGAAAGGTTTCGACAGTCTCACTGCTCCCGCCTTATAGCCCGCCACACTTCAATTCGGCAAGCATCATTTCTCCGGATTGCATCTAAGCGCGTGTTTGAAAAACCCGGTTCATTGTAGGAGACGACGTAAGGAGTCTCAAACTTCTCCTATGGCCGAGCATTCTGAATTCGATTAGAGCCTCCTTAGGTCGGCTCCTGCAGTTATCAAACAGGCTCTAAAGGGCGCAAGACAGTTTTCTTCGGGGTGGGCGGCCTGCTCTCATTAACACCTCGCTTCAGCGAGGTGGGTGCGACGATCGAGCAAGCCCCGCAACCGCTTCAGCGGCTTATCGTGGTGGGTAGGTATGCCGCTGAAGCGGGGTGTTAATGTGAGCCGGCCGCAGTATAGCTGAATCGATATGCCGAAGGCCCGGCTTTGCGACGTAAAATCATCGTGACCAGAACACTGTCCTGCCGGCCCCGCGCCCGGCCTCCCCACAAGAAACTGGAGTCGCCTCCCGTGTCGCCTTACCCTCTCGCTCTGTGGAATGTCTGATCGGTTGAAGTTTATGCCTGCGCGCGTGAAAACCGCGGTGAGGCCCCGGCTCGCCATCCTGCTCGTGCACGGCATGGGCGTCGGCCCGGATTGGTGGTATCCCATCGCCTCATCCCTCCGGCGGTTTCGCGTCACGGTGCGGGCGCTCAAAATGCCTTCGCTTGAAACTGCCGGGCCGGCCGCCTGGTGCGTGGCGATTCTCCGGGAGCTTCCCCGGGGACCGGCCATCCTCGTCGGCCACTCGCTGGGCGCGGCCGTTTGCCTCGAAGTCGGCCGCCGGCGGCGGGTCGAAGGGCTGGTGATGCTGGCGTGTCCCCCTTTCTTCGCGGACTTCACCCCGCCGGAACCGCCCGAGACCGATCTCTCCGCCGGGGCGCTCCGGCGCGTCGCGCGGTTCTTGCGCCGGGTTTGCCAGCGGGCCGGCGCCCCACCCGGTCACAGCGTCCACTTCGTTGGCACGGCCGACCCTTGGGTTCCGGTCCCCCAGGCGCGGCGTTTGCCGGTTCCCCTGGTTGCGATTCCCGGTGCCGGCCACGCTTTGAACCGCTCGCCGCGCCTGGTGAAAAAACTGGCGCGGCAACTCATCTTGTCCGGGGCAACCAAACGGTCATCCCGGAAAGCGCAATTGAATCAACGCCAGGCCGCCAAGCTGCCAGGACGCAAAGCAGGGTGAGTCAGCTAATCCGGTATCCCCTCGCCCTCTCCCTGTCCTTTGCAAAGATTTGATGCAGAGACTGTGAAGAGTCGCAGAGACTCGCAGAGCCTTCATTTTCTCTGCGTTTCTCGGCGTTCCTCAGCGTCTCTGCGTTAACCATGGTTTGGCTTTGGTTGTGGCTTGGCCGCGCTGCGCCTTTGCCTCCTGGCGTCTTGGCGTTAACTGCCGTTTTTGATGTTAATTATCCTATACCGCCCGCTATTTATCACGGATCACTGCTTCAACTTGAGCGATTGCCTGCATATTCTTCTCCTGCCACTCCTTCAATGTGAAATACCACGGCGCCATGAGGAAACCCTTCAGCCGCCCGGGCTCAAGATTCTTTCTGCAGAAATCCACCGTGCCCCTGAAATTCACGTCGCTGCTCCAGTTCGAGCCGGTTGGGATCTGGTCGAACCCCGCCTTGTCCAGGTCCAGGTAGGTCTTTACTCCCTTCTGCTTCTCGGGCTCGAATGTCGCGCCGTAATACCAGTTGCTCTGCAGCACCGATTTCGGCATCCGGTCGAGAAACTCCGCAGGATGGGTCCAGCAGTAGTCCGACCAGATCCACGGGCGCACGCCCTGCCGTTCGACCTCTTTGACGAAGAAAAGGAAGTCGTGCCACCACAAATCGCCCTGGCGCACCACTGTATAGCCATACTGGCTCTGGGCTCCCGCGGTTTCTTCGTCGTAACCGAGATGGAAAAAGCGAGGCGTGTCAAAGATGGCGCACACCTCGCTGATTATGTCCGCGCATACCCGATAATACACCGCCGTGGAGACCTGCCTTCCATACTCTTTGAGCCAGGCGTCGTGCGCGGTCGAAAAGTTTAGTTTCGGGATTGGCTCCAGCCCCATCGCCCGCAGCCGCTTCAGTTCCGCGCGGAACTTGTCAATCGGCCATGATCCCTTCACCGCCAGCTCGGGATGGCTCTGATACTGCAGCGCTTCGCCAAGGTCGATCACCACCAGGTTCATGCCCGCAGTCTTCATGCGCGTCGTGAGCGCCTGCCACACCGGCTCTTCAAAGCGCAAGTGATCGGCCGCACACACCAGGTGCAGCTCGTCCGGCTTGAACGGGCCCCACTTCTTGACCGGAATGTCGGACCACATGTTCGTGCCCATGTGTAACAGCGCGCCCCAGATGGGTGCCGGCACACCCCCCTGCGCCGTCCATGCTGTTGGCATTCCCGCCGCTGCTGCAGCGAGGGCACCTGTCTTCACAAACGCTCGACGCGACATCTTCATAGCTTGAGTCCTCATTGAACCTACTGATTTACCGGCAACACTTGGTAGCCGCGCTTCACGGCTGCGCCGGCGTTGACCGTGCGGGCGCGGCTGGCGACGCGAGCTGGCGCGTGATTCGTCCCGGAGGCCTCAACCCCGTCAGCATAGCCCTTGGTATGACCGTCAACCCAATAGCGATTCAGGAACGATTCAAAGCGCGAATCGGGAGCGGTTTCGGTCGTATTCACCCGGCCCATTGTTGCGCCGGACAGCTGGCGCGCTCAAGCCTTTTCACTCCTGTTTGGGTGGGGGTTGCAGCTGTCACCAGGGCTGAGCATTACCCACAACTTGGCGTGCAGTTTCGGATAATCCCGAAGGGATTACGCCCTCCAGCCCGGGGTTGCGAGGCACGAGCTACCCTGGGAAAATGGGTTCGGCAATGGCCAACCC
>Ga0114951_10006542_pt1 | contig 10266 bp, 10 predicted proteins | sample AM7aDNAmetaG_FD_88677 | JGI IMG/M metagenome (GOLD analysis project Ga0114951, IMG submission 88677) | Freshwater microbial communities from Finland to study Microbial Dark Matter (Phase II) - AM7a DNA metaG | ecosystem: Environmental > Aquatic > Freshwater > Lake | place: Finland: Lake Alinen...
GTGGCGATGAGGCATTTTTTTTGCAGCCGGTTCATTTGGGCGTCGGGTCGGTGCGCAGCGAATAGCGCGTGATGCCGTGTTTCTGGCAGCCGTCAATAATCTGCGCCACGAGGTCGTAGCGGCTGTCCTTGTCGGCACGGATATAGACGACAAGATTCGGGTTCGCACGAAATTCGTCGGCGAGCTGCGCAATGATCTGCGGCAATTGCATCCGTGTTTTATCGAGCTTGTAATAGCCCGTGTTCGAGATTTCGACGGTGCGGATGTCGGATTTGTTCAGTTGTTTTTCCCGCTCGCCGCCGCGCGGCAGTTTCAGATTGATGCTCTGCTCCAACAGCGGCGTGGTGATGACGAAGATGATGAGGAGCACGAACGCCAGATCCAGCAACGGCGTGATGTTGATTTCGCTCAACGTCACGAGATGGCTGCGTTGTGAAAACCTTCTCATGGTTGCAAGTTGCTGGTTGCCGGTTGCTGGTTGGCGGCGGTGCGTGACGGCTTTTTCACGCGGGAATTCGCCGTGTAGCCTTCGAGATAGCGGATGAAGGCGGCCAGTTTTTTTGACAAGGCAACCGATGAATCGCGCAACGCGGCGAATTCCTTTTCGCTGATGTATTTTTGATCCAACGCCACGCTAAGTTGCGAACGGACTTCGCCGTTTGACCCTTTAGCGATGTTGAGAAATTGAACAAATTCTTTTCTGGTTCCACGCTCAAACCCTTCGGCGATGTTTGACATCGTGGAAACCGCCGCGCGCCGAATCTGGTCGCGCAGGCCAAAATCCGCATTGAACGCCCGCGCCTTGGAAACAGTGTAAACAGCCGAAACCATTCGCCGGGCGTCCTGCCAGACATTCAAATCTTCAAATTGTCGAACCGTGGCCATTTTTTAACCTGCAACTTTCAACCTTCAACGTGCAACTACTCATCCGCGAGAAATTCCGTCTCCATCTTGGAAACCAGTTCCTGCGCGAAGTTGTCCAACTCGACCGTGAACGCGCGCAGATTGTGGACGAGCCAGTTATAGCCGAACATCGAGGGAATCGCCACGAGCAGGCCGGCGACGGTCGTGATGAGCGCGGCGGAAACGCCCGGCGCCATCGCCGCCATCGTCGCGGAACCTTGCTGCGCGATGCCGGCGAACGTGCTCATCACGCCCCAGACTGTGCCCAGCAAGCCCATGAACGGCGCGCCGCTCACCGCAATTGCCAGCAAAATCAAGCCGGATTCCAGTTTCAAACATTCCTTGGCGACCACATTTTCGATGGCGCGCTTGATGTGCTCCATGTTTTTGAGCGTGATTTGCTGCTTGGCGCGTTCACCGCTCGGCCCGCGCAGGCGCGCGTCGAGTTGCACGCAGCCGGCCTGATACACGGCGTAGAGCGGGCAGCCTTCCACGTTTAATTTGCGGTCGAACAGTTCGAGCACGGCCTTCTGCGCCGTGAATTCCTCGCCGAACAGCGCATTCAATTTCCGCGCGCGGCGCATCTGGATGACTTTGGACATCATCACGAACCACGCGGCGATGGAAAAGACGAAGAGCAGCGCGATGATGGCTTTCGCCTCCACCGTTGCCCTGTCCCAGATGTAAAGGAGCTCCGTCTGGTTGGACGCCGCTCCGATGAGTGCATTAGATAACCCGCTCATAAATTCAAAACTTGGAGGTGAGGAACCGGTTTGGCCAAGCGGCGGGACGCCGAGCGTTGGCCCGCCGCGCAAAGTATCATTGCCACCGCCTCAAATTGCAAAAACATTTTGCGCCGAAATGAATCCGCTTTGCCGGCGTCGCAAAATCGCTTACAACAATCACCGTGTCTCGTCCGCGCCTCATCGCCCTGCTGCTCGCGCTCATCACGCTGGCGGTGTTTCTGCCGGCGTCACGGTTCACTTTTTTGAACTACGACGACAACGAATACATCACCGAAAATGATTTCGTAAAACACGGGCTGACCCCGGCGGACATCGGCGAAGCCTTCACGACGTTTCACGCGAGCAACTGGCATCCGCTCACCTGGCTTTCGCATATGACCGACTGCACACTGTTCGGGCTGAATCCCGGCGCGCATCACCTCGTCAACATCCTTTTTCACGCCGCCAACACCATGCTGCTGTTCGGCCTGCTGCTGCGGCTCACGGAAAAACTCTGGCCGGCCGCGCTGATTGCCGCCTTGTTCGCGTGGCATCCGCTGCACGTCGAATCCGTGGCGTGGATTTCCGAGCGCAAAGATGTCTTGAGCACTTTTTTCGCGCTGCTGACGCTGCTGGCTTACGCGAAATATGCCGGAGAGATCAAAACCCAAAATCCAAAGTCCAAAAAGTTTTACGCCATGGCCGTCATTTTTTTTGCGCTCGGCCTGCTGGCCAAACCCATGCTTGTGACGCTGCCGTTCACGCTGCTGCTGCTGGATTTCTGGCCGATGCAGCGATTCAACAATTCAACGGTTCGGCGCCTCGTCTGCGAAAAAATTCCGTTCTTCGCGCTCGCCGCCACATCCTGCATCGTCACCTTCATCGCGCAGAAAAATGGCGAAGCCGTCGTCTCGCTTGCGAACGTCTCCCTGAGTTACCGCCTCGAAAACGCGCCGGTCGCCGTTGTGAATTACATTTTGAATTTCTTCTGGCCCGCCCATCTGTGCGCCATCTATCCGATGCCGGAAGCCATCTCCGCGATGCAAGTGGTTCTTTCGGTTTCGGTGCTGGTGCTGATTACGCTGGCGGGTTGGCGCGGGCGGAAATCCAAGCCGTATTTTCTCATCGGCTGGCTGTGGTTTCTCGGCACACTCGTTCCCGTCATTGGCCTGGTGCAGGTCGGCGGCACGGCGATGGCTGACCGCTACACCTACATTTCCTCCATTGGATTTTTTATTGTGCTGGTTTTTCTGGCGGCGGAACTGGCGCAAAAACTTTCGCTGCCGAAACAGTTCATTACCGGATTTTCCGCGTTGATTCTCGCTGCGGGCATTTGCGCAACGGAATTCCAACTTCAATTCTGGCGCGATGGGGAAACGCTTTTCTGCCACGCCATAGCCGTGACGCGCAACAACGATGTGGCACTGGGCAACCTCGGCATCGCGCTGGAGAAACAGGGTCGGTTCGACGAGGCACTGCCCGTATATCGCGAGGCCGTGAAACTTGCGCCGGGACGTTTCCAGCTTCACAACAATCTCGGCAACGTGCTGGACAAGCTGAGCCGTCACGTCGAATCGCTTGCCGAATACCGCGAGGCCATCAGGCTCAAGCCAGATTTCCCCCTGCCGCATCTCGGCGCAGCAAAAGTTCTTTTTCAACTGGGTCGTGATGCCGAGGCTGTGGCGGAATTGAATTCGTTTACATCGCTCATCGCATTGACACCGGAAAACTGGGAACTGCTAAATGCCGCCGCTTATTTTCTGGCGGCGAACAAAAACGCCGCCGCGCGCGACGACCGCACCGCGCTGAAGCTGGCTTTGCAGGCCAACGAACTCGCTCAACACCGACAGCCTGCGCCGTTCGATGTGCTCGGCATGGCGTTGGCGAATATCGGCGACTTCACCAACGCCGTGACCTGCGCGCAAAACGCGCTCACGCTGGCCACCGCCGCGCAGATGAAGCAGCTTGAACCGTTGGAGCAACGGCTGGTGCTCTACAAAAACCACCAGCCGTGGCGTGAATCCTTTCGCACCACCAACGCGCCAAAAAAAAATGATTAACCGCGAAATACGCCAAATAAACAAAAGCCAAAGGAAAAATTCGTTCGCGTGTTTCGGGTTTTTCGCGGTCAAAGAAGTTTTCCCAACATCCGCTTCACACGCGGATTTTTTAAAGCCGTCGCCAACGCAAAGTTTTTTCCCAGCCAGGGCAACGCGAAGATTTTTCCCGCCGGGAAAAATTCGCCGAGCAACTGCGCATTCGTCAGCGTGGTGGCGTCCGGCTTGGCTGGCGACATCAAGACGATTTTCGCCACCGCGCGGTAATTTTTCGGCAACGCCTCCAGCGTCAGTAAAAGGTGGTTCACCACGCCCAGTTTGTTTGGCGCGACGATGATAGGGATCGCGCGCAAAGCCGAAATCAAATCACGCGAATCAAAATCTTTTCCCAGCGGACTCAACAAGCCGCCTGCGCCTTCGACGAGCGTCACGGTAAAAAATTTCCGCTTCGTGCGAATGTGCGCGAGAACGGCGGCCAGCCCCACCGGTTTTTTTTCCAGCTTCGCCGCGAGCACCGGCGCGATGGCCGCGCGGAAATGCCACGGGTTGATTTCATCCAGTGTCAGCGCGCCGTCGAGCGCGACGCGCAACGTCCGCGCATCCGCGCGTCCGCCGGAGCAAATGGGCTTGAGCGCGGCGACTTTGACGCCACGATCGCGCAGAAACCGCGCCAGCAGCGCGGTCAGGACGGTTTTGCCCGCGCCGGTGTCGGTGCCGGTGATGAAGAAGATTTGGTTCAAACGCAGGTATGAAAGCGTGGTTGGCGGTGGTGTGCCAAGAAAGAAAACTGGCAACAATGGAGAATTGGCCGCAAAACTGAAATCACAGCAACCACAAATGAGTGAAGATTTGGAGATTATGGATTCGGCTCAGAGGCCACTGCCATGACGGCGTCGAAGGCCGGTTTTGGCTTGAGTTGCCGATCCCACAGCAGCGGGTAGTTGGTGCGCCTTTGTCCGTGTGACCAGTTGAGCCAACTGACACCGTCATGAAGATTCCAGAAGGTGACGCGGCCAATCTTGTCGGCCTGCCGGCGGAAAAGCTGGAAGAGTTGCGCGTAAATTTCCGCCTCGCGTCGCAAGATTTCAGGCGGACAACCCTGGGCATAAGGATCAACGGCCTGACTCGAATTCGTTCCTTTCTTTAGCGGGGGAAGAACATTCAAGTCGAGCTCGGTGATCATCACCTTCAAGCCGGCGGCATGGAAGGCGATGATGCTGTCTTCAATGTCTTTCAGCGGCGGCCCCTTGATGGTCCAGTGTCCCTGGATGCCGATGCCGTCCACATGCCCGCCACGCGCGCGGATTTCCTGGATCAAACGCAACGCCTTGGCGCGCTTGGCGGGCCGCTCAATCTGATAATCATTGTAGTAAAGCTCGGCTCCCGGGTCCGCCTTCTTTGCCTCGAGAAACGCCTCGGCGACATAATCTTCTCCGACGGCCTGCAGCCATTTATTTGTTCGCAGAAATTCTCCGTTGTTATCGGAAATGGCTTCGTTCACCACGTCCCAACTCGCGACTTTGCCGCGGAAATGTCCGGCCACCTGGTCAATGTGGTTGCGCATCCGCTGGAGCACCAAATCCCGGCCGGCTGGTTTGTCGCCATCTTGAAAAAACCAGTCTGGGCACGATTCGTGCCATACTAGGTTGTGGGCGTTGACGGTCAACCCGTATTTTTGCGCCAAGGCCATCAACGTGTCCCCTTTTTGAAAAGTGAACACGCCTTCGCTCGGTTCGGTTTGCGCGGGCTTCAGGCAATTCTCACTGGTGATGTTGCGGAACTGAGCCGCCAGCAATTGCGATTCAGCCACCGTCAGGTTCGGCTCGATGGACACGCCGATGGGAAACCACCGGCCATAGGCTGCTTTCAAACTGGCCGGGGCAGGATTTGTCCCGCTGGCGGGCAAAGTCGCCGCCAACATTAAAAGCAACGCGGTGATGATAAGTGAATGGTTTAGCTTCAAGCGTTAATAGATAAGCACAAGCAGCCGGTTTGCACCAACAAACAATTTGCCTTTGTGCCGCCGGTTATTTATGCTGCGCGGCTCGTTTAACTCATATTTTACTGTGAACGTATCTGTTGAAAATTTGGCCCCGTGCAAAAAGCTCGTGCGGGTGGAACTGGACGCAGCCGCCGTGGACGCGGCGTTTGCCGCCGTCACGAAAGATTATCAGAAGCAGGCCGCGCTGCCAGGCTTCCGGCCGGGCAAGGCCCCGCGCGCGATGGTCGAGAAAAAGTATGACGCGGAAATCAGGGATGAAGCCAAGCGCAAGCTCATCGGCGACGCCTACCGCAAGGCCATCGCCGACCAGAAACTTTCCGTGATCGGCTATCCCGACATCGAGGAGGTGCAGTTCGGGCGCGGCCAGATTTTGCAGTTCACGGCCACGGTGGAGACCGCGCCGGAGTTTCAATTGCCGGAATATAAAGGTCTGCCCGCCACGATTGAAACCAAGTCCGTGACCGACGCGGACGTGGATCACGCGCTGGATTTGCTGCGCGGTCAGCACGCCAATTATAATACCGCCGGCCGGCCGCTCGCCAGCGGCGACATCGCGGTGGTCAACTACACCGGCACCTGCGACGGCAAGACCATCACGGAACTCGCGCCGACGGCGAAGGGATTGACGGAACAGAAAAATTTCTGGGTGGAGACGGCGGAAGGCACGTTCATCCCCGGTTTTGCCGCGCAACTTATCGGCGCGCAGGCCGGCGACAAGCGCACGGTGAACGTGGATTTCCCCGCTGACTTCGTCACGAAGGAATTGCAGGGCAAAAAAGGCGTTTACGAAGTTGAACTCGTCGAGGTGAAGGAAAAAGTCCTGCCGCCGATTGACGACGAGCTGGCGAAGAAATTTGGCGCGGAAAATCTGGCCGCGCTCAAGTCCGGCGTCCGCGTTGATCTGGAAAATGAATTGAAATACTCGCGCTCGAAGGCTCTGCGCGGCCAGATCGTCCGCGAGTTGCTGAGCAAGGTGAATTTCGAACTTCCGGAAACAGCCGTGGCGCACGAGACGCGCAACGTCGTTTACGATTTGGTCCGGCAGAACACGCAGCGCGGCATCGCGCGCGAATTGATCGAGAAGCAGAAGGACGAGATTTACGCCGCCGCCGCCGGCAACGCGAAAGAGCGCGTAAAGCTGGCGTTCCTCGTGGGCCGCATCGCGGCGCAGGAAAAAATCGAGGCGTCGCAGGAAGACGTGCTCAAGCGCGCGCAGCAACTGGCGATCATGTATCAGATGCCGTTCGATCAGTTCCTCAAGGATGTGCAGAAACGAAACGGCGTGAACGAGCTTTACGAGCAGGTGCTGCATGAAAAAGTGCTGGAAATGCTCGAAAAGAATGCCACCATCACGGAAACCGCCCCGACCAAGTAACCTTTTGGTTACTTTGGGTCGGCAGGCGGCGTCTGGATTTGAAATGAAAAAATTTGGTGCCAGTATGTTTTTGGCCGGCCTCGTGTCGGCGGCAGTCGCACAGACCAATGCGCCGGCGAACCGCGCGTTGTCGTTGCAGGACTGCCTGACGGAGGCGCTCAAGCACAACTTCGACGTGCAGGTGGAGCGTTATGAGCCGGTAAAATCCCTGTTCAACCTCCACGCAGCCTACGCGGGCTACGATCCGACATTCAGCCTTTCCGGCACGCATACGCACAACGACGTCGGCGGACCAATCACCAACGCGCTTTCAGTTTCCGACGGCAACAATGTTAATTCCGGCCTGACCGGCGCATTGCCGTGGGGCATGACTTATGGTTTGACCGGGAATGTCGCGGAAAACTACGGTTACAATTCTTCCCTGCCCGGCAGTTATGACAGCTCCGGCGGCCAAATTGGCGTGAGCGCGACGCAGCCATTACTCCAAAATTTCTGGGTGGACAGCACGCGCCTCGGCATCAGCGCGGCAAAAAATAATTTAAAGTTGTCCGAGCAGGGCTTGCGCCAGCAGTTGATCACCACGGTCACGGCGGTGGAAAACGCCTATTACGAACTTATTTACGCCCGCGAAAATTTGAAGGTCGAGCAGGAGGCGCTTGGCTTGGCGCAAACACAGTTGGATCAGGACAAGCAGCGCGTGCAGGTCGGCAGCCTCGCGCCGCTGGACGTGCAGCAGGACGAGGCGCAGGTGGCGCAGAGCCACGCCAATCTGATCGCCGCGCAATTCACGCTGGCGACGGACGAAAACACGCTGAAAAATCTGATCACGGATCATTATGTGCAATGGCATGACGTGACCATCGAGCCGACGGCGACGCTGGCCGCCGTGCGGCAGTTTCTCGACGTGCAGGAGAGTTGGAACAAGGGGCTGACTTCGCGGCCGGATTTGTTGCAGGCGCGGGTGAATCTGGAACAGCAGGGCATCCAGTTGAAATACGACCGCAATCAGATTTTTCCGCAACTCGACCTGGTGGGCAGCTACGGCTACAACGGTGCGGGACGGGAATTCAGCGACGCCTTCGGCCAATACGCCACGGCGAACCGGCCGTTTTACAGCTACGGCGCGCAGTTGTCCGTGCCGCTGAGCAACGTCAAGACGCGCAATTCCTATCAGGCGGACAAGGCCGTCGAGCAGCAATATCTGCTCAAGCTCAAGCAGCTCGAGCAAAACATCATGGTGCAGATTGACGACGCCGTGAAACAGGTGCAGTCCGCGTGGGAAAGTGTGGACGCCACGAAGCAGGCGCGCACCTACGCCGAGGCCGCGCTGGACGCGGAGCAGAAAAAATACGCCGTTGGCAAAAGCACCACCTTCACCGTGCTGCAACTGCAAAACAACCTGACGGCCGCACGTTCGCAGGAAATCCGCTCGCTCGCCAATTACAACGAGGCAATCGCCAATCTCGCCCAGCAGGAAGGCAGCTCGCTGGAACGGCATCAGGTGGACTTGCAGGTGAAATAAACTTCACCAAAAATTCCACGCGCCGCGCCCGACGACCCAAAGCCCCAGCAGAAAATTCGTGATGGCGTGCGCCGTCATCGCGTCGCCAAGGCGATGCTTGCGGATGACCAGCCATTGATACGCCGCGCCGCAAATAATTCCCGCCAGCCATTCGTTGTGGGAAAAGCCGAACATCGCCGCCGTCACCAGAAATGGCAGCGGCATGAATTTGCCCAGCGGGACGGAGAGAAAGTTCTGGTTCGCGATGTAGCGATACAAAAACGAGCGGTAAAAAACCTCCTCCAGCGGCGGCACGATGAAGGTTGAGCCGAGAATCCGCGTTCCCACAAACAGCCACGCCAGCGCAGAGCCTGCGCCGAATTGGACATTCGGGTTCCAAACCGGCGACGGCGTTTTCGGCGCGTGCGCCAGGCCGAGCTTCAGCCATAACGAATTTTGCGTCGTCCATTCGCCGCTGATGCCGACCCAGACGGCGAAAATTCCGACGCCGACCACAATGGCTTCCCAGGAAATCGCCCAGCGCATTTCGGTGACGAGCGGACGGATTTCAAAAATCAGCCAGAGGCCGGCGAGGGTTTTGGCGAAATAAAACCAGTAGGCCGAGGCCGGCCCGAATTGTCCCTGCGCGGCCGTAAGCAACAGGAAAATGACAAATGGCGCGACGCGCGCCGTGACGGGTGAAGTGGAGAAAATCTTTCGCAATGGCATCGCGTCAGTTGCCCATGCCGATTTTGACGGACTTGCCGTTGGAGTTGATGAGCGTGACGGTGTATTTGGTGATTTCCTGCACGCGATACTGTTTAAACTTGTCGCCGGGCCGGACGGTTTTGCCGTCCACAATCGCGCTTGGCGCGGTGGGTGAGTAGAAAATCCCCTGCAATACCGGCGCATCCGACGGGTTGAGGGATTCGGCGGGCGCCGGCGGCGGCTCCGGTTTGACGGACGGAATCGGATCCGTCACCGGCTGCGCGGCGACTTGCGCATTGGCTTGAATCACCGCGTCATCAACGGCGCGATGCGCCAGAATCCAGCCGGTAAAAAAGATCGCCAGCAGGATCAAGGCGATGACGAGGCCGGGAATCAGCCAGCTTCCGACTGGAGATGGTTCGTCGTCAGCAGGGCGCAGCGGCGGCATGGCATCAGGCGTGCGCGGCGGAACTTTCCGCGCCTGCCTCAATGCATCATTGATCAAGCTCATGAATGGATGTCTCCCTCTAAATCACGGATGGCGCGGCCCACCATCCGATAGTTTATCCGGTAACTGCGTTCCACAAATCCTGCCAACAGCGCCTTGTCGCAAACCGCGTTGACGAGCCGCGGAATACCCCGGCTGTAACCAAACACCCGCCAAATGGCCGGCGCGGTGAATGCCGGTGCCCCGCGCGATCCGGCCAATGCCAGCCGGTGTTGAATATACTGCCCAACTTCTGTCCGCGTCAACGCATTCAGATGATAACGAACGGTAATGCGCTGGCGCAGTTGCTTCAGGCGCGGGCTGTTCAACCGGTCGCGCAACTCCGGCTGGCCCATCAAAACGATTTGCAGCAGCTTGCGGTCGTCGGTTTCGATGTTGGAAATGAGCCGCACCTGCTCCAACAATTCCTCCGTCAAATTCTGCGCCTCGTCCACTATCAAAACCGATTCCTTGCCCGCCAAAGTTTGCCGCAGCAGAAAATCGCTGA
>Ga0114951_10006545_pt1 | contig 10263 bp, 19 predicted proteins | sample AM7aDNAmetaG_FD_88677 | JGI IMG/M metagenome (GOLD analysis project Ga0114951, IMG submission 88677) | Freshwater microbial communities from Finland to study Microbial Dark Matter (Phase II) - AM7a DNA metaG | ecosystem: Environmental > Aquatic > Freshwater > Lake | place: Finland: Lake Alinen...
AATCACTTGGAGGGCTGCGACACCGTGCCGTACGCCGCGAAGCGCATCTTCCAGCAGACGCTGGGCCTCGACCCTGCCGACAGCACGATGCCGTGGCCGCCCGAGGACGAGAGCGCCGACGAGAGCCTTGACCACCCTACTGACCACCCTACTACTGGGGCCACCCGCCGAGAGCTTCAGGAGATCGTTGGCAGCGAGTTCGATTTGGCCGAGAAGCTCCTGGCCGAGCTTGACATGGACCTGGACGGCGTCCGCTGCGTGATCCAGGCCGTCAAGGGCCAGAAGGACAACCCCGAGATTGACGCCAACGCCACCTACGTGCGCGGCGTGCTGGAGCCGATGATGGGCCGCTTCGCCGCCTACATCCAGGTGGCCAGGATGCTGGACGAGGGCATCCGCTGATCGCTCGCACATACGACGCCGAGGGCCGCCACGAGCGGCCCGTGGCAGCAGGAGAGTCAGACAGAAGGAGCATGATGACCACACTGAGCAAGAAGCGCGCAGCAGACGCAGACGAGGCCATCGAGCGCGTGATGGCGGCGGCTGCTCGTCAGGTCACGACGACGCGCTGCGACCTTGATGAGGCGCTCATCAACCACTGGGCGGCCGTGCGCGAGCAGTGGCCGTCCGCATGGAAGCTCGCCACGCAGCGCCTGCGCGAGACGGACAACCGCGAGATGCTGGCGCTCGCCATCAAGGGCGAGGAGCAGGCCGATGTGTGACGATCTGACCAGCGGCGAGTTTGCAGCCGCTCTGAGCATCGGAAGGCGCACGGCGGCCACATGGTGCGCCGAGGGCCGCATCGGCTGCTACAGGACGCCGGGGGGCCGTTGGCGCATCCCTGCGACCGAGGTGGACCGCATCAAGTCGGAGCGCAGCGAGATGCTGACCGCCACGCAGGCCGCCGAGCGTCTCGGAACCGTGCCGGTGACGGTGATGCGCTGGGCGCGTGCTGGGAAGCTCAACGCCGTGCGGCAGGGTCGGCGCTGGGTGATCCCGGCAGCCGCCATCGACGCCATGAGGGAGGACGCATGACCACCAGGATGCATTCGGGAAGCCCTTCGGGAGGTTCCCAAAATCGTTCCGAAGTTCGCCGGCGCAACGCGCGCAGCGCCGCCACCGTCACCGCCTTCCTGGCCGATCTCGATCACCGGCGGGCGTCGACGCAGACGGTGCGCGCGTATCGCTCCGATCTCGCGCAGCTGCTCGCCTGGGCGAAGCGTCGCCACGCCGATCTGCTCGACCTCGGCCACGACGAGCTTCACGAGTACGCCAAGTACATCGGCAAGCAGGGCTACGCCAGCGCCACCGCCGCACGAAAGGCGACGACGCTGCGGAGCTTCCTGCGCTGGGCGGCAGACGCCGGCCGGCTCGAGCATGACATCTACCGCAGCGTCATCGTGCCGCAGCAGCGCAAGACCCTGCCGCACGTCCTCTCGCCCGAGCAGGCCGAGCGCCTACTGGACGAAGCAAGGGACCACCCTATTGGCGACCACCCTGCTGGCCGCGACCACCTGATCCTGCAGCTGCTCTACGACTGCGGGCTGCGGAACGCCGAGGTCGTGGGCCTTCGCTGGGACGACGTGAAGGATGGCCTGCTGCTGGTGCGCGGCAAGGGTGGCAAGACGCGCATGGTGCCGCTGCTGGACGAGACGGTCGAGGCGATCCAGTCGCAGCCGCACACCGGCGGCACCATCCTGGTAACGGTTGCAGGCAACGCACTCTGCACCAATGACGTGCGACGGATCGTCAAGGCGTACGGCAAGGCGTGCGGGTTCGACGTGTACCCGCACCAGCTGCGGCACGCCTGCGCCACCCACCTTCTTGAGGGTGGTGCCGATCTGCGCGTCATCCAAGAGCTTCTCGGCCACGCGAGCATCAACACCACCCAGGTCTACACCAGCGTCAGCGCGGCGCACATGAAGGGCGTCTACGACGGCGCGCACCCACGCGCCTGACCACCCATTTGCTGAAAGATGCTGAAAGCATCTCGCCGCCAGCCCTGCACGATGGACTTTCAAAGGGCTGGCGGCTTTGCAAATCCAGGCTCGAATCGTCACTTCTCGTGACACCAGCACACATCTCATCCACGCTTGGTGCGGACTTAAAATCCGCTGGGCTTCGGCCTGTGCAGGTTCGATTCCTGCCTTCGGCACCACCATTTGCGGAAAGATTGCGGAAAGGGCGAGCGTCCAGCTTTCAGCGCGAGCGGGTCATCAGGTCATCGAACGCCGAGACGGCCTCGTGCTGCGCCTGGGTGAGCAGATGGCCGTAGACGCTGATCGTCACGACGATGCCGGCGTGGCCGAGGTGGGCGGCGACGGCGTCAGGACGGATGCCTGACTCCAGCATCTGCGTCGCCACCGCGTGCCTGAAGTCGTGCAGGCGCATCGGCTCGATCTTCTTGCGCCGCAGCATGGCGTAGAAGGCGTGGCTCACGGCGTCGGGGTCGAGTGGAGAGCCATCCTCGTGGCAGCAGATGAAGGTGTCGGCCGGGTCGTCGCCGCGCCACTCCTTCATCTCCTCGACCAGGAACCTCGGCAGGGCGATGGTGCGCTCACCAGCCTTTGTCTTCGGACGCAAGAAGACAGCGTTTGGATGCGCCGACGAGAGCGTGCGGAAAATCCGGGCCTCTCGTTTCCGCAAGTCCACATCCTGCCAGCGCAATGCCAGCGCCTCACCGCGTCGCGTCCCGGTTGCCGCCAACAGCATGGCGGGACGGTAGAGCCATGTCCCGCGTGACGCCTCGACCACATTCCACACCTTCGCGATGTCCGGTGGCTGCATCGGCAGCGTCTTCAGTGCCGGCGGCTTGACGCGATCAACCGGATTGGTGGCGAGCAAGTCCTGACGAATCGCCCACTTGTAGGCTCCGTTGAGCACATACCTCGCCTGACGCACAGTAGATGGCCTTAGAGCGCGTCCCACGTCCCCGGCGAGCATCGACGCCTGCCACTCGCTTACGGCGCTGCTAGGTGTCTCAGCGGCCCGCATTTGGCCTAATACGGGGACGATGTGCAGGTCTGCCAGTTCCCGGTAGCGATGCAGCGTCTTGGGGCGCACGCTGTCTGCGGCGTAGAGCTTCATCCAGCGGTCAAGCAGCTGCGCCACGGTCATGTCCGGTGCGGCGATGCCGAGGTTCAGCCGCAGGCGGTCCATCTCCACGTCGGCCGCCGGCTGGAGGTCGCCCTTCTTGGCGAACGTGCCGAGCGGGACGCGACGGGGACCACCTTCCTGTTTGCTCAGGTAGATGGTCCCCTGCCATGTCACGCCGGTCTTTCCTTGGCGGCGCTCGATGTAGAGCTTCATGGTCCGTACGTTACGCCGACTCCTCCTCCATCGTCAACTGCAACGCCGTCGGTGGCCACGCGACTCCCGCTCGCCGCTGGTAGCGGGCCTGATCTGCCGACCAGCCTGAGTAGCGATATCCATGCGCCCGGTCGCCGTCGATGACGAGTCCGCAGCGCCGGCCCCAGTCAACCACCTCATGCGCCGCATCCTTGAGCAGACCATCGCCGTCGTCCTCCCATACCTCGCGCGGCTTGATCCAGACCAGCGGGTTGCGTATGAGGTGGTTGATGAGGAGATCGGGGAAGGTGGGGTCGAGAAGCGGATTCACCGACCCACCTCGGGCCACTCTACCTTGGCGACGGCCTCGGCCTCGTACAAGGAGCAATGGACGACCGGCGCGTAGTGCTGCTGCGCCATCTGCCAGAGCATGAAGGCATCGGCCTCGTTGTTGTCACAGCCCTCGAAGCCGAACTTCCTAATCGCGCAGGAGATCATCTCGTCCTTGCCGGCGTTGCCCTTGCCGGTAGCGAACTTCTTCAGCGTCGAGGGCGGCACGTCGGCGTAGGGAACCTCGGCCTTCCAGAGCTTGTACCGCACGATCTCACCGAGGCCGTGTATCTGCACGATGGCGCGGCCCTGGCTGCCGTAGCTGTAGCCCTCCAGCACGACGAGGTCGGCGTCCTGACGGAGGTCGAGGATGGCGCTGGTGATCTGGTTGATGCGCCCCCAGCCGCGCACCTTGGGCTTGATGACGCCGGTGGTGCCGTCGCAGCACCAGCCGGTCGCCGTGAGTGAGAGGTCGAGGGCGAGGATTCTCAAGTCCCCTCCCCGCGCTCGGCCTCATCTTTCACGTTTCCGCTTCTTTCACTCGGCGTGAAAGTTGCGGATTCGTGAGAGTCCCCGCGCTCATCCCAACGGCTCGGCGTGAAGTGGCAGTGGTCGTATGCGTACATCCCATACATGGTCGTTTCGTGCGGCAAATCGGCCTTCTCGACGGTCGCGCACCAGCCGTTGTCAGGCTCCATGTGCACGCAGTTCCCGCACACCCGCAACCGCTCCACCTGAGATTCAAGTTCGGCGACGGCGGCGTCGGCAAGCTCTTGCAGGCATCCACAATCGACGTGGTGTGTCGTGTGTGGGCGCGGTTTTTCGACGGGGCGCAGGTACTTCCGGTACTCCTCAACTGCGCTCATCCCCGGCCTCCTCTCGGGTGGACTCGTACTCCCGATGCAGACGTTCGCGCTCGGTGGCCGTTAGGCTTGAGTGCCCGATGACCCACATGGACCGTTGTAGGTCGAGCCGCAGCCGCTCCACCTCGGCCTCGGCCTCTCTCGCACGCCTCTCGGCGGTCGCGGTCCTCATCACCCACACAGACGAGAGGAGGCCGTCCGTGCTGTCCACGGTGAGCAGGTCGTATCGGTCCTGAAAGAGTCGGTCGGCTCGTTTCTCAGACGCCTCAAGTCTGTTCGCCAACTCACGCAGGGCGGCGTCGGCAAGGTCTTCTAGGTCGCCACTACACCCCGAACGCAATTCGTTGTATTCCGCAAATGCCGGGCAGTCACCGAGCTTGGCGATGATGTCAGAGAGGGTGTCAGGCATCGGTGGCATCCTCCAGTTCCTCCAGCTTCTGCTTCCCGGCATCGCTCAGGGCCGTCGTATGGAGCATGACGAGGACGGCGAGTTCGTAACGCATTTCATCCTCGATGGTCATGCTCTGCCTCCTCCCGGTCGTGGGCGGCTCGGGCTTGCGCCTCTAGCCACTCCTCGAAGGGCGTGCCGTTGAGGATGTGGGTGTCGTAGACGTGGTGCAGCGCGCCCATGACCCGCTTGTTCTCGGGCCGTAGGTCGTCATAGATGCGGGCGGTGCGGCGAGCAAGAGTTCGCTTCATCTCGGCCGCCTTCAAGTCGCGGGAGAGGCTGTATTTACTCACCTCAGAGAACGCCGCGCCCACCTGCTCGATGGTCCGGTCCCGCTCCTCCACCGCCGCGACGAGCTTGGCGATGAGGGCGTCGGCTGACTGCTCAATCTGACCTTTGGTGGCGACGTTGGCTCGCCACTTCTTCATCTCGTACCACCGCTCCCACTCTTTCGGCGCGATCCGCTTCGGGGTGTCGGTCATGATGCCTCCACGAACGGGCCGATCTCGCCGCTGAGGTAGCGGGCGAGCGTCTCCAGTTGCCACGCTCTTTCCGCAGCCCGCCCAGCCCGCGCAGCCCGCGCATCCCACGCAGCCCACGCATCCCGCGCAGCCCACGCAGCCCACGCATCCCGCGCAGCCCACGCAGCCCACGCATCCCGCGCAGCCCACGCAGCCCACGCATCCCGCGCATCCCACGCATCCCGCGCATCCCACGCATCCCACGCAGCCCACGCAGCCCGCGCATCCCACGCAGCCTCTTTCGCCGCGTCCTCCCACTCGTCGCCGAACTCGGCCTCGGCGGTCAAGATGTCGAGGACGGCGCGCAGCATCTCGGCGTCGTCGGGATGCACGAGGTCTTGGACGTGGCGGGAGCAGTCGATGTTGAACAGGTAACAGGTGGTCCGGTTCCACTCAGGAATCCGCCGCACCAGCCGCGCCTGCTCCCACGCAGCCTTGTCTTCGCCCTCGACGCAGGTCCCGCGCACCTCGACCTCGTACAGTTCGGGTCCGGCGTGCGTCAGGACTTCGGAGAGGTCGCGACAGACGTGGTAGCCGGATTCGCACAGGACCGGCGTGACATTCGGCATCCACTTGCCGGGACGCTTGCCGACCGGCAGGGACCAGTCGCCGTGGCCGTAGGCTCCGCTAGTGCCGTTCATGGTCTTGTAGTAGGTCTGGGTGGTCATTTGTCCTCCCACCAGTCGCAGGTAGACCCGAGGTTGATGCAGAGGCCGTCCACGACGGCGATGTTCTCTCCGGAGTCGCACCAGAAGCAGGTGCGATCCGGGTGAAGGTGCCACTGGCGTCGGTGCGCGCAGGTGGCGCAGGTCTTGAGCGCGGCGGTCATTCGTCCTCCAGTCGGTGTCCGCACGTCGGGCAGCGCCTCGGCTCAAGTTTTTCTGCTCGGGAACTTGACACCTCGGGCTCGGTCAGGCCGTCGAGCCACTTCACCGGAACCCAGCACTTCTTGCCGGGCTTGAAGCCCTTGGTGTCGCTGCGGCTGCCCGGCATCTGCACGAAGGCGGCCCGGCGGTTGGGCGAGAACTTCGCGTCCGTCAGCGTGACGGTGAGGCCGATGGCTGCCTTCCAGACGCCGCTGGCGTTGTCGTTGATTCGGATCGTCATGCCGGCCCACCGATCCGGTGGCTTCTCCACTGCTCTTCGCGCTGGAGTTTCAGGTGGACCGGCATGGTGGGTGAGGAGCCGTTCCTGGGGCAAGTAGGGTGCCTCAGCCCCTTGGCGTTGTCGAACCGCGACCGCTCCTCTAGATCGTCCAGGCTGATCGCCATGTTGCAGCGCCAGCAGTAGACCCAGTCGTTCTGGTTCGCTCCATAGCGGTCTTCCAGCGTGGGCGCGCTGTCCTGCGAGTCACCGGCCGGCAACGAGAACCTCTCCTTGTCGCCGGCGATGGCGGCGCAGATATGGTAGGCGCTCTGGAGGTCGGCCATCTTGGGCCGGTATATCTGGTCGCGCCTCATCTCATCGATAGCCCTGCTGGCGATGTCGCCGTCCAGCGTGAGCAGGAAGGTCTTCCATTCCTGGTATTCGTCGGCCGGCGCCGGGTGGCGCGGCGGCCACACAGCGTCGATGCGACGCATGATCGTCTTGGCTGCCTCAATATCCACTTGGTCCTCCGAAGACGGCGTCGATTCCAGTGTCATGGGAAACGGATTGATGGAGCGCGTCTCCTCCCCAGTTTGCAGGAGGACCGTCGTCCCAGTCGTCCCACCGCTCCTGGTTCAGGAAGGTGGCGGCCAGCATCACGAGGCTCTTGCGCTCGGGGCCGAGTCCCTTGGCCCAGAGATCGCTCATGTGTGCTGCGACGGTGACGGCCTGCTCGCGCTTGGTGCGAGTGAGGCGGTTCCAAGATCGCTCGGCCGGGATGCGCTTCTCGCGGCGCGGGTAGGCGTCCCAGAACTGACGGAAGGTAGGTCCATCCTGAAGCCGAACCGGGACAAGCTCTCCCTCGATGACCTCGTCATCTGGGTCAGCGCCGGCGTCCAACGGTTCGTCCGTTGGACAATGCTCTTCTCCACTCCCATGACAAGACACAAGACAAGACACAAGACAAGAACTGCCCGGCTCGTCCTGAGAATCACCAGCCAACGTAGGGTCAACGTCGGCCCGAGATTGACTCGCCATCCTGTTGTTCTTGGCTGAGTTGCACTTGCGACACAGCACTTGCAGGTTGTCGTCGGATGAATCACCGCCCATCGACCTCGGAATGACATGGTCGATTGACAGGTCTGTCTTCGAGCTACACGAGCGGCAGTGATACCCGTCTCGCTCGAATATCCTGTCCCGCTGCTCGCGCCCAACTGGAGTGGCTTTGTAGGAGTCGGGCGTTGACCCAGGCGGTGGGGGGATGATGCTCAATGCCTCTTTGTAGTGAGGTTGCTGGTGTTCTTGCCATGTCGGCACCGCGATGTAGCTGCTCTCACCAGACTGGTAGCGGACCACGAACCCGGCGCACTGAAGCTCGTCAAGCAGGGCGTCCACGTCGCAGTCGTCGTACGGGAGCGTCTCGGCCTTGATGCGCCTCGGACGATCCTCCAGGCGGCCCTCGCGATCAGCGATAGTCCACAGGCCGGCGAACAGCAGGCGGGCTAGCGGCTGGCACTCCGCGAGCCGGTCGTCAAGGAAGAACCCCGGCTTGATGGTGCGTAGGCGGCTCAATCGAGTCCCTGCGCCACGCGGTTGAAGAAGGCGAGTATGTGGTCGAACTGCTGACGAAGCTCGTGAAGGTCAGCCTCTAGCCCGAAGACGCGCTCCTCTAGGGCCGTGTCGCAGGTGCAGACGTGAACCATCTTCGGAGGGTGCTGCTCGGCCACGAGGCGCTCTACCTCGGCAATCTCCTCTCGGTAGAGGACGGCGTCGTGCTGGGTGCAGGCCGGGAGTGCGTCGCAGCAGTCGCACTCGCGGTTGCAGTTGGCGTACTGGAAGCTCACGAGATCACCTCGGGTAGGTATCCGTGGATGGTGTTGTGGCACGGGTGGCAGAGCCACACCACGTCGAACGGGCGACCGTAGTCGTTGTGATGCGCCACTGTCGTGGAGTCTTCACAGAGCGCGCATGGCCCCTTCTCGACCATTCCCCTCCTCACGCGCTGGGCGATGGCGAACCGCGCGTTGTGCTTTAGGCGGAAGTCGGGGTTGGTGTGATACCGAGCAAGCTCGTAGCGACGCCGACGCTCGGGATCGCCAGGGGTGCGAACGTGAGTCTTCCGGTACTCCCTCATGTACTCGCGCTGCCGGCAGGTTCCACAGGAGCCACACCCGCAGGTTGCTGGCCGTCCCATCTCAGAACGACCCCGCGTCAAAAGGGATATCGTCATCACCTGCCCTGCCGCCCTCGATGAACTCCCTCGCCGCGTCCATGCCGTCGCTCTTCTTGCCGCCGACGAAGTCCACCTCGTTGGCGAAGATCGAGACGCTCTCGCGCTTGTTGCCGGCCTTGTCCTCCCAGTCGCTCCAGCGGAGCCGGCCGAGGACGATGACCTCGCTGCCCTTGGAGAGGTACTTCAGGCAGGCGTCGGCGCGGCCACCGAAGATCACCACGTCGAAGTAGTTGGCGCGGTCCTCCCACTCACCGCTCTTGGACTTCTCGCGCTGGTTGTTGGCGACCCGCATCTTGCAGCCGTTCGTGCCGATCTGCTCGGGGTCGCGGGTCAGGTTGCAGTGAAGCGTGATGCTGTTGGCACCCATCTCAGACACTCTCCTTGTGGCGGTTCCTGGTTGTCGTGGTCTTGAGCGCCAGTTGGCGCTGCTCTTCATACCGTCGCCGTCTAGCCGCGCGCTCGCAGACACGGCACTGGTAGGTTCGCGTTCCCTCCGAACGCATCGACCAGTTGGCGTGCGTGAGGTCGCGCGCCTTCCCGCAGACCGGACACTTGACCTTGTGCCCGTCCCAGTAGTCGGGTCGCGGCTCGATTCTGCGTCTGACTCCCGAGCAACGCGGGCAGCGACCGGCGGTACTGACACTCCCCGCTGGCACGACCTCTTCGCACTGAGTACAGATGGCGAAGGAGTAGCCGTGATAGGTCAAGCCGGTGTCGGGTCTGTGGGTGGCGCAGTGGCCCTCGGGGTTGTAGACCGAGAGAACCGTCGTGCAGCCCTCGTGGGCGCACACGCGCCCACGAGGGTAGGTCTTGGTGTGCTGCGCCGTGCCGAGCAGAAGGTCGAGGTCGGCAGTGCGGTCAGCCACCTACGACCTCGCCAGTCTCGGGGTCGACCTCGACTCCCTCGACCAACTCGCCGTCGAGAACCTCGTCCACCTGAGCCGCGAGCGGATCGTGGTCCGCCTCGGGCGACAGCGCCATGTCCGGCTCGAGCTTCACCTTCACCGTGCCGTCAGCGGCCACGGCGTGCTGGAACTCGACGCTCATCGGGCAACGCTTGGCGACGCGGATGAGGACGGTCTTGCGCGCCATCTCGCCCCAGTGGTCTTTCCACGCTGGGCTGTTGCCGCTCGGGGTGGCCTTCCTGATCTTCTCGACCTGGGCCTTGGTCATCACCTCGCGCTCGATGCCGCCGTTGGTGAACTTCACCACGGCGTAGACGTGGGTGACGTGGTCGTCGCTCGGCTCGGCGTCGCCGGGGATGTGGGTGATCTTCGGCTCGTCACCAAGCTCGTAGGCGAACTGATCGGTGTCGTAGACGATGTTGGCGGCGATGGACTTGACCTCACCGGAGCGCCGCGCGAGGTCGAGCAGTCCCTTGTAGCCGACCTGGAACTGGCACTCCAGCTTCCCCTTGTTCTGCCGGGGGATCAGGTACGCCTTGCCGAGGACGCCCGGCTCCAGGCCCAGCTGGGCCGACTGGAACAGCGCGCC
>Ga0114951_10006546_pt1 | contig 10262 bp, 8 predicted proteins | sample AM7aDNAmetaG_FD_88677 | JGI IMG/M metagenome (GOLD analysis project Ga0114951, IMG submission 88677) | Freshwater microbial communities from Finland to study Microbial Dark Matter (Phase II) - AM7a DNA metaG | ecosystem: Environmental > Aquatic > Freshwater > Lake | place: Finland: Lake Alinen...
ACAAGATAGGCTTACCTTAATAAGGCGATAATGAGATCATTCATGCATGCTGTTTAGGACTTCAGAAGAGTTCATCATAAAACACTATTCGCGATAAAGTGATCTTTTCATGTAAGAGGAATAGTAATACTTTGTAAGGGAAATTTCTTACTCAAAAAATTTGAAAAAATGTGCAAAAGGGAATGCGAAGCATTCCTATATACATTAACAACTAAATGAAATTCAAAATACGAATGAAATGAGTATTCTATTCACTTTAGTGTGAATGGATGTAGTAGCGTAATAGCTACTGCATTATTGTTGTCAACAAAAAATAATACATATCTATTTGAAATAGTTAATACTATGCACAATGATGAATAAATCAATTAATTTATGTGTGTTGATTTTACTACGAAATTTACATTTTTGATTTATTATATTGATTTACCAATAAATCATTCCCGTTAATCTGTTCCGTATGTCTTGAATGTTCTAACTGGCTCACGGATCAAACGTACGCAGAGCTACTTTAAACGCACGGGTATCTTTTAGAAAAACTTGCTTACGAAACGTAGTATCATACGGGACATAATAACCATCAGTATACAATGTGCCATTTCGACCTACATTACCCAATTTCTTTATTACCCCTATTTTGTTAAATGCAATAAGGTATTTCTGCAAATAGTTTTTTGAACAATCTATCTTATCGGACATGTTTTTGTAAAATTCCGCATCTGTAACAAATGTAGCATATTCATATTTCTTATTTTTTCCCGTTATATGCTTTTCCCCGCCTGTCACCGCCTTTGTTAAAGAAGACATATCTTGCAATTCTTTTCCTCTCGTATAGCGATTGTAATTCCATAGATAATTTAGAATTGGAATTGTAAAAGGAAACCTTTCAAGATTTTGTACTATCTTTTCATCTTTCATCATCCAGACTGGAGATTCATCAAGTATATATTTATCCGCTCTGCTAAATTGGATTTCCTTCCGATAATTTTTTTCAATAAAAGTTATCATTTGTTTGTGAGCTGCAAGAGCTGATTTGATTACTTTTGATTTAAACGAATGAAGATATAAGTTTTGAGTTTCTTCTAAATCAGGTTCGTCATCAATATCCTTAATATGATGTTTCTTACAGTATAAAGATTTAGCTTCATCTTCGTAACGCCGATTCTTCATATCAAAGGTGCTTTGGAGTTGGTCAAAATACTTAGTAGTAATTGCTTCTTGAGAGAATTTATCTATTACAATCATTTTAAATCTCCTATGTTGGGTCTTTCCAACGGTACTATTTTGTCAAGCTTTCCCACTACTAGTATACTATAGATTTTTATTATTTTAGCTTTTATCTTAAATATTATTTTTAACAATCTATCGCAATGCGTGTTTGGATAATGAGTTGAGCATTTCTGATAATATTTCCTGCCATGTTTTTTCTTCAACAGATCTTATCTCTTCTCCTCCAAACCATTGTGTTCCCCTTTCTTCATTAATTTTGAAAAAGCCTCACGAGATTCTGCATGAATATTGAGAGACTTTTTATTGCTACGATTTTGAGGGGCTTTGATGTCGCACTTTACTTTAAGTGGAATTTTAGAAGATTTTAACTCCGTGTAGGGAGGTTCATTCTTCTGAGATAAAAGAGCAAATTGAAATTTAATTAGATTTAAATAGTCGGCAATCTCTTGGCCAGCATACTTTTGCCGGAACCGGGCGGACCGATCATCAGTACATTATGCCCGCCTGCCGCGGCAATTTCCAAAGCTCTCATGGCTTGCTTTTGCCCTTTGATTTCATTGAAATCCACATCATATTGACGGGTTTCCTGAAAAATTTTACTTATATCCATCATCAGAGGCTCGATATTGCTTCTGCCGCTTAGAAATTCAACAACATCAGGCAAAGTATTTACCGAAAAGACATTAATCCCTTCTACCATTGCCGCCTCGGCGGCATTATCCCGGGGAACAAAAACGGATCGAATGCCGATTTCTTTTGCTTTCAAGGCAGCGGGTAAAACACCTCGCACGCCTTTAATGCTGCCATCAAGAGACAGTTCTCCGATAAAAAGGCAGTTTTGCAGAGCATCTTCCTTAATTAATTCTTCCGCCGCCAGAATTCCCACAGCAATGGGAAGATCAAAGCCGGTTCCTTCTTTCTTAATGTCAGCGGGCGCCAGATTAACTGTCACATGACTACGGGGGAAACGATAGCCGGAATTTTTTATGGCGGCCTTGATCCTGTCCCTGCTTTCTTTGACGGATGTGTCGGGCAGGCCGACTGTAGCAAATTGAGGCAACCCCTGTGATATATCTACTTCCACAAAAACGGGATAGGAATCCATACCAATAACACTCATGCCGAATACTTTAATAAACACAATGTCGTCTCCCGCAATTATTTGTTGAAAAATACTAGCTAATATGAATATTTATATCAAGATTTTTTAATTGCAACCATTTTAAAGGAGATTTTGTGATGACCATAACTGAAATCATCAAAAAACGCTTTTCCTGCCGCACTTACGCGGATAAACCAATCGAGGAGGAAACGCTGCAAAAACTAAAAGAGATTATAAATTCCCTGCCTACTGGACCGTTTGGCGGGAAACCTCGCCTCGCGCTGGTTGCTGCTGCGTCATCGTCACCGCAGGAATGGAAACAGTTCGGCACCTATGGCGTTATCAAAAATGCCCGCTTGTTTGTCGTTGGTGCAATCAGAAATACGGCCAATGCCATGGAAGATTACGGCTATTGCAAAGAATTTTTTGTTTTACAGGCAACTGAACTGGGATTGGGCACCTGCTGGATGGGCGGAACTTTCAGCGCCAGCAGCTTTGCAAAGGCAATTAATCTGCAGGAAGGCGAATCGCTCCCTTCTATAAGCCCTATCGGCTATCCGGCACAGAGAAAATCTTTGACCGAAAAAATGATGCGAGGTGTTGCCGGTTCCGATAAGCGAAAACCGTGGTCGGAACTTTTTTTTACGGATAATTTCTCCACACCTTTGACGCAAAAGCAGGCAGGAATTTACGCGGAAGCGATGGAAAATGTCCGTCTGGCCCCTTCTGCTTCCAACAAACAACCTTGGCGTGTTTTATATGATGCTAAGCAGAATATCTTTCATTTCTTCATCGCGCGAGCTTTTAGCTACAAATTAATGGGGGTAGTTTCCTTGCAGGATATTGATCTGGGTATAGCGATGAGCCATTTTGCCTTGACCCTGCAGGAACTGGGCATTCAAGGAAAATGGTGCGTTGATTCCACTGCTCCAAAAGAAAAAACACTGGATTATATTGCCAGCTGGCAAGGCGAAAATTAATCCCGGCATGAATGTACGAAGATTTGAGTAATCTTCCTACCATTTCGATTTCAAAGGATAACGAGGCGGCAAGGAGGAGGCACCGGAGGCGTATTGTACATACGCTGAGGAAGCCGACGACGATGCCAACAAAGTTAGCCAAAGAAAGCGAAGTGGTATTAACTTTTATGCCGGCGTTTCAGCCTTGAGAACAGCAGGGAACTCAATGGGCACATCCACCGGATGAACATATTTATTCAAGACATCCTGTGTGGAATTAACTTTTAGTTTTTCAAATAAAAAAGAAAACTGCTTTTCCAGTTCGGCGCATACTTTATTGCGTATATCCGCCGGTAAATGCCATAATTCCAGTTTAAACGGGCCAAATCCTTTTTTCCGTGTCTTGTAAATAAACTGCTCTTCGGTATCCTTTTCTTTCCACTCGTCTTTCATTTTATTTTTTAAATGTTCGTAAATTTTTTCTTTCAAATCGGGAGGGAAATTAGCGCTATCGTAAATAATGTTTTGAAAACCGGTCGCCAGATGAATCTCGGCGGTACCTATTGCCGGGAATTTGTCAAAGGCTTCATCCGGAAGAGTGGATGCTCCGTGCTGAACAGCCCCGGCAAGACCGTATTGAGAGCGCGCCAGCTGAGACAACTTTTCCAAAACATCAAAATCAATTTTAACTTTGGCTACAGTTCCATCGGCCAAAGGTACTCCGCCGTGCGTTGTTCCTGTTTGAATGCTGATCTTGCTTATGCCTTTGAGCGACTCTCCGCTTTTTTTAAGTTCATCATTGTAACCTTCCATGAAGACCTTTAATTCTTCTATTGTACTGTTTTTCCCGCCGACCTCACCAATCTCGCCACCAATAGAAACACCAATCCCTTCCGGCTCCAAATCACGAATCATTGTTGTGAGTTCCGCGGCCAGGCAGTAGTTTACTTTTTGCTGTTCCTTCACAGTTGATTTGGTCAAATCAACCAGCGTGGAGGTGTCGATGTCAATATTGTAAAACCCGGCTTCAATTGCTTCCCAAATCAAGTTTTTAACCGTTTGAGTTTCTTTGGCTTTATCTGCGGCAAATTTTTTGGAGTTTATTTGAAAATGGTCTCCCTGCAGGAAAATCGGTCCTTGATGCCCGGCTTTAATCGCGGCAGCCGTAACTGCGCAGGTAAATTCGGCAGGACGCTGCGATGTGTAATCGATTTCCGAACGGGCAATTTCAAAGATAACCGGCCCTGCCTTTCCTTTAATTGCTGCGCGAAAAACAGCTTGAGCCACATCATAAGTTATCCCCCGGATATTAATCGCGGGAACAGTAAACCCCTTCACATCTCCTCGTCCTATAGCCTCATAAAGCGGTTGAATAGAGGCGGACATAATACCGAGGGATGCAGCCGCGCGGCGAATCAGCCAGCCAGCAGCGACCTGCATTGCCCGATCAGGACTGAAGACCACTGTATAAATCAAATCATCAATCAATTTACCTTTGAATTTTTCTTCATCCAGTATGCGGATATCGCTGCCATCCACTTCCAGTATCCGCGCGCATCCCTTTTTTAATTGCTTTTTGTTCTCGTAAATCATCGGTACTCCTTATTAAACAAAAATTAATGAGACTCAGATACTGCAAACGCAGTGCAGTAATATCTGTAAGTCGAATTATCCCGTTGCCAAAGGCTAACGGGATGCTCGAACAATCCCGCTGAAAGCGGAGGATATAGCACCCAGTCCATGGGGTATTATACCTGTGGTTGGGATAAGAACTGCCCGGCCATTTGCACTTCTGCTTTGCTGCCGATATAAACCGGCGAGCATTGATTGACATTTTCCACCTTCAGGGCGAGGATATCTTCCTTACCATCGGTAGCTCTCCCACCGGCTTGCTCTATAATAAAAGCCATCGGCTGTAGTTCAAACAGCAAACGCAGCTTCCCCTGGGGCGATTTTTGCAAAGCGGGATAAGTAAACAAGCCGCCTCCCTTGATTAAAACTTGGTTTATATCAGGAACAAAACCGCCGCTGTAACGTAGTTTATAACCTTCTTTTTCCAGTTGTTCGACAAATTTAAGGTGCGCTGGTGTCCAATCGCGGCGCAGACCGCCCGGTGAAAAGATGGAACCTTTCTCTTTCAATTTGATTTTTTCCTGTGACAGGAGGTACTCACCTTCACGATTGAGCACAAACTCATGCGCGCCATTGCCTGCCGAGTAAACCATTGTGATCAGCGGACCGTAAGTAATATAGAGAGCCGCCACCATTGTGTTTCTGCCCGTGTCCAAAACAGATTCCTTGTGAATGCCGATAATTGTTCCAATGGCCAGGTTGGTATCCACGAGTGATGAACCGTCAAGTGGATCTGCCGTAACTATATATTTTTCTTTGCCGGAACCGATCTTAACAATATCTTCCAGCTCTTCAGAGGCATATTCACGAACAAATCCGGAAAACTGTAATTGATTTTTTAATATGTCATCGGAAATACGGTCCAGAGCAAGTTGGTCTTCACCATAAACATTTTGGAATCCGGCCAGTTTCCTGTTGGACTCGTGAATTTTTGCAGAGATATACTTGCCGACAGTGGCAATTTGCCAGATAAGACGGCGTAATTCAACTTCAACGCCGTCCATCCACATGTGCCTTCTTAAGTCCACCATGTTTTTTGTGTAATCACTGATGCCTTCACCCATAATTACCCCCACAGCATTTTTTATCACTATTATGGTTTATTTGACAAGGTCATTGTTCAGGTTAAAAGACTGATAAATATGTTGCGTATTTATTAGCTAATATTTGCGATCATTACAAGCAAATATTTACTGATACCACCCCGCATTTTGAGGCCGATATTCCCTTGACAGATAAGACCGATGCTCTTATAGTTTAGTCAAGAACACGCATGGAGTAAGTATTATGACAAATCGTCGCACAGCGCTGGTAACCGGCGCATCGGAAGGGATTGGTTTAGAGTTTTGTAAGGAGCTTGCCGCTAAAGGCTTTGATCTGGTTTTAGTTGCCCGTCGGGAGGTTAAACTAAAAGAGGCTGCGGCCGTTTTATCTAAAAATCATGGTGTAGTGTGTCATGTCATTCCCTGTGATCTGGCGAAACCAGGCGCGGCACAATCACTGTATAATCAAACAAAGGCGAAAGGTTTGAAGATTGATTTTTTAGTCAATAACGCAGGTTTGTTATTTAACGGTGCATTTGATGAAATTGACTTGAAAAAGCAGGAAGATTTGCTGGCCGTCAATATTACAGCATTGACCTCCCTCACCCATTTATATTTGCAGGACATGGTGACGCGCAAAAGTGGTTATATCCTGAATGTTGCATCCACGGCAGCATGGATTGGTATCCCTCAGCAAAATGTATATGCCGCGTCTAAAAGTTATGTACTTGCATTCACCATTGCGCTAAATGATGAAATGAACGCGAAGAAAACAGGCGTGCATGTTACAGCAGTTTGTCCAAATTACACCGAAACAAATATGCTTCACAACCCTGCGCAAGGTGCAAAACTGTCTATCCCCAAGTTTATGATTTTAACTGCTGATTTTGTAGCTAAAAAAGGGATAGCTGCCTGTTTGAAAGGGAAAGCCATTATAATTCCGGGAATCAGCAACCGGCTGAATATGCTGGTTGTACAAATGATCCCTAAAATATGGATGACGCGTTTCTTTGGAATTGCCTATCGTAAAGGGCAATCCAGCAACACTTAGTTTAGTTTAATTCCTGGAGTGAAAAATTATGGATTCTGTTCAATCGATTTTAATTACAGGGGCAAATGGTTTTATTGGCCAAACGTTGATGCGTTATTATCAAAGTCAAGGTGTTAAAGCCATTGGTGTGGACTTAAATGGCAAGGGTAACGATGTTTTTGTCGGTGATATTGCCAAACCGGAGGAGTGGGGGCATTTGCTTGATCAAGCGCAAGTGGTTATTCATACCGCGGCACTAGTATCTAACGCCATGAAAGACGAGGATATGTGGCGGGTAAATGTATTGTCCACCCGTAATTTGATTGTGGCGGCCGCACAGCACGGTGTTAAACGCTTTGTGCAGATATCATCTATTGTTGCTTATGGTAATGCTGCCAGTGGTGAATTAGACGAAACTTATCCTGTGCACGCACATGGCGGCAGCTATGTATTAACGAAGCTTGCTTCTGAACATACAGTACTAACGGCGCATGCTCTTGGTAAAATTGAAGTTGTTATTGTGCGCCCCGGCGATGTTTATGGTCCGGGCTGTCGGGTTTGGGTCAATATTCCACTTGATATGATCAAAACAAATCAATTCCTGCTTCCGGCTAAAGGTGAGGCATTATTCCGTCCTGTCTATGTGGATGATCTTGTGCGCGGTATTGCCCTGGCGGCTTCTGTTCCGAATATTGGAGGACAAATTTTTAACCTTTCCAGTAACGGATATGTGACAACCAAACAATTTTTTACCTATCACTATCAATGGTTAGGTAAATCATCGCCAATTTGTTTACCAACAGGGCTGGCCTGGTTTATAGCTGAAATGACTTTCCGATTAAAATTGTTATTTGGTATTCGTAGCGAAGGTTCCGGCGCGTCTGTTCTGCAACTGACCAGCCGTGCATGGTTCTCCATCAAAAAAGCACAACAGATGTTGGGATGGAGACCTGAAATCAGTTTAGACGAAGGCATGAAACGTACAAAAGAGTGGGCAAAAGAACAGGGGTTGCTTTAGGAAGAATAGAGACTGCGAAATGCACGGATAATTTGTAATGTAAACGGCAAGCGGTTTTTCCCCCTTCATCTACAAGTCAATGATTTTCGATTTGGTATTAAAGTGAGGATTACTGATTGAACTACACTTGAGGCTATGCCTCCGAACAAACCCTGTCTTTTCCGCTATTCTTCGCCTGGTACATAAGCTGATCAACCCGATTGACAAAGACCTTCATTTCTTCCTTCGTCTTGTATTGCGCAAGCCCGATACTCACTGTCATATGAATGTCTTGACCCGGCGCCGGAGAAAAAATCTCTTTCTTAAATTCTGTTCTGATTCTTTCCGCGGTAACGGCGGCATCATTGCTTGTGGTCATAGGTAGGAGGATCGTGAATTCTTCGCCGCCGTAACGATAGGCGGAATCTGTCTGGCGGAGACATCTTTTAATCACTTGGCCAAGTCGCAATAAGACCTGGTCTCCCTCAATATGACCATAAGTGTCGTTGAATGCCTTGAAATTATCAAGATCAAGTAGCAGAAGGGTCAAAGGCTGTCCATGGCGGTTCGACCGTTCTATTTCGCTTTTAAGCTGAAGGTAAAAATGCCGGGAATTGTAGAGATGGGTGAGGCCATCGATAATACTGAGTTCATGGTATCTTTCTTCGCTCTTCACCAGTGCTTCCTCTACCTGCTTTTGTTTGGTGATGTCTCTCACGCTCCCAATAATCGCCAATGGTGTTCCGTCCGCATCCCTCATGACGGTGAATTGATCATGTAACCAGCGATAAGTGCCATCCTTTTGTCTGAAACGATATTTCATTTGAGATTCCGTGCCGACAGCGTCGGAATTGGACGCGGCTATCACGCGTCCGAGCTCAGGCAAATCGTCTGGATGAATAAGAGTCATAAGGCTTTCCATGGGCAAGTTCTTCATTTCGTCTATGTCATAGCCGTAGTTTTTGGCGAAGCTGGGACTCAAATAGTCATAGCTATCAGTTTGCAAATTGCGTTTGTAAGACACATCCGGCGAATTACTCAGCACATCGCGAAGGCGCGCCTCACTTTCCTGCAGCGCCTCTTCCGTCTGGTTGCGTTCGGTAATGTCGCGAATACTACATTGCACCAATATTGCCCTGTCGACTAAATATATATCCGTATAAATTTGCTGCCCAGATTTGGTTGTTACCGGAACGTTAGAATAGTTAATAATGCCGATTCTGTTCAAATTTTGTATTGTCGTTTGGAAATCACCCATATCGAGTGAAACACCGATGTCCTGAAGCTTATTTCCGATAATCTCCTTTTTGGTATAGCCCAACATCTTCTCGCTGGCCGGATTAGCATGGGTTATCTTCCCTTCGCTTTGTTCGAGAAATACTATCCCATCGCTTGAAGTTTCAAAAAGATGCCGGTAGCGCGCTTCCGACTCCGTTAATAAGTTTTCCAGTCGCTTGCGCTCGGTGATGTCCTCGATGGCCAGAAGGATTATCTTGGAGTCGATGTCTTTCCGATATATTTGGCGGGCATTGATCAGCATGACTTTATACCCGATGTTCTGGAAATTATGGGCAACCTCGAAGTTGTTGAATACCTCATTTTTGGGAAGGATGTTTTCAAGCAGCTTCCGCAGTTTGGGAATATCCCACTGTTTATTCCCCAGGTCATAGATGAAATTTCCGATCGTCTCACCGGGATTTACTTTAAAAGTTGTGTAAAAGTTGCGGTTCGCCGAGATTATTTTCAGATTTGCATCAAGGACTAAAAGTGGCTCTCGAATAGTTTCCACAATACTTTCGGCATAGCGAGTGTCTTCCTGATTTACAAGCTGAGCCGCTATATTCCCGTTTGATGTTTCTTTCAGAGCGGCATTTTGCGAGCGCAATTCTGACAGTTCAATTATGAGTTGCTTCTTTGTCTTGTTATCATCTTTCATAATGTTACCCAATGAAATTTGGATAGGAAGCGTTGCGCAAATGTTCAAAAGACCTATTTACTCCTGCTGAGACGCAGCTGTAGTAATCTAATATTGATTTGTAAATACAATAAGTTAGAATGATTGAAGGGGGGGGGGGGGGGGGATCCGATGCTTTTTTTATGAGTTTTTTTAAAGAATTTTTATTTTAAAAAAAAGGGGTTGCAAAAGGAAAAAAAAAAAAAAGAAAAAAAAAACTCTTAAAAAAAACCCTTCCAAAAAAGGGCGGGACCCCCCCCCCCCCCCCCTTCAATCATTCTAACTTATTGTATTTACAAATCAATATTAGATTAC
>Ga0114951_10006548_pt1 | contig 10259 bp, 6 predicted proteins | sample AM7aDNAmetaG_FD_88677 | JGI IMG/M metagenome (GOLD analysis project Ga0114951, IMG submission 88677) | Freshwater microbial communities from Finland to study Microbial Dark Matter (Phase II) - AM7a DNA metaG | ecosystem: Environmental > Aquatic > Freshwater > Lake | place: Finland: Lake Alinen...
CGTCAATATTTTTTTCTGACAATCTAATAGTTGTCAAAAAAATATTGACTAGAATGACAAAATAAATAAAGTTCGGCTTGCTTTGCAACATAGAAGCGAAGTCGAAGGGCGCAAATCAATCTCATTTCCTCCAACTTGTATATATTTGCATAAAATTTCTGAAACCAAAGCAATGAAAAAAAACCTGTTTATAATAGTGGCGCTGGCCCTGATGATGAATGTGGCCGTGGCTCAAACACCCGAAGCCTGTTCGTATATAAAAGTGCTGGCATCGGATTCGCTGGGCGGCCGCCTGACGGGAACGAAATATGCCGATATGGCAGCAGCCTACGTGAAACAACAGTTTGTGAACGACCACCTGAATTTGATGTGCGAGCAAGGGCTGCAATATTTCGACGTGGTGACGGGAGTGGAGTTGGGAAAGAAGAACTACCTGGAGTTTAACGAACAGAAGTTTACGCCCGAAACGGATTATATACCCTACGCATTTAGCCAGGACACCATTATTTTTGCGCCTGTGGTGTTTGCAGGCTACGGCTTTTCGATTAGCAGCGACAGTTTGAAGTGGGACGATTATAAAACCGTGGATGTGAAAAACAAATGGGTGATGGTGGTGCGCGGCAACCCTATAGACAATAAGAAACGGAACAAATGGACGAATTTTAGTTCGGACCGCAGCAAGATGCTGGTGGCAAAAGACCACGGCGCCGCGGGAATTTTGTTTGTTACACCCGAAGTGATGAACACGAAAGACGAACTGATTTCGCTGAACCTGGAAAAGAGTAAATCGAGAGCGGGCATCAGCGTGATTAATATTACGCGCAAAACGGCGGATAAGATACTGGGCAGTGCGAAACAAAACATAGTTGCGCTGGCAGCCAAATCGGCCAAAGGGCTAGGGGCAACGATGGAACTGAAAGGCAGATTGAACGGGGCGGTGGAGAAAGTGGCCCGGAAAGCGAAGTCGGCCAACGTGGTGGCAAGCCTGATGAGCAGTAAGAAAACCGACCAATGGATAGTGGTGGGAGCGCATTACGACCATCTGGGTCTGGGAGGCTACGGTTCGGGGTCGCGCAAACCCGACACAGTGGCGGTGCATCACGGCGCCGACGACAATGCTTCGGGCACAGCCTGCGTGATTTCGCTGGCGGATAAGTTTTCGAGGATGAAATACGACGGCAATTTCAACATCATTTTTGTTTCGTTCACTGGGGAGGAAGAAGGACTGTACGGGTCGGATTATTTTGTGAAGCATTTGCCCGTGGATGCGAAAAAGATAAAGTTGATGCTGAATTTTGATATGGTAGGCCGGCTGAACGCAAAGAGAGTGCTTTCGGTGGGCGGCACGGGAACTTTTGCCGACGCGGAAAAGATTTTGAAGCAGGATGTGGACACGAACAAACTGAAGCTAGCTTTCAGCAAGGAAGGCTACGGCCCTTCGGACCACGCGTCGTTTTATTCGGACAGCATCCCGGTGTTGTATTTCAACACGGGAACTCATGCCGATTATCATACGCCTGAAGATGTTTACAGCAAAATAAACTGCGAAGGTTTGAACCAGATATCGGACTATGCCGCCAAGGTGATAAGCGACCTGGGAAAGAACAGTTACAACCTGGCATACGTGGAAGCAGGGCCCAAAAAACGCACGAGCCAGCGCGAAGGCATGAAAGTTACGCTGGGAATTATGCCCGATTTCAGCAATCAGGATGTGAAAGGAGTGGGAGTGGGAGCGGTGAATGCCGACGGACCCGCTTTCAGGGGCGGCATACAGAAAGGCGACGTGATAATTGCCCTGAACGGAAAACCCGTGAACGATATTTATGAGTATATGGAACGCATGAAATCGCTGAATCCCGGACAAACCATAACGGTTGATGTTATCAGGAACGAGAAAAAAGAAGTACTTTTGATACAATTGTAGGAAGTGACTAGAGTGAGCTAGAGTGACTAGAGTATATAGAGTGAACTAAAGTGCCTAAAGTTGAGAGTACCTAAAGTGAACTAAAGTTTGAAGTGCTTAAAGTTTAAAGTTAAAATATGAAGAGAAAAATGATAATCGCGTGGGTGCTGGCAGTGATAATTACACTGGTGGCAGCCTATTATCAGCGTAAGACAGGGCCAACATATCCGAGAAGTGTTAATGTTGAGCTAAACGGCAGAATGTATGATTTTACACTGCCTCGCAGCAACAGCAGCAATACAGATTGCGAAATAAAAGTCCCGGTGAATGATAATGGTTTGCGTGGGTTTTTGGTTTATCGGAAATATCCTACAAATGATAAGTGGGATACGGTGGCTTTTCAGAAGACAGAAAACGGCATAACGGCTTATTTGCCCAAACAAGCAGCAGCAGGGAAATTGGAATACTTCGTGTTATTCCGTTCGGGCGTGAAGGAAATTCCTGTTTTGGCAGAAAGTCCGAATGTGATACGTTTTAAGGGAGATGTATCGCCTTTTATACTGATACCGCATATATTTTTTATGTTCGTTGCCATGCTGCTGTCGACATTGGCGGGCTTGTTCGCTGCATTTAAAGTGGACAGAGCACGGTTGTATGCTTTTATAACCTTTGCAGCGATGTTCATGGGCGGAATCGTTTTGGGACCGATAGTGCAGAAGTTTGCTTTTGATGCTTTCTGGACTGGAGTTCCGTGGGGATGGGACCTGACCGATAACAAAACCCTGATAGCGTTTGTGGCCTGGGGAATTGCACTGCTATTGAACCGGAAAAAGTATCGTCCGGGATATATCATAGCAGCAGCGGTGATCACCCTGGCAATATTTACCATTCCTCACAGTATGTTCGGGTCGCAACTGAATTATAGCACAGGAACTGTGACAACGGGAAGATAGCTTCTGATCAAACCCGATAGTATATTACATTGTTGAGTCAGAGTTGGCAGATGTATTAATCGGCTAATTAAACCGTATTTTATGGTAGTCGTAAGAACTACGGCGCTGGTCTTCCAAAACACCGAAGATTATTTTTGCCAGACGAATAAACAGGTCAAGCTTATGTTCTTTTAGCCATTCGAAGGCTTTGGGCCGGTTGCGGCAGGCATCAGCAAATACGATATAAAAATTAAAATTATGTTTTTTGAGCCAGATGTAAGCATCGTCGTATCCGTCCATGGCATTGCTGAGTATGGCGTATTCGGGGTAACCGTTCTTTAAAAGCCAGTAAAAAGCATCGGTATCGGAGTTGATACAATTTGACAGTGCCGCGAGTTCAACATAGCCGTTATCGGCAAGCCAGCGAAAAACCTTTTTGTTTCCGCTCACCGCTTCGCCAAATGCAAGTAGTATTTTAGGTTCGTAGCGCTGCATGTTCAATTATAATCCAATTGTAAAGATAGGGCACTGTTTTATCATAGCCTGCAACTAATAAACGTTTACTTTTATATTTAATTGCCGGACCTTATCAGCAATTAACTGCAATTCTTCTTCCGATATTTTTTCGAGTTTGGCTAAAGGCGGACGGCGATCGAGAGAATATATCATGACCCCGGCAGGGTTGATGGCCTGAATATGCGAAAGCCACGCTTTTATTTCGTTTTCTTCGGTGTTGTCGATTACTTCTCCCTGCATTTCGCCCCGAACGAACATGCTTTGGATAATCAACTTGCCCTTGAATTTCTTTAAATTCTCAACCATTTCTTTTAAGGTAATACTGTTTTTTGGTTTATTTATCAATTGAAACATACGTTCGGAGCCTGCATCGAGTTTCATGATGTTATTGACCTTTTTCAGAGCTTCAACAATAGTATCTTTTGAAAGCATAGTGGAATTTGACAGGACACTTATTTTGGACTGAGGCGTATAGGCATCTCTGAGTTTAATGGTGTCATCAATGATCTCTGTAAACTGGGGATGAATGGTGGGCTCACCGTTTCCGGCAAAGGTTATTGAATCGATGGCGATGTGCTGTTGGTTGAGATAGATCAGGCTTTTTTCCAAAGAGGCGCGAATCTCTGAGGCAGGATAAAACTGTGCTTTTTTAATGTCGGAGGTTTCGGTCCAGCCGCATTCGCAATAAATGCAATTGAAGGTACAAAATTTAACCGTGGTCGGCAACAGGTTTATGCCAAGAGAAACACCGAGTCTGCGACTGTGTACCGGCCCGAAAATGATAGAATCAAAAAGTGTCATTTTGTTATCTTAAAGTTGCGTTGAGTTGTTTTTTATAAGCTTCGATCAGTTTGTTCATACAGGCATCGATACGCTCGTCGGTAAGGGTTTTTTCCTCATCCTGCAAAACAAAACTTACGGCATAGGATTTTTTGTCTTTGCCGATGTTTTCTCCCTCGTAAATATCGAATAAGGAGACTTTTTTTATGAGCAAGGGGTCGGTTTGATACGCTATTTGTTCAACCTGACCGTAGTTTACAGATTTGTCGAGCAACAAGGCGAGGTCGCGTTTCACTTCCGGGAAATGGCTTACTTCGCGATAGATAATAGTTTCTTTTTGACATTTATAAAACAAAAAATCCCAGTCCAGACAAGCAAAAAATACAGCATCCTTTATATCGGTTTGTTTCAGGATATCGCTGTGCAGATTACCCATCTCGCAAACAACAGTTTCCTTAACTTTATAGGTCAACTGCTGGTTGAACATGCCGGGATTTTGATCTTCTAAAATCGTGAATGTATTTTTCGCGATACCTAGGCGTTTGATAATTTGGTCGACGATAGCTTTCAGATAATAGATATCGACCTGTTGTTCTTTAGCATTCCAACTTTGGTCATGAATGTTTCCGCTGACAAAAAGGGCAAGTTGTTTTTGTTCGCGGTATTTATCGAGCGGGTTGGATGAGGTAATGGATGAATTGACGGAATAAACTTTGCCGAACTCATAGTAGAATGTGTTGTTTTGTTTATGATTTTTGTTGAAGGCAACGGATTCCAAACCCGAAAAAAGCATGGTCTGACGCATCACATTCAACTCTTTGCTGAGAGGATTCAGCAGGTGAACTGAGCGGTCGGCAGAAAATAAGGAATCATTGTTTTCGTAATAGGCCGATTTGGTAAGCGAGTTGGTCATGATCTCATAAAAGCCGTTCGAGGTCAGATAATCGGAAATAATATTCTGTGCTCTTTCGGGGTCGGGTTTGGGAAAATAGCTCAACGAAGAACGGATCCCATCGCCGAATTCGATGTTGTTGTAGCCGTATATTCGCAAAACTTCTTCCACTACATCAATTTCGCGGGTTACATCGGTCTTGAAAGGCGGTATTTCCAACGATAAAACGGTATCAGTTTCGTTTGTGATTATAATACCCAAAGAAGTGAGAATTTTTTTAACCACGTTTTTTTCAATATGTTTGCCGATAACAGCATCCATTCGAGTCAACGAAAACTCCACTTTTCGATTTTCAATTTTTGAAGGAAATACATCAACTATTTCGGAAGAAATCGTGCCGCCTGCAATTTCTTTTATCAGCATAGCAGCACGTTTGATAGTATAAGCGGTAATGTTCGGGTCGGCGCCGCGTTCGAAACGAAATGAGGCATCGGTCTTCAATCCGTGATACTTCGAGGTCTTGCGAATGGAAGTGGGATTGAAATAAGCGCTTTCGAGAAAAATATTTTTGGTTTCGTGTGTAACCCCCGATTTCTCGCCGCCAAACACCCCAGCAATACACATGGGCTCTGAGGCATTGCAAATCATCAGGTCGTTTCCGTTCAATTCGCGTTCAACACCGTCGAGGGTGGTGAATTTTGTTTTGTTCTGAAGTTTTTTAACAATAACTTTTTTTCCGTTTATCCTACCGGCATCGAAAGCATGAAGCGGTTGGCCGGTTTCGAAAAGAACGTAGTTGGTGATGTCGACGATATTGTTTATCGGCCGCAAACCGATAGCCTGCAGTTTTTTCTGCATCCATACGGGAGAATCGGCAATTTGCACATTGCTGATGGTTAGTCCGGTGTATCGCGGGCAAGCATTGGCATCTTCAACTGTGATTTCGATTGGCAAGGAATGGTTATCGACAGAAAAGGAGCTTATGTCGGGAATTTGCAATGCGTGATTTTCGTTGGATTTAGAATTGACCACCGTCAAAACATCGCGGGCCACACCAATATGCGATGTGGCATCCGAGCGGTTGGGAGTGAGCCCTATTTCATAAACAACATCTTCTTCAACATTCAAATATTCGGCTGCTGCCACTCCAATGGGGGCATCAGCATTGAGAATCATGATTCCTGCATGTGATTCGCCCAATCCCAGTTCGTCTTCGGCACATATCATCCCCTCGGAAATTTCGCCGCGTATTTTTGATTTCTCAATAATAAATTCGCCTTTTGCACTTATAATTTTTGTTCCCACGGTTGCAACCAATACTTTTTGATGTTCGGCTACATTCGGTGCGCCGCAAACAATTGACAGAGGTTCACCTTTTCCGATATCGACTTTTGTGAGACTGAGTTTGTCGGCATTGGGATGCTTGGTTTTTTCGAGCACATGGCCCACCACCACACCTACGAGCCGACTTTTATCTATCCCAAGGTTTTCGGTTGCTTCTACCTCAAGCCCACAATCTGTCAGTATTTTCGAAAGCTCCCCAGCCGGAATATCCAAAGCGGTATACTGCTTCAGCCAATTGTATGAGATTTTCATCGCGATTAAATTTCTACAAAAATAAACATTGCTTGCGAGAAATCCTTATTCGGGTTTGGGTTAAAATGTTTAAAGTTGAAAAATTCGTAATGTTATTTGTGATTTGTTATAGCCAAAAGCCAATAGCCATAAGCCATGAACCAGGGCTGAGGAGGATGATTTTATAATAATATTGGTTACATTACTGATAGAGTTAATTTTATATAAGCCAGAATAGCTTGCATGCGCATCAAAACATCGTGCATGCGGCTTTAAACATCGTGCATGCGGCTTTAAACATCGTGCATACGGCTTTAAACATCGTGCATGCGCATCAAAACATCATGCATGCGCCTTTAAACATCGTGCATGCGCATCAAAACATCGTGCATGCGAGTTTAAACATGGTGCATGCACCTTTAAACATCGTGCATGCGAGTTTAAACACCTTGCATGCGCCTTTAAATACCTTGCATGCGGGTTTAAGCATCGTGCATGCACCTTTAAACTCCCTGCATGAAAGATGTAGTGGTTAACAATTGGCTCAGATGCACTTCCGGGTCATTAAAGTTTAAAAAAAAATACAAATTCTTGGCAGGATATTTTTTTATAAAGTTATTTTTTATTATTATTGTAAAATAATAGAAAGTCATACTAAAACGTGCTTTATTATGATAAAAATATTTACACATCCCTATTCCTTAATTAATTATAAATCAAGTAAGAACTTCACTCCGAAGTTTTTCAATTATCTTTTGGTTGTTGTTCTTTTTATGGTTGTCAACCTGAAAGGTTATACACAGTCAAAAGGTTGGAGTGCTACAGTTGAACCCCAAAAAGTATTTATTGAAAATCGGGGACAATTCCATATCCATCAATCAGCAGAACCTGTTTTATTTGCTTTTGACGATGGCGCAACATCAATCTATTTTACAAAAAAGGGAATTACATACAGTTTTCTGAAACGCTGGCCCAAAGAAAAAGAAAACGGGGACGGTGAAGGTGAAGAAAGGTTTACTTCAGTTGAGCAATGGAAACAACATGAAGCCGAAGAACATCAAATGGAGTATGAAAGTGATGCCGTTTCGATGATTTGGCAAAATGCCAATGCTGATGTTGAAGTGACAGGCTTTGGTAAAACAAATGACTACCACAGTTATAGTTTGAAGGATAAAGATGGCAATGTTCAGAACATTAATTTCATAAATGCTTTTAAAAAAATTGTGTACAAAAATATCTATCCCGGCATTGATGTTGAATATGTTTTTCATCCTGTTGATGGTCTGAAATATTCTATCATAATTCATCCTGGGGCCGATGTTTTTAAGATTAAGATGTTGTATTCTGTCAATCCTCAGATCAATGTGAGTGGAGATATCCGTATCCCTACCAAATTCGGCGATATTATTGACCATGCACCTTCAACATTTTATACAGATAATAATGCTTCGAAATTGAATTCGAAATTCATCATAAATGACAATGTCGTTTCATTTAATATAGGCCTCTTTGACAATGCTAACGCTATTACGATCGACCCATGGACTCAGACACCTGCCCTGCTCAACTCAAATGGCGTTTGGGAGTGCGAACGTGACGGCGCAGGAAATGTGTATATTATAGGAGGCGATATGCCTATGAAACTGTTGAAATATGATGCTCTTGGAGCTATTCAATGGACCTATAATACTCCTTATGACACGGCTAATAACTGGTTGGGAACATTCGTTACAGATCTGGCAGGAAACAGCTATGTTACATCAGGATCGATTGCTGCATTACAAAAGATCAATACAGGAGACGGTTTGGTTTGGAACTATAATTCGACAATCGGAAGCAGTAATGAATACTGGAATATTGCTTTTAATTGCGATCAAACGAAGTTGATCATAGGCGGAACTTCGGGCAGTTTGTTATCGCTGCAAGGAGCTATCTTCGATATTAATACAAGTAATGGAAGTATAAACAGCACCAAACTGGTTGGATACGGCAATATGTTTGGCATTCCACCCACCATCGAAGAGGTAAGATCGATTACTTCATGCCGCAATTCAAGGTATTATTTTCTTACGCTGGATACGATAGGAGCTATTGAAGACGATTTTAGTGTTTGCCCAACATCGGGTCCTGCTGTGTTTAGGGTGAATGATACTTATCATTTGGCCTATAAATGCGAGAATTATCGTCCCAATAAAGGTAACTCAGGTATTATGGCGATAAGAGCAAACAGGAACTTTGTTTATACGCAAAATGGCACAACAATTCAAAAACGTTCGTTAATTGATGGTTCTATCATAACAAGTGTTGCTATTCCCGGGGGAATAAATACTACTACTCTTGGGCAGCATCAGGTGGGTAACAGCGGAATTGATATTGATTCGTGCGGCAATGTGTATGTGGGTTCAGGCAATGGCGTTTATAAGTACGATGCCAATCTCAATCTTATTTCTTCTGTAGCTACCACATATAAGGTTTTCGATGTGAATGTTAGTACAAATGGTGATGTGATATTTTGTGGTGCAACAGGAACAGATGCGAGCACCAGTAGGGTTGGAACGATACAATCAGCGAATATGTCAGCATGTCCGCCAATGACATTAGTTTGTTGCGATGCTAGTGTTTGTCCGGCGGGACCATTTTGTATAACCGATGCACCTTTTGTATTAACTGCCGGAACACCCGGCGGGGTGTGGAGTGGGGCGGGAGTGAACCCCACTACCGGAGTTTTTGATCCAGGAACTGCAGGAGTTGGCACACATACTATCACTTACACTGTTGCCTGCGGTTCCATTTCAATAAACATTGTTGTGAATTCTTGTGCAGTATTGAACGTTTGTCAGGAACTGAACGGAAATCTAACTGTTTCGGGCGGAACAGGACCCTATATCTGGCAATCATCTCATGATTCGGTCGATTGCAGTGCATGTCTTATCGGATGTATATTCCCTCCCGGATGTGCTGTAACCTCAATAATTTGGTCCACTTTTGCTACCGGAACGTCGGTAACACCTCCTGCTGCTCACGATACCATACGAGTTATTGATAATAACGGAGTATCGCTAGTGATCTATGATACCGCTTCACTTGCTGCCTGTGGTCCATGCCCGGCACTTTCGATAAATACATCCGATATTGTAAATGTCTGTATAGGTCAGACAAACGGTAGTTTTACAGTGAATACAAGCGGGGGGGCGTCACCATATAGTTACACGCTTCTTAGCGGAACCACCGTTATTGCATCTTTCAATAATGTCGCCGGTTCACAAAATTTTACCGGATTAGCTGCCGGAACTTATACATTAAATGTTGTGGATAGTAACAACTGTCCGGGAAGTATAACAGTTACAATTTCTTCATTGACAAATTTAACACCCGTAATAACCGGTCCCGCATCAATATGTGAAGGAAGTTCCGGGACTTTGGATGTTGGCACCGGATATACTTCATATTTGTGGTCAACTAATGCTACTACTCAAACAATCAATGTTACTGCTGCTGGAAATTATGCTGTTACGGTTTCGAACGGAAGCGGTTGTACAGGAAGCGCATCCATTGTGGTAACGGTTATTTCTATTACCGTAACGCTCGACCCTCATAATGAAGGTTGTTTGAACAGCTGCGACGGATACATTAATTTGAATGTTGCCGGAGGAAATAGCCC
>Ga0114951_10006550_pt1 | contig 10258 bp, 1 predicted proteins | sample AM7aDNAmetaG_FD_88677 | JGI IMG/M metagenome (GOLD analysis project Ga0114951, IMG submission 88677) | Freshwater microbial communities from Finland to study Microbial Dark Matter (Phase II) - AM7a DNA metaG | ecosystem: Environmental > Aquatic > Freshwater > Lake | place: Finland: Lake Alinen...
ACATAGTATCAGGCGGCGTCGTGAACGTTTGGTCGAGGGATAATCCTTCATTGCCAACGTGGTCTTTGGAATGGAGCCGAAAGTGGTAAACGGTGTTCGGCCGCAGCCCGGTAATCGTAACGCTATGGTTCAGCACGAGGGAGGGAGCCAGGGTGGTGAGGAGGCCGTAGGCGCTGGTGAGGCCGTATTCCACCTGCGAGGAGGAGGCCTTGTCGGTCACCCAAGCCACCCCGCATTGAATGACCGAGGGGGAGGCCGCGACACTGACAGACCCCGGCGGGGTGGCCTCGACCAGCAGGTTCAGCACGTTGGTGGGGCTCAGCACTAGCCCGCTCGGGTCCCGGGCGAGGGACACGACGAGGGGGTGGGCGCCGTCCATGCCCGGCAGAAAAGTGATGGGCGGGAGGGTGAAGGTGTCGTTCGCCAGGACCGTCTGACTCCAGAGGCCACCGACCGGCACTACCGGCGGGAGCGTCGCAACCGGATTGGTCAACACCACCAATGGCGCCACAGTGGTATCCATGCTACGATCGAATTGGAGCTGCAACACGAAATTGGTGGTGGCGGGCACCGGAAGCGGATAATTGAACGCCACATTGGTAATGATCGGGAGGATGCTGCTGGCGCGGTACACCGCGACATACAGCAGGTTGGTTGGGTCAAGGGTCGAAAAGGTTTTGGTGAGGCTGGAACCACCGCTCAGGGGAGCGCCATTGAGCTGGAACTGGCGGAAGTTATAGAGGTGAGGCGGGTTCGTAATGGACTGGGGGGCGGAGATATTGGCCGACTGCCCGTTGGTATAGGTGCCAGCGCCGGTGACGGTGGCCAGGCCGCTGGGCGAGGTGGTGGTGGTGACGACGTGCGTGACATTGGCCTCGGCATAGTTTGCGACGAACAGATGGTCACCAGCGACGACGTTGGTCAGGGTGATATTTGTGCCGACGATCGACACTCCTTCAGTCCAGTTGACGAACAGGTATCCGGGGGCGGGATTGGCAGTCAGCACGTTGGTTGCGCCAGAGAGATAGTGACCGGTTCCGGCGACGGTTCCGGCCACGGGCGGGTTGTTCGAGGCGGAGATGACATAATCCGCCGTCAACTGAATGGGCGCAGACCCGGAATTATTCGTCCGGGTCAACTCGAGCACGGTGTTGAAACAGTCAGCCAGAGCGATTAGATAATACGGGCCGGGCGATACCTGGGAGCTGGCGGGCAATACGACCGGTTGCGTATTGGTGTAAGCCGCCCCGCCAGCCAGCGTCGAGGCCGGGGCCGGAATGGTAAGCAACGGGAAGGCGCCCGCCAATGAATTGGGAGAACTGCCGAGGTAAAGACGGTCCTGCCACGGCCCGGTGGCCGGGTTGTTGGCGGCGTTGGTGACCACCCAAGTGACGCTGACCGTCTGACCCGCCTGCGCGTTGGCCGGGGCGGAAAGTGCCGCTAGCACCAGGTCGCCGCTCGTTAGGTGGCTACTTTGCGCGGCGATCGCCACATTGTTGTTCTCGTTGAGTTCCGCCACGTTGTTGCTGCCGTCGGCGCGAACCATAAAGTAGCGGTCGCCAAGCACGGCGGGGGGCACCGCGACCAGGCCCGTGACGGAAAGGGATTGCCCGGCGGCTAGCGAAGTGGTGACTTGCAGCGCCGCCACAAACTGCGGATTGTTGCCCGCAGTATCCGACGCCAGCCAGAGGGTATGCCACCAGCCGGCCGGGGCGTCGGCATTGCCAATATTGAACAGGGTCCAAGTCACCGGGACAGTCTGGCCCGCCACGGCGGTGGCCGGAGCGGTAACCCCGCTGACAAACAAGTCCGGCCGCGCACTGAGCACCGTAAGCAAGGCACTAGCGCTGGAGACCACGCCGGCGGCACTGCTAATCCGCACGCTGTAATTGCCGCCGGCGCCGCTCGGGACATTGGTAATCGTCAGCGCCGCGTTGGTTGCGCCCGACAAATCGGCACCGTTCTTTTGCCACTGCCAACTCATGGGTTTGGAGCCGTTGACAGCCAGGTCAAAGGTGACGTTGTCGCCCACCCAAACCGTTTGTGCGGCCGGTTGGCGGGTCACCTGCGGTGGCACGAGTTGGATACCAACCGCGCCCGGCACAAACTGCACGGTGAGGCTGTTGGCATTGGTGTCCGCCAGATCGCGAGTAATTGGCACACCGCTCCAGGCAGGGACATTGGTCCCCGGTTGCTGGCCCAGCAGGAATTGGACGCGGGCAACTTCCTGCGTCCCAAACCCAAAAACCGCATTGTTGGGCTGGGCGACGACCACGCCGACTTGCCCGGGTTGGTTCGTGTTAAAGTTTAGCGCCGCCCCATGCAGAGCGCCTCCCGGCACCACACCGACGGCGGTCATTTGCGCGGGGTCGAAGTCCAGGCTGAATCCGACCGAGTTCTCATCTCCCGCGGCCAGCAATTCGACCGGTAGCTCCACGAGGTTGCCGGTCGGACCGTTGGTAGTCCCCGCCCGCACCACGCGCTGCACGGTTAACGTTGCCACCGCGCTGGTAGCCGAACCGGCGGCATTGGTGACGATGAGGCGGTAGCCACCCGCCATCGAGGGCGTCACATGGTCCAAAGCCAGCGAGCTGCCGCTCGCTCCAGCCAAAACCGCCCCGTTCCATTGCCACTGATAACTGAGCGGCGCGCTGCCGGCTGCCCCGGCCTGAAACACGGCCGGAGAGAAGATGGGAACGGTCATATTTTGCGGGTCCGGCGTGATCGAAGGGGCAGTCGCCAGAACGTTCACCACTCCGTCCCGGAAGCTGACGGGGCGAGGATTGGCGAGCACATCGGCCAACTCGCGCGCGATGGGCTGGTCGCCGAAGGCCAGCGTCGTCGGCCCGCTAATATTGCCGGCCATAAAACGTGCCAGCACAAGCTGGTTCGTGCCGCTGGCGAAAGTCTGGCCGGCCGGGCGCGTCAGGGCGATGCCCAGGCTGCCCGTCCCCAGGCTGTTGGTGTTGAGCAGCAGCCCGGCCCCACCCGCGCCCGACCCCAGCCTCACGCCCAGGAAACTCAACGCGGCCACATCGAAATTCAGGCTGAACCCGACGGCGCTTTCATCGCCAAACCCGACCTGCTCGACCGGCACCTCGACCGAGCCGGCGGTAGCCACAACGCTCGACACCACCCGCACCACCCGGAGGTTGGTGGCGACGGTCAGCGCGGCCGTCTGGCTAGTGACGGTCCCGGCGTTATTGCTCACTACCACCCAATAATTGCCGGCTTGGGCGACGGCAATATTCGTCAGCACCAGCACCGCGTTGGTGGCCTGGTTCAGATTCGAGCTATTGCGTTGCCATTGGTATCTCAACGGCAAACTGCCGCTCGCCGCCACGGTCAAATACACCGTCTCGCCCGTTGATACCAGTTGGCTGCGCGGGTTCGCCAGGATGGCCGGCGGAACCAGCGCCGGCAGGACCGTCAGCACCGCGACCTGGCTGGTCACCGAGCCACCGTCATTAGCCACCAGCACGGCGTAATTGCCGGCCTGGGCGGGGCCGACGTTGGTCAACGTCAAAGCGGTTCCACTTGCGCCCGCCAGGTTGGTGCCGTTCCAGCGCCACTGGTAACGCAAAGGCGGGCTGCCCCCGGCCATCACCGAAAAGGTCACATTGGTGGCAATATTCGTGATGGGCTGAATCGTCTGACTCACGGGGTCCGTCAGGATGGCTGGCAGAAACAAGGGCGTAATCACTACCTGGGCGTTGCTGTAGTTCGCACAAAGCACGGCGGCGGACGCATCCACCACCTCCCGCAACAGCGGTGCGTCGGCGAACGACACCGTGGTCGTAGCCGAGCTGCTCGAAAGCAGGAAGCGGATGCGCGCCAGCTCGTTCGAACCGGCCGCGAAGCTCTGCCCGGCCGGCTTGGCCAGCAATACCCCCAACTCGCCCGCGGAGATCAAATTCGTATTTACGAACAGGCCCGTCCCCGCCGCCCCCGCGCCAAGCGTTTGGCCCAGGTAGGTCAGCCGCGCGGGATCAAAACTCAGGCTGAAAGAAAGCCCATTCTCGTTGCCGGTTCCCACCAGGCTGATGGCCAAGGCCGTTTCCCGCCCCGCAACTCCTGTAACGCCCGCGATACTGAGGGACCGCTCCGGACAGGCAGCCAACGCCGCACCTCCCACCAGGCAGGACAGCCAGACCATGAGAGTTACCGAATACCTTGCGTTCATACTCGATCCTGTCGTTGGTAAAGGTTGGGTAAAACGCCAGGCTTACTGCGCCGGCGTCAGCCGGTAAAAGCGGCATTTCCCGGTCGGGGCGGTGGCATCCACCACCGGCAGAGGGGCGCTGCCGAGCACGTGGGTGGAAAGCGTCACCCAATCCACCAGATTGGTCGAGGCCTGGAGCCGGCAGGTTTCTCCTGCGGGGCCGGACAGCAGGAGCTGCAACCCGCCGCCGGGTAGGAGCTGAACCGAGGCGAAGCCAGCCGGCGGCACAACTTGAACCGCGCCGTTGATTAAAGCCATCGGCAGCCGGTCGGCCACGGTGTCCACCAGTTCGCAGACGACCGGCGCGTCGGTGAGCTGAAGGGCTGCCGCACCGGCCGAGCCAACCGCGGCAAACCGTACCCTGGCCATTTCCAGGATCCCTGAGCTCAGGCTTTGGCCAACGGGCTGCGCCAGCACCAATCCGAGCTGGCCGTCATTCACCCGCTGCGCATTGACCTGCAGCCAGGCCCCCGGAGTGTCCTTGCCGAGAATCACTCCCTGGTAAGCCAGCCGCGCCGGATCGAAGGTCAAGCTGAATCCGATGGCGTTCTCATTGCCCTGGGCCCCATTCAGCAGCACCGGCACCTCGATTTGGGTGCCCTGCCAGGCGGTCAGCGAAGCAACCGTCAGGTTGCGCCCGAGGCCCGGAGGGGCGTAGGCGGCCGGCTTGACCAACGGGCCCACCACGAGCTGCGTCGGCCCACCGGCGGGAGTCAGCGGGTCCAGCCCGGCGGCATAGCGGCCCGCCTGCGTCCAGTCAGCGACAGTCAAGCGGCCATCGCCCAGCGTCAGATTGGTGCCCACCATGCGCGGCGCGCAGTCAACGCGCTGGAATTCGCTGCTATTGAGAACGGTATCCAGCTTGGCCACCAAGCGGCCAACCGCCACCCAATCGCTAATCGTCACGGAATTGTCCCCGTTGGGCTGGGGCCTCAAGTCCGCCTCGAACCCGCCGGAGCCCACGCCATCCACCACCAGTGTCGCCACCAGGCTGGTCGTCGCACCATAGTTGTTGGTGACGACGCAGCGGTAATCGCCGACGTTGGTGACGGCCACGCTATTCAAGCTCAACAGGCTACTGGTGCCGCCGGCCACGGGCACCCCGTTGAAGTACCACTGGTAAGCCAGCAGGGGCAGCCCGCGGGCGCTGACGCCGAAGCTGACGGCGGAACCCGAGGCAGCGGTCTGGCTCTGCGGTTGCGAGACGACGGATGGAATGCGGTCCGTGAAGTTCTTGTAGGTCACGATAGCCGAGGAGCCGTTGTTCCGGGCGCTGCTAGCTGGCCCGACGACGCCAGCGGTCGCAAACGCGGCGGTTACCTGGGCGTATTGGGTCCAGTTCGTACCGTCGTTGCTTTTGTACGCGGTAAATACACTACCTTGGCGCTGCAAGCGAATCCAGACATTGGGAAAGGCGTTGACAGCCGGACCACTGTAAGATGGCCATTCAACCCCGGCGGCCCCTGGGTTCAAACGAACCAGACCCCAGTAACGGTTGGCATTGCTGGGGGAGTTGAGACAGACATAGATCCGCCGGCTATCGGCGGCGGTGGATTCGCGCCACATCAAACCCGCTTGCGTATAGGTTTCCGCTACGGTCATCCCGGCGACCTGAACCTGCACATCGAAATCGCCGTAGCGCGGTTCATCGGCAAAATGTCCGGCATCGTAGCCGTTCCAGAAGAAATCCGAGCCGCCGGCTCGCATTTCAAAATCGGTGCCCGTAAAGGTGAGCACGGAGCCGGCCACCGCTGGATTTCCGGCCACGCCCAAATCCCGGTCTTCCATCGTAAGAATGCTCCCGGCGAAGCTGCGGTTGGTCGCGTTGCCCAGCAGGTCCGCCAGACCCGCGGTGCTCAGCGCGAAGGAATCGCCCACCAGCGCGGCCACGTCCAGCGCCACGGATTTGCCGTCCGGTTGCAGCACCACCCGCGTCGGGGTGGCACCATTGATTGTGTAAGCGGAAGCATTGGTAGCCGTGGCGGGCACGATCGGCTCGTCAAAAGTGACGCCGACGCGCGTGCCGTTCTGCAACGCCAGCGCACTCACAATTCTCGGCGCCGTCCCGTCAATGATGAAGGTGCCGGTAAACGTATCGTTCGTCCCGTCGCCGCTCAGGCCGTCGCCATTCTGGTCCATGCCCAGGAAATTGCCCGCCAACTCGTTGATGTTCGGCCCGACGCTGACGGCGTAGGTACCGTCGGCGGTTTGCGCGGGGAAACTGATGCGCCAGGTGGTGCCGCTGACCAACGCCACGCTCGTGGGCGTGATGGGACCGCCCGGACCGGCGATCTGCACGTCGTTCGTGGCGAACGTCGCCGTCTGGATCGGCAGGTTAAAGGTGATGTCCACTGAACTGACGGCCGGAGTCACGGCCACCGACGGGGTCATGTTGGTGATGCTGGGTCCGCCGAAATTGGCGATAAACCCGCCGTCGTAGGCCACCGAATTGGTCCCGGCCGGGATGAGGGACCGGAGATTCACATTCTGGCCGTTGACCAGGGCATAACATTTGAGGTTGCCCAGGAGGAGACGCGACGCGGAGAACAGGCGCAGGCCCTGCCCGCCCAACCCGTAAAGGTAAAGCGATTCGGGATCTCCCCCGGGGCCACGCCCGCCGTTGTTCAACGTATCCACCAACCGGACGATGCTCTGCTGGTTCGTGTTGCCCACGACCAACTGGCCGAAACCGAAATTGCCCTGCATGGCGCTTGGCGCTGGACCGAAATCCCGCCCGCCCACTTCCAGGCGCTGCGGCACCGCGCCATCCATCAGTAAAGTCGCCAGGTCGCCCGTGACGCTATTGGTATCGGTGTTCTCGAACAGGAAATTACCGCGAATTCTCAGCCGCGAACTGGGGCCGATCGTGAGGGTGCCCGGCGCTCGCAGATAAAGCCCGGCGAAGTCCAGCGTCGAGTTCGGGTCAGTGGCCGAAAACCGCGCCCGCTGATACACCGAGAGATTCCCGAACTTCAGGGCGCCACCCGACCGGGCATTAAAGCTGAACCAATCGTCTCCGCCATTGTAGTTATTCGGATCGGCGCCATAGACCACCTGCAACGCGGAGAGATCAATGACCCCTTGGTTGGCGGCATTCGCCATAAAGTCCCAGTCATACCGCCAATTGCTGATCGCCGGATCCCACCCATACACGACGCCGTACATCCGGATCGTCTGAATCGCTGCTAGGTCCAGCAGCGAACCCGCTCCGTCCGCCGAGAAACGGGTCCGGGAACCCGGATACATATAGTAAGAATTATAGGGAGGTATTTCGTAACTCTGCGCCGCCACATGCAAGGTGCTCCCGCCGCTGACAGATAAGCGCGACTGATAAATATTGGTCAGCGGGAGCGAGGTGAAGGCCCCTGGCGTGGCAATACTCAAATCACTGTTAACGAACTGGGCCAACCGAGGGGCGTTGAACACCGTGCCGGCGCCAAAGCTGATCGTGGTGCCATCGGCAAGGCTCGTCAGGCTCGGCAAGTCCAACCGCGTCCCGGCTCCGAGCCCGAACGACACGCTGCCCGAGACCTGCTGCAGGCCTGGCAGCAGGATGTTGCCGCTGTTCTGGAGCGAGAACTGCCACGCATCACTCCCCGCCTGGATGGTCTGCAACCCGGACAGATTGACCACGCCGTGATTGTTCACCGCCACCGTATAGGTGTGGCCACTGTCACCGCTGACCGTGTTGAGCAAGCCCACGGAGGACAGGTCGAACAGCGAGCCCGCGCCGTCGGCCGCAAAGACGGTGGCGGATTGGCCGCCCGGAGCCTGGTATGCCGGAGCCGCCACCGCCAGCGTGCTGCCGCTGCTGACCGAAATGATCGAGCCATCGATATTCGTGAAGGGCGGGGTGAGGAGCACCTGCCCCGGAACCAGGTTGAGGATGTTGCTCTGAAACGAGCGGAGCTGCGGCGCAGCGAAAGTGCTGTTAAAGCCAAAACTGATCGAGCTGTTGTTGAAGTTGGTCAGGCTCGCCAGGTCGAGCCGCCCCCCATCCTGCAAGTTAAACACGGTGTTGTCCGCCGTTTGGAGCGCCGGCATGGCAAACTGCGCGGTTTGCAAATCGAAGCGCGTTCTTTGGGTCACCACCTTCAGGTTGGGCAGCAGGATATTGCCACCGCTCCCCACCTTAAAGGTCAGCCAGTAAGGTCCGTTGTTGTTGTTCTGAACCGCTCCATAAACGATCTGCAGCCCGGAAAGGTCAATCACACCCCCATTGGCCGCATCAATGTAATAGGTCCAGCCCCAATGCCAATTGTTGATCGTGGGGTCCCACGCATAACCAACCCAATAAACGCGAACCGAATTCAGTGCCGACAAATCGAGCCGTGACCCGGGACCGTCCGCCCGGAACAGGTTCACGGGGGGATAACAGTAGTTATAATCCATGGCCGGCTGCACGTAAGACGTGGCGGCGATGCGGTAGGTGCTGCCGCCGCTTACGAAAACGCTAGAGCCGTATATGTTCGTCAACACCCCCGACTCGAAGTCTCGTCCCGGTTGGATCGGAATCGTTGAATTAATGTAGGAAACCAGGTTGGTGGCCTGGAACGACCCGTTGCCCGCAATATTCACCGCTACCGTGTCCAGCGACCAGAGCCGTGGTGCCGCAAATACCGTATTGGTCGTTAGGTTCACAGTCGAACTGACCCCGGTGGCGAGGCTTGCCAGATTAAACACTGCTCCGGTGGCCGCATTGACGGTGCTGTTAGCCATCGTCGCCAAGCTGGGCAGATTGAACACTCCTCCGGTGGCCGCATTGATGGTGCTGTTAGCCATCGTCACCAAGTTGGACGCGCCAAACTCACCGGTCGTAGTTTGGTTGATCGTGGCCGAATTAATCGAGACGGCCTGCGGAAGCTGGAAGACCGGCACGCCCAAATTAAAACGCAGGTTCTGGCTGAACTGCTGGGCGCTGTCCAGCTTTAGCTGCCCGCCGCTGTCCACGTCCAACTCCAGCACCCCGCCGCTACCTGGTCCCGTCAGGTTCGCCAAACCCGACAAGTCCACCACGCCGTTGCTCCGCGCGAGGATGACGTACGTCGGGTTGTTATTGCCGTAGCTCAGCAGCATCGAGGAGACCCCGTGCAGGTCCACCACTGAATTGGTCCCAACGGCCGATAGCAGCGTGGCGCTCCCGGTCCAGCGGTCCCAGGAGTAGGTGCTGGCCCCCACCGCGATGGCCGCGCCGTTCGTGGCTAGAAACTGCGGGTTGGAGGAAAGAATGACGGTATTGGCTGGCGCGCGAAAGGCGCTGCCCGCGCCCCCGGCCTGAATCTGCCCCTTAATGACGGCCACGCCGTTCACCGTAAGCGCTTGCCGATTAGTGACTAGCAACTGACTGCCGACGCCAAAGCTCAAGGCATCAATGGCGCCCCCGCCAGACGCATCAAAGCTGAGGCTGGTGCTGTCCGGCACTACGACCGTGAAACTGGCGCCCGACCCATTCAACGGTTTCAGTTGCGGGTTCCAATTATTCGTGTTCGACCACGAGCCGAAGCTGTTCCCTCCGGTCCAGGTGACGGTCTGACCGGCCGCCCAGAAAACGCAGAGCAGGGTGGCAAATAGTATAATGATAGGCTGCGTCATGGCCGCGCCGGCTAGCGTGGCCGGTCGGCCACCACCCGGACGATAGCGGCTGCTGACGCACCCAGCCCCGATTTCTCTGGTCATCTTGTTTGAAGGTTTCATAGTGGGAATTACTACAGTTAACTGTTCTTTAGATCGTTATGATTCTCGGTGGCCTCGTGGACGGTGGCCACGGAGGGCGGTGCTCGCCAGCGTGGCGAACCTGAGGGTATGGCTACAGATTGCTCGTTTCATAGCTATGCCAAGGTTGATCGGTGTTCCGGTATTCAGTTGTTATTCAGCTTTCCGTTCCAGTTTCAGCTGCCATTCTACCGCACGTTAGCTTTACTGCAAGTTAAAACAAGCAACCTTACTACTTCCTCAGGGCCAATTCACGAAGGACAAAAGGCAGGGGCGCTCTAAAGTCGGTTAGGATCTGCCTAAAACCGAAGCACCGAAACACCG